>WNGL01031906.1_pt1 | contig 10046 bp, 10 predicted proteins | sample 5400591 | NCBI WGS metagenome assembly WNGL01 (sample SAMN13153377, study PRJNA577476) | soil metagenome | isolation source: 80 cm soil or saprolite under Garry oak tree replicate 1 | place: USA:California | collected 2016-06-15 | reverse complement strand
ACCGACCGGCGCTTGGCGCGCGACGCCGCGCGCGACGACCAGCACGGTAGCCACGACGCCCCACGTCCCCACGCCCCACGCCCCCAAAAAGCCGAGGCCGGCCCAGAGGCCGGCCCCGAACGCCACGCTGATCCACAAGAGCGGCGGCCGCACCGCCGCCTCAGGCGGCTACACGAGCTGCATCGGCTTCGCGCCGCAGCGGGGAGCGAGCGCGACCTTGCGAAACCCCTCGAGCAGCACCACGTCCAGCTTGGCGCGCTCCTGGTCGCTCGTGAGCGACAGCTCCGTGAGCACCTCGCCCTGGTGCGTCGAGACGTAATGCGGCGACAGGCGGTTCAGCGCGTACATCAGCACGTCGCCCCGGCAGGTGTCGCACCCGCAGAACCGGGGGAACCGCCGGCGCAGGTCCTCGTACTCGCGCTGCACCACCTCGGATGTGACGTTCCTTACCCCACGACGGCAAGCTCCTGCGCCACGGGCCAGGCGGTGAACGTCGAGCCCGTGGTGCCCGTGAGCCGCACGCGCCGGTAGGTCCCAATCCACTCGTCGGGGCCGTCGAGCAGGGCGACTTTGTTGCTGCGCGTGCGGGCCTGCAGCAGCCCGCCGCGCTTCGCCTTCCCCTCCACCAGCACCTCGTGCGTCGTGCCGACGAGCGCCACGTTCTGCGAGCGCGCCACCTGGCGCACCGCGGCGATGAGCCGCTCCAGCCGCTCCCCCGCCACCGCGTCGGGGACGCGGTCCTTGAGCTTGACGGCCGGAGTGCCGTCCCGCGGCGAATACTTGAAGGTGTACGCGTCGTCGAACCGAACCTCACGGACGAGCGAGACCGTCTCCTCGAAGTCCTGCTCCGTCTCGCCCGGGAAGCCGACGATGATGTCCGTCGTGAGCGCGATCCCGGGGACGGCGTGCCGCAGCGCCGCCGCCACCTCGAGGTAGCGCTCCCGGGTGTAGCGGCGCAGCATCCGCCGGAGCACGCGGTTCGAGCCGCTCTGCACGGGGAGGTGCACGTGCTCGCACACCGCTCGCGTCTCCGCCATCGCGGCGAGCACCCGCTCGCTGAAGTCCGTGGGATAGGGCGACGTGAAGCGCAGGCGGCGGATCCCGGGCAGGACGCCCACCGCGCGCACAAGGTCCGCGAAGTCGTGCTCGCCGTCGTGGTAGCTGTTGACGGTCTGGCCAAGCAGCGTCACCTCCGTGGTGCCGCGCGCGGCGAGACCCGCGACCTCGCGCACCACGTCGGCCAACTTGCGGCTCCGCTCCGGCCCGCGCGTCATCGGAACGATGCAGAACGTGCACCGATAATCGCAGCCGCGCTGCACCGTCACGAAGGCGGAAGCGCCGGCTGGGCGCGCCGGCGGAATGTCTTCGTAGTGCTCCCACTGCTGGAACCGCACGTCGGCCCCGCGCTCCCCCTGCCGCGCCCGGGCGATCAGCTCGGGGAGGCCGCGGTAGCCGTCGGGGCCGATGACGAGGTCCACCTGGGGCACCTGCTCGAGCAGGGTCGGACCCAGGCGCTGCGCCATGCACCCCACCACGCCCAGCACACCCCCCGCCCGCTTGAACCCCTTCAGGACGCCCAGGCGCCCGAGCACGCGCTGCTCAGCGTGGTCCCGCACGGCGCAGGTGTTCACGAGCATCACGTCCGCGTCCGCCGGGTCGTCGGTGCGCACGTACCCCTGTGGGCCGAGCAGTCCCAGCACGAGCTCGGAGTCGGACACGTTCATCTGGCAGCCGTAGGTCTCGATGTAGATGCGCGGCATGGCTAGTCCACCGTCACCTCGCAGCGGGGACGCCCGTCCCAGCGGTCAACAGGAAGATAGACCGAGAGGTAGTCCTCCGTCACGACCTCAAGCCGGCCCGCCGCACGGCCGCTCACCACGCCGTCGGCCCGCCGGCCCCGCTGCGCCTCCCGGTACGCCAGCGCCTTGCGGTCCCCCAGCTCCCGCAGCTCGCGGGCGCGCGCGCTCACGACCTGGGGCGCGACGCGCCCACCCAGCCGCGCCGCGGGGGCGTCGGGCCGCACGCTGAACGGGAACACGTGCAGATAGGTGAAGGGCAGCGCCTCGACGAGGGCGCGCGTCGCCGCGTGATCCGTGTCCGCCTCGCCCGCGAAGCCCGCGATGATGTCGGCGCCCAGGCCGAAGACGGGGAGCCGCGCCGCGAGCCACTCGATCCGCGCGCGGTAGGACTCGGCGGTGTACCAGTGGCGCCCCATGCGCTTGAGGACCCGGTTCGAGCCCGACTGCAACGGCGCGTGCAGGTGCGCCGCGAGATGGTTCGGCGCCTCGATCAGCAGGCGGGCGATCGTGTCGTCCACTTCGGTCGCTTCAATCGAGGAGAGGCGGAAGCGGACTTCCGGGACGGCGGTGACGAGTGCCTCGAGGAGCTGGCCCAAGGTCGGCTGACCCCGGGCCGATGGCCCGGGGTTCCACCGAACCGAGTCCTGCCCTGGGTGGCCCCGGGGCGCCGCCCCGGGGTCAGCCGCGCGATCCTGGCCGTAGGTGCCGATATGCACGCCGGTGAGTACGATCTCGGCGTGGTGTTCGGCGAGCGCCTGCGCCTCGCGGACGAGCTCGGGAATCGGCCGCGACCGGTTCGCCCCGCGGGCGAGCGTCGTCGCGCAGAAGGTGCAGTGCTCGTCGCAGCCGTCCTGGATCTTGAGCCAGCCGCGCGCATTCGCTTGGAAGCGGCGCAGCTTCGGATCGACGCGCGGGGCGGCGTAGCCGGCGGCGCCGAGCACCGCGACGGGATCGGCGCCCGGCACCACGGCGCGGACCGCGGGGAGGCGCGCGATGCGACCGTCGTCGAGCGCGGCGGCGCAGCCCATGACCACCGTCTCGAGCGGCCGGGCGCCGGGGGCGCGGGGGCGCCGGGCGAGTCGCCGCACGAAGCGGCGCATCTTGCTCTCCGCTTCGTGCGTCACCGTGCACGAGTTCACCACCGCGACGTCAGCCTCGGCGGGATCGTCCACCAGCGAGGCGCCCTGGTCGGCGAACGCCTGCCGCACGAGCTCCGTGTCGTACTGGTTCGCCTTGCAGCCGAAGGTGTGGAGGTAGACGTTCACGGGCGGACGGTCAGACCCACGAGCACGGTCCACGCGGTCTCGGTCAGCCCGCCGCCCTTGCGGACGAGGCGCTCCAGGCCGAGGTCGACGAGCGCTCGGTTGCCCGAGAAGCCTTTCCCGGTGCCTAGCGTGACGCCGAACTCGGTCGGCGCCGCGGTGCCGGGGCCGAACGGCAGCTGGCCACCCCGCACGCCCAACCGGAACGGCGTCGGGCCGGCTCCGACCTCGGCTCCGGCCGACCAGCTGGTGGTGTTGAAGCCGCCGGCGTCGGACCAGGAGCGCCACGCCACGGTGCCGGCGACGCGCGCGCTCGGGCTCGGCGACCAGCGCAGCGCCGCGCCCAGCGTGGTCGGGAGGTCCACGCGGTCCGTCTCGGTGTCGCCGAGCCGCGTCCGCAGGCGGTTGTCGGAGCGCGCGTAGCCGACGATGCGGACCGAGCGGACGGGATCGAGCGCCACGCTCCCCGAAACCCCGAACCCGTCGTAGCGCACCACGGCGGTCTGGGTCGTCCCCAGGAACGTCGTGTCGTCGTAGATGCGCTGGGCGGTCTGGCGGGTCGACCCGCTCAAGACGTGCGCGCCCGCCCCGATCGCGATCCATGAGCCGAGTCGCGCCGCGGCCGCGACGCGCAGGTCCGCCACGGCGCCGTCGCTCCCGACGCGGTCGGTGTAGGGCGCGTACGCGCCGCGCAGCATCTGCGAGTCGCGGGTGACGATCGAGTAGGTGCGGTCGAGGTAGGTCGCGAACCCGCCGCCCACGACGAAGCGCCGGGAGAGCGGTCCCGCGAGGCTCATGAACGGGAAGCGCGAGCTGCGCAGATCGTCGCGCGACCCGCCGAGCTCCGCGCGCCGGTACGTCGTCGCCTCCACCGCCGTCGCCGTGAGCTGCAGCGCGTCGGCGAGCGAGACGTCGGCGACGCTGGAGCGGGGGTCGAACGGACCGAACGCGCCGCCCGTCGTGCGCGCGCGCACGCTCTCCCAGCGACCGGGGACACCGAGGCCGCGCACGCTGAACTGGGAATCCTGGCCGGATAGGCGGTTAGCCGGATAGGCGGTTAGTAGAGCCAGCGCCGTTCCAACCGCCTGCCCGCCTAACCGCCTAAGCGCCTGTCTCATCTCCCCTCCATCATGGCTTGCCGAACGGGAAGCGCCGCACGTAGGTGACGTGCAGCGCGGGCGCCAGGGCCAGGTTGGTCGAGGGCTCGAAGCGGATCTCGGGGAACTCCGTCCCCTCCGGGATCTGCCGCAGCGCCAGGGCGGTGGGCGCGAGCGTGTCGATCTGCCAGCTCCGGAGAATGTCCGCCATTTCGATGCGCACGGTATCCCCGCGCGCGATCCCGATGTGGACGCGGGTCGTGGCGACGCCGCGCCGTCACCAGGACGAGCGTCGCGCGCGAGATCTGCACGGAGTCGCGAATCAGGCGCGGCAGCGCGAAGCGCATGATGCTGCGCGCCACGGGCATGCCCCCGACGGCGAGCGTCGAGTCGAGCGTGGTGTCGACCGAGGGCGACAACAGGTCGAACACGAAACTGTCGAAGCGAACGCCGACGGTGGAGGACCGGGGGACGGTGTCCTTCGCGACGGAATCCGCCTCGGCGAACCAGGTGAGCAGGGGACCGAGCCCCGCTTCCACGGATCCAAGGGCGATGCTCGCTCGCGAGTCGGCTACGACCTTGACCCCGAAGGCGGCCTTGCCGCTGTCGGCCACGACGTAGGGCGCACTCGCCGAGTCGAGCTTCGCGATCACGGTGACCCGGTTGGTAAGCGTGTCCACGAATACACTGTCCCCGCGCAGGAGGTCAACGTGACCAGCGAGTGCGTAGACGCTGTCCACGTTGAGCGAGCGGAGCGAGTCGGCTGTGGTCCACGCCCCCGCGAGATCGGCGAACGTCTTAGTCGAGTCGAGGTCCAAGGGCAGGCGGTAATAGACCAGCGTGAGGTTGTGCGCCGACGTGTCGCGCCGGGTGATCGTGACGGACAGCTTGAGCGAGTCCACTCCCACGATCGCGCCGGTCGTCGTGTCGCCGCCCGTGCCCACCAGCAGGCGCTGGCCGACGGGCACCAGAAGCACGATGGCGCGGCCGTCGATCACGCCGGGCAGGGTCGCAGCGAGCAGCGACCTCGCCTCGTGGGGCCGCACGAACCCGCGGAAGGCGGAGTCCCGCTGCACTACGGTTTGCAGCACCGTATCCACCCCGGTGATCGAGCCGCTGGGGCAGAAGTCGGGGCAGTGCCCCGGCGCCGTGACATCCTCGGTGCAGGCTGTGGCCGCGGTGAGCGCGGTGAGCGCGGCGGCGAGCGCGACCCGCCTCATCGGTCGAGGGACTCGCGGGTGAACGCGTCGGGGAGCAGCTGGGCCAGGGTCCAGCGCCGCTCGCTCGTCGGGCCGGCGGCGACCACCTCGAGGTCCGTCCCGAACTCGGCGAGCAGCTGGCGGCAGGCGCCGCAGGGCGCGGCCGGCGGGTCCACCTCCGTCGCCACCGCGATGCGCGTGAACTTGCGGGCCCCGGCCGCCACCGCCGCGCCCAGCGCCATCCGCTCCGCGCAGATCGTGAGACCGTAGGACGCGCTCTCCACGTTCGTCCCCACGAATACCCGGCCGTCCGTCGCCGCGAGCGCGGCGCCCACGCGGAACTCGCTGTAAGGCGCATAGGCGTGCCGCAGCACCGTGCGGGCCTGCGCGACCAGGTCTGCGCTCGCCGCGCTCACCCGCGCACCTCCTTGAGGAACGACGTGCCGGCCGCGAGCGGCGCGACCCCGAAGTACTCGGCGATGGTAGCCCCCATGTCCGCGAATGTGCCCCGCTCCCCCAACGCCGCCGCCCGCACGCGCGGCCCCAGCGCCAGGATCGGCACGGCCTCGCGGGAGTGATCCGTGGAAGGCGTCGTGGGGTCGTTGCCGTGATCCGCGGTCACGATCACGAGATCGTCGTCCCGCAGACGCTGTTCCAGCCGCGGCACCCACGCGTCCAGCTCGCGCAGCCCCTCATGAAACCCCGCCACGTCGTTTCGGTGCCCCCAGGACTGGTCGAACTCGATCACGTTCACGAAGATGAACCCGGTGTCGACGCGGGCGAGCGCTTGCTCGATCAGCCGGTAGGCGTCGGCATTCGTCGGCGTGTGCTCGCTCGCGATGTGCCGCCCCGCGAACAGGTCATCCACCTTGCCGATCCCCACCCGCGGGATCCCCGCCGCCGCGAGCCGGTCGAGCAGCGTCGTGCCCACGGGCTCGATCGAGAAGTCGCGCCGGTTCGGCGTGCGCGCGTACGCCCCCGGGCGACCCACGAACGGCCGGGCGATCACGCGGCTCACGGCGTGCTCACCGACCAGCAGCTCGCGCGCCGTGCGGCAGGCCTCATACAGCTTCTCCAACGACACCGTCGCCTCGTGGGCCGCCACCTGGAAGACCGAGTCGGCGGACGTGTACACGATCCACTTCCCGGTCCGCTGGTGCTCCTCTCCCAGCTCCGCGATGATCGCCGTTCCCGAGGCGGCCTTGTTGCCGATCACCCCGCGACCGGTGCGGCGCGCGAACTCGCGGATGATGTCCTCCGGAAAGCCCTGCGGGTAGGTGCGGAACGCCTGGTCCAGCAGCACCCCGCAGATCTCCCAGTGGCCGGTCGTGCTGTCCTTCCCCTGCGAGCGCGGCAGCGCCACACCGTGGGCGGCGGCGGGCCTGACCGCGGGCGAGAGCCCGGGGATGGGCCGGCAGCGCCCGAGGCCGAGCCGTTCCAGGTTCGGGAGCCGCAGGCCGCCTACGGCGCGGGCCACGTTGCCGAGTGTGTCACTGCCACCGTCGCCGTACGCGACGGTGTCCGGCGCGGGGCCGATGCCCACGCCGTCCAGCACGATGATCGCAGCGCGCTTGCGCGCGTCCTTTAGGGCTGCGCGCTTCAATCGTAGATGCGGGGGAGGCGGGGCCCGAGCGACGTGAGGACCGCGCGCTGCAGCTCACCCGCCCAGCCAGCGAACTCCTCGAGCGTGATCGCGCCGCCCCCGCCCTCACTTCTTTCCCCACCCTCGGCCGCCCCGATCAGCGTCGCGACGTCGCCCACCTCAACGCGTAACTCCTCCACCTCGACCATGCACAGGTCCATCGTCACGGCGCCGATGATGGGACAGCGCCGTCCCCGGAGCAGCACCGCACCGCGTCCCGACAATCCGAGCGAGCGCCGCAGCCCGTCCGCGTAGCCGATGCCGAGCGTCGCCACGGTCGTCTGCCGGGGGGCGGTCCACAGCGCGCCGTAGCTCACGCTCTCCCCCGCGCGCACGTGGCGCACGCTCACCACGCGGGCACGCACGCTCACCACCGGCCGCGGCTCGGGCAGCCCCGCGCCGGGCGAACCGCCGTACAGGAACACCCCCGGCCGCACCAGGTCGAAGGCGTAGCGCCGGTCGCGCAGCGCGCCCGCGCTGTTCGCCACGTGCAACAGCGCCGGCCGGCGCTTCAGCTGCGCCACGGCCTGGCGGAACCGGTCGGTCTGCACGTCGATCGACCCGTCGTCCCGGTCGGCCGAATGGAACTGGGTGTAGCAACCCTCGAAGGCGGGCGTATCGAGGGCGTCACGCACGCACGCGATCTCGTCCCAACGCACGCCCGAGCGCCCCATCCCAGTGTCGATCTCCAGATGAAACGGTCGCGCGCCCCCCTCCCGGGCCGTCCACCCGGCGATGGCGCCGGCATCGCCCAGCACCGGCGTGAGCCGGAATCGCTCGAACTCCTCGAACAGGGCAGGCCCTATCGGCATGAAGACGACGACGGGCCGCGTGATGCCGGCGGCGCGCAGGTCGGCGCCTTCGTCCACGGTCGCGACGCCGTAACCCCAGGGGTCGACCGCTTCGAGGGCCTTGCAGACGGCCGCGGCGCCTACGCCGTAACCGTTGGCCTTCACCATCGGAAGGAGCCGGGTACCGGCGCGGCGGGCCACGGTGCGGGCGTTGTCCACGACGGCGGCGAGGTCCACCTCGACCCAGGCGCGGCTCTTCGGCCCGCTGATTGACACGATCACAGGGGCGGGTATGATACGCGGCCCGGAGGCTAAATGCAAGACGATGAAGCGCTTGGGAGTCCGCTGGCGAAGGCCTATCGGCTGCAACGGCGCGCGGCCCGCGTGGGGTTCGACTGGCCCGACGCGCGCGGGCCGCTCGCGAAGGTGAAGGAAGAGACCGCCGAGCTCGAACGCGAAGCGCGAAACCAACAAACGGAAACCATCGAAGCCGAGCTGGGTGATCTGCTGTTCGCCGTCGTGAACTTGGCCCGCAAGCTCGGCATCGATCCCGACCACGCGCTCGCGCGGGCGAACGACAAGTTCCGCCGGCGGTTCGAGGCGTTGGAGCGGCTGGCGCAACAGCGCGGACTCGTGATGGGACGCGCGAGCCTGGAGCAGCTGGACCGGTTGTGGGAGGAGGTGAAGAAGACGGTAGAGGACGGCAGAGGACGGTAGAGGGCGGCTGCCGCCCTTGTCACGGCCACAGCTTGTAGAGCGTGCGCGGGAAGGCGATCGCCTCCCGGATGTGGGGGATGCCGCAGATCCAGGCCACCGTACGCTCGACGCCCAGGCCGAAGCCCGCGTGCACGAACGTGCCGTACTTGCGGAGATCGAGGTACCAGGCGTAGGCCTCCTCGGGAAGGCCCTCCTCGCGGATGCGCGCGAGCAGCCGGTCGTAGTCGTCCTCGCGCTGGCTCCCGCCGATGATCTCCCCGTACCCCTCGGGGGCGAGCATGTCGTTGTTGAGCACGGTGCGCGGATCGGCCGGGTTTTCCTTCATATAGAAGGCCTTCACCCCCCGGGGATAGTTGTAGACCATGACCGGGCGGTCGAACTGCTTCGCGAGCAAGGTCTCCTCGTCGCCGCCCAGGTCGCGCCCCCACGCCATCTCCGCGCCCAGCGCCTCGAGCCTTTCCACCGCCTCGGTGTAGGACACCCGGGGAAATGGTGGCGTCACCCGCTCGAGCGGCGCCGTGTCTCGCTCCAGCTCGGCCAGCTCGGCCTTCCGCCGCTCGAGGCAGCGCGCCACGATGGACGCGACGAACTCCTCCTGGAGCGTCATATTGGCGTCGGAGTCGTTCCAGGCCACTTCAGGCTCCACCATCCAGAACTCGGTGAGATGGCGGCGCGTCTTCGACTTTTCGGCGCGGAACGTGGGGCCGAAGCAGTACACCTTCCCGAGCGCGGCCGCCGCCGCCTCGACGTAGAGCTGGCCGGTCTGGGCGAGGTAGGCCTTGCCGAGGTCGAAGTACTCGGTCGAGAACAGGGTGCCGGCGTGCTCGCCGATCGACCCCGTGAGGATGGGCGTGTCGACGAGCACGAAGTTCCGCTCGTAAAAGAAATCGCGGATCGCCTGGATCACCTCGTGCCGCACCCTGGCGATCGCCACCTGGCGGCGGCTGCGGAGCCAGAGATGACGGTGCTCGAACAGGAACGCGGTGCCGTGCTCCTTCGGCGTGATGGGGAAATCGTGGCTCGGGCCGAGGATCCTGAGCTCCGAGGCCTGCAGCTCGACGCCGCCGCCTCCCGGCGCGCGCGGGTCCGCGCGCACCGCGCCGACGACCTCGACCGACGTCTCCTGCGTCAGCGTGCCGCACGCCTGCCACGCCGCGTCGGGGACATCCTTCTTCGATACCACCACTTGCACGTACCCCGTGCCGTCGCGCAGCATCACGAAGGCGATCTTGCCGCTGAAGCGCGTGGTGGTCACCCAGGCGCGCACGGCGACGGTGGCGCCGGCGAGCCGCGGCAGGTCCTCGATGCGGCGCAGGCGGTGGCTGTCCGGCATAGGCGCGGCATACTAGTGGCGGCCCTGTGGGCTGTCAACGCGACGGGGTGCGTGGCCTACGTCCCGTCGTCGAAGCTCGGGCCCGCGCGTCAGGACGCGGGCTGGGTCGCCTACCTGGGCAACTCGCGGCACGATGCCTGCGCGGCCGAGTCGCTCGTACCGGACCCGCGGCCGCTGTGGCGCGCCGACGTGGGGCGCGCCGTGCG
>WNGL01027287.1_pt1 | contig 10046 bp, 7 predicted proteins | sample 5400591 | NCBI WGS metagenome assembly WNGL01 (sample SAMN13153377, study PRJNA577476) | soil metagenome | isolation source: 80 cm soil or saprolite under Garry oak tree replicate 1 | place: USA:California | collected 2016-06-15 | reverse complement strand
TCCCGCTGGGAAACCGATGGGAAACTCCGAATTCACCCCTAAGTTCCCGACACTCAAAGGACTCACGTGACCGGCCCCCCAGGAGATCGCCTCGGTCTCGACTCCGGACCCCCTTGTGCGCGGCCTTCCGGAGCCAGGGTTCTCGGTCCAGGCGAGACCGTCTGGCTACGCACGAGAGCGGACTTTGATCCTAAATTGAATCTCGACCTGAAGCGTCCTGCCCGCTCACGTCAGCTTTGGACCAAGAGCGCCCGTTTCGTAACCGGGGCGGAGCGCGGTTCTTGAGGTGCGGCAGCCGCTCATGGGTGCGGAAGGAGGCCAGCGCAGAAGCTCGTATCCTCGCCGATTGGACCATCTAACCGAAGCAGACCGCGCCAATGACTCGGCGGGACCGCCGCAGCCTTCTTCGCGCTGTACGGTCATGGGGGACATTAAGGTCGGAGGCTAACAGGCCAGTCATTCCGAGTGTTGCTGTGCATCGACAAGCAGGGGCAGCAGCACGGCGTTCCAGCCATCCGGGTCTGGGCACGCACCTGGTCTCGATTTGACGCGATTGCGGACCATCGGGCTCTCAGCCGATCGGCAGTGATGCTAAAGCTCAGCGCACCTTTTGCGGTCTTTTGGAATCCGCTCTGCGCGGCGAGCACGGGGCACTATTGTTCGCAAGGACGGGGCGGCTTAATACGCTGCGAAACGGTAATCAGCAAAGTATCGCATGTTGAGTGGCGTTCGCGGCTGTAGTTAGGCTGACAGACAGTTCACGGCGTTGATGATCTGGAATTGCTTCACCTGACGGGCCAGTCTTCGCCTCGGGAACCGGCGGGACCGCGGCCCCTCGCAGTCGAGATGAATGGCCATTGGGCCGACCGATTTTCGGCGATGACGCCATGCAATCAGCCTATCGCGTCACGGCAACTACTGGCTTCTGCGCTCCTCAAGCACGGCGTTAAGCACGGCTTTGCAGCCGGCGGACAGCTCGTCCGCATGCTGGCGCAGGCACCGTCCAAGGCCCGAGGCGTCTCGGCAGAGGCGCTCGATCTCCGCCGCGCAGGCACTGCGAATGCCCATGCGGCGACTCTCATTCTCCGGGGCTGCCGGTGCTGCGGCCTTGCTTGTCTTCGGCATCACGTCCTCGGGCGCGTCCCAAATCATCACTGCTCGGTCCATTCCCGCAGTGGCGAGAAGCTTGCCATCATGTGAAAAGGCGACGAAGTGGATCCGCCGCTGATGTCCGGTCAGTGTGGCTATTTCTTTATGGGTCGCAACGTCAAAGACATGGACGAGATCATCCAACCCGCCACAGGCCAGCATTTTGCCGTCTGGAGAAAAGGCGCAAGAGCGCATCCAGCCAGTGCCGCCCCGGAGCGGTTCGAGTTTCTTGCCGGTCGCCACCTCAGACAATTGCACCTCATTGCTGTCACCGGCCGAGGCAATCACTTTGCCGTCAGGCGAGAACGCAAGCGAAAGGAGGGGACCGGTATGCACATCGATGGTCCTCAGCTCGCGAAACAGCGGGGGACCTCGCAGGTCCCACAACTTGATCGTGCCGTCGACGCTTCCCGAGGCGAGCATCCGGCCGTCCGGAGAATACGTGACGGTCCTAATCCCGCCAGTGTGCCCTTGAAGCGTCGCCACCTCTTTGCCTGCGACCGGATCCCAAAGCTTCACGACCTTGTCGTAAGCTCCCGAGGCCACTGTCTTGCCGTCGGGAGCGTAGGCCACGGCGTTAATGCTGTTGGTGTGCCCGGCCAGCGTAAAGAGCTCCCTTCCTGACGGCACGGTCCACAACCTGACCGTTCGATCATCGCTGCCGGTCGCCAGCCTCTTCCCATCCGGCGAAATGGCCAGAGTCACGATCGCGTCCGTATGTCCCCTGAGCGTCGCAATCTCCTCACGGGAAGCGATGTCCCACAGCTTGGCCGTTTTGTCATGGCTTGCGGAGGCAAGAATCTTGTCGTCCGGGCTGAACGCCACGGACGTAACATAGGACTGGTGGCCAACCAGCGACGCGCGTTCGTCTCCGTTGGGCCTCTGGTCCGATGAAGATCCCTCAATGCCCGTCCGCAACAGGTCGAATACGTTCCAAATCCGGCCAAGGTGGTCCATCGCGGCCGCGGCAAGCTTCTTGCTGTCGGGCGAGAAGGCGAGATTACGCACGCGATCAGCCACGTTTTCCAGACTCGCCAGCTGCTGCCCCGTAGCCGCGTCCCAAAGCTTGAGGCTGTCATCCAGGCTGCCGGCAGCGATATACCGGCCATCCGGCGAAAACGTTACGCAAAGGACCTCGCTATTGGTACCCGCCAGGCTCATTTTCTCTTTGCGGGTAGCAACATCCCATAGCCGCGCGGTGGTATCTAGGCTGCCCGTGACAAGCGTCTTGTCATCGGGGGAGAAGGCAATCCCGAGAATGCCATGCTCGTGTCCTGCAAGCGTCGCCAACTCCCGCCCGCTGGCAACGTCCCACAGCTTCACGGTGTAATCGTTGCTGCCCGAGACTAGCGTCTTGCCGTCGTGACTGAAGGCCAGTGACCGCACCGCGCCGCTGTGGGCTGTGAGATGGGCCCGGGGCCGTCCCGTCGCGACATCCCAGAGAAAAATAGTGTTGTCGTGACTGCCGGAGGCGATCGTTTTTCCGTCAGGCGCATAGGCCAACGAGCGGATCATGTTCGTGTGCCCGACGAACGTTGCGATTTCCTTGCCGGCCGCCCAATCCCAGAGCTTCACGGCGTAATCGTAACTCCCTGTCGCCAGCAGTTTGCCGTCAGGGGAGAAGGCGACCTCCTCGACCGGACCAGCGTGCCCGCGCACTACGGCAACCTGCGTGCCTGTCGCGGCATCCCAAATCCTTGCTGTCCTATCATAGCTGCCGGTGGCCACGTACTTCCCATCCGGCGAATAGGCGATCGAGGCGAGCGCCAGCTCGTGGCCGCGCAACGTGAGGTCCTGTGCGACGATGGACGGCGGGAACAGCAATGGCAGAGCAATCGCCAATCCGATCGTTGCGGCAATTCGCTGGAAGCGAAGCGAGAGCAAATGCATCATGGCCTCCTTGAGTGGGTTTACCCTGATTGTTAGAGCCCGGACTCGGACCCGAGCAGAAGCCTTTTGCAGTTGCACCAACAATAATCATCAACGATCGGGTGCTGCCGCAGCTGTTAGGGTAACGACAGCCGGAACATCACTCAGCATTGCACTACCAGGGTCGTTCCATGCGCGATAGTTTCCTGCATGAGGCTTGCGCCGCTGATCAAGCCGTCGCGTTCTTGCGAACAATAGTGCCTACGTGCTCGCCGCGCAGAGCGGATTCCAAAAGATGCGGTTTAAGTCCGTTGATGATCTGGAATTGCTTCACCTGACGGGCGCAGGCGAGGAGATCAATCAAAACGCGATCGAAGGGCAAGGTCGCTAGATTGCGCGCCTTAAGCTCGCTCAAAGTAATGTCTTTTATGAAAGCGGCATTCGGGTTGGTCTTGGGGTCTGCCTCGTAAAGGCCGTCGACATCCTTGATCAGCGTGTGGGTGGCGCAGCCGTAGCATTCGGCCAGGAGGAAGCTTCCGGCGTCAGTGCGATGCGGAGGGATGCGGCCGACGCGCGGCGGGTGCTCCCAGAGGGAGAAAGGAGGATCGCCGTTGCAGATCACGCCAGGAGCCGACTTGATGAAGAAAGGCAGCATGTGGCCGAGGATTTCCGGTGGGATCGCAACCACGCCGTGGGGCGCAAGCAGAGTGCCGAGCATGTGAGCATTGCCAAGCGCGTCGATGATGCGCAGCTGGGCGAGGACACCGGTCGGCAGGCCAAGATCCATCCCGATCGCGGTCACATGCCGGCTACGAATACCACCACCGGTGGCGATGACCAGTTTGTATTTCGCAAATGCTGCGCCCAGGGCGTCGACGAGTGGATAAACCGCTCCTTTGCCGCGATCGACAATCGAACGCCCGCCGACCTTTACTACGTGGCAAAACGGCAGCATGCGCACTACGGGCGTTTCGGTCGCGGACATAACCTGCTTATCGAGCAGGCTCTCGCGCATCAGCATCGATTCGACGTGATGACGCCCATCGAAGGGACTTTTTTCGCTAGTTGGGACCTGACTGAAGGATGACATTGCGGGCCTCACTCACGCGGTGATGATGGTCCCAACGGGCTCACCGTTGAGCGCTCGAGTCAGATTGCCCTTCTTCAGCCCGTTGATCACCTGGACCGAGCTGCGGTTCCTGGCGTTCTTCATCAGTTGAAAAACAGTGCGCTCAAGAACGACGTCGCCAAGATCGAGCTTCTCAAGCTCGTCAACGGTGATCTTTGGGATGAACTTCGCATTGCGATCCTTCTTGGGATCGGCGGTGTAGAGACCGTCTTCGTCCTTGACGTAGATCATCGAACGAGCCCCGAACACTTCGCTGATGAGATAGCAGCCCGCATCCGTGCGATGCGGTGGGATGCGGCCGACCTCCGAGTTTGGTTGCCAATAGGCGTAGGGCGGCATTCCGACGGAGACGACGGCCTGGCGCTCGGCGAGATAGAGCGGAAGCTGGGCGAACTGCGCGGGCTCGATCGACGGAATCCCGTGCTTAGCTAGGAGATAGTGGATCATTTTGGCATTCTGGATACTGACGAAGAAGCCGAGCACGCTGAGCACGCCGGTCGGCATGCCGAGATCGAGACCGACGCTATAGGCGTGCCGGGCGCGGGTTCCGGCACCCGTACCGATTATCATCTTGTGACGGGGCAGGTTCTCGACCACCTCCTCAATCAGCGGAAATACTGCGGCGCGCCCACGGTCGATGAAACTCTGACCGCCGATCTTGATGACGTTGGCATCGGGCAAGATTTGGATGACGGTCTGTCGGTCCAGCAAGCCCATCTGCGTCTCATCAGTGGGGCTCGCGCCCATCAGAGCGATCGTCATGCGATCGAAAGACTCGCTATCCATTTTCGCCACCTTCCGTTCGCTGAGTGGCGCATCGATGCCACGTTTACGTTCGTTACTGGTTGCCAGGTAAAGCCTGATTTACTCAGCAACGCGAGCCACAACAGTCCTGCAACATCTCATAAGCCCTCGCGAGATGACCGACCCAGTGTAATGACGTGAATGGCGGTCGCTTTGATTAAAGCGACGACTTCGCCCTGCTCTTGCAGGGCCATGCTTTGGCATGCTTGATTGGTGATCAACGCCTTGAGCGGAAAGCCGCAGTCCAAGCTGACCCGCACGATCGGGCCTTCGCGATCCAACGAGCGGACGCGTCCGACCAGACGATTGCGGGCGCTGGTGTGCGGCAGATCGGCACCACTCTCCAACGTCACATCTTCCGCGTGGATGCAGACATACACTTCGGTTTCAATCCCGCCGTTGTCGGCCGCCGGTGCGAGGGCAACAAGCTGTTTCTGTCCGATCGCGATGGTTGCGAGGCCATCCGAAACCTTCACGATCCTGCCTTGCTCGATGGTATCTACGCCCACGATGCGTGCGACGTTGAGGTCGGCCGGCGCGGAAAAGACTTCCTGCACAGGACCACTCTGGCACACCTCTCCAGAATGAAAAAGCGCGAGATAGTCGCCTAGCGCAAGCGCCTCGATCCGATCGTGCGTCACGAGTAGGGCGGAGATTTGCAGCTCGATCAGCCAGTGCCGGAGCTGTCGGCGCAGTTGTTCCCGCGTGGGAGCGTCAAGTGCGGAGAGCGGTTCGTCAAGCAGGAGCAGGCGCGGCCGGCAGACCAGCGTCCGAGCCAGCGCGACCCGTTGTTGCTGCCCGCCGGATAACTGCCTCGGGTAACGATGCTCAAGACCAACAAGTCCCAGCAGAGCCGTTATCTCCTCTATCCGCTGTCGCCGCGCCGCCGCGCTGAGCTTGCCCAATCCATAGGCAATGTTCTGTTCAGCCGTCAGGTGTGGAAACAGCGCGTAGTCCTGGAACAGATAGCCAATCCGACGCCGTTGCGGCGGCAGGAAGATGTTGTGTTCGGCGTCAAACCAGATTTCATCGCCGAAGCGGATGACGCCGCAATCGGGCCGTTCCAAGCCCGCCAAACATCGCAACGTCGTTGATTTTCCGGAGCCAGAGGGGCCGAATAGGACGGTCAAAGAGAACGTAGCGATGGGTCGGCGCAACTTCACTCGGATCGCCGGCTTTCCGCCGAAATGCTTCTCGAGGCGAGCGACTCGTGCTTGCTCGCGGGAAAGCGGCTCACCCGTTCGTTGCCGACCACCTCGTCGAGCGGCGGCGCGCACCTACGGTCCTCGCTGCTGGTCATGCGCGGCAACACACTCTTGTTAGCGTAAAGATGTCCTCGAGTGCTTCAACCCCGGCCCTACAGGCTTATTTGGTTTGGCGGATGATCGTTAATGGCGCCCGTTAATATATCGCTTTTCGATTTATGAGGCTGGTCACGCTCAACGCCAGAAATGATGACCCGAGCAGGACCAGGGATGTCATTGCAGCTCTGCTGTAATTTAACGCCTGCACTTCATCGTAGATAGAGATCGAAACCGTGCGCGTGATTCCCGGGATGTTGCCGCCAACCATCAGCACAACGCCGAACTCGCCGAGCGTGTGGGCAAAGCTCAAGATCGCGCCAGTGAGAATCCCGGCCCACGAAAGCGGAAAGGCGACGCGAAAGAAGGTGCGCAGCCGCGAGACGCCGAGACACCAGGAAGCCTCCATCAGCCGCCGGTCCACACCTACGAAGGCTGCCGTGAATGGCCGAACCGCAAACGGAAGGCTGTAAAGAATGGAAGCGAGCAGCAACCCCTCGAACGAAAATGCCAAGGACTTGCCTGCTATCGCTTCATAGGCTCGGCCAATCGGACTGAGGGGGCCGAGCGCGATTAGGATGTAGAAGCCGAGCACGGTCGGGGGCAAGATCATGGGAAGCACTATGATAGCTTCGAGCAGAAATTTCAGCCGCCAGCGCGTCACAGCCAACCAGTAGGCCAAAGGCAGCCCTGCAAGCAACAAAACGGCTGTTGTCAATGCAGCGAGCTGCAGGCTCAGCCAGATCGCCTCGACATCCACGACTATTCTCCTGGTAACCCGAACCCGTAACGACGCAATATGGCTTTGCCGCGCTCGCCGAGCACGAAATCGCGGAGCGCTTGCGCCGCGGACTTGCGCGCGCCCACGACAGGATGACGCCGCCTTGTTCCCTTGGCGGATAGGCACCGGCCGGCACCTCCCAATAGCGCCCCTTGTCCCTGAACGTGGGGGCGAGCGCGAGCGAGTGACTGATGAGACCGATATCGGCCCCGCCACTTTCGGCAAATTGTGCCGTCTGCATTACGGTGTCCCCAAACACGATGCGGTCTTTCACCTGATCATAAACGCCCATGCTCTTCATGGCGTCCATTGCTGCCCGGCCATATGGCGCATGACTTGGATTAGCGATGGCGATCTTCTTCACCGAGGCATCGAGCAATGACTGCATTCCGAGCTTTTCGACGTCTATGGATGAGGCCCGCGGCACCCAAACGACAAGGCGACCTATTCCGTAGAGGAACTCGGTATCTGCCAGTGCCGCCCCTTCGCGAATGAGTCGGTGGGGATAGTCGACATCCGCAGAGAAGAAGATGTCGAAGGGAGCGTGGTTTGAAAGCTGCGCATAGAAATTTCCAGACGAGCCGTATGTGACTTCCACCCTAACAGTCGGATATTTCTGACGGAACGCTCCAATGACCTCGTCCATGGCGAATCTCATATCTGCGGCAGCAGCAATGCGCAGGACGCTAGGTTCGGCCCACGCGGAGTAGACGGAAGCACCAGATGCAGCGGCTGCCGCAAGCCTTGCGAGAGCGACCAAAACAATCCGCCGGTCCATGGTCCTCCCTGTGCAATCTGCGTGCGTGGGCGTGGGTTCGCGCGCCAGCTGCGCTGCTGCTTTGATTTGCTCAGTCCGGGTTCGATATCGCGGTTCCGCTTGTCGCGCGCGGAACTCCCTCCGCGCCTGCCTCAGCCACTTCCTTTTCGGCTGAACGCGCAAATGCCCGAAGCACGAACATGGTCACGAATCCGCTCAACCATCCCGCGACAAGATTCGGCACCAGTACGGCCGCCGGGAACAAATATACTGCGGTCCGTGCGCCGAGCAGCACCACCAGGGCCAGATCGGTGCTGATTCTGGCGACCGCCGCTGCTAGACCCAGCACGCAATATCCCAAAGCCCAGGTCGGCAGCCGGCCCACGAGCGGGCTCCCAATGTCGATCACGAGACCGGGCGTAATGTGTTTGAGGATTTCCAAGACGCCCAACCGGCCGTCGCCCTGCAAGAATCCGATTACCCCCATGATGGAACCGGCAGCTGTCCCACCCCAACGCGAATAAGTGAGGCGAGACGCCAGGACGTAAAGTGGAAAAAGTAGGATTACTTTGTGCCCGGGAGCAAACGGCAGACCAGGCAAAATCCTAAGCACCTTGACGGAGGCCATGCACAGCGCGAGGCCGGTGACGACGCCAATGTCGTGCGCAAGGTGAGCCGCTACGTCGCGATCAATATCTGGGCGTATTCGCTGTCCAGCTCTCTCTATGTTTGCCTGGATCGTTTCGACGAACCCGCCGATCTCGCCGCGCAGCAGTCGCTTCACCGTGGAAAGGGAGCCACCGTGGCCTCTGCCATCTCCGCGACTTCGGCCGGACCTTTGCGCTCCTCCAAGTAGCTCGAGCGTGTAATCGAGCGAGTAGACAAAAAGATTGGGAAGACCGAAGGCGCGCAGACCATCCGCCAGATCCGTGCCGGAGCCCGTTAACCTGATCACTATAGAGGCAAGGAGCAAGGTAATGATCTGCAAGCACATCAGTACGGCGCGCTCGAGCCCGTTGAAATTCAACGGCAACAGCCAGCCGATCAAAGGAACACGCCAGTGGGGAATCGTGTCGCCTGCCTCGGGGTACTCCGGGGGCAGCAGGAAGTAACAACCGATCAGAAAAAGGAACAGCCACTTAAGCCGCCATAACGGGCGAATGACGTCGTTTACCCCGATGCGACAAGCCAGCAATATGATGACCTGAAGCACCAGCAGGGCTGGCACCACGAACCAACGGGCCGGTCTGGTTGCTGCAACGGCCGGTACTATGAATGCGAGCGCCGTCACGGCCAGCAGATAGATTACCTTGAGGACCGCAACGTTTGCAGTAGCGGGATGAGTCCGCGGTCGCATCCACCGATCTCCTTCGGACAGGTGCTACTCGTTCGCCCTCCTGACGAAACCATGCTAAGGTTCACCAGAATTACGACGCTCAGAGTAGTCCACATAAGGTACGTTCGTTGCAATAGAAAGTTCACCCGTCCGTATCGATCGTCATCACAACTAGGATAAAGGCCTTCGTGTGCTTCTGCGAATCGCAGCCGAAAGGACACTTAATCTGCGCGGCCCCAAATGCCCGCTGCCGGCACCAGAGTGGACGACCGTTTTGTCGTGATTAAAGCCGTTTTGGAGTGGCGGGCCAGCTTTTAGATTGAGATGACGTCATAGGATGCGTTTGGGAAAGGTGGGCAGCCACTGCATCGCCGTGATGCATGCGGTTACAACCGGTGGACTGCGATAATGAGCTTTCCTCGCTATTCAGATGTACTTGATAGGTGGATAAACGATCGGCCGCCGGAACTTGTCATATGCGGCCTTGGTTAAGGCAAAGCGCAACATCATTATTCCGTAGCGCGTCGCCGCGATCAGATCGTCACTCTCTTTCACAACCTTGCCATCCTTTCGGTGGTAGAGACGAAAATCTTCGAACCAGTCATTGAGGTGCTTAAAGACCTTTAGTTTGCCCAGCCTCAATATGCTGAACGAGCACGCCCAGTTTGAGGATGGCAGCGTATCGGTTGAGGCTGGACTGATGGCGATGCACGCCGGACAAACTGGATTTTTCCAATGAGATAACTCATCTGGCGAGTTTGGTTGATTGGTGAACGGCTTATTTCCAAATTGCTTGGCTGTTTTCGATCATCGCAATTCCGTTGTTCCTGATCATGTTCTCCGTCTCGCTTAATTGGAGGAAGCAAAGCAGTTCATAAAGCAGACGTAATGACTGATACGTGGTCGGTTATCCCTACACC
>WNGL01053235.1_pt1 | contig 10047 bp, 9 predicted proteins | sample 5400591 | NCBI WGS metagenome assembly WNGL01 (sample SAMN13153377, study PRJNA577476) | soil metagenome | isolation source: 80 cm soil or saprolite under Garry oak tree replicate 1 | place: USA:California | collected 2016-06-15 | reverse complement strand
CCGCAAATCCGACGCGTTGTTCAGCGGCCTGCTAGGCCGTTGCAGCTAGCTCCATCATCACTTCGGCCTTGAGGCTTTCGACGTCGCGGTAGATCGAGGCGACCGCCAGCACGCGCCCGTTGCGCTTGTAGCGCAGCAGACAGTCCTTGGCCGCGACGTCGCCGTCGATCGTGAGCTCGTCCCATTTTTCGGCGTGCCCGACATAATTGATCGGAACGTCATAGTGCTGGCTCCAGAAGAACGGCACGGCAATGAACTTCTCGCGGCGCCCGAGCATGTTGAGCGCGGTGTTTTGGCCCTGCCGCTCGGCCACGACCCAGTGCTCGACGCGGATGGTCTCGCCACTGTGCGGATCGGGCCAACGCGCGATGTCACCCGCTGCAAAAATTTCCGGCGCGCTCGTTTGGAGATAGGTATCCACGGCCACCCCGCGGTCGAGCGCTAGGCCAGCCTTTTCGGCAAGCTCGGTCCGCGGACGCACGCCGATGCCCGCGACCACGAGATCGGCATCGAGTGTGTCACCGCTTTTCAGCTTGACCCGCTTGCCGTCTATGGCGCTCACCGTGTCCTCGAGGTGGAAGACGACACCGTGCTCCTCATGCAGCGCGCGCACGAAATTGCCCATCTGCGCACCTAGGATGCGCTCCATGGGCCGCTTTTCCGGGGCCACGAGATGGACCTCGATCTCGCGGGTGCGCAGCGACGCCGCGACTTCGAGTCCGATGAAGCTCGCACCCAGCACGACAGCGCGGTGGGCCGTCTTGGTGCGCTCGATGATGGCGCGGCAGTCGGCAAGCGAGCGCAGCGTGTGCACATGGGGCAGGTCCGCGCCCGGAATCGATAGGCGAATCGGCTCGGCGCCGGTCGCGAGCAGCAGCCGGTCATAAGGAACCTTGCTCCCATTGGCCAGCACGACTGCGCGCGAATGCACGTCGATGCCCGTGACGTTCACCTTGGGCCGCAGATCGATGCTGTTCTCGGAATAGAAATTATCTGGACGCAGCGGCATCCACTCTTCGGGTGCGTTGCCGGCAAGGTAATCCTTGGACAAATTCGGCCGGTCGACGGGTGGCGCATCGTCGTCGCTCAGCATGACGATGCTTCCTTGGTATTGCTCACGACGTAATTTCTCTGCCGCGGCAAAGCCGGCCGCCCCTCCACCGACAATCACGATTTTCTCGGGTAATCCGGCCGCGGGGCCGGTTCGGAGTTTCTTTTTCGGCTTTGGCATCTCCATTTTATTCTGCACGAAGATTTTCCCGTCGCGCTGCTCGACCGACCAGCATGCGACCGCGCTCAAGGCCGGCGCGTGCAAAGCTTCCCCGGTCCGCAAGCTGAAACACGCGTGATGCCAGGGACACCGCACGGTGTCCTCGACGATGATCCCTTCCGCGAGCGGTCCATTGTAGTGGGAACAAGTCGCACCGATTGCGAAGAACTCATCACCGCGGTGCGCGAGGAGTACGCTTTCGTCGCCAACGTGCCCTGCGAGCATCCCTCCGTCGGGAATATCGTCGACCGAGATGCCCTCAATTAGGTCGGGACCGGCCGGAGTCGATTGCGCTGCGCCCATCGAGTTCTCCTAGTAGCACTCTACCGCCGGATGCGCCCCCTGGGCAGGTCGCGTCACGGAGAATTGACGAAGAATAGATGCGGGGCCTGCAAATATGTTCCCGCCGTTCACGAGCGATCCGGTCCAGCTGCGTTCCTTGTGAGACCCATTGAATTGGCTGGACTACCCTATAAAGAGGGCAATGCAGGGAGGAAATGCGACGCCATTTGTGGCCCTGAAAGCGCAGGGTAAGCGCAATGCGGCCCGCGACCTCCTCGCACCGGTCTACGGCTGGTTCACCGAAAGCTTCGACACGCCCGATCTGAATGAGGCCAAGGCGCTGCTCGACGAGCTGCGTAAGTAGGAGCGCCCTACCCGACATTCCGGACGGGCTCTAAGTTGGAGTCAGCTCCTCGCACACCGGCGTCATTCAGGCGGCTTGAGAGAGTGACGGCTTTCCGCTCCGGCTGTGTAAAAACCCTCGAAGCAGTCGCCCGCGCGTAACAAAAGAATCGAACTTGAGACCCGGGCGAATCCTTCATGCGCAAGCGACATTCTGTTCGAATCAATCTTGCGCTTGAACGACTCGCAGAATGGTTTTCACAACAGGCAACACCCATTGCGGTCCTTCTGAAGGGGACGCTGCAGGGTGCCCTATGCTGATCAACTGGCGCGACCGCGCTGTCGCTTGTCAGTGGCCGGATCCTCACCATACTAATGTGACGTCACTAGGGCACAGGATTGCTCGCAGCATGTATATCGCCATGAACCGCTTCAAGGTCGTCCTGGGGTCGGAGGCCGCGTTCGAGCACGTTTGGACCAGCCGCGACACGCATCTGAAGGAGGTTCCGGGCTTCGTGGAGTTCCACTTGTTGCGCGGCCCGCAGCGGGCGGACCATGTCCTGTATTCCAGTCACACGATCTGGTCGGACCATGCGGCGTTCGAGGGCTGGACCAAGTCAGAGGCATTCCGTGCCGCTCACCGAAATGCTGGCAACATCGGGAACGGCAACGCCCCACTTTATCTTGGCCACCCAGAGTTCGCTGCGGGCTACAGTCGGGCTCGATCCCCGAAGCGGACCATTTTCGCGCACTCCCACGATCTCGATCCCATGATCTTGAGCAGGCTTTAGTCTAGGCCACGATGGAGGAAGACGGCCGCAGGGAGCCCGCGCGCATCCCGCGGCGGGATGCGCCGTCGAGCGGGCGACGTTAAGATCGTGACGCTGCTGGCCGATGTCGTCCCCGCCGCTTTTTCCGTGACTGCCCTCGCGCGCGATCGCCGGCCCTGCGAGTCCGGCTCCGCGAAGGCCGATAACAACCGCACGGCGCCGTCCTAGCCGAAAAAGGTCCTGGCCGAAGCAATCGGCGACATACGCGCCGGCTCCCACCGGTACTGGGCGGCCGGATGTGGCGCCACCGTCCGCATGTTGCGGCGCGCCTGATGGAGAACCGTGAGAACAAGCGCGTGCGTCGTCGCCGGATGGTCGTTGAAGGTGTCGATGCATCGGTGAAGCCGCCCGGTCACCTGCCGAATGGCGTCGAGGATGGACGGCTCGAGGACGCTCACCGCATCTTCCGCCCGCATGGCTCCCCAAAGACATCGCCGTCCATCGCCGGATTCGGCGAAGAACTTGCACCACCTATCCTCGGTGGCGAGCAATGCGGTCACTTTGTCGATCTTTTCGAGCGCATCGCCCGACACGTAATGCCGGTTGTCGTCGAACGGCATGGGCTTCTCCATGACCGCGGCGGGCCGCCTGGAGCGACTTGCAAAAAGATTTGGGCTCTGTCGCCCCTAAGATCGGAGCCGGAAGAGGTTTCCTCAAGCGGGCTAGTCTACTACCCTGAAACAATGGAGCGCCAGCCGGCCCGATACAAAAACGGGCGCAGATCTACGGTCGGAACCTTACCCAGCCAGGGCCACGTGAACCGAAAGGACGCCGCAAGCGTGGTGATCCGGCACGTTGAGATCGCCCATCAGTGCTCGAAAAGATCGATACCCTATTCCTCTTATTGCCCAAACAAAGATCATCAATCAGTGAGAGGGCTCTATTCAGATTTACTTGATCGAGGCGAGCGGCCATCGATGCGCGAAAATCTCTCGCAAAGGCCGCGAGGTGACTTCATCGTCGAGCTAACCCTCCCGCCCTGCACCATGTGGGTCAGCGCCAAAATTGTGCGCGTATTCACAGTCATGCGGGTTGCCGCGGCGGCCCATCGAGCCTACGAGGCCGTGGGCGACAAGGAACCGGCGTCGACCTTACCTTAGACGACCAGCGTGTCCTCGACGTGCCACTCGATCACCACAGGTTCGGCAGGCACGTGAGAGCGAACGTTGAAGCGGTGTTGCTGCTTTAGCACGATGAACGCCCCGCACTCGGCCTCTAGTAGGTAGCGATGCGTCTCCCCGACGAAGGTGACGTCGCGCACCACCGCCGGAAGTGCGTTCATCCCCGTTTCTTGCAATGCGCCGGAACTGTCCGCACACTGGATTTTCTCCGGGCGCACCGCCAGGGCAACGAGTGCGCCAATCTGCGCGGGGCGATGGCCAAGAGCCCTTACGGTGGCGCCGCCGAGGTTTACCACGACCCTATCGCCCTCGATGCCGAGGACCGTGCCCTCGAGAAAGTTCGATTCTCCGATGAAGGATGCCACGAACCGGTTGACGGGCCGGTCGTACAAGTCGGCCGGGCTTCCCACCTGCTCTATCCGACCGTTGTTCATGACAGCGATCCGGTCGGACATCACCAGCGCCTCGCGCTGATCGTGCGTCACGTAAATGAAGGTGATGCCGAGCTGCTCGTGGAGGCGCTTGATCTCGAGCTGCAGGCCCTCGCGCAGCTGCTTGTCCAAGGCGCTGAGCGGCTCGTCCATCAGTAAGACGCGCGGGTTGAAGATGATGGCACGCGCCAGCGCGACGCGCTGCTGCTGGCCGCCCGACAGCTGCCGAGGATACCGTCCTTGGTAACCCGACAGCTGCACGATCTCCAACACGTCTGCGATGCGACTGGCGATGACCCGCTTGTCCACGCCGCGCTGCCTGAGCGGGAAGCCCATATTCTCGGCCACGGTCATATGCGGGAACAGGGCATAATTCTGGAAGACCATACCGATGTTGCGGCGGTAAGGCGGTGTCCGCACGATGGGGTACGAGTCGATGTAGATCTCGCCGCCCGTCGGGAATTCGAAACCGGCGATCATCATGAGCGTGGTGGTCTTGCCCGAGCCGCTGGGCCCGAGAAACGTGATAAACTCACCAGGCTCAATCGGGAGGCTGAGATCGGAGACGGCGACGACCTCGCCGAAGCGCTTGTCGAGACGGTCGAGGAACACCGACGCGCCTGAAACGGCTTTCCGTCCAGTCCTCGCCTCGCTGGAAAGCTCTAGCGCCCCTACGGTCATGGCTCTTCGATCTGAAGTCTCCCGCAAACACAATAGACAAATTTCGACAGTTGCGTTATCCAAATGCTCGGCCTTCCGTCCCGGCCGCTCGGCGGTCCCGGGCCCACGTGCAGCGTGGGGACGCGCTTGTCCGCCGCGCCGCGACGAACCGATTGACCTGGAGAACGCGGCGGCTATTCTGATCCCAAACGAGGTTTCCGCAGACGTCCGGTGAAATGGGGACGTCGAGGAACGAAGAACGGTGTGCAATGGCGACTGCGGCCGAGAGCTCGGCAAGAGTTCGCGCGCATCGCCGCCGCGCGCAGACCGGCTACTTCGCCTTGCTGCTGCCGCTCCTGATCTATCTCGGCGCGTTCTACGCCTATCCGGTCGCGGCCATGATGTTTCGCAGCATCCACGAGCCGCGCTGGACAGCCGACAACTTCGTGCAGATCTTTGAGACCGGGGTCTATCTCCACGTCCTCTGGCTCACGGTTCGGATCAGCCTGATCGTGACCGTGGTGTCGCTCGTGCTCGGTTATCCCGTGGCCTATGTGCTGGCTCGCGTCGACCGGGCGAAGTCCAACCTCCTCATGATTCTTGTGCTGGTGCCGTTTTGGACCAGCATTCTCGTGCGCACGTATGCATGGATGGTCCTGCTGGGACAGCAGGGAATCATCAATCAGCTCCTCCTTTCGCTTGGCGTAATCGACGAACCAGTGCGGCTGCTCAACACGACCTTCGCGGTCTATGTCGCCATGGTGCACGTGTTGCTGCCGTTCATGATCCTGCCGCTCTACGGCGTCATGCGCGGCATCGACGAGAACCTGCTGCGGGCGGCGCAAGGCCTCGGTGCCAGGCCGATCAATGTCTTCCGCCAGGTGGTGCTGCCCCTCTCACTGCCGGGCGTCTCGGCCGGGTGTCTCCTAGTGTTCATACTCGCGCTCGGGCCAGCAGCAGGTGGACCTCTTCAATTGGCCCCTCGCGTCTGCTCTCGCTGTGGTGCTGCTCGCCGCGGCGTTGCTGATATTCGCCGTCTTTGTGCGAACGCTGGGCGTCGAGCAGACCTTTGGGCGGGCGCGGACATGACGCGGAAACATCCTGCGCAGAGCGCTTTGAAACGCCCGCGCGCGGTGGGCATCTGGCTCGGAACGATCGCCGCACTCGTGCTGTTCTACCTCATCTTCCCGATACTGGTCATCGTGCCGCTGTCGTTCTCCTCGGCGAAGTATCTGAGCTTTCCTCCCCCCGGCTTCAGCCTTCAGTGGTACCAAAACTTCTTCGGCCGCTCCGACTGGCTCGACGCCGCGAGGTTGAGCATCTGGATCGGCCTCATCGTCATGATTCTGGCGACCGGCCTCGGCACGCCGGCCGCGCTCGGACTGGTGCGCGGGCGTTTCCCGGGCAAGAAGCTGATCAATGCATTCATCATCTCGCCCCTCATCGCGCCCGTTATTATCGTGGCGATCGGCGTCTATTTCTTCTATGCGCTGATGGGGCTGGTCGGAAGTCCCTTTGCGCTGATTCTGGTACACACCTGTCTGGCCGTTCCCTTCGTCGTCATCAATGTCTCCGCGACGCTGCAAGGTTTCGACGAGCGGCTGGAATATGCGGCGATGAGCCTTGGGGCGACGCCGTGGCGCACGTTCTGGCAGGTGACGCTCCCGATCATTCGCCCCGGCGTGATGGCGGGAGCGTTGTTCGCGTTCATCTCGTCGTTCGACGAGCTGATCGTGGCGCTGTTCGTCTCCGGGACGACCGCCGTGACGCTGCCCCGCAAGATGTGGCAGAGCATCCGTTTCGAGATTGACCCCACGATCGCCGCGGTCTCGACGATCTTGATCGTCTTCACGGGGGCACTGTTCCTGGCCGCGGAGCTTTTCCGCAGACGGTCGGAGCGCTTGCGAACGTCAACAGTTGCCATCGCGGCGGAGTAGCACGATGAAAGGGCTGAGCGCAGCATGTCGCCGGCGGGCTGTTGAAGGGGTTGCAGCGCTTGACGAGGATGATGGTCTGTTCTCAAGCAGCCATGTTTTCCCGCCGTATTCAATTGAACTGCGCCCCGATGAGATTTCAGACGGTGCCGATCTGGTGGTAGGGTTGCAGGACGAGCATGCCGATATGCGGTGGGGGGCACATCAAACTTAGACAAAGGGAGATGACCCAATGCAGGAGGATCGGAAATTCGTCGAGTATCTGCTGTCGCTTGCGCTGCGGTCGCCGCACGCTGCGGATTACGGCCGCCGGCAGTTCCTTCGTTCCGCGGGCCGCTTGGCGCTCGGTGCCGGCGCGGTCACAGGGCTCGGCAAACTGTTTGGCAATCCCTACGCGCTTGCCGCCGACGCTGTAGCGCTACCGGAGATTACGTCGATTCCCGAACGCCTCAAGGGCAAGGGCGTCGTGCGCGTGAGCTCCTACGGTGGGGCGTTCCAGGAAGCTCAACGTAAGGCCTACTTCGAGCCCTTCGAGCGCCTGTCGGGCATCAAGGTGATCGAGTCGGAAGGCCCGGACGTGGTCAAGGTCAAGGCCATGGTCGACACGAAGAACGTCGAGTGGGATGTCGCCGAGTTCGACCTTGCCGACGTCGTCAATCTCAGGAGCAAGGGCGACTACTGGGAAGAGATCGACTACAGCCTGGTCGACACTGGCAACATCGACGAAGCGTTTAGCCACAAGTACGCCCTTGACATGTTGCCCTACGCGCAGGTCTGCGCATACCGAACGGACGTGTTCAAGGGCGCGAAGCCGGACGGCTGGGCCGACTTTTGGGACACCAAGAAATTCCCCGGGGGCCGCACGATGCCGGCGGGCTCGGGCGGCTTGGTGCCCGACCTCGAGTCGGCGACCATGGCGGCCGGCGTGCCGATGGACAAGGTCTATCCAATCGACATCGACAAGGCCTATGACAGCCTCGCGAAGATCAAGCCTGCCGTGGTCAAGTGGTGGGAGGCGGGCGCCATCCCGGCACAGCTCCTGAACGACAAGGAAGTCACGATGGGCATCGCATGGAACGGCCGCATCGCGGCCATCCAGGCGAAGGGGGCACCCGTCGAGGTCGCCTGGCGCCAAGGGGCGTTGCGCACCGATTGCTGGGCCGTGCCGAAGGGAGCACCGAACCGCGAAAACGCGATGAAGTTCACGGCCTTTATCACGATGCCAGTGCCCCAGGCCCGCCTCTCGCTGCTTATCCCCTACGGGTTCGTGAACAACAAGGCGGTCGACTACCTTCCGGCCGAGCGGCTCTCGGTTCTGCCGACTGCCCCGGACATCAAGAAGCAAATGTACGTCTACGATTCGGAATGGTGGGCGGCAAACCGCGACAAGGTGATCTCTCGCTGGGCGAGCTGGCTCCTGCAGTAGCGGGGGTGGCCGTCCGTTCCACGCGCGCCCGGCAATAGCCCGGGCGCGCTCGAAGCGGCGCTCCCGCAGGTCTGCGGGCGGCCTATGGGCAGGGGCGCAAGCGCATTGCCGCGCGGTCGCGGGCTGCAGGACGAATGTGGCCGACCGAGACACGGGAGGCAGGATGGCACTGCACTTCGAGCGGCGCGAGTTCGCGGAGAGGATGGCGCGCGCCCGGGCGGCGCTGCGCGAAACCGATTTGGCCGCGCTGCTGATCTTCGCACAGGAAAGCCACTACTACCTCACCGGCTTCGACAGTGCTGGGTTCGTCTTCTTCCAATGCGCAATCCTTACTGCCGATGACCGGCCGATCACGCTACTGACGCGGCGGCCCGATCTGGAGCAAGCGCGGCGCACCTCCATCATCGAAGACATCCGCATCTGGTACGATTTGGAAGGGGCGGATCCGGCGCGGGACCTCAAGGCGATTCTCGAGGAGAAGGGGCTGCAGGGAAACCGCGTCGGCATCGAGCTCAACACCTTCGGTCTGACCGGCCTCAACCACGAACGCGTGCGCCGCCGGCTCGATGGCTGGTGCGACCTGGTCGATTCCTCCGATCTCGTTCGCGGGCTTCGCGTCACCAAGTCGCCGGCCGAGCTCGCCTATATGCGGAAGGCTGCAGCACTCGCCGACGACGCGCTTGTGGCGATGGTGTCGACGGCCCGCCCCGGCGCCTTCGAGGGCAGTATCGCGGCGGCGGGAGCGAAGGTCATCCTGGAAGGCGGGGGCGATCCGCCACCGTCGGGGCCGGTCTTGGGTTCGGGCGATCGGGCGCTTCTCGTCCGCAGCGCGACCGGCTACCGCCATCTCGACTCCGTCGACCAGCTTACGCTCGAGTTCGCGGCGAGCTATCGTTACTATTGCGCATGCCTGATGCGGACCGTCGCCATCGGCAAGGGCAACCATCGACAGCGTGCCATGTTCGAGGCGACACGGGACGCGCTGGCGGCGATGACCGAGGCGGTGCGGCCCGGGCGGCCGCTCGGCGAGATCGACGACGCGCACCGCCGCGTTTTCGATGTCGCCGGATACGGCGCATCGCGCCTAGGGGCATGCGGCTACTCGCTCGGTGCTACCTTCCGGCCATCCTGGATGGACGTGCCGCCCATGATTTATTCCGGCAACCCGACCCCTGCGCGCCCTGGGATGGTGCTGTTCCTGCATGCCATCCTGGTCGACGCCGAGCACAACCTCGCGATGTCTCTGGGGCACACGATCGTCGTGACCGAGCAAGGCTGCAAGGTGCTGAGCGGGCTCGCCCCCGAATATCGGGTGTGCGTGTAACGACCCCGGGGAAGGTCAATGGAGGAAGCTCTGATGTCCGCCTTTGATAAGCAGAAGCAGTACGCGATCGATTGGATCGTGGAGAACGCCAGGCGCTTCTCGGATTTTCACCTGGAGATCTGGAATTACGCCGAACCGGCTTGGCGCGAGTACAAATCCGCAAAGGCGTATTGCGATCTGCTGGGTGGCGAGGGCTTCACGGTCGAGGAAGGCTCGGGCGAAATGCCGACGGCCTTCGTCGCGAGCTGGGGCAAAGGCGGCCCCGTGCTCGGCAGCTATGCGGAATACGACGCGGTGCCGGGGAACTCCCAGCAGGTCGTCCCCTATCAGGCGCCGCGCGAGGGGTTGCACCCTTGGGCGGCCGGCCACACGGATCCGCATTCGGCGCTCGGCACGACTGCGCTCGCCGGGATCCTGGCGACGAAGG
>WNGL01036482.1_pt1 | contig 10049 bp, 8 predicted proteins | sample 5400591 | NCBI WGS metagenome assembly WNGL01 (sample SAMN13153377, study PRJNA577476) | soil metagenome | isolation source: 80 cm soil or saprolite under Garry oak tree replicate 1 | place: USA:California | collected 2016-06-15 | reverse complement strand
TCAGGGACGATCTGCTGCGGAACCGGCACGACGGCACGCCTCGCCCCGAGCTGGAGAGGGAAGCATTGAAGGAGGCCTGGAAGACCGCGAGGGATTACCTACTCCCCCGGATGACCTACTCAGAGCCGACCGCGAAGGATCAGGTTCGCGACACCGACTGGATAGAGATCTTCGGGGGCAAGGGTAAGCACAAGACCACGCTCGGCGTGTACCTCGTTCACTGGTACGTCGAGGACCTCGCCTGGATTTCTGCGATCTATAGTACCATCCCGATCTACGCGTACAGCCTCGACTACCCCTCCGAGCTCCGCGGCGACGACGGAAGGAGAATTCTGCATCCAAAGTACAGGCCCGTCACCACCCTCAGGGAGATTGGCGAGTACGAGAACTGCCTCCTCTTCTTGGACGAACTGGCCAACCTTCTTCCGGGCAGGAACTTCTCCGACCGCACGCAGTGGCTCGTCACCACCTGGACCCGGAACTTCAGGAAGCGCAACGTCATGCTGATCGCCACGACCCAGCGCGAGACGTCGCCCGACCCAGAGCTCCGCGAGAACTTCAACCTGCTGCTCGCGCCCGACGTCGTCGATTCGCCGGACGGGAGGAGGCTGGTCTGGCGGCAGTGGCTGAACTACGACTCCGACTATTCCGAGTACAGGGCCTGGAAGTCCGGCTACGGCAAGTGCCTCGTCTACCCGAAGGACGACGTGGACGGGGGCTTTCCCGATCCCGCGATCCCCTGGCTCTACGCCGCCTTCGACAGCCGGCTCGAGGTGCCGATCCTCTTCCAGGAGCCCCTCGAGAGGTCGAAGGCCGAGTTCGAGGCTGAGGCCCTCATGACTTGGATCGAGGAGACGGACAGCGGCGGGGTCAATTCCAACTACTACTCCGTCGGAGAGCTTCCGGCCGACGGCGAGCTCAAGAAAGCGCTGGACGCCTGGAACGTCACCGAGAAGAAGATGTACGACTCGGACGAGCTCCTCCTGATCTCGCAGGATTTCAAGCGCCTCTACCACAGGCTGCCCGAGCCGGGGTCAGAGCCCGACGGGGAGAGGGTGGAATTGCGGTCCTTCGAATGCGAATGTGGCGCGTCTTACCCCGACCCGCACAAGCTCGCCTCCCACGTTTCCGGGGTCAGGAACGCGATCCGGGGGCTGACCAACCGCCCGCTCCCGAAAGAGCGAGTCGAGGAGTACAGGCGCAGGCATCCGTCCCAGGTAAAGGAAATTGACCTGCAAGCACGAACCGCTCACGGAGAAGGGGCGTTCTGATGACACCACCCGAAAACCAGCGAAACTACTTCGGCTCCGGCCAGGAGGAACGGCCCAGGCCCGGCCGATGCGTCGACTGCGGGTTGAACTTCCTCAGTCGGAAGGCGCTGAAGCTGCACCGCCCCGACTGCCGGGGGACCCGCCGATGAACGGCGTGACGCTCTGGCTCGAGACTCCTGACTACTGGGAGTGGCAGGACGCAGACGCCTACTGGCCGTACGACGGGTGGGAGCTGTGAGCCCGGGAAGACGTTTGCTCCACTCTTCCGCCCAGAAATTCGTCGGATAGCTCCGGATAGCTCACGGCAGTTCTAATAAAGCGCTAAGCCGCCTAATCTGCTTAAGTGACTTATAGATGAGCGACGAAACAGCTCATACCCCGCCCGAAGGGGCCCTCCCCGCCCCCTATAGCTCCAAGCGGGACTGCAAACTCATCGCCGTCGGCCCGAAGGAGGCCTCGGCTCTTGACAGGGTCAGGCTGAAGTTCGGCCTCACCTACTCGGAGGCGGTGTCGCTCCTGCTCTGGTGCCAGTCCGGGCCCTGCAACGATTGGGAGGAATCCTGAGTGTGGCCCGCTAACGCCGGGTTGGAAACGTGGCTCCGGGGTGAGTTCGAGGACTGGCTCTGCGCCAACGGGGTCCCAAGCCCCCTCGACGAAGTGCGCGGCAATCTGACGCTCGGCATCGACGAGGATCACATGCAGTACGTTCTCTTCGAGCCGAAGCCGAACTGGAGGCGCTGGCGCGTCGAGGATCTCGCAGCAAGGCTCACGTGGGCAGCTGTCGGGGTTTTGACCTTCACCACGCTATTGTTCCTGTTCCACGTCGCGATCGCGCACCCGATCGTGAGGTGGCTTTGGTGACGCAGAGCAACTTTGTCCCGCTTTGCCCGAGGCGATACAGACGTCGGAATTCACTTTCGAAATCAAAATTTAAGAGCTAAGCCTTGATTGAGGGAATAGCCTACTCTCTATCTCTTTCGCGAACCTCATCGCTTGATCCTTTACTTTGCCGCTCAAAGGCGAGAGACTCCTGAGATTGTCATCAGAGAATGTTTCAGGAGTCAAGTCTCCAAAGGCACCGTATGGAAGGATTATCGTCGAGGTGCCTCCACCGCCCATTCCCATACCTCCGGGTTGAAGATTCCAGCTACTTTTCATGACGACATCGTCCAAAGTAATGAACTTCCATTTGGAAAATTTCCGGCCTTCGCCGCTCTCCAATTCCCGCACGATGTAGAATGCGTTGGCGTCTATCGGCATACAAATCCGCAGTAGCATGAGGAGCCTCCCAGCGTCGATCCCGAGCTTTTGGATGCCGGTGCCAAAGGGAGATTTTTCCTTGATCTCCATCGGAAAGACCCTCCCGTCGTATGAAACTATGAATCCGTCGCAGTCGTAGGGGTCGGGTGTTGATATCTTGAACTTCTCTTTCAGAACCTTGTTGTAAAAGACTTGAGGGAGCAGAATCGCGGCGAGCTGGTCTGAGGAAAGCGCAGAATATTTCTGTTCGGTGGCCTTTTCCCACGGCTTGCCTTGGCCTGAACGGCCGGAACCTCCCCACACCTTGAAGGTTCTTGCTTCGTCGAGCGGAACCAGGTTCTCATTCGAGTAGAAATATCCCGTCCACTTCAAACGATCAATGCTGGGCGAGGACCCCGAAGTAGCGATGTAATAGATTATGCCCAAGCCGGTGGACTTTAGTGAGCTGCATAGGCCTTGGAAGCCGCGGTCCTGTAACAATTTAGTCCGTATCGGATCCAGTTCATTGTCCGACGTGATCGCGGGATGGACGAAGAAGCACACGCGCCTTGAGTAAGGCAGCTCTTTGGCTGGAAGAATCCAGCAGCCCTCAAAGTGTTTCTGCGCCGGCTCCCCCAGATTCGATGACGTCCACTTTCGAAATTCAAGCTGGGCCAAAAGGCCCTTTGCTTTGTTCTTCCCCATTATGGAGTGAAGATACTTTATGGCCTCTTGGGCTGGAACATTCATCAGTTTGAACGAGAAGCCCCGGCCAGTTGGAATCGGTTATAAGTTTGCGAAAAGAATCAGACGCCCGAGACGCTGTTGCGAAGAAAGTAGGAGCACTTGCTACTCAAAGGACAAATCCCGCATAAGGGTTTCGTCTTGCACACCAACGCGCCGAAGTCCAACAGAGACAGATTGAAGTCATGAGCTCGATCGGGTGGAACCAGAGACCTCGCGAAGCTCAGAAGTTTCCTATCTCGGCGCGAGGAGTCAGTCGTGGCCAGTCCGAAAAAGCGTGATAAGATTCGTATCACGTTGGTATCTATAGGAGCCTCGGGGGCCTTGAATGCGTAGCACATTACCGCTCCCGCAACGTACTCTCCCACCCCGGGAAGATTTCTCAACTCTTCAATGCTGGAAGGCACGATCCCGCGGTTGCGTTTGAGGACCCCGATTAGTTGGACGATCTTCTTTGCCCGCCAACGCAAGCCAAGTAGCGCAAAAATTCGATACGCCTCCTTGGGATTTCTTTGCAGTTCGCCAAACGTTGGAAATCGCGAAAAGAATTTCTCGTATATCGGAACAACTTGGTCTGCTCTCGTTCGCTGAAGCATTAGTTCGGTGAAGAGTATTCGATACGGGTCGGGAGTCTTGAACGACCGTCGCCACGGGTACTCTCTGTGATTCTTTTCGAACCACGTGAGAAGCCTTGAAACGAAATAGGCGTTCTTACTTCGCGATAACTTCAATCGGAGTCTTCTGAAGCTGCCGAATGATCGCCTCGCCTATAGCTTTGGCTAAGAGCACGGGCACTGAATTACCGACCTGTCGGTACTGGAAATTGAACTTCACGTTGTTGAGCGCCATTATCGGCCCGCAGAATTCGTAATCGTGGGGGTAGGACTGAATCGTCGCCAATTCCCTGACGGTGCCAGTGCGGGGTTCCTCGGGATGCACCCAATCGTCCCTGCAATGACCGGTGATCGTTCTCGACGGCCTATCCCACGGGTCCCTAAACCGGTAGTGCTGCCAAGCTGCTCCCGGCTTGATTCCGCGGAGAAGCTCGACCTTCGCGGCGGTGTGCCTCGGCATGGTCTGATTCGGCATCTCCGGGCGTAGTGGCGCAAACGCTTCTTTGATCGTAACATACGGCGCAAGCCCCGAGAGATTCGGGTAATTCCGAGAATGGGTCGGACGCGGGAACTCCATCTGCTTCCCCTTCGACCCCAAAATGAACAGCCTCTTTCGGATTTGGGGAACCCCGTAGTCAGCGGCATTGAGAATATTCCAGTTGACCTGATACCCGAGGTTCCTGAAAGTTTCGAGGGTGATCTTGAATATTTTCCCCCCCGCCTTGCTCAGCATGCCGGGCACATTCTCCATCAGAAAGGCGGGCGGCGATATGTCCCTGATGAATCTCGCAAAGTGCAGGACCATGTTGTCTCTTGGGTCATCCAGTTGTCTCCCCCCTTTGGGTACCTTCGATATTGAGAATCCCTGACAAGGTGGGCCCCCTGCTACGAGGGCGACTTCCGAAGCGGTCAGACCCGTCTTATCAAGAAGGGTATCTGCGTCGAACTCCGTGATGTCCTGACGGAAAATCTTCGCCTCTGGAAAGTATTTTCCGGCGTTCGTCATCAAAGTCTCGCAGTTGAATTCGTCGCGTTCAACCAAGGCCTTAGTTGAGAAGCCTGCCATTTCGAGACCCAGGGCCAACCCTCCCGACCCCGCAAAGAGTTCGATCGTATTCATCCGTGGGGCGGAGGAGCCACGTTTTGCTCTGCGCGGCGAGGGCATCTCTATTTCATTGGGCATTCTCGGTCATAAAAAATCATATCCCCTTCGAAAGTAACGGGCGTGAACGTGTCGAGCGCATCCGGTTCCGCCACCAAGATCAGAGACATTAAGTCCGGCATGAGAGAGCTGACTGTCACGTGAAGGGAGAGGTGGATATGAGGTCGCAAAGAACCGCCCACGCGCTCGCGACTATCGCGGACGACACGGGAGAAATATTGTTGAACCTATGGAGAGATCAAATCAATGAGGTATACCCGGGCGATTCGATCATCCTCAGAAATGCCTTCGCTCGAAAGTACAGGGGGAAGCTCGAATTGTCAACATGGACAGATGTCGAGAAGCTTCAAAAGCCTTCGAAATCAGACTGAACACATACTACCTGGAAATGCCTTGAAGATAGCTGAAGTAAAACGGGGGCAGAGAAATCTTGTTCTTACGGGCAAAATTGCACGCGTATCTTCCCCGAGAGATATCCAAACTCGTTATGGGCCTGCGAAAGTTGCGACAGCTACCTTAGAGGACGAAACCGGTTCTATTTCGTTCAACTTGTGGAGGGCTCAAATCGACTGGGTCAAAGAAAACGACTTGATCAGGATTGAGAACGCTTTCGCTAATTCATTTAGGGATACCCTTGAGCTAAACATAGGAGCCGACGGTAAGATCGTGGTACTGTCGAGAGAAGGCAAGCAGGTCACAGTAGAACAATCCGCAGCCCGGCCATAAGTGACAAGAGCTTGAGAAGCTGTCCTAACTGTGGCTATCGAGATGGACTTTATTGGCGTCCAAGACTATTTGACGTTTGGATCGACATTGCAAGTCTGGAAGATGTAGAACGAATGGACCCCACTCTCGCCTCAAAATTGAAGTCGATTCCGTGGGGACAGTCGAAGACAATTGTCCACGAGGGAATCTATGTCTATCGAGTGACGAAGAGCGGGATGGTGTGGAGAATCGAAAGAGACCTTTGGTCTTCGTTAGGAAAGCGGTTCACAACACCATCGGATGGGGCAGGAACCCCGCGATCATCTGCCTACAAGAAAGCTGTGGAGCGAATCTCTGACGTGAAAGGGCCGTTAACGGAATGATTGGACTTGACAGAAGCCGTTGTTGGGTCCTGCATTTCCCGAAAAATCTGAGCGGGCTGACCCATGAAAGTGAATTCTGAGGGTCAGTACGGCTAAGTTAATCTGCGTCAACGATATGCTCGCAGTCAGATAGTATAGTATGGTAACGGACACTCAAACCGCGCAGATCGAGTCTACCGGCGGGGCAGCAGTTCAGGGTTTCGAATTTACTCCAGAACAGCAGGCAATTATCGCTCACACTAAGGGGCATCTAAGAATCATAGCATGTCCTGGATCCGGAAAGACCGAGGTTGTGTCCCAGAGAATTGTGAGGCTTATAGAAGGCGGTGCCGATCCGAAAGGAATAGTCGCATTCACTTTTACAGAAAAGGCCGCGGAAGAACTGAAGTTCCGGATTCGCCAGATTCTCCAGCAGAGATGTCCTGAACGAGTTGACTTCGGGGACATGTTTGTCGGCACAATTCACGCGTTCTGCTTTTCCATGCTCAAAGAAATCGACCCAGCGTATCGCTCCTACGATGTACTCGACGATCCGAAGAGGGTTGCGTTCGTTTCGAAGCCCATCAACTACTACAACAGAATCAGGCTCGTCGGACTCGAGAAGACGGGCGGTTTGAGAAAATATCAGACGATCGATAGATTCCTCGAGAGCGCGGACATAGTGATGACTGAGAATATCGACCCCAGCGAGCTCGCAGACGAGAGGTTCGCCGAGTGCTATCAGGTGTACAGGAAGGTCCTTGACGCCGAGAAATATTTTGACTTCTCCTCCGTGATGCACACGCTTGTCGAGCACGTGCGGAAGAGCCTTGATAGCAGGAAGCTGCTCGGAGAGAGGGTGAAGCATGTTGTCTGTGACGAGTACCAAGACGTTAACAGAATACAGGAAGCCCTCATAGGGCTGCTCTCCGAGGGCGCAGACTCGGTCTGCGTTGTCGGAGACGATGACCAGAACATCTACCACTGGCGAGGGTCGGATGTCGGAATTATCCGGTCGTTCAAGAAACGGTATGGGAAGAAGTATAGCGTTTCCGACGCTCATCTCTCGACAAACTTCCGCAGCACAGGGGAGATAATAGACGCGGCCAGATCTTTCATCGAACATAACAAGGAACGTCTCTCAAAGGAAATGGTTCCCAACCAGAAACTCGTCCGCAAGTTCGAGCATGGTGACCTCGTCTACAACCATTTCGAGAAAGACTCGGATGAGTTGCGATTCGTTGCGAGCAAGATCAAGGAACTCGTCAGGACAGACTTTCTCGATAAGCGCAACAGGCCGTTCTCACTCTCGTATGGAGACTTCGCGATACTAGTCAGGACCAACACCGACGCGGCTCGAATGGTTGGATTCCTCGACAAAGAGGGGATCCCATGCATCGCCTACAGCGGCAAGAGCGCCTTCGAGAGACCCGAGGTGGTGCTTGCAATGGACTGTATTGCCTACGTCTTTGGCTGTAGCAGCTTCGGAGAGATCAACGTCGGACCCCCGAGCATGAATGACATCAAGAACCGGTATCTCAAAGTCTTCGACAAGAACAAGTTTCCCAAGGCAGACGTTGAGGCATTTGCATCAGGGATGAAAATGCTCAAGGAAGAAACGGGTGAACTGCTTGCCAAGGGTAAGAAAGACTATCTGGGCGAACTTGGTCTCCAGGGCTACTACTACAGAATTCTCGAGGCTATGGGAGCTGCAGAGTTCGACTTCGGAGATGTCCTTCACTACAATCTTGCTACCGTGAGCCGAGCCATTTCCGACTACGAGTCGGTCTGGGTGAGACTGAGGGCCAGCGAGATCAAGTTCTTCTTCGGATTTGTATTTGCCTTCGCAAGGGGACACTACACCGAGGCCAAGCATGCCGACCCTGCGCTCATCGACGCAGTCAACGTGCTTACGATACACAAAGCAAAGGGACTCGAGTTCCCCACGGTATTCATGCCCTGCTTCGAGAAGAGACGCGACTGGGGCGAGGGGGAAACCTTTGTCGACAAGAAACTCTACGACTGGGAAAAGTACATTGGAAACGAAGAGGACGAGAGGAGAGTCTACTATACTGCGATGACGCGGGCAGAAGGATACCTCTTCATAACTGGGTCCAAATATCATGAGGGAAAGAAGATCACCTATTGGCCTCACCCGTTTGTCGAGGAGATTGACAAGAAGGACTTCTCAGACCCTATAGCCCTCAAGAAACCCAAGTCGAACCTGAATCCGAAACTCAGAGCGGGCGGGATCTACCCGACTTCATACAGTCAGCTGGGTGCATATGATCGGTGCCCTCAAGACTTCAAGCTCAGACATGTGATCCAGTACAACGCGGGCGTTCCCCCGACCTTCGGCTATGGGACCAACATCCACAACGCCCTGAATATCATACACTCCAACTACATTAGGAAAGGCAAAATTCCTTCAGACAAAGAGACCGAAAATATCATCGACCGGATATTCAAGTTGAGGTATGCAACGGATGCGATGGCCTTCAACATGAAGAAGGGAGCCCTCACGGTGGTACGGAACTACGTCAAGCTTCACAGCCAGGACTTTAGAAGAATACTGCAGACTGAAAAAAGGTTCGAGTTTACGATGGGCGATGCGCTGATCCAAGGACAGATAGATCTGCTCAACAAGACAGACGATTCGGGAAATGTGACCGAAGTCGAAATAATAGACTTCAAAACTGACAGAAACGATGAAGTCTATGTAGCGGATCACGACAAGCAGCTTAGGCTCTACGCAATCGCCTGCTTGGATTCGCTTGGTCTGAAGCCGCAGAAGGCATACGTACATCATCTCGATAAAGACGGGAAAGACGAAGTGGACATATCACAACCCGCGCTTGACACGACCGCTCATCAAGTGAAGGGAGAAGTATCGGAAATTTTGCACAAGAAATTCCCCGCGACCCCTTCGGCGAAAATCTGTCCTGAATGCGACTACCGGAAGATCTGTCCGTACAGGTACTCTTAGCTCGGCGCAAACGGGAACCATCGGTACTTCTTGCGGTTTCTCATAGGAATCTGCGTCATATGCATTTACCAGCAATAGGAAGAGCGCATTGAAAAACTCTGAATCAGAGCAGGGAATCAGCCGAAGATGCAGAAATCAAGTTCAGTAACTTACTTGCCGAAGTTTAAAGAATTCCCTCGACTGGACGTTTCGACTATTAAGCGAGGATGAAGACTTGGACCAGCTGACTGTCAACCAAGTTATCGTTCCAGAGACGAAACTCAAGGAGTTTTGCAGTCGAGTCTGGACCAAACTCGGAGTCCCAGAAAAAGACGCACAAGTCACCACCGACGTTTTGGTGCTAGCTGATCTTCGAGGAGTCGAGTCACATGGAGTCGCAAGACTCCCGCGATACTACACGGATCTGAAGAATGGCTGGACGAAACCTACAGACCAGAGCAAGGTCGTCAAGGAGACTAAGGCAACCGCGCTCATAGACGGCGGTCAGAGCCTAGGTCAAGTCGTCGGCCGCAAAGGAATGGAACTAGCAATAAAAAAGGCAAAAGAGACTGCAATAGGAATCGTTTCAGTGCGAAACTCGCACCACTACGGAATCGCCGGATACTACAGCCTAATGGCGCTAGAACATGATCTGATCGGCGTAAGCATGACCAACGCCGCACCACTAGTCGTCCCAACCTTCGGCCGAACAGCCGTCCTCGGAACAAACCCGATTAGCCTTACAGCACCCGCCTCCAAGGAGAAGCCGTTCGTGCTCGACATGGCAACGTCAGTTGTTCCAAGAGGGAAATTGGAGGTCTATGATCGCCTGAAGAAGAAAATGCCGTTCGGTTGGGCTGTCGACGCGACCGGAAAAGGCACCTCTGATCCCCACACAGTCCTTGAAGCACTCTCAAAGAGGCTCGGCGGAGGAATCCTTCCACTAGGTGGAGAGGGAGAAGAACACTCAGGACACAAAGGCTACGG
>WNGL01023224.1_pt1 | contig 10049 bp, 9 predicted proteins | sample 5400591 | NCBI WGS metagenome assembly WNGL01 (sample SAMN13153377, study PRJNA577476) | soil metagenome | isolation source: 80 cm soil or saprolite under Garry oak tree replicate 1 | place: USA:California | collected 2016-06-15 | reverse complement strand
GCGGCGCGCAACGTGAGGCCGAGCGTCGTGCGCTGTAGCAGCAGATAGATCGCAACCAGGACGATCGCCGACACCACGATCACGCTCAGGTCCTGGTAGCTCGCAAAGGCGCCGAAGATGTTCACGGTGTGGGCTGAGAAAGGGCTCGAGAAATAGTTGGGCGTGTAGCCGAACAGGAAGCCGGCGGCCCCGTTGATCAATGTCGCCAGGCCAAGCGTGACGATCACAAGCGTGAGCACGGGCGCGCGTTCGACGGGCCTTATGACCGCCCGCTCGATCAGCACGCCGCCCACGAAGGCGAGCCCCAGAGTGAGCGGGAAGGCGATGAAGTAGTTGACGCCGTGGCTGATCAGCGTGTAGGCGATGAAGGTCGCGAACATCGCCATCTCGCCCTGGGCGAAGTTGACGAGGCCCATCGCGTTGTAGATGAGGACCAGCGCCAGGGCGAGGCTCGCGAAGATGCCCCCGCTGGCGATGCCGCTCACGACCTGCTGGATGAATTCCTGCATTCGCTCAATACCCGAGGTACGACCGGCGGACTGATTCGTTGCCTTGGAGCTCGGCGCTGGCGCCGTGGACAGCGACTCGGCCGACCTCGAGCACATAGGCCTGGGACGAGATCTCGAGCGCGAGGCGAGCGTTCTGTTCGACGAGCAGGACCGCGACGTGGTCGGTCTCGTTGATGGTGCGAATGATCTGGAAGATGGAGCGCACGACAATCGGCGCGAGGCCGAGCGACGGTTCATCGAGCAGCATCAAGTGAGGCTTCATCAGCAGCGCCCGGCCGACCGCAAGCATTTGCTGCTCGCCGCCGGAGAGCGTGCTTGCGGAGAGCTTGCGGCGCTCGCGCAGCACAGGAAAATATTCGAACACGCGGTCGTAATCTTTTCGAACGGCAGCACGATCCTTGCGTGTGTGCTCACCCAGTCGCAGGTTTTCGTCGACCGTCAGCTCGGTGAGGATGCCTCTGCCTTCGGGGACGTGCGCGATGCCGCCTCTGACGATGTCCTCGGTGGGCTTGTGCCGGAGTGAATGGCCGGCGAAGCGAATCTCTCCCGTCCAGGGAACTCCCCCGGTGATAGCACGAAGGGTGGTCGTCTTGCCCGCGCCGTTGGCGCCGAGGAGGGAGACGATGCCGCCGTCCGGGACGGACAGCGACACGCCATGAAGGACCGAGGTCGGCCCGTAGCCGCAGCGGACGTCCTCTAGCTCCAGGACGGCCGTCATGCGGCGCCCAGGTAGGCTTCGATGACCCTCGGGTTCCGCTGCACCTCGGTGGGGCTGCCCTCGGCTATTTTCTTGCCGAAGTCGAGGACGACCACGTGGTCCGAGATGCCCATCACGAAGCCCATGTGGTGCTCGACCAGCAGCATCGTCATGCCCAGCTCGCTGTGGATCCGGCGCAAGAGGCGAGACATCCCGTCCACCTCTTCGTGGCTGATGCCGCCGGCCGGCTCGTCGAGGAGGAGGAGACGCGGCTGCGAGACGAGGGCTCGCGCCAGCTCGACGCGTTTCTGCGTACCAAAAGGAAGCGTCGCCACGGGATGGCCGGCAAGCTTCTCGAGACCGACGAATTCGAGGGTCTTCATCGCACGCTTCCTGGATGCGGCTTCGGCGTTGAGTGCGGACGGCAGCGGTACAGCTGCCTCGAGCCATCCGCTGCGCGTCTTTATATGGTCGCCGACCATGACGTTTTCCAGCACGGTCATCGAGCGGAACAAGGCGAGGTTTTGAAACGTCCGCGCCACGCCGTGCCTGAGGATTTCGTGCGGGGCCATCTGGGTGACTGACAAACCGTCGACTGTGACGCCGCCCGCCGAAGGTCTGTAGACGCGCGTGACGACGTTGAACAGGGTGGTCTTGCCCGCACCGTTGGGTCCGATGAGCCCAACCACCTGGCCGGCCTCGACCGTGAACGACACGTGATCGAGGGCGACGACTCCTCCGAAGCGGACAGCGAGATCACGCACCTCGAGGAGCGCCATGTTCAGCGCGTCAGTCTAAGGACGTCCGCGTTTGGCGGCTAGTACGAAGGGGGCTCGGGAGGCGGCTCCGGGGGCGGAATATCCTCTGGGGGCGCCTGCATGTCCGGGGCCGGAGGAGCGGCCGGGCTCCGCTGAGGGGGCGGTCCGATTTCAGGGCGAGCGCTTCTGTGTACCACCGACGCCGACGGCAAGACCGGCGTGCGGTCCACGCGCATCAGCAGCCAGTACGCAAGCGCCGCAAGGATCGCCAGCAGGCCGATGACCGGTAAGAAGACGAAGGGCGGTCTCGTGATCACGTCCAGCCCGCTGCGGCCGGAGTTCGTGGTGAGCACCACCGGCGATGCGCTTGGGGTCGGAGATGGCGATTCCGATGGCGTGGGGGAGGGCGAGGGGGAAGGTGACGCGGCCGGCGTCGGCGTGGGCGCACCCTGGAGGGTGAAGTTGGCGCAGGGCTTCGGCGGCACGCTGGCGCATAGGTGGTGCACGCCGGGGCTGTCGCCAGGGAAAGGTGTCACGGCCTTGTTGAAGTTGCCATTGCCGTCACTGGTCACGTTGGCCGCGACGTGGGAGTCGTTGTCCCAATAGAGGGTCATCGATTCGTTGGGCAGGAACGACGTGCCGGTGACGTTGATGTGCGTGCTCGGCCCGCCTGCCGCGACGTCGAGCACGATGTTGGCTCCGAGCGGAACCGGCGTCGGGGTTGGGGACGGCGTCGGTGTCGGCGAAGGAGATGGTATTGGTGACGGGCTCGGCGTAGGTGGTGGCGTCGGGGTCGGGCTTTGCGCCGCCATCAGGACAAGCCACACCGGCAAGAGGACCAGGACCTTGAGGAACTTCACTCGAAGGCCGAAGGGTACCTCAGATCGGGGGCCACGGAATCGACCAGGCGGACGACGGTTCGGGGAATCGCCAGCCCGGCTCGAGCACTCCCCGGAGCCGGCGCTGCAGCATGTCGAGCTCTGACGGGTCGAGCAGCCGGTCGAGGGGACCGGCCAGGTCGCCCGACTGCAGGCTGACCAGTGCCCGTTCGACGTCGCTGCACAGATCGCTAGGAAGGCGCTCGCCGGCAAAGTCCCAGATCACGGTTCGCAGCTTTTGTGCGGTGTGGAAGGTGAGCCCGTGGTCGATGACCCACACGCGGTCCTCGGCATCGAAAAGGCAGTGGCCTGATTTGCGGTCCGCGTTGTTGGTGATGACGTCGAACAGCGCGACCCTGATCCAGGTGTCGCGGAACGACGACTGCTCGGAGAGGAAATGGCGGCTGTCCGAATCCACCCCGGCCGGCCCGTGTGGCTCGAGGGTCGCCAGAAACGTGTAGTTGGACGCCCCGCCGAGCACGCCCGCCAAACGCATTTCGGGCAGCCTGGCGAGGAGCCGCTCCGCCTCCACGGGCTCCAGGTCAGAAGATCGGGCGGGCACCGTTGCTGACCGGGCATGGATGGCCTGCGGGGTCCATCGGCAGGCCGCAGCGAGGGCACAGCGGCCGTCCGGAGCTGAGCACGTTCTCTGCCTGTTTGGAGAAGGCCAGGACCTGCTGGTGGCTGAGCCAGAAACGCACGCTCGGTGATTCCGAGGGCGCGTCCTCTTCACCGGTCGCCGCTGCGCTCGCGACCAGCACGAACATCCGCCTGTCCTCGTGGTAGCCCAGGCCCATCTCACCGACCTGCCATTCGGGCTCGCCGGGCTGGAGAAGCGGATCCTTGGCCGCGGCCTCGGCCGTTTCGATACCCTGCGCGGCGATCATCTGCTGCAGGCGCACGAGCAAGGCCTGGATCTGCGATTTCTCGCAGGTCAGCGTCAGAGTCCTCCCGGCGCCGCTGGCGAGCAGGAAGAACTGGCGCTGCCCGGGCTGGCCGACCGCCGCGACTGCAATCTGCTCGACCGGGTCGAGCTCGAAAATAGGCACCGGGGAAAGACTACCCAGTGTGCGACGCAGGCTTCAGCGCCCTCTCATGATCTCCCTTGGCCGGCAGGTTTTCCGATGGGATGAGACGGCGCCCGGCCGCCTAGGACGCGAAGATGCAAGGACCCGCCAGCGGCGGACACTGAACGCGTTTCGGCTCCGAATCTGTGGGGAACAAGAGGAGGAGTTGACAATTGAAATTCGCGCCGACCTTGGCGCGGGAGGAATAGCAAACAGATGCCGAAAACCGTAGGAATCGACCTGGGGACGACCAACTCGGTCATCGCCGTCATGGAAGGCGGCGAGCCTGTCGTCATCCCGAACGCGGAAGGTTCGCGGACCACGCCCTCGGTCGTCGCATTCACCAAGACCGGTGAGCGGCTGGTCGGCACGCTTGCCCGCAGGCAGGCGGCCGTGAACCCCGAAAACACCGTCTACTCCATCAAGCGATTCATGGGTCGCAAGTTCGCCGAGGTGGAGTCCGAGCGGAAGATCGTGCCGTACCAGGTGAAGCCTGGCAAGGACGACCGCGTCGTCGTGCACGTCCCCGCAACCGACAAGGACTACACGCCCGAGGAGATCTCGGCGATGATCCTTCAGAAGCTGAAGACCGACGCCGAGGCCTACCTTGGCGAGAAGGTCACGGATGCGGTCATCACCGTGCCCGCGTACTTCAACGACTCGCAGCGGCAGGCGACCAAGAACGCCGGCCAGATCGCAGGACTGAACGTGCTCCGCATCATCAACGAGCCCACCGCTGCGTCGCTCGCATACGGTCTCGACAAGAAGGCCAACGAAACCATCCTGGTCTTCGACCTCGGTGGTGGCACCTTCGACGTTTCCGTCCTCGACGTCGGCGACGGCGTCTTCGAGGTCAAGTCGACCAACGGTGACACTCACCTGGGCGGCGACGACTACGACCGTCGGGTCGTCGACTGGCTGGCCGATGAGTTCAAGAAGCAGAACGGCATCGACTTGAAGACGGACCGGCAAGCCCTGCAGCGCCTGACAGAGGCTGCGGAGCGGGCCAAGATCGAGCTGTCGAGCCGGCTCGAGACGACGATCAACCTGCCGTTCATCACCGCTGACGCGACCGGCCCGAAGCACCTCGAGATGACGCTTACTCGTGCCAAGTTCGAGTCGCTGACCGCCGACCTCACGGAGCGATGCCGAGGTCCGTTCCTGGCCGCGCTGAAGGACGCCAACCTCACGCCGCAGCAGATCGACGAGGTCGTCCTCGTCGGTGGATCGACCCGCATGCCCGTCATCCAGCAGCTGGTCAAGAACCTGCTTGGTGGAAAGGAAGCCCACAAGGGCGTCAACCCGGACGAGGTGGTCGCCGTCGGGGCAGCCATCCAGGCCGGAGTGCTCAAGGGCGAGGTCAAGGACATCCTGCTCCTCGATGTCACGCCACTTTCGCTCGGCGTCGAGACGCTGGGCGGGGTCGCTACCAAGGTGATCGAGCGCAACACCACCATCCCGACGTCGCGGTCGCAGGTGTTCTCCACCGCGGCCGACAACCAGACTTCGGTCGAGGTTCACGTTCTCCAGGGAGAACGCGAGATGTCGCGCGACAACCGGACGCTCGGTCGCTTCCACCTGGACGGGATTCCACCCTCACCGCGGGGCATGCCGCAGATCGAGGTCACGTTTGACATCGATGCCAACGGCATCCTGAACGTGAAGGCCCAGGACAAGGGCACCGGCCGTGAGCAGTCGGTGACCATCACCGCGTCGTCCACCCTCGCGAAGGATGAGGTTGAGCGGATGGTGAAGGAAGCCGAGGCGCACGCCGGCGAGGACCGCGCGAAGCGCGAAGAGGTCGAGCTTCGCAACCAGGCGGACCACATGATCCACCAGGCCGAGAAGGTCATCAAGGACAACGCCGAACGGATCCCGGACGACGTCAAGACCGAAGTGAACACGAAGCTGGACGCGTTGAAGAGCGCTGCCAAGGGATCGGACACGAACGCATTGAAGCGGTCGATGGACGATTTCAACGAGGCGCTCCAGAAGATCGGCCAGCACATCTACCAGGGCGCGGGCGCCGGGGGCGGGACCTCGTCGTCGGCCGAGGCGGATGGCCACGATGGTGGCGAAAAGAAGAAGGAAGAGGATGTGGTGGACGCTGACTACCGAGAGGTCAACTAAGGCTTCGATTCTGCGTTAGACCCCCCAGGGGCTGCGACTTCGGTCGCAGCCCTTACCTTTTCATGGAAGTGGTCGGGTCGCTCACCCTCGATGCATACGTCCGGGCCAGGACCAGGCTCTGGGCCGTCGGGGGTCTATGGGGCGGGCTGCTGCTGCTCGGCACCGACGTCTATTTCGCCGTCGTGACGTACATCCCACAGTACCGCGTGCGCAACGACTTCCGCCTCATGTACGGCGCCGCGCTCACCGGGCTGCGCCATGGCTACAGCCACCTCTACGACCTGGCCGCCCAGAAGCAGGCCGTCGAAGGGCTGGGTGAGGGTTTCTACTGGTCGCCGTTCCTGAACCCGCCGCCGCTCGCCTGGCTCGTGACCCCCCTGACCACATTGCCGTTCACCGCGGCGCTCGTCGTGTGGACTGTCCTGCTTATTGCCGCCCTCTCGCTCGCATGGCACCTCGCTGCGCCAGGTGGCCGTCTGACTCGGGCCGCGCACCTGGCAATGCTGCTCGGAGTTTTCCCGGTCGCTTTCGGCGTGATGGTCGGCCAGCCGGTCGCTCTCGTCGTCGCGGCGGTGGCCGCTTGCTGGTGGTTTGCGGAGCACGACCGCCCGGTGGTCGCCGGGCTGGTCTTGAGCGTGATCGCGCTCAAGCCACAGCTGGCCTTATTCGTCCCGCTTTGCTTGCTCGTTTCGGGGCATGCTCGCGTCTTCGGAGCGTGGGTGGTGGCCACCCTGGTCATCGGCCTGGTCGTGCTTGCGATGCTGGGTGGGGACGGGTTCAACCGCTATCGAGACGTCTTGAACCTGGCCTCGCAGTGGGAGATCACCCGGCGATATGCGTTCTCCGGCCTGGTCGGGACGGGTCCGCCGCTCTACGTCAGCGAGGCGATCGTCGCCGCAGTGACACTCCTGGCGGCCTGGCGCCACCGGGGTGGAGGCGCGGACATGCCGATTGCCGCCGGCATCGTCGGGTCGCTGCTGTTCACGCCTTATGTCGGCTTCCAGGATTTCGCGATCCTGTTCGTGGCCGGCTGGCTGATCCTGCGCTCCAAACCGTCGGAGTGGCAGGTCGGCGCGCTGGTCGTGGGATTCGTGCTGCTCGAGTTCTGTCTCGTTCTGCCGCCCGCCCTGATGCTGGCGGTTGAGTCGCTCCTGCTGGTTACGCTGGCATGGCCGAAAGGATTCGGCTGGATCAACGCGTGGGGCCTCACCGCGCGTCGTAACTGAGTGTGGAGCCGACGATGAGATTCGAACTCATGACCTGCCACTTACGAGGCGGCTGCTCTGCCAGCTGAGCTACGTCGGCATTTCACGCGATGAAGGCGTTTTTTCTTCGGGCGCCTAGGCTACCATCGAGACAATGAGGACACTCGACGTGGAACGGTTGGCGGACGGCGAGTACGACCTCATAAAGCCCCTGCTGGTCGAGCTCCACATGGGCGAGCAGGTCCACTATTCGGACCACCCGCAGCTCCGTCGCGAAGAGATCGAAAACCATCTCGCGACTGTGCCGACGACCTTCCGCGGCGAGAACGTCGTCTTCGCAGTTCGCGACGAGATCGGCGCCGTGATCGGCTTCTGCTGGATCGTCCTCTTCGATCCAGGCACCGGTCTCGAGGGCGAGGTGGCCGAGGTTTACGTCTCGCCCGGGCATCGCGGCCGCGGCGTCGGTGAGATGCTCATGCAACAGGCGGTCCGGCTGTTCCGAGAGAGGCGCGTCACCCTCGGCTACGTCTGGACCCGGCCCGACAACGAGGCGGCCGTCCGCCTGTACCAGTCCGCTGGTTTCGAGAACAACAGGCAGCTGGTGCTGACCTGGTACCCGACCGAGCAGTAGGGGCCAACCTAAACTCGCAGGGTGAGATCTGAGGTCGAAGCCTCGGAGGAGACGCGCCCGGCAATTGGGATACCGGCACGGCCCGGCCCCTGGCGCCTGGTCATGTTCGGGACCGCGGTGGTCGTCCTTGCGGCCGTCGTCGCTGGCGCCGTCACCCTTGGTGTGCTGCAGCTGCAGTCGCGCACGAATCCGCAGTCGGTGAACCTGCGATCGGGAGTCACCATCGCGGAGGACTCCGCCATCGTCCAGGCCGCCACCCGCGCCAGGCCCGCGGTCGTCAGCGTGGTCACCCAGCTCCAACCGTCGGTGAGCGGCGGCTCGGGGTACCTGGCGACAAGCGACGGCTACATCGTCACCAACGTGCAGGTGGTCGCGCACTCGAGCACGCTGACCGTCCTCTTGCTCGGCGATGCCAAACCGCACAGGGCGCGCCTCGTCGACTACGACTGCCAGACCGGTGTCGCCGTGATCAAGATCGACCAGGTCAGTGGCCTGCCGACGCTGGCCTTCGCCGATCCGACCGCGCTCGTCCAGGGCCAGGTGGTGGTCGCTGTGGCCGGCCCGCTGAACGGCAGCGCCGTGGCGCGCGGCATCATCAGCGCCCTGCACCGCCCTGTGACGGTGACCGACCCGGTCGCCTCGGATCAGAGCGTCGAGATCAGCGACACGATCCTTACCGACGCGGTCATCGATCCGGGCACGGCCGGCGGACCCCTGCTCAATGTCGGCGGTCAGGTCATCGGCGTCTCTATGGCCGCACAGGCGTCCAACGGCGGCTTCGGCCTCAACACCGCCGACATCCAGGACGACGTCCAGCAAATCCTGTCGAGCGGCCAGCTCGTCGTGGCGTCCATGGGCGCCACGAGCGCGGTGCTGACCCAACAATCCGCCGCACTGATCGGCCTGCCCGAGGGCAGCCGCGTCGCGGCTGTCGACAAGATCGGACCGGCGGCGACCGCCGGGCTGAAGCCCGATGACGTCATCACGCAGCTGGACGATGTCACCGTCGACGCCGCCCACCCGCTGCCGCTGCTGCTGCGGTCGCGCTTCCATCCCAACCAGCGCGTCACGGTCACCTACACGCGCGGCAACACCTCTACCCAGGTGCAGCTGACGCTGGTGGGCGCGCACCCGGCCTGCTGATGGCCGAACAGTCGGGCATGGGAATCAGAAGGCGGATCGATGCCGCGCTGGCGGACGCTGTGCGGTCGCTGGGTGTCGATGGAGCGCTGCCCGACCTCGAGCTGGGCCGTGCCAAGGGCGCTGACCACGGTGAGTACGCGAGCCCGGCGGGGCTCAAGCTCGCCCGCGTGCTTCGTAAGGCTCCGCCGCAGATCGCCGAGACAATCGCGAAAACGATCGTGGTGCCCGACGGCGCGGCGACGGCCGAGGCGGCCGGCGGCTACGTCAACTTCCGTCTCACAGCTGAGTGGCTGCAGCGCCTGATCGCCGAGGTGGCGGCGCGCGGCAGTGAATATGGCGCGGCCGACCTCGGGCGAGGCGAGCGCCTCCAGGTGGAGTTCGGCAGCATCAACCCCACTGGACCGATGCACATCGGGCACGGCCGCGGCGTGATCCTCGGCGACTCGATGAGCCGGCTCCTCGAGTTCACCGGACACCAGGTCGAGCGCGAGTATTACGTCAACGACCAGAACACGCAGGCCCGCCGGTTCGGCGCGTCGGTGTGGGCGCGGATGCACGGGGAAGAGCCGCCCGAAGGCGGCTACTCGGGCGCATACGTGACCGAGCTCGCGAACAATGCGAAACGGGACCTGGGCGACCTCGATTCCCTACCCGAGGAAGACGCGATGACCCAGGTCCGCCAGTACGCCATCGCCGTGATCGTGGAACAGCTCCGAGCCAGCGTCGCGAAGCTGAACGTGCGCTATGACGAATGGTTCCCGGAGTCTCGGCTTTGGGAGCAAGGGCTGCCGCAGGTTGCCATCGAGCGGCTGCGTGAGCCAGGGCTGCTCAAGGAGCGCGACGGCGCGCTGTGGTTTGGCGAGGCGGACGACGAGGAGGAGGACCGCGTCGTCATCCGCTCCAACGGAGAGCCCACCTACTTCGCATCCGACCTCGGCTATCTGCTCAGCCGGTTCGAGCAGCGTCACTTCCATCGCGTGGTCGAGGTATGGGCTTCAGATCATCACGGCTACGTGGCCCGCATGAAGAGC
>WNGL01011660.1_pt1 | contig 10050 bp, 8 predicted proteins | sample 5400591 | NCBI WGS metagenome assembly WNGL01 (sample SAMN13153377, study PRJNA577476) | soil metagenome | isolation source: 80 cm soil or saprolite under Garry oak tree replicate 1 | place: USA:California | collected 2016-06-15 | reverse complement strand
AAGCACCCGCCTTCCTGAGCTCGAACCATGCGGGTGTCGGACTCTGTCGACCACCAACTACCACGTCGGGAGATGCAAGATGGATCCACGCGCGTCCGCTCACACTGGGAGCCCGACGAGCAGCGGATTGGTCATCCGCTGCGCGGCGCTAACCGGCTCTGCCTGCTGTGATTGGAAGGTGCTTTGCCGGAATGTTGGCCGCAGACTCGCCCCTGTACGCGAGTTCGTAGACCGACCATCGCGACAAGGGCGAGAGACCTGCGGGTCCCTCGCCTTTGTCGCCCTGAGCATGCGGCCTAGCGGGTTAGTGGATTGTGATGTTCCCCCCACCGAGCCTGTGCTGGCGTGACATGTAGCCGGTGTCCAACCTGATCCCGTAGGTGTCGTTCGATCCGCCGCTACGTGCGTCAGTCACGTCGATCCGGAAGACGGGCGAACCAGCGCCGTCGATCGTCGCGTTGCCATAAATGCTGGCAGTCGTCCGGTCCTGGCTGCAGGTCGTCGCCGTGAGCACGGTCGACTGCACGTTCATAGGTTGGGCGGGTCCTCGATCCTGGTACTGCTGCTGCCCCTGCACAGTCCCGTCGGCGAGAACCTTGGCGTTGCCACCGAAATTGGCACGGTCATTGTTGTTAGCAATGATCCAGCCCGCGTCGGTGATCGTCACCTCGCACAGCTGCGTGCTCGCAGGCGGCGTCCACGTCTTTTCGGCGTCGCCGAAAGGCTCCGTTGGGTCCTGCGTTCCGTTGCCGGGACTCCGCTAGAAAGCACGCCGCCGCTTACACCGCGAAAGTTTTCCGCACCCCCGCCGCGTACACCTTCCACGGCACGACATTCCGCACCCGCGGCAACCAGGTCGCTTGCGCGCCCACACGGTAGCGCAATCCCGGGGCTTTTTGCTCGATGATCTGGAGCACGCGCCGCGCGACTTGCTCCGGCGGGATGCCCCTCTCCAAGGCGTGACCAAACGCCGCGAGCATCCGGTTGCGGGGTGCGTCATACGCCGCAAGTGGTCGCGCCGCGACCGGTGACGCCTCACCAATTGGCGTGTTTACAAATCCGGGCTCGACCAGGATCACACTGATGCCGAACGGACGCAGTTCGTGCCAGAGCGATTCGGAGTATCCCTCGAGCGCGAACTTGCTCGCGGAGTAGAAGGCGCTGTAAGGAATCGCGGTGTTGCCGGCGAGCGAGCTGATGTTGATGATCTTGCCGGCGCCGCGCGCGCGCATGCTGGGAAGCACCGCATTCGCCATCCGCACGCTGCCGAAGAAATTCGTCTCGAACTGCGCCTTGGCTTCCTCGACACTCGTCTCCTCCGCGGCCCCGGTGACCGTATATCCCGCGTTGTTGACGAGCACATCGAGCCGGACGGCCTGCGCGATGACCTGCTCCACGCAGGCACGGACCGAGTCGTCCGACCGAACATCGAGTGCGAGCATCGTAAACCCTTGGGGCTTTGCGGAGTCAGGCTTGCGGGCCGTCCCGAATACGGTGAACCCACGCTCAGCCAGCAGTCGCGCCGTCGCCTGACCGATACCGGATGAGGCGCCCGTGACCAGGATTGTTTGCGACATGGAATCTCCAGACGGTTGTCCTCCTGAGAACAATACGTGACCGCTCATCGTTCCGTCCCCTGCCCGCTAAATCGCGATCGTGCCTTGCAGATACAACCGCGCTTGCCGGGCGATCGTCGCCCTGTCGGTCTGACACCGGTGCACGCTCGTGCCCGGAGAAACGCTTGCAAAATACTGGCAGAGAGTTCTGGTCGACGCTCCTTATGGCGCTGGTCGGACCTCAATGTGCACAGGGCGCGAACGCGCGCGCCCGGGGACAATGTGTACGCTCCCTACCTTGACCCGCTTCTCCCTACCGAACACCCTTCTCTTTCCGTGTCCCAGAGAGGTCGCAATGTTGCTGCTCGCAGTTTTCTTGGCCGTACAGACACCTGTCGATTCCGTTGCGCTCGTGACGCGCGACATCCCCAGTTTCTGGCGCGCCTACGATCTCGCGGCGGGCAAGGATAGCACCGAGCGGACACACATCTTCCGGACGGTATACCTCCAGCCCGGCTCCCCCGGATTACGCGATTGGATGCGTGTGCGCCTGATGAACCGGGACACCGTGCGAGCACGGATGATCGCGTCCGGATGGACCGCCACTGGGCTCGACTCACTGAATCGAGACTCGCTTGAACGCGCGAGCACCCCGTTCGCCGAACAGTCGGCCGCCGAGGAGCTGCTCCACGCATTGAGCGCGTACCCACGGTATTACGCGGCGGTGCGCGCGAGGACGCTCGCGGTCGATACCAACTTCGCCATCAGGCAGGGCATCCGCCAGGGTCTCGCGAAACTCGCCGAGCTCTATCCCGCAGCCCGCTTCCCCAACATCTACTTCCTGATCGGCACCCTCTCGACCGGCGGCACCACTTCGCGGAGCGGCATGCTCATCGGGACGGAGCAGTCCGCAAGCGGCCCCGAGACGCCGCTCGACGAGCTCCCCGCCTGGGCGCAGAAGGGCTTCCCCACGCATCGGTTCGAATCGCTCGTTGGCCTCGTCGTGCACGAGGCGGTGCACACCCAGCAGAAGTCCATGCCCCCGGGCCAGCACGACACGCTCCTGCGCCACGCGCTCGGCGAAGGCATCGCCGATTTCCTCTCCGAGCTCGCGGTAGGACCATGGGCGGCGAACACGCCGCGCCAGATCTACGGGCGCGCGCATGAGCACGACGTCTGGGTGGACTTCCAGGACGAAATGGAAATGGCCAGTGATTCGATAATCCGCACGTGGATGTACAACGGCATGGTGCCGCCGGACAAGAATCACGGCGCTGTCGACATCGGCTACTGGGCGGGGTATCGCATCGCCGCCGCTTATTACGCGCGCGCCGCCGATAAACGCGCGGCCGTACGCCAGCTGCTCGAGTTACGTGATCCGGTGGCGGTCCTGCGCGAGAGCGGCTACGCGCCTTAAAACTCGGGATACGATTCACGAAGACGACCATGGAACCTCACACCGGGCTGCACGTCCGAGAACGGCGGGGGCGACACGCAGCACGATTCTTCGGTCATGCTCTCGTCCGAACCCTGCGCGCCCGATCCATGCTCCTCGGGTCCCTCTTGGCCCGCTGGCGACCACGCTTCACCAGCCTCCAAGACGAAAGAACCAGCGCGGGGTTCTGCTCCACCAGCCTAACGAGCAACAGTGCGGGCCCGTCGGGCGTCCGGCGAACAACGTCGGATTTAAACTGCCGATCAACTCGTCGTTAATCCCGGGACTACGTACGTGGTGTGTCGCCCATCGCGGCGTCCTTTATCAAGCTGGACACTCGTGCGGGCATGTCCATCGGAGCTTGGTCGGCGGTCAAATCTTAGGGTCACACCATTCGGCGCCCGTTGCCCCCGCGCCGGAATGGCTGTATATCCGCGGCTGACGCTCCGCGAGTGGCTGCACGCGGCCACTGTCCGACCTGGAGGTCCATCATGCCAAGCACGTTCCGCCTTCTCACGCCGTTTGCCCTTGCAGCCGCGGCGTTCGTTCTCACGAATCGGATGCCGGCGCAACAGCCAGCAGCCCCAAGCACCCCGTCGGTCAAGGCGACCAAGGGACCGACGGTCGAAGGTATCACGGAGTACACGTTGCCGAACGGCCTCCGGTTCCTGTTGTTCCCCGATTCATCCAAGCCGACGACGACTGTCAACATGACCTATCTGGTAGGATCGCGATATGAAGGGTACGGCGAGACCGGGATGGCACACCTGCTGGAGCACATGGTCTTCAAGGGCGCGCCCAAACATCGGAACATTCCGCAGGAGCTGACCGAGCACGGGTCGCGACCCAACGGGACGACGGCATTCGATCGGACCAACTACTTCGAAACCTTCCCGGCGAGCGCTGAAAACCTGGACTGGGCGCTCGACTTGGAAGCCGATCGCATGGTCAACAGCTACATCGCCAAGCAGGACCTAGAGTCCGAGATGACGGTGGTCCGCAACGAGTTCGAGGCCGGCGAGAACTCTCCCTTCAACGTGCTGTTCCAACGTACCATGTCGACGGCGTTCCTCTGGCACAACTATGGGCACGCCACGATCGGCGCACGGGCCGACATCGAGAACGTACCGATCGAGCGGCTCCAGGGCTTCTACCGCAAGTACTACCAGCCGGACAACGCGATGCTGATTGTCGCCGGCAAGTTCGACCCCGGGCGGGCCCTCCAGCTGATTGAGGAGAAGTTCGGCAGCATTCCACGCCCCAGTCGCATGGGCGCCTCGGAGATCTTCGCAACCTACACCGCCGAACCGCCCCAGGATGGCGAGCGGTTGGTGACACTCCGGCGCGTGGGGGACGTGCAAGGAGTCATGGGGATCTACCATATCCCGGCGGGATCGCACCCCGATTTCCCAGCGCTCAGCGTGCTGGGCCGAGTCCTCGCCGACGAGCCATCAGGCCGCCTCTACAAGGCGCTGGTTGACACCAAGCTGGCCGCGCGGATCGGTGCCTTCGCCTGGCAGCTCCGTGAGCCTGGCGTCCTGTGGACGTACGCCGAGGTCCGCAAGGAAAACTCCGTCGACAGCGCCCGGACGGCCTTGAGCCGCACCGTCGACGACCTGGTCACGCGGCCGCCGACTGCCGAAGAGGTAGAGCGGGCCAAGACCTGGCTCGTGAAGAACATCGAACTCACGCTTAACAATTCGGAGATCGTCGGCCTGTGGTTGAGCGAATGGGCGTCGCTGGGTGACTGGCGATTGCTGTTCCTCTATCGTGACCGGCTGAAGAGCGTGACGGTGGCAGACGTGCAGCGGGTGGCGACCACGTATTTGAAGGCGGACAACCGAACCGTGGGATTGTACTACCCGACCGAGAAGCCCGATCGGGCCGAAATGCCCGCGACGCCCGACGTCGCCGCGCTGGTCAAGGATTATCGAGGAGACACGGCACTTGCCGTCGGCGAGGCGTTTGACCCCTCACCGGCGAACATCGAGGCGCGCACCACACGGATCACGCTGCCGAGCGGATTCAAGCTCGCGCTGCTGCCGAAGAAGACCCGCGGGCGAGCGGTGTTTGTGACCCTGAATCTCCGCTACGGGTCCGAGCAAACCCTCATGAATCGGGGGTCCGCGGCCGGACTCGTGGCGAGGATGTTGCTGCGCGGCACCACCTCCAAGAGTCGCCAGCAGATCCAGGACGACCTCGACCGGCTCAGAGCGCGGGTGTTCTTCTTCGGCAACCCGACGTCCGCCGGCGGGGGGATTGAAACCACCCGCGACAACTTGCCGGCGGTCCTGCGATTGGTCGGCGAGGTGCTGCGTCACCCGGCGTTCGACGCGAAGGAGTTTGCCGCCCTCAAGCAGGAAGAACTCGCCAGTCGGGAGCAACAAAAGTCCGAACCACCGGCGCGAGCCTTCACGGCGTTCAATCGGCACCTGAACCCCTGGCCCAAGGGGCACCCGCGCTACGTCGAGACCATTGACGAGCAGATTGCCAACCTCGCGGCCACCTCACTGGATGACGCGAAGAAGTTCTATGCCGACTTCTACGGCGCCACCGGTGAGATGGCCGTCGTGGGGGATTTCGATGCTAACCAAGTGCGGGGAATCGCCAGTGAGATGTTTGGCGCCTGGAAGAGCGCGCAACCCTATCGGCGGATACCGCTCGTTTACCGCGACGTGCCTGCAGCCAATGTGACCCTGGAAACACCCGACAAGGCCATGGCGTTTTTCGTAGCGGGCCAGAACCTCAATCTGCGCGACGATGATCCGGACTATCCGGCGCTGGTACTGGGGAATTACCTGCTGGGGGGCGGGTTTCTCAATTCTCGACTCGCAGCGCGGATCCGCCAAAAGGATGGCATCAGCTATGGCGTGTGGTCATCCCTATCCGCGGACCCGTTCGACAGGGCCGGAGCCTTCCAAGCAGGCGCCATCTACGCCCCGGAAAACCGCGACAAGCTCGAAGCCGCCGTGCGGGAGGAGATTGATCGGGCACTCAGGGATGGCTTCGCCTCGGAGGAAGTGGCGAAGGATAAGGACGGCTACCTCCAGTCCCGTCAGCTGAGTCGGGCACAAGACCGCGACCTGGCCTCGAACTTGGCGTCCTCCCTGTTTGTGGGGCGGACGCTGACCTTTGACGCGCAACTGGAGCAGAAGATCGCAGCGCTCTCCCCCCAGGACATCGTGGCCGCCCTTCGGCGCCGCCTCGACTGGAACAAGATGAGCGTAGTGAAGGCGGGCGACTTCGCAAAGAAGAAGCCGTCGGCGGGCACACCGTAAGCGACGGCTGCCCTTCGACGCGGGTGGACAAGCCCGCCGGGCGTGTCCGACTGTTTCGTCGAAGGCGCTAAGTCCCGATGTGCGGTCGCATGATTACGCCGCGTGGTGGCCGACCGCGAAGGATTCCATAGCCCTCTTTGGGAGGTTTGCTCGCGGCCGCGGCGTATACGTCGCGGCCGCCGTGAATCGAGAACCGCGTCGCGCAGTTAGGTCCCCTCCACTGGAGCATTCACCGATGAGCCCAGCTTTCTTGTATCGAATCGCGTCCGTCCTCCTAGTACTTTTTGCCGCAGGCCACACGCTCGGTTTCCGCCGAGTCGATCCCCGCTGGGGCCTCGACGCCACCATCGGGGCCCTGAAGGCAACCCAGTTTCAAGTTCAGGGCTTCACGCGATCCTATTGGGGCTTTTACACAGGGTTCGGATTCTTCGTCACCGTGCTGCTGTTGTTCGCGGGAATTCTCGCTTGGCAGCTCGGGGCCCTGCCGAAAGACACGCTGCGGAGCTTACGCGTTGTCAGCTGGGCTCTGGCTCTCTCCTTCGTGGCGGTCACCCTCCTGAGTTGGCGTTATTTCTTCATCGCGCCGCTGGTCTTCTCGGGCGTCATCGCCGTCTGCCTCCTCATGGCCGCATGGCGCCTTGGAACGGCCTGACCTACGAGGCAGCTCGGGATCGAGTTCGCGGCACAGCCTGCTAAGCGCTTGGAGCTGACCGGCGCGCTCGTCCAACGGAAGCCATTGCGTCGTGCCCTGGCGAGCACTTGGGCCGAGGCTACCGGCCTGGCGGCGACTCCCGGGACGCGGAGTTGCCCCTCGAGGATTCGAACCTCGATTACCTAATCCAGAGGGGGCCGACGCCACGTCGATCTTCCGGTAACGCGTTACTCTTCCGCGAGTTCGCGACGTCCGTTACCAGGAATAAAGACCGAAACGTCGGACCTTGTCGGACCTTACGATGACAGAAACGATGACACCGAAGGTCTGCTGATTCCGGGTCAGGAGAGTTCTGGGGAGTCTCGTGCAGTGAAATCAAGCACCGTCGGCCGTCAAACAGCGCTCTCCTGATCTTTTGTCAGCAGAGCGCTGTTCACTCCGTCACTAATGACCAAGGAACCCGCGGGATCATTGAACTCCCGCGGGTTCGGTTTCTCTACTAGTTTCGGTCGTCATCGTTGCGCATGCGTTGGCGCCGCTCACTACCTGCCGGCCACGTTGTTACGCGGAACCGCCGTGGGAGGGCCTAAAGGTATAGTGTCCTTCCGGCGTGGCCACGATCGCGGGCGGGGCGCGCCGCTACCTTTCGAGTTCAGACCCCCTTCAGCGTTTCGCGCATCTTGAGTAGGTCATATCCCTTGTTGTGCCATTTGGAGAGATCGCGCCCCGTCATGTCAGAGTACCCGAGGTCAGCGTACGACTTGATGCCGTAGTGGAGCTCACGGTGATACGCACCCAGGCCCTGAATTGGTGTGGGGACCATTTTCACGATCACGCACTGCGAGTTGTACGGCGACGCGAGCCACGAGCCGCCGGTCGGAAAGAGCAGGTCGAAGGCCTTGAGCGCGTTGGGGATCTCTTCCGGGGGAACGCCCGTATGCTCGGCGAGCCACGCGAACTCTTGCTCCTCGCGGTCCTTCAAATAGAAGCCTCCAAAGCCCCACAGGAACACCTGCCAGAAGACGGGATAGCGCTTGAAGTACTTGTGCGACTTCAGTGCTCTCAGACCACCCCTGAATGAGGCCGGTAAGAAATCGTCCTGAGTGAACACGACCTTTCCTCCGCTCTTCAAGATCGCCTTCGGCGGCGTCTCGCACAGGCAGAGATCGATGGCGGTTTTCAGGATCGCGAGTCGCGCGCGGTGCTCGACGTAGAAGCACGCCTGGATCAGCTCGTGCGATCCGTAATACATGGCCTGCTTGAGTCGCGCATTCTGCGGGTCATCCGCTTCGCAGTCGAAAGCGCCGCCATCCATCTCCAGCGCGGCTCCGAGGGAGAGCTTCGGATGCTCCGTGAAAGCGGCGTACAGGCGTGTGAGCCTCACACGGAGGTCGTGCTCGAAGAAGATCTCGTTGTTGACGAGCGCGTGGTACTTCAGCGCCGCGGCTGGACCAGCGTGACCCGGGTCGCGCCTTTTGCACTGCCTGAGGTATGCGATCAAGGTTCGCTGCACGGCGTACGTAAACCGCCACAGATCAATGGCAGCAGAGTCACACACCGGAGGAAAGCCCGCATCCTTGAATCGGGCCGCGAGGTTCGGGGAGTCGAGTTGAATCACCGTCATGTCAAGACCGCCGATCTTCTCCCGAATCTTCGCGAGTACCTTCCCTTGCGACATCTTCGTGACGAACAGAGCACCGCGCGGGATCCCTAGATAGTGCATCCAGCCGTAGATCTTGAAGAGGTCCGCGTAGCCCCAGTCGCCCGACTTAGCCTCGGCGATCACGGATGTAGGTTTGTCGCCCTCGTAGGACGTCGCCACGGCGTCCATCTCGAGGATTTCGGTGGTGTCCTTCTCGACCACGTTCCGCTCGACAAAGTGCCCGCTTGCTTGAAACAACGCAGCGGCACAGTCCTCGAGTTCGAGCGGCTGACTCGGGATGTCGGGAATCTCGATCGTGGTCTTTTCGGGGCCTGCCATAGTTCCCCAGTCTAACACCCTCTGCCGAGCCGGTGCGGGGTGCCTCTGGGCCCCGATCGGTCTGCATCCTGTCCAGGTCGGGCTGTGTCGTTAGCGGTGGCGAGCGATGTCGCCGGATCCGCTCTCTTGATCTCGCGTCAGCGCTGGGATCTCAAGTCGTCCCGGTGCTCGGGACGACAGAATGCACGAGCACCCCCGCACGATACCAGACGGTTAGCGGGGGCGCGAAGTACTGCTCCGCCTCCGGGTCATAAAGCTCATGGTCCGCAGGCACGGCCTCGAAGCCCTCGGGCATCTCATCGCCGCTCAGCGCCCGGCAAAGCGTGTCCAAGTACGAGGAGTGGCCATTGATCAGCAACTCAGCGATTCGGTTAGTGTCGGCGAGCGCACGGGGAGGGAGTGCGCCACCCAGGTACGTCTGGATGACCCCGTCTCTGCGCAGGACGCCCGTACCCGGTGTATGGGGAACCGAGGCCATGGGTAGGACCCTGAGGACCCTCAGGTGGTCATCCAGCATGAGAAGGGCCAGACAAGTGGCAACCGACCGACGACACACCTTCGGCGCCGCCGCTACCGGTCGGGCGATGCTCAGCAACCAGAACAACTCGGTGTCGGTGTGCAATCGCGTTACGATGCCGCTCACATCACCCGGTGTTGAGTCGGAGGCGCGGGCGATCACCAAGCGAAAACGTAGGCTGGACTCCGGCATGGCGGCGCTGAAACTAGACTCAGGGACCCCCCTCGGCGAACACGGTACAGAGCACTCTCCTGATCTGGTTCACCAACGCCCGATTCCCTATCAGGAGGCTCCCGAGCTCTCCTGATCTCGCATCAGGGAAGCGTTAGGCGCGTCGACCGGAGGCGCTAGAACCCGCGGGATTGCTGCTCTCCCGCGGGTTCGGTTTTGCTACAGGCTTCGGGTGTCATCATTTCGCACGCGTTTTAGGCACTCGTCTCGCCCATAATCCGAACGGCTGTCATCGTTATCGCAATGCGTCGACCCATCGGGCCACGTCACGTGTACTCGATGAGACTGGTATGAGAATCCTCTAAGACCGCCTCGCGTCACTTACCCTTTCTCGTCCCACCGCTGCACATTGCCGCTGGAACGTGGCAGTACGCATGTGACCACTTCTCACGAGGGAGGA
>WNGL01018435.1_pt1 | contig 10051 bp, 8 predicted proteins | sample 5400591 | NCBI WGS metagenome assembly WNGL01 (sample SAMN13153377, study PRJNA577476) | soil metagenome | isolation source: 80 cm soil or saprolite under Garry oak tree replicate 1 | place: USA:California | collected 2016-06-15 | reverse complement strand
TCTGCGGCGTGAACTCCCCCTCCGGCGCCGCGCTCCCGAGACCCACCGCCGCGCAGACCTCGGCGAGGTCGCGGGCCACGATGCCGCGGCGGAAAATCGCCTCCGCTCCGGGGAGGTGAGCGATGCGGGCGGAAATCTGGCCGCCCGTGAACATCTCCACGATGGAGAGCGTCGCCTGACGACTAGCGAGCTCCGCGAGCACGACGCCTTCGAGCGTCTGGTCGTCCTCACCGAGGATGAAGTTGCCGAGACGCTTGCGGACCTCCCGCTCCACTACCTCCAGCTTGCGCCGGATGTCGTCCATGTCGGCGCCGCGGGCGGTGAGCTTGGTCTCGAGCTGCGGATAATGGGCCCGGAAGCCGAGCTTCACGCTGCCGTCCGGTACGAGCGCCTCCACTCCCGTGAGGAGCGAGTCCACGTGCGATTCGCCGAGGCCGTACGAGTGGAACCGCTTCAGATGGATGATGGCCTGCAGGCCGCTCTTGGCGAGGAGGCGCGGGATGATCTGCTCCTCGAGCATGCGCCGGAGCTCGCGGGGGACGCCTGGGGTGAAGAAGAAGCGCGCCTTGCCGATGTCGAGGGCGAAGCCGCAGGCGGTGCCGATGGGGTTGTCGATCACTTCCGCGGTGACGGGCAGCATGGCCTGCTTCTTGTTGTTCGGCGGCATCACGCGACTGCGCCGGCGGAAGAAGTCTTCCATCCGGACCAGCCATTCCTCGTTGAGGACCAGCTCGACCCCCGCCGCCTGGGCGGCGACCTCCTGGGAGAGATCGTCGATGGTGGGACCGAGGCCGCCGTTGACGATGACCGCGTCGGCGCGCTGGGAGGCGAGCTGAAAGGCCTGGAGCAGGCTCTCCCGGTCGTCGCCCACCGTGGTCTCCCATCGCACGGAGAGCCCCACGTCGGAGAGCTTCTGGCTCATGTAGCTGAAGTTGCTATTGATGGTCTTGCCCGTCAGCACTTCGTCGCCGGTGCAGATGATCTCGAGCCGCATTGCCTGGCCTTTCAGGAGCCGGCCAGTGACGGCCGGTCGAAGCGAAGGTCACGCCAGAGAGGAAGGAGCGCGTCGCGCCCGAGGGCCAGGCGCGCGAGCACGTCGCCGATCATCGGAGAGAGGGCGAAGCCGTGACCGGAGAAGCCGGCGGCCACGAGCAGGCCGTCGACGCCGGGGACGGGGCCTATCACGGGGACTTCGTCAGGTGTGAATGCCTCGAGCCCGATCCAGCTGCGGGCGAGCCCGCGGCCGGTCAGAGGAGGGTAGACTTCACCGGCGACTTCCGTGCTGGCCCTTACGCTGTCGTCCAGCACTTCCCAGCAGTTCGCGTCATGGTCCACGACGCGTCCCGGCCAGCCTCCGCCGATCAGGTAGGCGCCGTCGGCGAGCTGCTTCAAGCTCAGCTTCCTGTCAAAAGCGCCCACGACCGGCGCCAACGATTTCGACGCTGGCTCGGTCAGCAACATCTGAAGGGGCCGTGTTTGCAAGGGCAGACTCACGCTCAGGTCTGCCAGCAGAGACGAAGTCCAGGCTCCCGCGGTCACGATGGCGACGTCGCACGGCCGCCGAGCGCCGTCGCCGCGCTCGACGCCCACGATGCAGCCGCGCTCGGTCACCAGCTTCTTCGCGCCCACGCCCTCTTCCAGGCGCGCTCCGAGGCGTCGGGCGGCCGAGGCGAAGGCCTCCACCGTGGCCATGGCACCGGCCTGGCCGTCGATGGGGGAGTAGACGCCGCCGAGGCACGCGGCCGCGATGCCCGGCGCCAGACGTCGCGCTCCTCCCGCGTCGACGGTTTCGAGTGGCACGCCGTCGGCGCGCTGCTCGGCGACCCAGCCCGGCACCGCCTCCCACGCCTTGGGGTCGAGCGCCACGCGAAGCCCGCCGCCGCGCTGGTATCGCGTCTCGCCTTCCAGCTCACGGTCGAGGCCTGGCCAGCGTCCGAGGCTCTCGAGGGCGAGCCGGCGCTCCGCGGGGTCGCGGCCCATGACCCGCACGCCGGCCGCGCTGGCCCCCGAAGCGGCCGAGCCGATGCGCGCGCGCTCGAGCACGGTCACGGCCAGGGCCGGATCAGCCCGGCGGAGATGGAAGGCCGCGCTCAAGCCCATGAGACCGCCGCCCACGATTACGACCGACATGAACGGGAGTCTAACCCGAATCGCTCACGCTGCTGAGGCGACCGCGTCACCGGAGGCGCGGGATTACGTGCTCCGCGAAGAGCCGCATCGAGCCGAGCACGCGCTGGTGGGGAATCCGCCCGCCCACGTTCATCCACACGGACAGCGAGGAGTAGACGACCAGCTCCTCGAGGATCTCGGGGTAGGTCATGCGGCCGAGCCGGGCGGCCTCCTCGCCCCTCGGGCCCCGGCTGAGTGCCTCGGCGATGGAGCGGAAGAAGTGCATCGTGCTCGCACGAGCTTCCTCGCGCGCCTGCCGCCCGTCTTCCGTCAGGTAGACGGGGACGATCAGCGAGACCTCGCCGCGCCCGGGATGGCCGGCCTCCCTCCACGCCTCGTGATAGCCGCCGATGAAGCGCTCGAGATCGCTGATCGGCGTGGTGCGCACCGCGATGAAGATCGGCACGCCCATCCGCCCCACGATGGCGTACGTCTCCTGCGTGGTGGCGGCGACGCGCAGCGGCGGGTGCGGCTTCTGGAAGGGCTTGGGCGTCACGCACACGTTGCGGTACTGGAAATACTTTCCCTCGTGCGTGAACCGCTCCTCCGTCCACGCCTTGACGAGGATCTCGAGCGTCTCGTTGAATCGCTCCCGGCTTTCGGAATGAGGGACATTGAAGCCCTCGTAGTGCTCGGGCAGCCCGCTCCGGCCCATGCCGAAGTCCAGCCGCCCCTTGCTCAGGTGATCGACGGTGGCCACGTCCTCCGCCAGGTGAAGCGGGTGGGCCAACGGGAGGATCTGAACGGCGATACCTATCCTCACCCGCTGGGTGCGGGCGGCGATGGCCGTGGCGATGACGAGGGGCGAGGACAGCACGGAGCGACCCTTCTGGAAGTGAATCTCGGCCAGCCACACGGAGTCGAAGCCGAGCTCCTCGGCCGCCGTCATCTGGGCGAGCGACTCGTCGAAGGCCTGGGCCTCGTCCATCCCGGGCGGACTCTGGAACTCCGTGAAGAGCCCGATCTCCATGCTATCCCCGGAAGCGCGGCATGACTTCGCGGGCGAAGAGCTCCATGGAGCGACGGATCTTGTCCTGGGGCAGGCCGCCGAAGTTCATCCAGCACAGCACCTGTCCGATGCCCATGTCGCGCATGTTCTCGATGTGCTTGGCCACGGTGTCGGGGGATCCGAAGGCGACCGTCTCGGCGACGAGGCCTTCCCAGGTGACCTTGGCAAAGCGCTCGGCCGCGGCGCGGAAGCCCGCCTGGAGGCTCGGATGCGCGTCCTCGATGCGCTCGGGTACCTGGAAGCGTCGCAGCGAATCCTGGTACCACATCTCGGCGTCCTTGGCCTCGGCCAGCGCCTGCGCGTCGGAGTCCGCCACGTAGATCTGGCGCGACACGCCCCAGTTCTTCATGAGCCCGGCGATCTCCGCTTCCGAGCGCCCGTGCCGGCGCAGGGCGGTCAGATAGCTGTCGCGCCGCTTCACGAGCTGATCGAGCGGGCCCGTCAGGATGGAATTCAGCATGGGCCAGCCGCGGGCCGCCGTGCTCTCGATCCCACTGTCGCTGCCGCAGACCTGATAGATCATGGGATGCGGCCGCTGCAGCGGCTTGGGAATGAGGCGGGCATCTTTGATGGTGAAGAACCGCCCGTCAAACGAAAAGCGGTCTTCGGTCCAGGCGCGCAGCATGATGTCCACCGCCTCGTCGAACCGCTCGCGATTTTCCTGCTGGGGGACGTGATAGCCACGGAATTCCGCGGGGCGGTTGCCCCGGCCGACGCCGATGTCCAGCCGGCCCTTGGAAATGATGTCGACGAGCGCGAGCTGCTCGGCCAGCCGCAACGGGTGATGGAAGGGCAGGATGGCGGCGGCCAATCCGATGCGCACCCGCCGGGTTCGGGAGGCGGCCGCGGTGGCCAGCGTGGCCGGATCGACGGCCAGCCCATAGTCGATGAAGTGGTGCTCGGTGAGCCAGATCTGGTCGAAGCCCAGCTCCTCCGTCCACTCCATCTGCTCCAGCTCGCGGTGGACGACCTCCTCGTGGGTCAGGCCGGGGGCGGCTTGAAAGAAGAAGAAGGTCCCGAAGCGCATGGGGAGCCGATCATACACCGGCTCACCGGTGCGCGCGGCCGAACTCCAGGATGCGGTCGCGCACGCGCTCCGGCGTCTGCTCCGGGGGCATCACCGGCCAGTAGTCCGACTTGGGCAGCATCTCGCGCAGATAGTGGGCGCCCGACGTGGCGTGCGCGGGATCGTCGCCTGGGATGACGAGCGCGGGGATTTTCATGGCCAGCATCTCCTCGGGCTCGGCCCCCGGCGGCGTCTCCCGGTCGAAGAGGCCGCGCATGCTGGCCGCGACGATGCCGACGTATCGGTCCGGGTCCTGCGCCTGAAACGCATCGGCAAAGCCCGGGTCGCGCACGATCACCGAGGCCCAGGGACCGGCTTCCGGATCCTGCCAGAACGATTTGCCCTCGTGGGCCCGCTTGACCACCCCCGACAGCCCGTTTTCTTTGGCGAAGCGGAAGTGGCGCGCGAAGCGGTCGCCGGCATTCATCTTCCAGCGATAGCCCCCGACGGGCCAGTGCAGGATGAGCGCATGCGTGGCCTCCGGGTAGCGCGCGGCGAATGCCGTGGCCACGGAGCATCCCATGCAGCCACCCAGCACGAAGGCCTTGTCGATGCCCAAATGCGCAAGAAGGTTCCGGCCCTGCTCGGCGAAGAGCGCCCAGGAGAGGTTCTCCACGCGTCCGCCCGAGGCTCCGGACTCGCGCCGGTCATAGGCGATGACCGTGAAGGCGTTGGCCAGCGCATCGAGGGGCTGCATGCCTTTCCACACCCCGGCCGTCTTCCATTTCTCCATCGTGGCGTCGAAACCGCCGGGCGCCAGCATGAGGAGCGCGGGCCCGGAGCCGCGCGTCAGGTAATTGACCTCCAGACCGTCGATCGTCGCCGTCGGCATCGCACGTTCCTCCTCGTATGGTGCCCCGAAGCTAGCGGGCGGTCGGAAGCGGTAGGTTCTTCATCAGGCGGCCGAAGAAGGCCTGCGGCTCGGAGGCAAGCTCCTGGAGCTTGGCCTCCCTGTCCTGCACACACGCGCTCACTGAAGCGGAGAGCTCTTCCCACGTTCGCACGCGCCCGAACTGCTGGATGAAGCATCCGTCGTAGTAGGTGTAGAGACGCTCCGCTCGACACCCGAAAGACTTGCGGAGCTCGCTGGCCGCGCTGAAGAGGATTCGGTTCGGAGCCACCGTCGTCTCGCGGATGAACGTTCCTGACTGACACGCCGAGATGACTATGATCGTCGGGCGCTGTCCACAGGCCGAGGTGACGATGGCGTTCAGCTCTTCCGGCGTCAGGACGTTGTCCTGGGTATCACCCGGGAGAAGCAGGCCATGAAACGCGCCGTGTGAGGTTGCGTACAGGAGACACCCTTCGCCCTCGTTCGGGCGCAGCTCCGAGGCCGCCTCGGCGAGGCCCGCGTGGGTCCCCGGCCGCTCCTTCGACGTGGGCGAGAGGATCGCCACGACCTCCACTCCGGCGGCCCTGAACTTGCCCGCGAGATCCCGGACGGCGTTGTCGAAGGCGCGAATCGAATCGTCGCCGGAGAGCAGGATCGCCTTCCAGTGCGTTCTGGAGAACGGCGAGTCGGGAACTGACGCATCGTCGGTGCGGTATCCGGCGGGGCTCGTCTGGAGCCGAGTGCCGTAGCTCTGACAGCCGAGGAGGGTTACGGCGAGCAGGCAAGAGAGCATGGCGCGACGACGGACCATTGCTTCTTCCCGCTTAGATCTCGCGGAGCAGACGGCCGAAGCCGGGAATGGCCTCGCGGACGCCGGCCATGCGCAGGGCCTGCCACAGGCTCGCCTGATTGCTGCTGATCACCGGCTTGCCGAGATCGCGCTCGAGGGTCTCGAGCACGGCCACGGTGGGAAGTCCCGTGCCGCTCAGCAGCACGGCGTCGGCACCGGTGGCGTCGGCCTTCCGCGCGAGAAGATACGCGCGCTCCTCGTTCTCCGCGTAGATGTCGGTCACGTCTTCGAGGCGATGATAGCCGGCGATGTCGAAGCCCGCCGCCTCCCAGTAGGCCTTGCCCTGCCGGCTGATCGACTCCGGGTACGGCGTGCCGAGGGCGAGGCGCTTCACCCCCAAGTGCCTGAGCGCGGCCAGCACCGCCTGCGCGGCGAGGAGCGCGGGAGCGCCGGCCAGCGAGGCGATGCGATCGACGAGCGCCTGCTCGTTACCGAAGCCGAGCGCGTAGCTCGACGCGGTGTGGGCCAGCACCACCACGGCCGGGCGCACCTGGGACAGCGCGGTGGTGGGACCGGCCAGTCCTTCGCGGTAGGCGCGAACGCGCTCTTCCATGCCTGCGTGCTCGCCGGCGCGGCCCACCGTCGGCGGCGTCTCCAGGCGGGCGAAGTGCAGGCTCACCCCCGACGGCGCCATGCCCCAGAGCTCGGGCTCCACCGTCGGGTTGCCGGGAGGAAGCAGCACTCCGATGCGCGCGCGCCAGCCGAACATGGAGCCCTCCTTACTTGAGCTTCAAGTCCTCGAAGGGGCCGGTATAGGGGAATCCCTGGATGAGCCCCGCCGTCGAATCCTCGACCCGCGATCCCACACCCCAAGGGAAGGCCTGCTGGTAGAGCGGCGCGACGAGCACCCGATCGGCGACGATCTTCTGGATCTGGTGCAGCAGCGCTTCGCGCTTCTTCCGATCCAGCTCATTCGCCTGCCGCTGGAAGAGATCCTCGATCTCCGGGAGGACACCGTACGCGTAGGTCCCGGCCTTGGTGAAGAAGGGCTCGAGACGGGCCGCGGCGTTGCCCGCGGCCCCCGTGGCGCCGATGAGGAGTCCCGTGAGCTTCTTCTCTCGCCACGTGGAGAGGAATGTGGCGCGCTCCATGGTGCGCACCCTGCTGCGGATCCCGATGGCCTGCAGATTGCCGGCGATGGCCTCGCCCACGGAAGAATAGGGAGGAAGCGGCGTGAGGTCGCCCGCGTCGAACCCATTGGGATAGCCCGCCTCCGTGAGGAGCTGTTTCGCCCGCTTGGGATCGAAGGGGGACGGCTCGATGGGGAGCGCGAATTCAAAGGTCGACGGTACGAACGAGCCCGTCAGCTTCCCGAAGCCTAGCATCTCCGCCTGGTTGATGGCCCGGCGATCGATGGCGAGGCTCGCGGCCAGGCGCACGCGCTGATCGTGCCAGGGCGACTTCGCGTCCCACTGATCGAGGAAGTCCAGCCAGTAGATGCCGTAGACGAGCGGCGCGGCGATCTTGATACCGGGCGAGCGGCGCAGCTCCTCCGCGATCACCCCACCGAAGAGATAGGCGATATCCACCTGGCCGGTCTTGACGGCGGCGGCCCGCGTGCTCTCGTCGGGGATGCCGCGCATGACGATGCGCTTCACGCTCGGCGCCTTCCGCCAGTAGTCGGGGAAGGCTTCCAGCACCAGCTCGATGCCGGGCGTGAAGGAGACCACCTTGTACGGCCCGGCGCCCACCGGGGCCTTCTTGTACGCGTCTTCGCCGACCTTTTCGATGTGCTTCTTCGGCACGATCCAGGCGGCGCCCGTGGCCGAGGTGCCGTAGAAGGACATGAAATCCGGCCAGGGCTCCTTGAGGACGAAGCGCACCCGGTTCGCCGCCACCACTTGGACGTCCCTCACCTTGTCCTTCAGGAGCTTGGCGCCGCTGCCCTTGTAGCGGTCGAAGGTGAACTTCACGTCCTCGGCGGTGACGGGATCGCCATTGTGGAAGCGGACGCCCTTGCGGATGAGGAACTCGTAGGTGAGTCCGTCCTTGGAGACGGACCACGACTCGGCCAGGCTCGGCGTGCTGATCCCGGCCGGCATGGGCTTGACCAGGGCGTCATGGATGGCGTAGAGCACCATGAACGGGGTGATCAGAGCCTCGGTGTCGCCGGGGTCGAGCCAGCGCGAGACCAGCGTCACGTGGACGCCGATGGTGAGGGTCCCGTCCGGAGCCGCGGTGGCCGGTGACGCGCCGGCCAAGATCGCAGCGAGGACGGCGGCAATAAGCGAGGAGCGGGCACGCATCTCGAACCTCCTGTGGGGGGGCGGCGCGTCGGGAACCTTGCTTTCGTCTCGGTGCCGGAGAGGCTACCATATCGGTCGCTGCCGCACGCGGACCTTCAGAAGGGGCGCAGCTCCTGATCGACCGTCGGTGGAGGGAAGGAACATGAAGAGCACACGGACTCTCGCCTTGGCGGCTCTGCTCGTTCTGTTCGCCGGCCTCGTTGACGGCGCGGCCGCCCAGGCAAAGCCCGAAGGCGAGATGCGCTGGGCGATGTACGTGACGGTGGCCCCCGTCTGGTTCGATCCGGGCGAGTCCGTCATCGGCGTCCTCACGCCGTTCTGGATCCTCTACGCGATGCACGACGCGCTCGTGAAGCCCATGCCCGGCAATCACCTGACCCCGAGCCTGGCCGAGTCGTGGACGGTGAGCCCGGATCAGAAGACGTACGAGTTCAAGCTGCGCGAGGGGTTGAAGTTCCACAACGGCGACCCTTTCACCGCGGAGGACGTGAAGTTCAGCTTCCTGCGCACCAAGGGCGCGGGCGCCAAGATCCTCCAGGAAAAGGTGCGGGACATCGTCGCCGTCGATCCGTACCGGGTGCGTTTCCTCCTGCACGAGCCCTATCCCGACTTCATGACCTACTACGGCACCCTGGCCACGGGCGCCGGATGGATCGTGCCCAAGAAATACTTCGAGTCGGTCGGATCGGACGGCTTCAAGAAGGCACCCGTGGGGCTCGGGCCCTACAAGTTCGTGAGCAATACCCCTGGCGTCGAGCTCGTCCTGGAAGCGTACGAGGGGTACTGGCGGAAGGTCCCGTCCGTGAAGCGCCTGGTCTTCAAGAGCGTGCCCGAGGCGACCACCCGCATGGCCATGCTGAAGCGGGGCGAGGTCGACCTCGCGTACCTGCTGGACGCCCCGCAGGCCCAGGACATCAAGCGCGATCCCAATTTCAAGCTCGCCTTCTCGGGAGGAATCGGGACCTTCTACCTCGACTACCTCGACCAGTGGGACCCCAAGTCGCCGTGGCATGACCGGCGGGTGCGGCTGGCCGCCAACTACGCGATCGACCGCCGGTCGCTGAACGAGGCGGAGAACTTGGGCGCCTCACGGCTCAACGGGAGCATCATCCCGAAGACCTTCGAGTTCGCCCTGCCCATCGAGCCCTATCCGTACGATCCCGCGAAGGCCAAGCAGCTCCTCGCGGAGGCGGGCTACCCCAATGGCTTCGACGCCGGGGATCTCTATCCGTGGCCTCCGTATTTCTCGGTGGGGGAGACGATAGGCGGGTACTTCGCCGCGGTGGGCATCAGGACGAGGATCCGGACGATGGAGCGCGCGGCCTTCTACTCGGCGCTGGGCTCGAAGAAGCTCCGCGGGCTCTGCGTCTGCATCAACGCGGTGTATGGCAACGCCGCCTCGCGGATGTCCGAGACGGTGCCGAGCGACGGCAGCTTCGCCTACGGCGGCTATCCCGACATCGACGCGCTCTACAAGCAGCAGGCCCGGGATACCGACCGGAAGAAGCGCGAGGCGACGCTCCACCAGATCCAGCGGTTGCTCCACGAGCGGGTGCGGTTCGGGCCCATCTACGACTACATCTGGCCGAGCGGGGTCAGCGCCAAGGTGGCGGAGCCGGCTTTGATGCTGATCGATCCGTACCCCTGGTCGGCGCCCGTCGAAGACGTGCGCCTGAAAAAGTGAGGAGCCCCGGATGAGCCGACCCATGCGCCGCGTGGTCACGGGACACGATGATCACGGCAAGTCCATCATCATCATGGACGGCCCGTCGCCCCACGTCCTCGAGCTCGAGGGAATGCCCGGCCTCGCCCTCATCAACCTGTGGGTCACCGACGGGGCGCCCGCGGCCAATACCGGCTCGGCCGACGCGGCGGCCCG
>WNGL01011657.1_pt1 | contig 10052 bp, 9 predicted proteins | sample 5400591 | NCBI WGS metagenome assembly WNGL01 (sample SAMN13153377, study PRJNA577476) | soil metagenome | isolation source: 80 cm soil or saprolite under Garry oak tree replicate 1 | place: USA:California | collected 2016-06-15 | reverse complement strand
TCGACCAACTGTCCGTCACGGCGCATCGACAGGATGCAGGCGAAGGTCCCGAGCGTCATCGCGACATAGATTGCCATGTAGACGAGCACCCCCTGCACACCCTCCGCCGTGCCCGCAGCCAGCCCGACGAGCGCGAAACCCATATGGCCGATCGAGGAATAGGCCATCAGCCGCTTGATGTTGCGCTGGCCGATGGCGGCGAAGGCGCCGAGCGCCATCGAGGCAATGGCGACGAAAACCACGATTTGCTGCCATTGCACGACGATCCCCGGGAACGCCACGATTGTCGTACGTACGAACATGGCGATGCCTGCGACCTTGGGGGCCGCGGCAAAGAAGGCGGTGATCGGCGTGGGCGCGCCCTCGTAGACATCGGGCGTCCACATGTGGAAAGGCACCGCCGAGACCTTGAAGCAGAAGCCCGCGAACAGGAAGACGAGCCCGAACACGAGCCCGATGCTCGCTTGGTCGGCCGCCTTGGCGATGCCCGCAAAGCTCACCGTGCCGGTGAAGCCGTAGACCAGCGAGGCGCCGTAGAGCAGCATGCCGGACGAAAGCGCGCCGAGCACGAAATATTTCAGCCCTGCTTCGGTCGACCGCACCGAATCGCGGTTGATCGCTGCCACCACGTAGAGCGAAAGGCTCATCAGTTCGAGGCCGAGATAGAGCGCGATCAAGTCGGCCGCCGAGATCAACATCAACATGCCGGTCGCGGAAAGCAGGATCAGGATCGCGTATTCGAATTTCTGCTGTCTTTCGACGGCGAGATAATCGATCGACATGAAGATCGCGACCGCGGAACCGGCAAGCGCAAGGAGCTTGAGGAAACGCGCGAAGTCGTCGACCACGAAACTGCCGCCGAAAGTCACGAGTCGACCGGACGGCAGCCAGACGACGATGGCGCCGGCGGTCACGAGCAGCAGGATCGCAAGCCAATCGACGGCCTCCGGCGTCCGCTCGCCGCCAAATGCGCCGAACATCAGCAGCACCATGGCGCCGACCGCGAGCACCATCTCCGGCAGCGCCGGCAAGAGCGCGGCAATGTCAACAGTCTCGGTCATCGGCAAGCCTTCGAATTCTTCTCTTTCCGCATATAGGGACAGGCGAAGCCTTCATTCTGCGCCCCCCCCGTTCTCATGTCGTCTCAAGGCATCAGCGCGGCCGTCGTCGCGGCGCCGAGCGCCCGGTTGTAGTTGTCGATGAGTTGCGAGACCGCGGCCGCCGAAACATCGAGCACCGGCTTCGGGAAAAAGCCGAACACGATGGTCAAGACGGCAAGCGGACCAAGCGTGATGACTTCGCGGTAGTCGAGGTCCTTGATGGCGGCGAGGCCCGGTTTGTCGAGCACGCCGAAGATGACCTTGCGGTAGAGCCACAGCGCATAAGCGGCCGACAGAATCGTGCCGGTGGTGGCCAGTGTCGCCACCCAAATATTCACCTTGAACGTGCCGATGAGGGTGAGGAACTCGCCGATGAAGCCGGACGTGCCTGGCAGCGCCACGTTGGCGAGCGTGAACACCATGAAAGCCACGGCGTAGAATGGCATGCGGTTGACTAGACCGCCATAGGCCGCGATCTCGCGGGTGTGCACGCGGTCGTACACGACGCCGACACTGAGAAAGAGTGCGCCCGAGACAATGCCATGCGAGAGCATTTGGAAGATGCTGCCGGCGATGCCCTGGGTCGTGGCCGCGAAGATGCCCATGGTCACGAAGCCCATGTGGGCGACCGAAGAATAGGCGATCAGCTTCTTCATGTCCTCCTGCATCAGCGCCACCAGCGAAGTGTAGATGATGGCGACGACCGACAGCGCGAAGACGAGCGGCGCGAAATCGTGCGAGGCGCCGGGGAACATCGGCAGCGAAAAGCGCAGGAAGCCATATCCGCCCATTTTCAGGAGAATGGCGGCAAGGATGACAGAGCCAGCGGTCGGCGCTTCGACATGCGCGTCGGGCAGCCAGGTGTGTACCGGCCACATCGGCAGCTTGACCGCAAAGGAGGCGAAAAAGGCGAGCCAGGCCCAGGTCTGCAGCCCAGGCGGGAAGCCGTGCTTGAGGAGGGTGGGGATATCGGTCGTGCCCGCATCCCAATACATTGCCATGATGGCAAGAAGCATCAGCACCGAGCCGAGCAGCGTGTAGAGGAAAAACTTGAAGCTCGCATAGACGCGTCGCGGGCCGCCCCAGACGCCGATGATGAGGAACATCGGGATCAGGCCCCCTTCGAAGAAGAGATAGAACAGCACGAGGTCGAGGGCACAAAAGGTGCCGACCATCAAGGTCTCGAGCACCAGGAAGGCGACCATGTATTCCTTCACGCGGCGCTGGATCACCCGCCAGCTCGCGATGATGCAGATCGGCATCAAGGCGGTGGTGAGGATCACGAACGGCAGCGAGATGCCGTCGACGCCCATGTGGTAGCTGATCGCGCCCTCGAGCCAGCCGTGCTTTTCCTCGAACTGGAACTCGGCGGAGCCGACATCGAACCGCCAGACCAGGACCAGCGAGATGGCGAATGTCATCGACGTCGTCCACAAGGCGACCCAGCGCGCATTGCGGTTCTCGGGATCGCCATCGCTGCGCATCAGCATAATGAACAGCGCGCCAACGAGCGGCAGGAAGGTCGTGACCGAGAGAATGGGCCAGCTCAGCATCATCTCACGACCCCCTTGAACATGAACCAGGTAATCAGCGCCGCGACGCCGATCAGCATGGCGAAGGCATAGTGATAGACGTAGCCGGTCTGCAACCGCACCACGTAGCGGGTGCCGTCGAGCACGCGGGCAGAAACGCCATCGGGCCCAAAGCCGTCGATCAGCCAGCCGTCGCCGCCCTTCCAAAGGAGCCGGCCGAGCCACATGGCGGGCTTGACGAACAAGAAGTCATAGAGCTCGTCGAAGTACCACTTGTTCAGCAGGAACCGATAGAGCGGTTCCTGCTGGCGAGCGAGCTCCGCCGGGAGTTCTGGCTGACGGATGTAGAACTGCCATGCCACGAGGAAACCAAGCGCCATCATGAGCGTCGGGAGCATCGCGACCCAATACGGGACCCGGTGCATTTCCTCGAGAATGTGGTTGCCTTCCGAAAATCTCAGGGATTCTCGGAAGAACTCCGCCGCCCCGTGCCCGGCGAACAAGTCGGTGAACGGATACCCGGACAACAATGAGCCAGCCGCGAGAAAGGCGAGCGGGATAAGCATCACCATCGGGCTTTCGCGTGCCTGATCGTAATGGTGCCGATCGTGCGGGCGCCCATGGAAGGTCACGAAGACGAGTCGCCAGGCGTAGAACGAGGTCAGCCCTGCCGCGATGACAGTGAGTGCGAACGCGTAGGGCGCCATTGGATTGGTTCCGGCAAAAGCAGCCTCGATGACGGCGTCCTTGGAGAAATAGCCGGCGGTAAGCGGGAAGCCGGTGAGCGCCAGCGTTCCGATCACCATGACCGCGTAGGTGAACGGGATCTTGTCCTTGAGCCCGCCCATCATGTGGATGTCTTGCTCGTGGTGCATGGCCCGGATCACCGACCCCGAACCAAGGAAGAGAAGGGCCTTGAAGAAGCCGTGCGTGAACAGGTGGAACATGCCAACGGAATAGGCGCCCAGGCCCATCGCAACGAACATGTAGCCGAGCTGTGAGCAGGTCGAATAGGCGACAATCCGCTTGATGTCGTTCTGCACCAGGCCGACGGTGGCGGCGAAGAATGCAGTCGTGGCGCCGATGAAGATCACGAAACCCTGCGCCACGGGCGCCAGCTCGAACAGCGGAGAGAGTCGCGCCACCATGAACACGCCCGCGGTCACCATGGTCGCCGCGTGGATGAGAGCGGAGACCGGCGTCGGGCCCTCCATCGCGTCGGGGAGCCAGGTGTGGAGCAGGAACTGCGCCGACTTGCCCATGGCGCCCATGAACAACAACAGACAGATCAGCGTCAGCGCGTCGACGTCCCAGGCAAGGAAATGGATGGTCTTACCGGCCAGCGAGGGCGCCTGCGCGAAGACGGTGTCGAAGTCGACGGCGCTGGTGATCATGAAGACCGCAAAGATTCCAAGCGCGAAACCGAAATCGCCGATGCGGTTGACGATGAAGGCTTTGATCGCGGCAGCGTTCGCCTCCGGCTTGTGGTACCAGAAGCCGATGAGCAAATAGCTCATCAAGCCCACGCCCTCCCAGCCGAAGAACAACTGGACGAGGTTGTCCGCAGTCACCAGCATCAGCATGGCGAAGGTGAATAGCGATAGGTATGAGAAGAAGCGTGGCTGGTGCGGATCTTCCTCCATATACCCGATCGAGTAGAGGTGGACGAAGGCGGAGATGGTGGTGACGACGACCAGCATCACGGCAGTAAGCGTGTCAACGCGCAGCGCCCAGTCGACCCTGAGGTCGCCCGTGGCGAGCCAGGTGGCGAGCGGCACACGCTCGTCGTGACCGAAGCCGACTTTCACGAAAGCGATCCACGACAGGATCATCGCAATGAATAGGAAGCCGGTCGTGATCACCTCGGCGGCACGCGAGCCAGCGGCGCCCGGCTGGGCCATATGCGGCTCCGAGTGCGAGCCCTGGATGACTGAGACGCTCCCATGCGGTGACGGCGCGGCGCGGGGGTGGTCCTCGGGCACCGGGCCGGCGGCATGATCCTCCGCGCCTGGCGGCGGCGAGCCTCCGGGATGGCGCGCGCGCGCGCCGGCCAGCGAGATCAGGCCCGCAAGGATCGCGCCGAGCAACGGAAGGAAGACGATGGCCTGATACATGCCTGCCTCAACCCTTCATTAGATTGATGTCCTCCACCGCAATCGAGCCGCGATTGCGGTTGTAGACCACGAGAATCGCGAGCCCGATCGCGGCTTCCGCCGCCGCGACAGTGAGCACCAGAAGAGCAAAAATCTGGCCGACGAGGTCGCCGAGAAAGGTCGAAAAGGCGACCAGATTGATGTTGACCGCGAGCAGGATCAGCTCGATCGACATCAGGATGACAATGACATTCTTCCGGTTGAGGAAGATGCCGAAAATGCCGAGCGTGAACAGGATCGCCGCGACCGTAAGGTAGTGACCGAGCCCGATGGTCATGACAGTCCCTGCCCCGGCTTGACCTTGACGATCTCGATCGCAGTCGCCTTGGTGCGCGCAACTTGGTCGGCGATGTTCTGGCGTTTGACATACGGCTTGTGGCGCAGCGTCAAGACGATCGCACCGATCATGGCGACGAGCAGCACGACGCCGGCGGCCTGAAAAAAGTAGACGTAACGCGTGTAGAGAACCTGCCCGAGCGCCTCGGTGTTGGTGGTGTTGGCGATCGAGGGAATTGGCGCTGTGATCGTCTGCGCGACATTCGGGCCGATCGCCCACGCGCCTACGACCAGGAACAGCTCGAAAAAGAAGATGGCGCCTATCAGCGCGCCAACCGGCAGATATTGCAGGTACCCCTGGCGGAATTCCGCGAAATCGACGTCGAGCATCATCACCACGAACAGGAACAGCACAGCAACCGCGCCGACATAGACGATGATCAGGATCATCGCCAGGAACTCCGCACCCATCAGCACGAACAGGCCGGAGGCATTGACGAAGGCGAGGATCAAGAACAGCACCGAGTGTACGGGATTCTTCGCCGCGATCACCATGAAGGCCGAAGCAATGCAGACACCCGCGAAGAGATAGAAGAAGAGCGCGGAAACGATCATGCGCCGGCCTCATCACCGGCCTGCGGGCGGTCCGCCCCATCCAATCGGCGAGTAAAATGCAAATCCTGCATCATTGGTTCACCGATAAGGCGCGTCGAGTTCGATATTCTTGGCGATCTCGCGCTCCCAGCGATCGCCATTCGCGAGCAAACGTTCCTTGTCGTAATAGAGTTCTTCGCGCGTTTCGGTTGCGAATTCGAAGTTCGGACCTTCGACGATCGCATCGACCGGGCAGGATTCCTGACACAGTCCGCAATAGATGCACTTGACCATGTCGATGTCGTAGCGGGTGGTGCGTCGGGTTCCATCATTCCGCCGCGGACCAGCCTCGATGGTTATCGCCTGCGCCGGGCAGATCGCCTCGCAGAGCTTGCAGGCGATGCAGCGTTCCTCCCCATTCGGGTAGCGGCGTAGCACGTGCTCGCCGCGGAAGCGCGGCGAGAGCGGCCCTTTCTCGAAGGGATAATTGAGTGTGGGCTTGGCCTTGAAGAAGTAGCGCATGGCGAGGACGAACGCCGAGGCGAACTCTTTGAGGAAGATCGAGCGGGCGGCCTGGTCGAGTCCCATGCTACGTCCCTTCCACGCAGATTAAGCGCATATGCTTCATCCTCCCGCCCAGCTGCTGATCCTGTCGCCGATGAAGTAGCCGATGCCTGCGCAGAGCGCGATGTCGAACGCCAGCACGCCGCGGCGGAGCAAGGCCCGCTCCTGCTCGACCGTGGTGCGATCCTCGGGCGCCTGCGGGCGCTGCGTCCGCAGCCGACGGTCGAGGACATCGATGAGCGTGCCGTAGATGGCCGCCGCGACCAATGTGCCGACGATCGCGCCGACGAGGCCGGCGAGCGAAATATCCATCATGTCGCGTCCCCCTCATCTCGGCGCGAGCCCCACATATTGCAATACCCCGGATTGCAACACCCCGGCGACGATCGCGACCATGGCGATTGACACCGGCAGAAAGACCTTCCAGCCCAAGCGCATGAGCTGGTCATACCGGTAGCGCGGAACGATCGCCTTGACCATGGCAAACAGGAAGAACATGAACAGCGCCTTGAGGGTAAACCAGATCACTCCTGGGAGCCACGTGAACGGCGGCACCGGAAACGGCGGCAGCCAACCGCCAAGGAACAGGATGGTCGCCATCGCGCACATGGTGGCAATGGCGATGTACTCGCCAAGGAAGAACAGCAGGAAGGGCGTCGCGGAATATTCGACCGCGTAGCCGGCGACGAGTTCCGATTCGGCTTCGACCAGGTCGAACGGCGGCCGGTTGGTTTCAGCGAGCGCCGACACGAAGAAGATCACGAACATCGGGAACAAAGGCAGCCAGAACCAGTTGAACAGGCCCCAATTGCCGTCTTGCGCATCGACGATCGACGACAGATTGAGCGAGCCGACGCAGAGCAGAACGGTAATCATGACAAAGCCGATCGAGACCTCGTAGGAGACCATCTGCGCGGCCGAGCGGAGCGCGGCCAGAAAGGGGTACTTCGAATTCGACGCCCAGCCGGCCATGATGATGCCATAGACGCCGAGCGAGGAGATCGCAAAGATATAGAGGATGCCGACGTTGATGTCGGCGATCACCCATTCCTCGTCGACCGGGATCACGGCCCAGGCCGAGAGCGCGAGAACAGCGGTAACGAGCGGCGCCAAGAGATAGACGCCCTTGTTGGCGCCGGAGGGAATGAGCGGCTCCTTCACCGCGAACTTGATCAGATCGGCAAAGGACTGCAGCAGGCCCCACGGGCCGACAACGTTTGGCCCGCGCCTGATTTGCACCGCCGCCCAGATCTTGCGGTCGGCATACAGCACATAGGCGGTGATGAACAGCAGCACGAGGAGCAAGAGCAGGCTCTGCAAGACCATCACCAGCAGCGGCCAGATGTAGGTGGTCAGGAATTCGGCCATGAGTCCATGTCACTCCGCCGCGGTCAGCGCGGCATGTCCTTCCGCGATCACCGAGCATTCAGCCATGATGGCGGATGCGCGCGCAATCGGATTGCTGAGATAGAAGTCCTCGACCGCCGAGACGAACGGTGTCTTCTCAGGTGTGCCACCGAGCGCGGCAAGTTTTTCGACGTCCGCGGCGTTGCCCGGCACGATCTGGCCGATACGCTGCAGATGCGGGTGCGCCTTGAACAGCGCATGGCGCAATTGGGCAAGCGAGTCGTAGGGGAGCTTGTTGCCGAGCACGTCCGACAAAGCGCGCAAAATCGCCCAGTCCTCGCGCGCGTCACCCGGCGGGAAGGCCGCGCGCGCAGCCATCTGCACGCGTCCCTCGGTATTCACGTAGACGCCGGATTTTTCCGGATAGGTCGCACCGGGCAGGATGACGTCGGCGCGATGCGCGCCGCGGTCGCCGTGGGTGCCGAGATAAACGACGAAGGTGCCGGGCCCAATCTCGATTTCGTCAGCGCCGAGGAGGAACACAAGATCGAGCGCGCCGTCCGCAGCCATCTTCACCGCACCGAGGCCGCCCCTGCCCGGCACAAAGCCAATATCGAGCGCGCCCACCCGCGAGGCGGCCGCGTGCAGAACGGAAAAGCCGTTCCATCCGTTCTTGACCGCGCCAAGCTCGATCGCCGCCTTCGCCGCGAGCGCGGCCACCGCCGCGCCATCGGGGCGCGCGACGGCGCCTGCGCCGAGCATGACAATCGGGCGCTCGGCCTTCTTGAGCGCATCGGCAAAGGCATGCCGCCCGGCCGCGACATCGGCGAGCGTCTCCGGCCCGGCGCCGAGATAGTCGTAAGCGTAGGTGAGATCGATCTTCTCGCCGATCAGGCCGATCGGAAAATTGCCGGCGCGCCAGCGCTTGCGGATGCGGGCATTGAGCACGGCGGCTTCCCGGCGGGGGTTCGACCCGACGATGAGCAGCGCATCGGAGCTTTCGATGCCGGCGATCGTGGCATTGAACAGATAGCTCGCCCTCCCCCAGGCCGGGTCCAGCGCCGAGCCATCCTGGCGGCAATCGAGATTGGCAGCGCCCAGCCGGGTCATCAAATCCTTGAGCGCAAAAATCTCCTCAACCGCCGCGAGATCGCCGACGATCGCGCCGATGCGGCTCGCAGGCGTCGACTTCACCTTGGCGGCAACGGCCTCGAAGGCGGCGGGCCAGGAGGCGAAACGCAGGCGCCCGTCCTCGCGAAGATACGGCTGGTCGAGCCGTTGCATGCGCAATCCGTCGACCACGTGGCGGGTCTTGTCGGAGATCCATTCCTCGTTCACGTCGTCGTTGACCCGCGGCAGAATGCGCATGACCTCGCGCCCGCGGGAGTCGATGCGGATCGCCGAGCCGAGCGCGTCCATGACGTCGATCGATTCGGTCTTGTCGAGCTCCCACGGCCGCGCCGCAAAGGCGTAGGGTTTGGACGTGAGCGCGCCGACCGGGCAGAGATCGACCACGTTGCCCTGCAGCTCCGAGGTCATGGCGCCTTCGAGATAAGTCGTAATTTCCATGTCCTCGCCGCGGCCGATGGCGCCGAGCTCGGGGACTCCCGCGACCTCGGTTGCAAACCGGACGCAGCGTGTGCAGTGGATGCAGCGATTCATCACGGTCTTGACGAGCACGCCGATATATTTGTCCTCGACTGCACGCTTGTTTTCGCGATAGCGGCTGGCATCGACGCCATAGGCCATCGACTGGTCCTGCAGGTCGCATTCGCCCCCTTGGTCGCAGATCGGGCAGTCGAGCGGGTGGTTGATGAGGAGGAACTCCATCACCCCCTCGCGCGCCTTGCGCACCATCGGCGATTTGGTCTTGACCTCGGGAGGTTGACCCTGCGGGCCAGGGCGGCAGTCGCGCACGCCCCAGGCGCAGGACGCGATCGGCTTGGGCGAGCCCACAAGCTCGACCAGGCACATGCGGCAATTGCCCGCGATCGAGAGCCGCTCATGGAAGCAGAAGCGCGGGATCTCGGCCCCCGCGGCCTCGCAGGCCTGGAGCAACGTGTACTCCGGCGGGACGTCGATCTCCTTGCCGTCGACGATGAGCTTGGTCACCGGCGCTACCTCTCGCTTCTCTCGTCAGCTACTTTGCCCACCCGGAAACAATGTTTCTCATGATGTATCTTCATAGATGTTTCATTCCGCCGCTACCGCGACCGGCTCGGGACGCGGGTTCGCGGTGTATTCATCGATCCGGCGCTCGATTTCGTGACGGAAATGGCGGATGAGGCCCTGCACGGGCCAAGCCGCGCCATCGCCGAAGGCGCAGATGGTGTGGCCTTCGATCTGGGTCGTCACCTCCATCAGCATGTCGATCTCGCGCTTGTGCGCGCGGCCCTCCGCCATGCGCGTGAGCACCCTCCACATCCAACCCATGCCCTCGCGGCAAGGCGTGCACTGGCCGCAGCTCTCGTGCTTGTAGAAATAGG
>WNGL01011656.1_pt1 | contig 10052 bp, 11 predicted proteins | sample 5400591 | NCBI WGS metagenome assembly WNGL01 (sample SAMN13153377, study PRJNA577476) | soil metagenome | isolation source: 80 cm soil or saprolite under Garry oak tree replicate 1 | place: USA:California | collected 2016-06-15 | reverse complement strand
CCCATCGCCCCGTGGATCACACGGTTATTCCGCGAACCATCTTCACCGACCCCCAGGTAGCGGTCGTTGGGTTGACCGACGAGGAAGCGAACGCACGCGGCATCCCCTGCCAGTGTAACACCATCCCTCTCAGCGCGGTACCGCGAGCAGGTGCCATCCGCAATACACGCGGAGTCATCAAGATGGTACTCGAACGCCCAACGCGCCGCGTAGTGGGCGTCTCAATGCTCGGGGTCAACGCAGGTGAAGTAATTCACGAAGCAGCTATGGCGCTGCGCTTCGGTGCCACCGCCGACGACTTCATCGACCTGATTCACGTCTACCCCACCATGGCCGAAGCGCTCAAAATCGTCGCCATCTCCTTCGACAAGGATTACACAAAACTCTCATGCTGCGCTACATGAGCACGCCTCGATAGCATTCGGGGGTGCAGGGGGCGAAGCGCCCCTGCCGAGGTTCGGGGTGTCCCCGAAAAACCTCTTTTTCCCGTTTCGTCGCCGCAGGCGGCGAACATGAAAGAAAAAAGAGTTGGGTGTCCCCCATCAATAAAATTTGATATAAGTTTGAAAGAGGTAAAGCATGCACCCATCAAACCTTGATGAAATCGCCAGAACAATAGCCAAAGGACTCCATTGCGACCACCCAGCCTTTTGCCGCCAACTCCTACACCCTCTAGCCAACGGCCATCCCATCTCACCTGATCAGATAGGCACCACGCTCCATCTTTCCCGTGACCAGGTAACCGCTACTCTGTCCCATGAACCTGATATCGAATTTGATAGCAATGGCAACGTCATGGGAAAAGGCTTAACACTCATCCCGACACCACACTGCTTTCAGATAAATAGTCATAGGATGTTTACCTGGTGCGCACTGGATGCATTAGTCTACCCCGCAATTCTCCAACAGCCTGCTCGCGTCGAATCTACCTGTCCCATCACAGGTATCAAAATCCGCCTGACCGTCACATCCGAGGGCATAGAACACCTAGAACCTCCCAGCACTGTCGTATCTATTGTAGTGCCAGAAACAGGAGAAGCCTGCCGCTGCACTCGAGAAACCTTCTGCAATCAAGGCCATTTCTTCAGTTCTCCTGATGCAGCATCGATATGGCTCCCAGAGCACCAGGATGCAATTATTCTTCCGGTAGATGAAGCTTATCAGCTTGGGCGTTTGGTTGCAAAGTATCGTAAAGTCCTGTTCCATTGAGTATCTTAACGCGCTTTTAGTTGCTCAGGCAAGTGTTATTGACAATCTCACATCTATAGAGTACCCTTCTCTTTAGGAATTGCCCTGTTTACATCTATAAACCTTTTGCCTCTGTTCTTGCAGGAGAGCTCTGGAGGGAAACCATGTCTAACTTTCTGCGCAAACTCTCGGCCACCAACAATGAATGCCTTTGAGCTTGCTGATATTATTGCCGAGGGCAGCCAATCGACTGATGAGTATCTCGAGTTTCTGCGGGTGCCTTCACTCAGCGTTGGCCTGTACATGTTGTCGGCTGGCACGGTTGATCCACAGCAACCACATACTGAGGATGAGGTCTACTATGTTGTGAGCGGTCGCGGCTCCATCCAGGTAGGCACAGAGAACCGTGAGGTGGAAGCGGGTACGGTGGTTTTTGTCGGCGCTGGTGTGGAACATCGCTTTCACTCGATTGCAGAGGATCTCGTCGTTCTGGTCTTCTTCGCTCCGGCAGAATATTCACAAGCCTGATGCTGGGCTGCCCTGACTACTTGCCCACAGAGGGGCAATTTAGGCGCGTAGGGCCTTCTTCGCCTGACATGGACCAGTTGACTTGCTCCTCCTTCGGGGAGCTGGGCGCGATAAATCGGGCCTCTACAACTCTTAAATTGATGCCCATGGAGCTTCGTCCTCCTCTCCTCCTTGGGCATATCAATTGCCTGTTTTCCCAAAAAGACTATTGACAGTGACACTGTTACTGTTTATAATAAAGATATGCAGGAAAACGAACTCGAACTGACCATTGAGGAATTGGCCGATCGGGTCGGCGTACCCGTCCGCACCATCCGTTTCTATATAGCCGAGGGGCTGCTTCAGGGACCAGGAGCGCGTGGGAAGGCCGCGACCTATGGTGAGGAACAACTGCTGCGTTTGCGCCTGATTCGGCGACTTTCCGAGCAGCGGGTGCCCCTAGCGGAGATGCGCGACATGCTCGCTCGGCTATCACTTGATGAGGTTCGGGCGCTGCTGGCAGAGGAGGATCAGCGAGCCGCAGAACGCGAGCGTGCCGTCCAGGTATCCTCACCCAAGGAGTACATAGCAGCACTGCTGAATCGGGCGCGGCAACCGGCATTGGCTAAGGGGTCTTCAGCAGTGCATCCGCCCTCACCGCCAGGTTCGACTCCTGGGACCCATCAGCAACAATCGCCAGGGCCATACCCAAAGCGGGCGGCAGAGGTCTGGCACCGTTGGGAACTGGCCCCAGGCATCGAATTACACGTCAAGGCCAGCGCACAGCATCAATATCGTACATTGATCGAGCAATTACTCAAAGTAGCCAAAGGACCAGAGAATTAGCAACACAGGAGGTATACCGGTGAACATTACTATGAGGATGCGGCCAGAGCGACGTTTTATTCGTCCCACAGGCGGTTCCCTACACATCGATTTTCAGCTTCATGTAGATCGCGTGCCCACGAAGGCAAGTGCGGATCGCGCACCGCTAACCCTGGCATTAGTATTAGATCGTAGCGGGTCGATGCAAGGGGAAAAGATTGTCACAGCCAAGCGAGCCGCCCTGTCAGTCCTGGATCGGCTTGAAGAACGCGACCAGGTCGCCGTCGTCGTCTTCGATGACCGCATCGATGTCGTGCAGTCGGCTGCGCCCGTCACCGCGAAGGTCAAGACAAACATCCGCAATGCGTTGGAGAGCATCCAGGCTCGTGCCAACACTGCCTTGCACGAAGGCTGGCTCACTGGCTGCAATGCTATCGCTAGCGATACTGCGCCTGCACAGAAGCATGGCCTCGCTCGCTGCTTCCTGCTGACCGATGGGCTGGCGAATGTGGGGATCACCGATCCAGAGCAAATTGCTTCAGAAGCCGCTGGCATCCGCGAGCATGCAGGTATCGGCACCAGCACCTTTGGCATCGGAAATGACTACAACGAGTCGCTGCTCGGCCCAATGGCGGTCGCTGGCGGGGGTCAGTTCCACCACCTGCGCACGGCCAGCGAGATTGCTGATACCTTTATCGGCGAACTCGGCGACCTGCTCACCGTCGCAGCCAGCCAGGTACGCCTCGAATTTGAGGTAGAGCCGGGTATAACTACCGATCTTGTCAGCGCCTATTGGGCTCGCTCATCTCAGGTGCATCCATCGAGCCAGTCCATTACCATCGGCGATCTGCAGAGTGACGAAGAGCGTCATGTGGTTGTTCGCTTTGCCTTCCCAGCGCAGGATAGACGGGATGGGCACGCCGTCCGCGCCCGTGTTGTCTGGATGGCGGAGGGCAAAGAACAAAGTAGCGATTGGCAAGAAGTCTGGTTCTCATATGCCAGTCAGCAGATCTGCGATAACGAACCACACGATCCCAGCGTGATGCACTGGGTGGGTTTGAACGAGGCTGACCGCGCACGCCGCGAGGCGCTCAAGCAAAGCCAGGAAGGCGATTTGCAGGGAGCTCGCGAAAAATTGCAACGTGCTGCACAGTACGTCCTGGCAAACGCTGGCAACGATGAGGAACTGCAGGCCGAGGTGGCGGCTTTGGACAAGCTCGAGGCGGAGATGGCTAGTGCCCCATTACCCTCTCCCAAGGCAAAGGAGGCCTACTACCAGGCCCACAATCGGTCCCGTGCCCAGAAAGATTACCGCAAGCCGAGTTCTGAATAGAGGATGGATTGTGCATGTGGCGGGGTACCCCGCCACATGCACAAGATGCTCTACAACACACGCTTCCCCAACAGTAGCTTGCCGCGCTTCACAATCGTCTCTTTTCCCACTCGTCCGGCATCAGCAATAACGCTAATAACCTCCTGCAAGGGAGCCTCACCTACTGGCAGGCGCACGCGCAGCACAAATTCCTTCCCTGTTCCCAAGCCGAGCTTACGTTGCCAGAAAGAAGCATGCGTCAGTTGCACCTGCCCGGCTATATGTTCCATCAAAGCAGACACTTCCTGGCGGAAGGGACTGTATTGGACCGGGCCTTTACTGAAGGCAAACGTAACTTCTTGGGTCACCGTATCACTTGCAAGGTCAGCCGTCAGACTCTCGCCAAGCTGGTAGATGAGGTTGTAGGTGCCAAAGGAGGTGCGGGTTACGTGTTCTATATGGGCACCATGGGTGCCCCTGTAGATGCCCATGCGGTCACGCACCACACGTTCCATGACATCATAATGGATGGAGCCACGGAAAAGCAGCCAGGCTTCGTGCATTACCCCTTGACCGGGCTTGAACCCCAGCGAGGACAGATACTCACGCCCATCGGCAAATCTCTTAACAAGGTCGGGATCAGAGGGCGGCTCTTCCCTAAAGGTCTCTTCAGCAGACCCCTGCAGGCCTAGCGTTGATGCTGAGCCGATGCGACTGCCCAGGCGTTGGTAATCATGCACCAATACCTCCTGCACTTGCCCCAGGTCAGCATTCTGTGGAAGAATGGCAAGGCGTTGGAGCTTCTGCACTGTCTCCTCGGCCTGTTGAGTGTATTGCTGCTGTAACCACTGGTGCAGTTCATCGCCTACTTCCTGCGCCTGGCGACGAATCTCCATTTGCAAGGCAGTTACTGTACGTGTGAAATCTTCGTCCGATACCGCTGGACCAGCCTGGTGCAACACCGTAAAGAGCAACTGTGGCACGTCTGCGTTGAGTGCCCGATACACGTCCATGAATAGTTCCTCGCTATCTAGCTATCATTCCCGTTGCTCTATACAGTATATAATACTTTTGAAGAGAGCACCATCTAAACCCTCACCTGAAAGCGAGGGTTTAGATGGTGCTCTCTTCAAGTTCTAAGCTAGGATTAGGCGGCGCGGCACTGGCGGAAAATCGCTACAACCTTGCCCTGCACCTGCCACTCTTGATCCCACTCACTCTTGGGAACAAAGATCGGCGTCAGTTCAGAATTAGCAGGTTGCAGGCGCACCCTGTCATGCTCTTTCTCCTGGAAGAAACGCTTCAGAGTTGCGCTGCCACTAGTGCCTGGCTGGAGATGCACTGCGACGACGATATCGCCATTTTCACACGTGGCTTGCGGCTTGATGACCACATAATCACCATCGCAGATGTGGTCGTCAATCATCGAACGGCCTTTTACAATCAAGGCATAGGTATTCTCATGTTCCAGGTCGCGCCCGACATCGACCGTCTGCCCTGGCTCAGAGAAGATGTCGAGTGGTTGACCGGCAGCAATATACCCCATGACCGGAATGCCCCAGGGTTGCTTGACGAGTTTAATGCCACGACTTTTCTTCGGCTGGCGAGAAATAAGTTGTTTCTTCTCCAGCATGGTGAGATGATAATCAACATGGCCGGTGCTGGCAATCTTCATCTCGCGGCCAATCTCGCGATTGGTGGGTGGCATCCCCTCACTTCTCATATAGGTGACAATGAAGTCATACATTCTTCGCTGAATGTCACTCGCTTGCTCTGATGACATATGGCTTATTCCTCACTTTTCTGGTTACGCCTACAGTGCTTTGTGCTCTACTATTCAAAAGTAGAACGGCTATTCAAACTAATCATACCATACCAGAACAGGCATTTCAAGCTTTTTTTGAACGTATTTTCCGAAAATTTTTTCATATCTCTTTTTCCTGCTCAGTATTGTTGATTTTCTGCTTTTCTTCTGAGGACTTGGAATAGTCGGCTGGTTTTGCTATACTCAATTGATAGGGGAAGATGGAAATGGACCTGGGAGAGATTTGCATCGATGGTGCAGGGTCAAGTCATTTGCGCCCAACCCTCAGATCAGTGTACAATAGATGCGTCAGAGACTCGATGGCCATGAAAGAGGGAGCCAAATACATGGTTGAGATGACAGTTGAAAGCGTTCGAATAAATCTGGCCACGCAGCAGCGAGTGGTCATCTTGAAAGCAACGAAGCAAGAACGCTATTTGTTTATCTGGATAGCGCATGCCGAGGCATACGCCATTGCTGCCGAACTGCAGGGGACGACCGCACCTCGACCGCTCACACATGACCTGCTCAAGAACGTCATCAGCGAGGTGGGTGCAAAAATTGAGAGTATTGTGATTTCAGACCTGATTGACGACATCTTCTACGCACGAATCGTGTTAGATTTCGAGGGTCGCCATGTCGAAGTCGATTCACGCCCTAGCGATGCCATCGCGCTCGCTGTACGCGCTAAGACGCCGATCCTGGTTGAGGAGAGTGTGCTGGAGCGCGCCGGAGTGGCCCTGGAACTCAATGAAGAGCAGGATATACCTAAGTCTGAGCAGAGGAGGGATGCAGAACAGGATAATCTGGACGCTTACCGCGACTTTATCAATACTCTGGATGTGTTAGACGAGTTTGGGAAAGATTAATGGGAGTACAATAGCGCTTTCAAAAAGCGTACCAGGATACGTGAGAGCAAACCATACAGGAGGATAGCCAGCAGGGTGTACACTTCCAGGTTGCCAGGGAGTGGCAATGTTATCTTCGGCAAGAGTATGTTAAAGGGTTGCACAAACACGTTACTTATAGCGTAAACGGCCCCCACCCATGGCGTAGTGCCTGGCAGATCAAAGCCCCTCAGTACAAAACGTATGAGCAGCAACAGTTGCACGGCTACAAAGAATAACCCGACCAACAGTGGAAATGCGCTACGTCGTGGCTGCGTGGATTGAATAGCCGGGCCAGGCCCTTCAGGCTGTATAGGTACTGCGCCACCCGGAGGTCGATACCCCTGATTGATAGCAGGAGCAGGCGGTAGATATGGATAGATAGGTGTCTCTGGCGGGCGATAGGGTGACGCTGGGTGAGGAACACCGCGCACATCCTGTTGTGGGAAGGGGCGCTCATGCGGCTCTGGCGCAGGTATCACCTCATCGTCAAATGGCCATACTCCACCCGGGATAGTTGTTGAGGATGGCGGAAGGATAATTTTCGGCACGGGTTCCGTTGGCTGATCGTGTTCATCCATATCTTGGGACTGCTGCCTTCTTATCATTATTGACGACTCTCCAGAACAAAAACAGTACATTCTCTAACAAATTATGACGTATTACCAACATCCAGATCAAACACCCTCATAGCGCGACAATATATCATCATAGGTCTCACGGCGCTCCATTAGCTGTACCCGCTCATCATCCACCAGTAATACGGCAGGTCGAGGCACCAGGTTGTAATTGCTCGCTAATGGCAAACAATATGCCCCAGCCATTGGCAATGCCAACAGTTCCCCTTCGTGCATCCGTGGCAGCATCACACTCTCAATGAGCATATCACCCGATTCACAATACCGTCCAGAGACACAAACGGTCTCTTCAGGTGGTGCAGAGGCTCGCTCCACAGCAAGTGCAGTATAGCGAGCACCATAAAGCGCGGGCCGGATATTGTCCGCCATACCGCCATCAACGAACAAATACGTTACCCCGCCAGGTGTAGGCTTACGGGCACCAATACGATAGATAGCCATACCAGCGCGGGCAATAATCGAGCGACCAGGCTCGATAATCAACGTAGGCGCACTTTGGACATTGCCGATAGCAGATAGTCCTCGCTCCATACTGAGTTGTAGGGCCTGCGCCAGCTCCTCTATACCAGGAGTAGAGATGCTATCAGGGGTATCAACGGCCCATCCACCACCAGGGCTGATCTCTTCGGGCCACCACTGCGTCTCGGAATAGACATCCCCAACCAGCATCAGCAGACGCTCTAAAGTCTCCTGATAGGGTCGCACTTCCCGCAACATCGTACCAGTGTGTGCATGCAGGCCCAATAAGCGCAGCCATCCCTCACTCACAATACGCAATAGAGCAGCTTTCGCCTCGCCGTTGCCCAAGGGAAAGCCAAACTTCGATGACGCATGCCCGGTTTGCAGATAACGATGGGTATCAGTATCAACACCAGGTGCGACACGCAGCAGCACCCCAGGTCTCTGCCCGCTCTCCCGTGCAAGGCGTGTCAGGCGCTGCAACTCGCTCTCATTGTCCAACACAATGCGCGCCACCCCCAGTTTCAAAGCCAGGCGCAACTCATCCTCCGACTTATTATTGCCATGGAACGAGATGCGCTCCATAGGGAAACTTGCACGCTGCGCCACCAGCAACTCTCCCCCAGAAACCACATCCAGCCCCATCTCCTGCTCAGCCATCAACCGCGCAACCAGCGGCGAAAGGTAGGCCTTGGAAGCATAGAGCACCTGGCTTGCAGAAGCCCGATAATGCGTCCGAAAAGCTCGCAAATAGCTGGCACATGCATTAGTAATGGTGGCCCTGTCGAAAATATACAGTGGCGTGCCATACTCTCGCGCCAGGTCAGGCAAAGAGTGATTGGCTATATGAAGGACACCATCGGGGGAGATAGTGGCGCTGTCGGGTAGGAGATGAGACATGTGCTGCATCTGGTAAGATTGTGTGGTCATACTGGTACGTTCCTTAGCGATCCTCGTGAGCAATCTCTCGCATTTGTTGCCAGGACACTAGCTTGTCCAGTCTGCCCCCAGCACCACGTAGTGAGGCAACATCTGGATAACGAAGAGCCCTTAGCCGCACTATTCCCTCAGAATCAATCACGAACGCAATCTTGTCATTGGTTTTGACGCCAAGGTGCTTGCGGACCTCAGCAGGAATGGTCACTTGCCCTTTGCTTGTGATAGTGGTGATGATCTCTTTCATGTTGACTCCGTTCGTAAGGTATTCATAATTATTGAGTAACGAGATATTCACATTTTACTCACATCTTGTCAATGGGAAGTACAGCTACTCCAGGGTTTATCAAAAGTAACCGGAAAGCGGGGTTGTTAGGGGCAGCTGCCCCTAACCGGGGTTTGGGGTGTCCCCAATTTCTCCTTTTTCCCCCTTTGGGGAGGAGAATGGGAAGAATTTTGAAAAGCCTTGTAGCTACCCCATTGCCCCCTTATGCTACAATAATCCAACAGATCGTAGTGACGAACAGGAGAACTTCGGGAATCATGACACAAATTGACAATCGTCCACAGGAGCAACAAAGCATGGCGGCAAGTGGAAAGCCGCGCCTGCGCTTTGCCCCCAGTCCCACAGGCTTTACGCACGTAGGCGGCATGCGCACCGCCCTCTTTAGCTGGCTTTACGCACGCCATACAGGAGGCACATTTATTCTGCGCATCGAAGACACCGACGTAGCTCGCACAGTTGAAGGCGCAGTTGATAACCTCATCGATGGCTTCAAGTGGCTTGGTGTGGATATCGATGAGGGTCCCATGGTTGGTGGCCCCTATGGCCCTTATTATCAGACACAGCGCAAGGCACTATATCAATACTACGCCCACCAACTGATCGCATCTGGTCACGCCTACCGTTGCTACTGCACACCGGAGCGACTCGACGAGATGCGCAAAGCCCAGGCCGCGCAGAAGTTGCCCCCACGCTACGACCGGCGTTGCCGTTACCTGAGTGAGGCGGAGCGTGCAGCAAATGATGCTGCTGGCCTGAAATGGGTCGTGCGCTTCGCTATGCCCCTCGACGGTGAGACGGTTGTCCCCGACGAACTCCATGGAGATATCACCTTCAAGAATAGCGACATCGACGACACCGTTCTACTCAAGTCGGATGGCCTGCCCACCTACCATCTTGGCCATCTCGTTGACGATCACCTGATGGGCATTACGCACGTCCTACGTGCAGAGGAATGGATCTCCAGCGCACCACGTCATGTGCAAATTTACCAGGCGCTAGGTTGGCAAATACCGCTTCTCTATCACGTCCCCGACGTGTTGGGCAAAGATAAGAGAAAGCTCAGCAAGCGCCACAATGCGCCATCGTGGACGGACCTGCAAAAGCAGGGTTACTTGCCGGAGGCGGTCTTCAACTTCCTGGCCCTCATCGGCTGGTCGTATGACGACAAAACCGAGATCTTCACACGCGACGAGTTGATAAAAGTTTTCAC
>WNGL01011655.1_pt1 | contig 10052 bp, 6 predicted proteins | sample 5400591 | NCBI WGS metagenome assembly WNGL01 (sample SAMN13153377, study PRJNA577476) | soil metagenome | isolation source: 80 cm soil or saprolite under Garry oak tree replicate 1 | place: USA:California | collected 2016-06-15 | reverse complement strand
TGGATCATGCCGCCGCCGCTCGTGGTGGCCGGCAGGGTCACGCTGGCCACCGTCTTGCCGGCGGTCAACGCGATCGGCGTTGTGTAGAACAGATCGGTGCCGACCGTCTGCGAGCCACCCGATGTCATGTTGCGATACGGAGTGGACACCGCGAGCTGGTTGCCGAACGCCGGCGTTCCGCCGCCGCCACCGAGAGTCCAGTCCGAGAACCCGATGGTCGCGGTCTGGGTGGTGCCGTCGGTGTAGGTGATGGTCAGCGTGCCCGACGTGTTGCCGTTGGACGCGCTGCCCAGCAGTTCCAGCTTGGTCGCGGTCGCCGACGCGGTCGGCAGGTTGATCGTCTGCCCCTGCGCCTCGACGTTGTCCGGATCACCGACGGCCGAGCCCGGGAACGTGAGGCTGACGCCGTTCGCGGTGAGCGTGCCACCGGGGGTGACGCCGGCCGCGGCGAGGCCGTTGGCCGAGTAGGCGAAGCCGTCTCCGTCGAAGTTGGCCACGGACGTGTTGTTGTCCGGTGAGATGCCGACGTTGTCGTACGCCGCCTCGATGCTGCCCGGGATGGCCACGAGCACGGTCAGTGAACTGGCCGACAGCGGCCCGCTCGGCCCGGTCACTGTGACCGGGATGTGATACGTCCCGAACGCCGTGCCGGCCGCGACCGACACCTGCACGGCCGTGCCCATCTTCTGTCCACTCGGCACGGTGACCTGGCCGGACGTCGCGGACAGCGTGATCCCGGCCGGCGGGCTGGCCGTCCAGCTCACACTGGTTCCGTTGCCGGACAGGTCCTGCGCGCCGATGGTGGCCTGGTCGCTGCCACCGGGCGCGATGACCAGCCGCGACGGGTTGACGAACGGGATCGCGGTCTGCTCACCCTGCCGGAACGACGGCGGCGCGTCGGCCGCGGCCGCACCCCACGTGGTGTCCGGTGTCGCCGACAGCGTGACGTCCAGCGTGCCGCCCTGTTGCGCGAACGACTCCGGCAGCCAGGACTTGGTGCTGGTGGCGCCGTTGACCTTCAGGCCCGTCACGTACTGGTTCGCCGCGGACGAGCCGGGCGCGTTGATGGTGAATTTGCGGCCGTCCGGCGTGTTGATCGAGACGCTGGTGAACAGCGGGCTGCCCACCATCAGCTCGGCCCGGCCCGGGATCTCCGGGTAGAGGCCCATTGCCGACCACACGTACCAGGACGCCATCTCGCCGAGGTCGTCATTGCCGCCGAGACCGGCCGGGGTGGCGTTGAAGATCTGGCTCTCCACCTGGCGCACGATCGCCTGCGTCTTGTACGGCGCGCCCGCGTAGTTGTACAGCCACGGGGTTTCCAGCGTCGGCTCGTTGGACAGGAACGCGAACGGCTGCTGCGTACCCACGTTCAGGTGCGTGAAGAACGTGTCCAGCCGCGAGTTCACGGCCGCGTTGCCGCCCAGCGCGGTGAACAGGCCGGCCTCGTCGTAGGGCACCATCCACACGTACTGGGCGCCGTTGCCCTCGACGAACCCGCTGGAACTGGCCGGATTGAAGCCGGCGTTGAACGACCCGTCCGTGTTGCGCGGCTGGAGGTACGCCGTGGCCGGGTTGTAGAGGTTCTGCCAGTTCTGCGCGCGCTGCATCATCTCGTTGAACGTCGCCGAGTCGCCAAGCCGTTGTGCCAGTTGGGCGATCGCGAAGTCCGCGCTGGTGTACTCCAGCGTGTCGGCGGCCGCGCCGGGCACGTAGCCGAGTTTCTCGTAGTCGCCCAGCCCCGGCCGCTCGACGTAGCCGGTGCTGCCGTCGGTCACCTGGGTGGCGCCCTTGAGCATCAGCAGTTCGGCCGTCTTGGCGTCGAAGTTCTTGGCGCCGAAGGCATACGCGTTGGCCACGATAATGTGGTACGGATCGCCGTTCATCACGCCGGTGAAGTCGTTGGCCACCGTCCAGCGGTCCCACGCGCCGCCCTGCTCGGCGAACTGCATCATCGAGTTCGCGATATCGGACATCTCATTCGGCGCGAGCACGGCCAGGAGCTGGCTCTCCGAACGGTAGATGTCCCAACCGGAGAAGTTGGTGTAGATCGCGTGTCCCTTGGCCACGGTGTGCACCTGGCCGTCGAAGCCGGCGTACTGGCCGTTGTCGTCGGAGAACACGTTGGGCTGCAACAGCGCGTGATAAAGACTGCTGTAGAACGTCTGCACCTGGCCGGTCGTGCCGCCGGTGACCTGGATCTCGTTGAGCCGAGTGTTCCATGTGGACCGTGCGGCCGCCGCGATCTGGTCGAACGTCTTGCCGCCGTTGTTCTCGGTCGTCAGGTTGCCCTTGGCACCGGCGGCCGACGTGAAGGACAGGCCGACGCGCACGTTGACCACCGGGTTCGTGGTCGAGTTGAACGTGACGAAGGCACCGCTGCCCGGCCCGGACACGGTGACGTTCTGCGCCGTCACCGCCTTGGGCGTGGCAGACGCGGACTTGGTCTGCGTTGCCATGGCCGCGTTCGCCTTGGTCACGGCGGGACTCGCCGGGCGACCGCCGTTCTGGGTGGTGTTGTTCGGCGTGACGGCGCCGTTGTGCCACGTGCCTACGGACGCGAAGTTCTGGTCGAACGCGGCGTAGAAGTACACGCGGTAGTGGTCACTGGCACCGCAGAACATGCCGCTGTCGGCCCAGCCGCTGATGAAGTTCTTGCCGATGGTCACATTGGAGTCGGTCGTACCGCTGATCGAGCCGGAAGCGTTGACCAGCAACGTGGCCGGTTGCCCGGCCGGGTAGGTGAACCGGCCGGAACCGGTGCGCTGGGTCGCGGTCAGCTCGACCTTGGCGCCGCTGTCCAGCATGACGCTGTACGCACCGGGACTGGCCGACTCGTTGGCGTGCGAGAACGTCGAGATGTAGTGCATCGGGTCGGTGGCCGGCGAGTCGGTCACCTGGCCGACCACCGGCATGAAGGGCAGGTCCTGGTACGTGAAGCAGCCGGCACCGGACAGGTGGGTCATGGAGAAGCCCATGATCCGGTTGTCCTGGTAGAAGTAGCCGCCGGGCTGCTCGGTCACGGTGTCCGGGCTCCACTGCACCATGCCGAACGGCACGTCGGCGCCCGGGAAGTTGTTGCCGGCGCCGCCGCCGGTGCCCTGGTCCGCCGCACCGGGCTGGGTACCCAGGAACGTGTCCACATTCTGCGCGAGATCCTGAAGGGCCGGCCCGCTCACGGCCTGTGGCGCGGCGACGGCGACCGCCGCCGATCCCACTGCCAGCGCGGCGGCGACGAGCAACACGCCACCTCCACGCACCAGGCCCCGACCAGGTCCTCTTGAGTTCGGCCTCCGCCGCATGATCAAACCCTCGCCTTCCGAGCCACCTGACAACCTTGTCTATCGAACGGTGGGTGCGCGGGCAGAATCTGTCGGTAACAGGACTGCGTCAAGCAATACGCGGCAGCTTGTCCGCTTCTGGACAAGGGGTTACGGCCATTGGTCGCAACGAAGGTTGACAAGCGGGCCCACCAGGTGTCCAATCCCACGTCGATGACAACGTTGTCCAGCGCGGGCCACGGCCGGATCAAGCGAGCCACGATGAACGACGTGGCCCGGCTGGCCGGCGTGAGCCTGAAGACGGTTTCCAGAGTGGTCAACGGCGAGGCGGGCGTGCATCCCGGGACCGCGACGAGAGTGCTGGCCGCGATCGACCAGCTCGGCTTCCGGCGCAACCTCGGCGCCCGCAACCTGCGGCGGGGCTCGTCCACCGGCACGATCGGCGTGCTGCTGGAGGACGTCGCCAACCCGTTCTACTCGATCGTCACCAGGGCCGTCGAGGAGGTGGCCCGCCAGTTCGACCGGCACGTGCTGACCGGATCGTCCGATGAGGACCCGGAGCGGGAACGTGAGCTGGCACTCGAATTCTGCGCCCGCCGGGTGGACGGACTGCTCGTCGTGCCGGCCGGCCTGCGACACGGCTACCTGGTACCGGAGATCCACGCCGGGCTGCCGGTGGTGTTCCTGGACCGGCCGGCGGGTGACATCGTCGCGGACACCGTGCTGGTCGACAACCTCGGCGGCACAGTGGAAGCCGTGGCTCATCTTGCCCGGCACGGCCATCGGCGGATCGCGTTCTTCGGCGACGCGCCGAACATCTTCACCGCGAGCGAGCGTCTGCGCGGCTTCCGGGAGGGCTACGCGCGGGCCGGCCTGAAGTTCGACGAGGAACTGGTGGTGATGGGCCCGCACGACGAGCACACCATCGCCGAAGCCTTGCGGCGCACCATGGACCGCCACGATCCGGCCACCGCGCTGGTCACCGGCAACAACCGGATCACCGTGCTGGTGCTGCGGGCGCTGGCCACGCTGCTCGATCCGGCGCAGCGGCCGGCACTGGTCGGCTTCGACGACTTCGAGTTGGCCGACCTCCTGAACCCGCCGGTGACCGTGATCGCGCACGACACGGCGGCACTGGGCCGGGCCGCCGCCGAACTGCTGTTCGCCCGGCTCGCCGGCGACAACTCACCGCCACACCGCGTCACCCTGCCCGTGTACGTCATCGCCCGAGGATCTGGAGAACAATCCCCGTGAACTCATCGCCGCCGAACGCCCGAACCGGTGCAGCGAGTACGGCCAGCACCAACGGCGCCGGACCGCGACCGATCGCGCTGCCGGCCAACCAGCCGCGCCAGTTCTACCGGGGCGGCGCGGCCATCGCGGCGTTGCGGGGCGTGCCACCGGAGTCGGAGTTCGGGCCGGAGGACTGGGTCGCGTCCACGACCACCCGGTTCGGCCAGGCAACGGACGGCCTGTCCACCCTGCCGGACGGCCGGCTGCTGCGCGACGCCGTGGCCGCCGAGCCGGAACTGTGGCTGGGCGCGGCACATGTGGCGGCCTTCGGTACCAGCACGGCGATCCTGGTGAAACTGCTGGACGCCGGACAGCGGCTGCCCGTGCACTGCCACCCGTCGAACACCTTCGCGCGGCGGCACTTCGGGTCGCACTTCGGCAAGACCGAGGCGTGGGTCGTGATCGGCACGTCCGGCGCGGACCCCCGGGTGCACATCGGTTTCCGCGATGACGTCGAGCCGGACACGCTGGCCGGCTGGGTGCGCGACCAGGACCACGACCGCATGCTGGGCGCGCTGAACAGCACCACGGTGGCGGCCGGTGACACGGTGCTGATCCCGGCCGGCCTGCCACACGCCATCGCCGGCGGGGTGTTCATCGTCGAACTCCAGCAGCCGACGGATCTCTCGGTCACCCTGGAATGGGACGGGTTCCTGGCCGACGCGGCCGCCGGCCATCTCGGGGTCGGCTTCGACGTGGCGCTGGACTGCGTCGACCGGGGCGGCTGGGGCGATGGCCGGTGGGAGTCGCTGGTCCGGCACACCGATGGCGCCGACGAACAGGTGGTGGACCTGTTCGGCGATGGTGCGGATGGTTTCTTCCGTGCGCAGCGGTTGCAGGTGACCGACCGCGTCGAGGAGGACGCGTCGTTCGCGGTGCTGGTGGTGCTGGACGGCGCCGGTCGCCTGGTCACCGAGCACGGCGGCACGCTGGACCTGCGGCGCGGCGAGACCCTGGTGGTGCCGCACGCGGCCGGTCCGTCTATTGTGGAGGGGCAGGTGACGGTGGTGCGCTGCCGTCCGCCGGCAGCGGAAGGCGGGCCGGCATGACCGATGAACCCGTGCTGGAAGCCCGCAACCTGGTCAAGCACTACGGTTCGGTCGAGGCGTTGCGCGGCGCGTCGTTCAGCGCGCGGGCCGGCGAAGTCGTCGCGCTCATCGGCGACAACGGCGCCGGCAAGTCCACGCTGGTGAAGTCCCTGTCCGGCGCGGAACAACCGGACTCCGGCGAGATCCTGCTGGACGGCCGGGTGGTCACGCTCGACTCGCCGACCGCGGCGCGGGCGCACGGGATCGAGACGGTGTACCAGGACCTCGCGGTCGCGCCGGACCTCGATCCGGCCGCGAACCTGTTCCTGGGCCGGGAACTGCGGCGCCGCGGCCTGCTCGGCCGGCTCGGCATGCTGGACAAGGTCGAGATGCGGCGGCGCGCGGTGGCCGAGTTCGCGCGACTCGGCGTGACCCTGCAGAGCGTGGAGGTGCCGATCGGCGCGCTGTCCGGTGGGCAGCGGCAGAGTGTCGCGGTGGCCAGGTCGGTGGTGTGGGCCAGCAAGGTCGTGTTCATGGACGAGCCGACCGCCGCGCTCGGCGTCGTGCAGCGCGAGCGGGTGCTCGACGTGATCAAGCGGGTGCGCGACACGGGCGTGTCGGTGGTGCTGATCAGCCACAACATGCCGGAGGTGCTGGCAGTCGCGGATCGGATCGAGGTGTTGCGGCTGGGCCGGCGGGTCGCGCGGTTCGCGGCCGCCGACGCGACGCTCGAACAGTTGGTCGGCGCGATGACCGGTGCGCTCACGAACGAGGAGGACGCCGCATGACGAGCACGCGGCAGCAGCAGGTCCTCGACGGGGCGGCACCGCTGGATCAGCGCACGTGGCGGCAGAAACTCCTCGGCGCCAACGTGTTCTGGATCGCGCTGATCCTGGTCGCGCTGTGCGTCGTGTTCAGCGTTCTGGCACCCGACGCGTTCCCGACGCTGTTCAACGCGCAGACCACGCTGATCGAGACGTCGGTGTTGCTGATCCTGTCGGTCGGTATGACGTTCGTGATCATCACGGCCGGCATCGACCTGTCCGTCGGCTCGGTGCTGATCTTCGCCAGCATGATGGCCGGCAAGACACTCAACGCCCTGGGCGCGCACGGCGATCCGACCAACGAGGGCTGGGGCCCGATCCTGGTCGGACTGCTCGTCGCGGTCGTGTCCGGCACGGCGTGGGGGCTGCTCAACGGCCTGCTGATCGCGCGGGCGAAGATCCCGCCGCTGGTGGTCACGCTCGGCTCGTTCGGCGCCGCGCTGGGCGCCGCCGACCTGCTGAACAACGGCTCGGACATCGAGACGGTGCCGAAACTGCTGAACACGACGCTGGGCTACGGCACGTCGTTCGGCGTGGTGCCCAACATGGTGCTGATCGCCGCCGTGATCACGCTCGCCGGCGCGTGGCTGTTGCACACCACCAGATTCGGCCGCTACACGTTCGCCATCGGCTCGAACGCCGAGGCAGCGCGTCGGGCCGGCATCGGCGTCAAGCGGCACCTGGTCATGGTCTACACGCTGACGGGCCTGCTGGCGGGCGTGTCCGGGTTCATGTCGTTGGCCTACTTCGGCACCACGAACATCAGCGGTCACACCACGGACAACCTCGATGCCATCTCGGCCGTCGTGATCGGCGGCACGAGCCTGTTCGGCGGCATCGGCACCATGTTCGGCACCGTGATCGGCGTGTTCATCCCGGCGGTGCTGAAGAAGGGCTTCGACATCATCCACGTCCAGGACTTCTGGCAGTTGATCGCGGTCGGCGCGGTCCTGGTCGCCGTGGTCTGGTTCGACCAGCGGCGCAGAAGCAGCCGCGACCGCTAGTCCCCTTTGGCTTTACGGAACCGGTCACAACGAGGTGCGGAGGTACGTACAAATGAGGATCACGGGAAAGATGGGCGCGGCGACCGCCGTGACCATCGGGGCGGCCATGGTGTTGGCCGCGTGCGGCAGCGGCACGGTCGGCGGCTCGTCCAACGGTTCCGGCGCTCCCGCGAGCAACAACAAGCACCTGGCGCTGGTGGCCGGCGTGGACAACGAGCCCTTCTACTACACGATGGAATGCGGCGCGAAGGCCGAGGCCACCAAGCTCGGCTACACCCTGGACTTCAAGGCACCGGCCAAATTCGACGCCGGCCTGCAGAACCCGATCATCACGGCGGAGGTCAACGACAAGCCGGCCGGCGCCCTGATCGTGCCGGACAGCGACACCGCGTCCCAGGCCCCGATGCAGCAGTTGAAGAACGCGGGGACCAAGGTCGTCGAGGTGGACACGTCGCTGAAGGACACGTCGGTCGCCCTGTCGTCCATCTCGTCCAACAACACCGAGGGCGGCAAGCTCGCGGCGGACACACTGGGCAAGCTGCTGAACGGGAAAACCGGTTCCGTGCTGGCGCTGGACACCATCGCCGGAACGTCCACAACGGACCAGCGGGCACAGGGCTTCTCGGACGAGATCAAGGCAAAGTACCCGAACCTGAAACTGCTGGAGACCGAGTTCACCAACAACGACCCGGCGGTGGCGGCCACGAAGGTCACGGCCGCGATCGCCAGCACCCCGGACCTGGTCGGCATCTTCGCCACCAACCTGAACACCGGCCAGGGCGCGGCAACGGGTCTCGGCAATGCCCACAAGGCCGGCCAGATCCAGTTGGTCGGGTTCGACGCCAGCCCGAACGAGGTCACCGACCTCAAGGGCGGCCAGTTCCAGGCACTCATCGCCCAGGAGCCGGGCACGATCGGCAAGGACGGCGTCGACCAGGTCGTGAACGCGATCAACGGCAAGCCGGTTACGCCCAACATCCCGACCGACCTGGTCTCCATCACGCAGGCCAATATGGACAGCAACTCGCAGTTCTTCTACACGCAGACCAAGTGCTGAATCCGCCTACGGAAGCCGCCCGCCAAGCCGTACGGTGGGCGGCTTCCGTACGCTCTGGTCAGTTCAGGGTGCCGCCACCGACCAGCGTGCCCGCGCCGATGACGCCCCAGTTCGCCACCCCGGTGTCCGGCCCGTAGTGCTGGTAGACCAGGAGATCACCGTTGGCGTCCGCGCCCGCGATGTACACGTACGGGGAGCCCGAGATGGCAACGCCCCACTCGGCGGACACCGAGGTGAACGTGTTCCAGCCGGCGCCGATCCGCGCGCCGGAGGTCGGTACCCAGACGCCGTCCGGGCTCAGCGAGTCCGAATAGCCGTACCAGAAGAGATTTCCCGCGCTGTCGCTGAGATAGACCGCACCTCGGGCGGCGAAGAACTGGTCGGCGATCTGGAAGCCGCTGCCGATCGCGGCGCCGACGCCATCGTTGTACCAGGCGGAGAACTCCTGGGTAACGTCGAGACGGCGGTACCAGAACAGCGTGCCGTCCCCGCCGACGGCGTAGAAGACGCCGTCACCCGCGTACGCCACGTGCGTGAAGCCGTCCCAGCCGCCGCCGATGACCAGGCCCGAGCCCGGCTGCCAACTGTGGTTCACCGGGTCGTAGCCGTACCATTTCATGTCGCCGTTCGAGTCGATGGCGAAGATCGTGTTGTGATCGGCGAACAACTGCTGGACGCCGCTCCAGCCGCTGTCGATCACCGTTCTGGACGTCCAGGAGGTGGCGCAGTTGCCCTCCTGCCCCCCGAACACGTACAGCCACAGGTTGCCGTCGGAGCCCACCCCGTACCCGGTTGTCCTGTTGCTGCACGGCGGCGCGTTGAGCGCCAACGCGAACCGCGCTGCCGGCGCCACTGTGGACTGATCGGCCGCAGACGCGGCACCGGGCGCGGCACCGGTCGTGCCGGCCACCAGCATGACGGCACCGACCAGCGCGGCCCTGAGTCTTGCTCTGGACATGGTTGCTCTACTCCTCGCATTCTTCAGTTCAGCCAACCGGAACCGATGACCTCGCCGGGTTCGACGACCCACGAGTCCGTGCCGGTGTCCGGGGTGTTGTGCTGATCGCGGCGAAGATGCCCGTCAGTACCGATCGTGTAGATCATGGCGGCGGATCCGTTCTCGGTCCGGACGGCCACCCCCGCGGCTATGGCGTCCCAGCCACCGTGGTCGATCACGGCACCGGACGACGACAGCCAGTCACCGTTGCCGTGCATCGGATCGGTATAGCCGTACCAGCGCAGATCCCCGTCCACGGTCGTGGCGTAGATCGCGCCGCCGGCCGCGAAGATCCGCGGGGTATCGGCCCAGCCGTCGTCGATGACCCGGCCGGAGCCCGTGGCCCACCGGGCGGCACCGGCGGCCGGATCGAGATGTCGGTACCACCGGAGTCGACCGGCGCCGTCGACCGCGTAGAACACCCCGTCACCGGCATAGGCGACCTGACGCAGCGCGGTCCAGCCGGATGCGATCACGCGGGTCGATCCGGCCGCCCAGGACGCGGTCGCCGGCTGGTAGCGGTACCATCGCAGGTCGCCCGTCGCCATGAGCGCGTAGATCGTGTCGT
>WNGL01068940.1_pt1 | contig 10053 bp, 8 predicted proteins | sample 5400591 | NCBI WGS metagenome assembly WNGL01 (sample SAMN13153377, study PRJNA577476) | soil metagenome | isolation source: 80 cm soil or saprolite under Garry oak tree replicate 1 | place: USA:California | collected 2016-06-15 | reverse complement strand
GCGGGCGAGAGCACTGCCAACGCGCCCGAGGAGGCCTGATGGAAGCGGTGATCATCGGCGTCGGTCTGCACCCGTTCGGCCGGTTCCCCGGCAAGTCCGCGATGGACATGGCCGCCGATGCGGTCCGGGCCGCGCTCGACGACGGCGGGGTCGGCTGGCCGCAGGTCCAGGCGGGCTTCGTGGGCAGCCTGGAGGTGTACAACCCGGACGCCATCGTGGGCCGGCTCGGGCTGACCGGCGTGCCGCTGCGCGGCGTGTTCAACGGCTGCGCGACGGCCGGCACCGCGGTGTCCTTGGCCGCCCGGGCCATCGAGACCGGCGAGCATGACCTGACGATCGCGATCGGGATGGACAAGCACCCCCGGGGCGCGTTCGCGGCCGATCCGTCGGTGGCCGGCCTGCCCGCCTGGTACGGCCAGACCGGCATGTTCCTGACCACGCATTTCTTCGGCATGAAGATCAACCGCTACATGCACGACCACGGCATCACCCACCCGACGCTGGCCAAGGTGGCGGCCAAGAACTTCCGCAATGCGTCCGGTAACGACAAGGCGTGGCGGCGCACTCCGCTGTCGGAGGCGGAGATCCTCGCCTCCCCGGTGCTGAACTACCCGCTCCGCCAGTTCATGTACTGCGGCCCGGACGAGGGTGCCGCGGCCGTCGTGCTGTGCCGCGCCGACCAGGCGCATAAGTACGCCGGGCGGCCGATCCGGGTCCGGGCCAGCGCGCTTCGCAGCCGCCGGGTTGGCGCGTTCGAGGTGCAGAGCCCCTCGGTCCCGGCCGGGGAGCAGGCACCCAGCCCCACCGTGGACGCCTCGCGGGAGGCCTATGAGATCGCCGGGATCGGGCCGCAGGACGTGGCCGTGGCGCAGCTCCAGGACACCGACGCCGGCTCGGAGATCATCCACCTGGCCGAGAACGGGCTGTGTAAGGACGGCGAGCAGGAGCGGATGATCGCCGACGGCGAGACCGAGATCGGGGGCAGGCTGCCGGTCAACACCGACGGCGGCCTGATCGGTAACGGCGAGCCGATCGGCGCCTCCGGGCTGCGCCAGATCCATGAGCTGGTGCTGCAGCTGCGCGGCACGGCGGGAGCGCGGCAGGTGCCAGGGGAGCCCGCGGTCGGCTACGCCCACCTGTACGGCGCCCCCGGCGTGTCCGCGGTGACCATCCTGTCCACCTGAGGTGGGATCCGATGCCTGAAGAGATGCAGGAGTTCACCCGGGAGGTCCGCGAGTTCCTCGATGCCCACGCCTCCCGGGCGGCCGAACGCGCCGCGTTCCGCTGGGGCGAAGGCGACGACCGGGTGGCCTACTTCGGCGCGGACCCGCCGGAGGTAGAGGAGCGGAAGCTGCGGGCCGCCCGGGACTGGCAGCGGACCCGGTACTCCAATGGGTTCGGCTGGATCTCCGGGCCGCCCGAGTACGGCGGCCGCGGCCTCACACCGGTCCACGAGCTGGTCTACGACAGCATCGAGTCGCAGTACGACGTCCCGGACACCGGCACGCTCAGCGTGATCGGGCTGGGCATGATCGGGCCGACCATCCTGGTCCACGGTCAGCAGCCCGTCAAAGACCGTTACCTGCCGGCCATGTACCGCGGCGACGTGATCGCCTGCCAGCTGTTCAGCGAGCCGGACGCCGGGTCCGACCTGGCCAGCCTGCGCACCCGCGCCGTCGCCAGCGGAGCCACGTGGATCCTGGACGGACAGAAGGTATGGACCTCGGTGGCGCAGCACAGCCAGATCGGCATGGCGCTGTGCCGGACCGACCCGGACGCGCCGAAGCACAAGGGCATCACCGCGTTCCTGGTCGACATGAGCGCACCGGGGGTAGACGTTCGGCCGCTGCGCCAGATGACCGGGGGCAGCGACTTCAACGAGGTCTTCCTGTCCGGCGTCCGGGTGCCGGACGACCACCGGCTCGGTGAGGTCAACGGCGGCTGGCGGGTCGCCCTCACCACGCTGATGAACGAGCGCGCCACCGTGGGCAGCGAGGGCAGCGGGCCGGTCGCCGAGGCCCTGTCACCTGAGCGGCTCAGCGCGCTCATGCGGGCCACCTGGACGTGGGACGACCGGGCGCTGCGCCGTGACCTGAGCGAGCTGCTGACCGACATGATCGCGGCCGGGCACCTGAACGCGCGGGCCTTCCGCCGGATGCAGGCCGGCGTGGCGCCGGGGCCGGAGATGTCGGTGGCCAAGCTGATGTACGCGCAGAACCTGACCCGAGCCGCGGACTTCGTGTCCCGCGTCCTCGGGCCGCGGATCATCGCCGACACCGGGGAATGGGGCACCTACGCCTGGGCGGAGCTGCTGCTGGCCACGCCCGCCCTGCGGATCCTCGGCGGCACCGAGGAGATCATGAAGAACATCCTGGCCGAGCGGGTTCTCGGGCTGCCGAAGGAGCCCGGCATCGACACCACCTCACCGTTCCGCGAGCTACCCCGGTCGGGCGGCGCGGCATGAGCGAGGGCCAGGAAGAGCTGGACGAACTGCGCGAGGCCGTCCGCGAGTTCCTGGCGGCCAAGTCCCCGGAAAGCGCGGTCCGCGCCGCCGCCGAGACCGGATATGACCCGGCGGTGTGGGATCAGATGGCCCGCCAGCTCAGGCTGCCTGGACTGGCGCTGCCCGGCGACTACGGCGGTGACGGGTTCGGCCTGACCGAGCTCGAGGTGGTGCTGGAGGAGATGGGCGCCGCGCTGCTGTGCTCGCCTTTCTTCGCCACGGTGGTGCTCGCCGCCCAGGCGCTGCTCGCCTCGGCCGACGAGGCGGCCTGCGCGCGGTACCTGCCCGGCATCGCCGCCGGACAGACCATCGCCACGCTGGCCGCGGCGGAGGGCAACGCGTCGTGGGACCCGGCCTTGGTCTCAACCCGGGCCGAACGGGCGGTCGGGGGGTGGACACTGAGCGGGAAGAAGAGCTTCGTCATCGACGGGGCGATCGCGGACCTGGTCCTGGTCGTGGCGCGCAGCACCGCCGGACCGACCCTGTTCGCGGTGGACCGGGGGGCGCCCGGACTGCACGCCGAGCCGATGACCACCCTCGATCCCACCCGGGCGATGGCCACGCTGACCTTCGACCGGGTGCCCGCGGTCCTCATCGGCGCCGAAGGCCAGGCGGGCCGGCTGATGAGCCGGGTGCTCGACCTGGCCTGCGTCGCGCTGGCCGCCGAGCAGGCCGGCGGGGCCAGGAGGTGCCTGGAGATGAGCGCCGGGTACGCCAGGACCCGGTACCAGTTCGGCCGTCCCATCGGCTCCTTCCAGGCCGTCAAGCACAAGTGCGCGGACATGCTGGTCCGGGTGGAACTCGCCGAAGCGACGGCCCGCGAGGCGGCCCGTCTGGCGGATCGCACATCTGCTGCTCCCGGGCTTACCTGTTCGCCGCCGCCGAGAACATCCAGGTGCACGGTGGCATCGGGTTCACCTGGGAACACCCCGCCCACCTGTACTTCCGCCGCGCCAAGTCCGCTGAGCTGCTGTTCGGCGGCCCGGCCGTATATCACGAGCGGCTGCTCGACCGGCTAGGCATCTGACCGCGGCCGGGCCAAGATCCTCCCGGCCGTACTTATCAGTAGTGAGTCGGCTGACCGCTGGGATTGCCGGAGGGGCTGCTAGTCGGACTCGGGCTGCTGGTGGGCATGGTCATGGAAGGAGTGCTGGTCGGTGCGGGGAGAGTCGGTGAAACAGATGGCGACACAGTCGGCGAGCCAGTCGGTGAAGCCGTCGGGGTGCCGCCGGTCACGGAAGCTTTGCCGCCGGTCACCGCGAAGCTGGTGATGTCGGTGCAGAGCATGGGCCGGAAGCTCAGCGTCGGCACACCGTTGGCCAGGATCTGGTTCATCCCGCCCTGATGCAGGTTGAGGTACCAGTTGCCGGGCCCGGGGACGCTGGTGACTCCTGTGACGACGCGGGTCTGGTTGATGATGTCGCCGTTCCCGTCGGCGATGAAGTCGGCCAGCATGTACTTGACTGCGCCCTGGTTCTGGCAGCTACCCAGGTGGATGTGCGCAGCGTGCGGCCCGGGGTTCAGCCCGGATGCGGTAACGCTGACGGTCAGGGTCTGGGCCGAGGCGTTGTAGGCGATCGTAGTCCGGCCGGCGGGCCGGCCCAGGCTGACGCCGTTGGTGCCAAACGTGACGGCGTGGAAAGCGAACACTGAACGGGGGCCGGGACGAACCGGCAGCACGCTGGTTTCGGCGATCGGTTCCGCCGCCAGCGGGTCGCCGCTGGCATCGCCGAGCCGGATGACGAACCGGCTGAGCGGCGGCAGCCAGGCAACACGGCTGACCGAAGTCAGGGTGACGTCGGCCTGGCCAACGGAGTTAGCGGTCAGCGCGGGGAACCGCACCGGATGCCCGAGCGGGCCGTCGATGCTCACCTGGTGCGAGGAGCCTGGGGTAAGCCCGAACATGTCCACCCGCGCCTGCAGATGGCCGTGCGCTCCGCGCCCAATCCAGACCGTGCCGGTCGGCATCGGCTGCAAGCTGTAACTACCGGGTCCGGTGCTGACACCTGCGGTCATCGGTGAACCCGAGCCCATGGCGGAACCGGCTCCGGTCGCCGTGGACACCGTGCCGGAGTCAGCGGGCTGCTGGCCCGCCACCGTGGTCGTGCCGGGAGTGCACGCGGCCACTCCGCAGCCGACAGCGGCCACAACAAGCGCGCTGACCAGCAACTTCAAGTTTCTCATGACAAGTCCTTACGGTGGGATTCCAAGCAGCCGGGGGTTTGTCCCCCGCCCCGACGGCAGTTGCGCCGCCACTACGGGTGACGGGCGGCGGCAGCTGCTGGTTTGCCGACCAGCGACCTCTTAAGGACCTCGAAAGAAGTCAGGCCGCTATTTTATGCTCTCCCCACTGGCGCTGGAACTAGTTGAATCATATGCTTTAGTTAATCATTTTACGGATTACGACGGCACGACGCCGTGGAGGTGCTCGATGACGGTGCTACGCGGAGCGCTGCTGGTGGACGGGACCGGGGCGCCGCCCAGGCCCGCTGATGTGGTCATCGAGGCGGACCGTATCGCCGCGGTCGAGGCGCCGGGACAGGCACGAGGGGACGTCGTCGACCTCGACGGCCTGGTGCTGGCCCCTGGATTCATCGACTGCCACACCCACTATGACGCGCAGGTGCTGTGGGATCCCGACCTCACCCCCTCGTCGTGGCACGGCGTGACCACGGTGGTGATGGGCAACTGCGGCTTCGGGATCGCCCCGACCCGGCCGGCCGGCCGCGAGACGATCGCGCGGACGCTGGAGAACGTCGAGGGCATGTCCGTGGCGGCGCTGTTCGCCGGCATCCCCTGGACCTTCGAGACCTTCCCCGAGTACCTGGACGCGGTCGAGCGGACCGGGCCGAAGCTGAACGTGGCGGTCATGCTGGGCCACACCCCGCTGCGGCTGTACGTGCTGGGCGAGGAGGCGGCCGAACGAGATGCCACCTCAGCCGAGATCGAGGAGATGAGGCGGCTCGTGGGGGAGGCGATCGACGCGGGCGCGATCGGCTTCGCCTCCTCCCGCCAGCCCGCCCACGCCGGGGCCTGGGGCAAGCCCGTGCCCAGCCGGCTCGCCACCACCGAAGAGCTGATGCGGCTGGCCGAGCCGCTAGCCGAGCGCGGCCGCGGCACGTTCGCGATCACGCACGGACCCGACTTCGGCCCCGTGGAGCTCGCCGAGCTGTCTGTCAAGACCGGGCGGCCGGTCACCTGGACGGCCCTGAACGCGTCGCCGGGCGCCTTCCGCCTGCTGGACAAGGCGGAGGCCCGCGGCGGCGAGGTATGGCCCCAGGTCGCGTGCCGTCCGATCGTTTTCCAGGTCACGCTGGCCGAGCCGGCGCCGTTCGCCCGCGCCGACGCGTTCGCCGAGGTGCTGTCCGTGCCCGCCGCCGAGCGCGCCCGGTTCTACCGTGACCCGGCCTGGCGAGACCGGGCCCGGGCCGATGTGGCCAGGCAGTGGTATTACAGCTTCGACAAGGTGTTCGTGCAGGAGACGGCGGCGCACCCCGAGCTGGCCGACGGGCCCTCGCTCGCGGAGCTGGCGGCCCGGCGTGGCGTCGACCCGCTCGACGTGCTGTGCGACGTGGCGCTCGACGACGACCTCGGCACGCGCTTCCGGGTCGTGGTCGCCAACGACGACGCCGAATCCCTCGCCGGGCTGCTGCGCGATGACCGCACCCTGCTTGGCCTGTCCGACGCCGGCGCGCACGCCAGCCAGCTCTGCGACGCGGTCTTCTCCACCTACCTGCTGGAGCACTGGGTCAGGCAGACCGGCACGCTGTCCCTGGAGAAGGCCATCTGGCGGATCACCGGGCACCCGGCCGCGGTGTTCGGGATCCCCGGCCGGGGGCGCGTGGCGCCCGGGTACTTCGCCGACCTGGTCGCGTTCGATCCGGCCGCGGTCGGGGTGGAGCGGATGGAGCGGGTCTGGGACCTGCCGGCCGGCGCGGACCGGCTCGTGGCCCGCAGCCGCGGGCTGCACCAGGTCTGGGTGAACGGCGAGCTCGTGAGCGGCGGCGACGAAGATAGTGGCCTGCGCCCAGGCCGGCTCATCCGCGACGGCGGAACGTCCGCGGGCCCGGCCGCACGATAAAGCCGGCGCGATAGAGGAGACATCATGGAGATTCCGCGGATCATCAGCGTCGACGACCACGTCATCGAGCCCGCGCACGTCTGGCAGGAGTACCTGCCGGCCGCCTTCCGCGAGGCCGGCCCGCGGCTGACCCGGGTCAAGGGGCGGCCTCTTCGACGAGATCCTGCCCGGCTGTTACGACCGGGCGGCCCGGCTGGCCGACATGGACCGCAATCACACCGATGCGTCGCTGTGCTTCCCCACCTTCCCGCGCTTCTGCGGGCAGACCTTCCTGGAGCGCGGCGACCGTGACCTCGCGCTGGCCTGCGTCCGGGCCTACAACGACTGGATGATCGGCGAATGGTGCGCCGACGAGGCGCGCGGCCGCCTGATCCCGCTCACGCTCATCCCGATGTGGGACCCGGACCTGGCGGCGCAGGAGGTGCGGCGCTGCGCGGCGAAGGGGTCGCATGCCATCGCCTTCTCCGAGAACCCGGCCGCTCTCGGCCTGCCCAGCGTGCACACCGACGCCTGGGATCCGCTGTGGGCCGCGTGCGAGGAGACCGACACCGTGGTCAACATGCACATCGGCTCGTCCTCTACCTTCAGCAAGACCAGCGACGATGCACCGCCGCTGGTCATCATCGCGCTCACCTTCGAGGGCGCGTCGCACGCCCTGGTGGACTGGCTGACCAGCGGCGTGCTGGCCCGGTTCTCCTCGCTGCGCATCGCCTTGTCCGAAGGCCAGGTGGGCTGGATGCCGTTCCTGCTCGAACGGCTGGATGAGGCCTGGGAGCACGCCCGCGGCTACGCGAAGACCCAGGAGAAGGTGCCGGAGCCGCCCAGCACGTACGTCCCGGGCCGGGTGTTCGGCTGCGTCTTCGACGACCAGGTGGGCCTGGCGCTGCGGGATCGCATCGGCATGGGCCAGATCATGTTCGAGACCGACTACCCGCACGGCGACTCCACGTTCCCGCACTCGCGGGAGACCGCCGCCCTGATCGCGTCGAAGGCCGGGCTGTCGGAGCAGGAAACCTGGCGGCTGCTGCGCGGCAACGCGATCTCCTGCTACCGGCTGGACCGCTACGGCATCACGCGTTGACGCGCCCGGGCGGCGACGCGGCTCAGAATAGGTCGCCGCCGGCCGCGGCGGCGGTGGTCCCCGACGTGCGCTGCGCGGCCAGGACGTTGCGCCCGATCCGCCACCGGTGTACCTCGTCCGGGCCGTCCACCAGGTGCTGCATCCGTACCTCGGCGTACCAGGCGGCCAGCGGGGTGTCCAGGGTGTAGCCGAGCGCGCCATGGATCTGCAGGGCGGTGTCCACCACCGAGGACAGCATGTCCGCGATGAAGTTCTTGGCGATCGAGTTTTCCTGGCTGATGTCCAGGCCGTGTTCCATCTTGTACGCGATGTGCAGCACCATCAGCCGCGCGATGTACAGGTCCCGGGCGCAGTCGGCGAGCATCCACTGGACTCCCTGCCGGTCCGCCAGCATCTGGCCGAACGTCTCCCGTTCCAGCGCGTGCTGAGCGGCCATGTCCAGCGCCCGCTGGGCCTTGGCGATGCTCCACATGCCGTGCCGGAGGCGACCGTAGCCCAGCCGGTGCTGGCCCATCGCGAACCCGCCGCCCGCCTCGCCGATCACGCATCCGTGCGGGACGCGCAAGTCCCTGAGGCGGACCTCGGCATGGCCCCCGCGGCTCTCCCCGTCGAATCGGGGCTCGACCGCCTCGTGCAGGGTCGGGATGTCCCGGACGATCTGGTAGCCGGGGTTGGGCAGTTCGACCAGGAACGTGGTGAATTGCCTGTGCCGGGGCGCGTCGGCATCCGTTCGGGCCATGACCAGCGCGTAATCGGAGATGCTGGCGCTGCTGCTGAACCACTTCTCGCCGTTGAGGATCCAGTCCTCGCCGTCGCGGACCGCGGTCGTGCGCATGCCGGTCGCGTCGGAGCCGGCCGCGCGTTCGGTCATCGAGAAGCAGATCCTACGCTCGCCGCTGACCAGCGGGACGAGGAACCGCTCCTTCTGCTCCGCGGTGCCGTGCTCGAGCAGGGTGAGCATGGTCGCGTCCTGCGGGCCCATGCAGTTCATCGCCCAGGCCGCGAGCGGGGAACGGCCGACCTCGACCTGGACGACCGCGTTCGCCAGGTGGCCCAGCCCCATCCCGCCCCATTCGGCCGGGATGAACGGGCACCACAGCCCGGCGGCCCGGGCCTTGGCCTGCAGGTCGGCCACGATGTCGAAGTACGGCCGGGTGCCGACCTCCGCCTCGGTCGGCAGCACCTGCTCGTCGATGAAGGCGGCCACCCGGGCACGAGTCCGCTGGATCTCCTCCGGGATCGTGAAGTCGATCACGTGCGTTCCTCCTCCAACGAGACCTCAGCTGGTCTGCCGGTACATGCCGCCGTCGACTCGCACCATGACCCCGGTCACCCACTCCGACGCGGCGCTGGCCAGCCACAGCGCGGTCCCGACCAGGTCCGCGGGCTGGCCCGCCCGGCCCAGCGGCAGGCCATCGCTGGCCCGCCGCAGTCTCTCCTCGGGCCAGGCCCTGGCGATGTCGGTGAGCACCGCGCCGGGCAGGATCGCGTTCACCCGGACCCGCGGCCCGAACGCATCGGCCAGGCCCACGGTCAGCGCGTTGAGGCCGGCCTTGGCGCAGGCGTAGACGAGCTCGTCGGGGCCGGGCCGCAGCGAGCCGATCGAGCTGATGTTGATGATGCTGCCGCCGTCGGCCGCGGCCATCCGGGTGCCCGCGAGGACCCCGAGCCGGAACGGGCCCTTCAGGTTCACCCCGTGGACCTTGTCGTAGTACTCCTCGGTGACCGAGGCCAGGTCCGGGTAGAGCGGCGACATACCCGCGTTGTTGACCAGCACGTCGCACCGGCCGAATTCGCGGTACACGACCTCGATGAGCCGGTCGCAGTCCGCCCAGTGCCCGGCGTGGAACTCCACTCCAAGCGCCGTGCGCCCGGTACTCGCGCTGATCTCGGCGGCGGCGGCCGTACAGTTGCCGAGCTTGCGGCTGGCGATCACCACGTCGGCGCCGGCCTCGGCGAAGCCGGCCGCGATGGCCCGGCCGATGCCCCGGCTGCCCCCGGTGACCACGGCCACCTTCCCGGCCAGCCCGAACAGCTCGCTTGCGGTCATCGCGCCACCTCACGTTCCTCCCGGGCGAACAACCCCGCGTAACGGATCAGCCGGTCCACCATAGCCGCCCGCTGGCCGGCCTCAGGCGCCCGCGAGGCGCGCCGCCGCGCCACCGAACCCTCCAAGATGATCGCCAGCTTGAACAGCGCCAGCGCCTGGTAGTACGGCAGCGCGGAAAGGTCGGCGCCGGTGCGGTCGGCGTACCGAGCGGCGAGTTCGGCCCGGGACGGCAGCCCGTCGCGGACCTCGATGTCCCAGACGCCGATGGCCGGTTCCTCGCCCGGCTCGGTCCACCGTGCCAGCAGGTGGCCGACGTCCAGCAGCGGGTCGCCGATGGT
>WNGL01015103.1_pt1 | contig 10053 bp, 9 predicted proteins | sample 5400591 | NCBI WGS metagenome assembly WNGL01 (sample SAMN13153377, study PRJNA577476) | soil metagenome | isolation source: 80 cm soil or saprolite under Garry oak tree replicate 1 | place: USA:California | collected 2016-06-15 | reverse complement strand
TGACGCTCGCTCCCGTGGACGCGACCGTCGACGCGCTGCGGCGCCTCATCGAGGCGCATTTCCGCCGCGAGCGGCATGTCGGCTTCTATGCCGAGCGCCTGGCGATGACACCGGACCGGCTCAACGATCACCTCAAGCGCGCCGCCGGTATCACCGCCGGGCATCTGATCCGGCAGCGCCTGCTCACCGAGGCGAAGCGTCAGCTGGTGTTCACCAACCAGGCGATTCACGAGATCGCCTCCGATCTCGCGTTCACCGACCCCTCGCATTTCGCCCGCTTCTTCCGCAACAACACGGGCACGACGCCGCAGGCGTTCCGCGAGGAGCGCGGCGGGTGAAGTCTCCCTCCGTTCGATCTGATGGACAGATCGAGCGGCATATTCGAAACCCTCTCCCGCAAGGGGAGAGGGGAAAGCGCGTTTGCGGCCTGACTTAACAAGATAGAGCCTCTGAGCAACCAGGCGTCACTTCCCGGTCAGGAACTTCAGCACCGTCTCGCTGTATTCCTGCGGGCGCTCGACATTGGCGATGTGCGCGGCGTCGATGATCGCCAGCCGCGCGCCCGGAATGCGGCTCTGCATGAACTCGGCGACCTCGACGGTGGTGGCCGGATCGTGGCGTCCGGCGATGATCAGCGTCGGGGCCCGGATGCGCGGAAGCGACTCGCGCTGGTCCATGTCGCGAATGCCCTCGCAGCAGGCGGCGTAGCCCTTGGGCGGCGTTCTCAGCACCATCTCGCGCATGCGCGCCATGATCTGCGGATTGCGCTCGCGGAACTCCTTGGTGAACCAGCGCTCCAGAATGCCGTCGACCATCGCCGGCATGCCGGGGCCGAGCGCGGTCTGGATGCGCTCGTTCCACAGATCGCGCGCCGCTCCCATGTAGGAGGAGGTGTTGGACAGGATCAGCTTGTCGATGCGCTCCGGCGCATTGGCGCCGAGCCACATGCCGACCATGCCGCCCATCGACAGCCCGCACCAGTTCACTCGCCTGATCCCGAGCCCGTCCAGGATCGCCAGCGCGTCCTTGCCGAGCCGCTCCATCGTGTAGGGACCCTCGGGAACGCCGGACTTGCCGTGGCCGCGGCGGTCATAGCGCACGAGGCGGAACTGTCTGGTGAAAGCTCCGACCTGATCGTCCCACATATGCAGATCGGTGCCGAGCGAGTTCGACAGCATCAGGACCGGAGCCTGCTCCGGTCCGTCCACCGCGACGTGGAGCGGGCAACCGTCGGCCTGGATCGTCGGCATGGAATTCCTCCTGTTGCGCCTCGCGCGAGCCCGGTCTTGATGTTCCCGGCGCGGCATCGCGGCCGCGCCACGCGCGGCGGATATCACGAGATCGTTGCGCGTGCTATGATCGAGGATCCGAGCAGGGAGGCGATGCCAATGGCCATGGTCATGGACGGCGAGGTTCAGCTGCCCGCGGCGCGCGAGGTGGTCTGGGCCAAGCTCAACGATGCCGAAGTGCTGAAAGCCTGCATCCCGGGCTGCGAATCCCTGGAGAAATTGTCCGATACCGAATTTCAGGCGGTGGCGGTCACGAAGATCGGGCCGGTCAAGGCCAGGTTCAAAGGCAAGATCCGGCTGAGCGATCTCGATCCGCCGAACGGATGTCGCATCTCCGGGGAAGGCGACGGCGGCGTGGCGGGTTTTGCCAAGGGCGGCGCCACGGTGGCGCTGACGCCGAAGGACGGCGGCGGCACGCAGCTTGCCTACCACGTCGATGCGCAGATCGGCGGCAAGCTCGCCCAATTGGGGCAGCGCCTCGTCAACGGCGCGGCCAAGAAGATGGCGGATCAGTTCTTCGCAAATTTCGCCCAGGCGGTGTCATAAAGCCCGCCGGCGGCGAGTTCCGAGCCCGGCCGGGCCGGCCAATTCCCTTGACCGCACGCGTGCTCGGGGTTCAGACTTGGCGGGTCAAAGTTCAAATTCCAGGCGAAAACGGCACGAATTGGTCACAAACGCCGCGGCAGATGCCCGTCGGCGTCAGAATAAGGGGCCATCGGCCCGCATTTCGAGGAGGAAACTCATGCCCGCCGTCTCGATGACGGTGAACGGCAAGCCCGTCACCGCCGACATCGATCCGCGCACGCTGCTCGTCCAATTCCTGCGCGAGGAGCTGCGCCTCACCGGCACCCATGTGGGTTGCGACACCTCCCAATGCGGCGCCTGCGTCGTCCATGTCGACGGTCGCGCGATCAAATCCTGCACGGCGTTCGCCTGGCAGCTCGAAGGCGCCAAGGTGACCACGATCGAGGGCCTCGCCAACGGCGAGCAGCTGCACCCGATGCAGGAGGCCTTCCGCGAAAATCACGGCCTGCAGTGCGGCTTCTGCACGCCGGGCATGATCATGGCGGCGGTCGATATCGTGAACCGCAAAGGCCACGATCTCGACGAGCAAACCATTCGCTGGGAGCTCGAAGGCAATCTGTGCCGCTGCACCGGCTATCACAACATCGTCAAGGCGATCGCGGCCGGCGCCCGCGCGATGGGCTCGGGCGCAGGCGTGACGCAGAAGGCCGCCGAGTAGCGGTCCGTTTCGGCTCGGGAGGAAAGCATGAGCGCGACCGGCATCGGCGCGACGGTGCGCCGCAAAGAAGACCTGAGATTCATCACCGGCAAGGGCCACTATACCGCCGACGTCAACCGACCCGGTCAGACCCTTGCCTGTTTCGTCCGCTCGCCCCATGCGCATGCCCGCATCAAGGGCATCGACGCCGGCGCGGCGAGCAAGATGCCGGGCGTGCTGGCGGTGCTCACCGGCGCGGATCTCGCGGGCGACAAGCTCGGCAACCTGATCTGCGGTTGGATGATCCATTCCAAGGACGGCACCGCGATGAAGATGGCGCCGCATCCGGCGCTGGCGCAAACCAAGGCATGCCACGTGGGCGACCCCGTTGCCGTGGTCATCGCCGAAACCTTGGCGCAGGCCAAGGACGCCGCCGAGAAGGTCGACGTCGATTACGAAGTGCTGCCGGCGGCGGCCGATCCGGCGCAGGCGCAAGCGGCGGGAGCGGCGCAGATCCACGAGGTCGCGCCCAAGAACACCATCTACCAATGGCACCTCGGCGATAAGGGCAAGACCGACGCGGCGTTCCAATCGGCCGCGCATGTGACCAAGCTCGAGATCGTCAACAATCGGCTGGTGCCCAACGCGATCGAGCCGCGGGCCGCGATCGGCGAATACGATTCCGGCACAGGCCACTTCACCTTATGGAACACCAGCCAGAATCCGCATGTCGCGCGGCTCGTCATCGCGGCGTTCATCGGCATGGCGCCGGAGCACAAGCTGCGCGTCATCGCGCCGGACGTCGGCGGCGGCTTCGGCTCGAAGATCTTCATCTATCCGGAGGAAGTCGTGGCGCTGTGGGCGTCCAAACGCGTCGGCCGCCCGGTGAAATGGGTGGCCGAGCGCTCGGAATCCTTCCTGTCCGACGCGCACGGCCGCGATCACGTCACCCACGCCGAAATGGCGTTCGACCGCGACGGCAAGATCGTCGGCCTGCGGGCCAGGACGATCGCCAATCTTGGCGCCTATATGTCGACCTTCTCGTCCTCGGTCCCGACCTATCTCTACGCGACGCTGCTCTCGGGCCAGTACAACATCCCGAACATCTATTGCGAGGTCGACGCGGTCTACACCAACACGGTTCCGGTCGACGCCTACCGCGGCGCCGGCCGGCCCGAGGCGACCTTCGTGGTCGAGCGGCTGGTCGAGGCTGCGGCGCGCGAAATGAGCGTCGATCCGGCCGAGCTGCGCAAACGCAATTTCATCAGCCAGTTCCCGCATCAGACCCCGGTGATCCTCACCTACGATGCCGGCGATTACAATGCGTCGCTCAAAAAGGCGCTCGAGCTCGCCGACTACAAGGGGTTCGCCAAGCGCAAGCGGGAATCCGCGCGCGACGGCAAGCTGCGCGGCATCGGTCTGTCGGCCTACATCGAGGCGTGCGGCATTGCGCCGAGCCAGGCCGTCGGCTCGCTCGGCGCCGGCGTGGGTTTGTGGGAATCCGCCGAAGTGCGCGTCAATCCCACCGGCTCGGTCGAGGTCCTGACCGGATCGCACAGCCATGGCCAGGGGCACGAGACCACCTTCGCCCAGCTCGTCTCCGAGCGTCTCGGCATTGCCATCGACAACATCAGCATCGTCCACGGCGACACCGACATCGTGCAGTTCGGCATGCGCACCTATGGGTAGCGCTCGGGCGCGGTCGGCATGTCCGCCATCGTCAAGGCGCTCGACAAGGTCGAGGCCAAGGCCAAGAAGGTCGCCTCGCACCTGCTCGAAGCCGCCGAAGGCGACATCGTGTTCAAGGACGGAAAGTTCACGGTCGCCGGGACCGACCGCTCGGTCGCCTGGGGCGACGTCGCGCTCAATGCCTATACGGCGCACAAGTTCTCGGGCCAGGAGCTGGAACCGGGGCTGAAAGAGACCTCGTTCTACGACCCGACCAATTTCACGTTCCCGGCGGGCTGCCACGTCTGCGAGGTCGAAGTCGATCCCGATACCGGCCACACCGAGATCGTGAATTGGACCGCGGTCGACGATTTCGGCGTCATCGTCAATCCGATGATCGTCGAGGGCCAGGTTCACGGCGGCATCGCCCAGGGCGTCGGTCAGGCCCTGCTCGAAAGCGCGGTCTACGACAAGGACGGCCAGCTCGTGACCGGCTCGTACATGGATTATTGCATGCCGCGCGCGCACGACGTGCCGTCGTTCAAAGTCGATGTGACGGTGACGAAATGCCCGTCGAACCCGCTCGGCATCAAGGGCTGCGGCGAAGCCGGCGCCATCGCCGCGCCCGCCGCGGTCATCAACGCCATCACCGACGCGATCGGCAGCGAGCAGATCGCCATGCCGGCGACGCCGCAAGCGGTCTGGACCGCGATCCAGCGCAGCAACGCGTCCCGCAAGGCGGCGGAATAGGGAGGCTCCCATGTATGCATTCACGTTCCACCGGCCGTCGAGCGTGCGGCAGGCCGCGAACCTGCTCGCCAAGAGCGAGGACGCGAAACTGCTCGCCGGCGGCCAGACCCTGATCCCGACCATGAAGCAGCGGCTGGCGAGCCCGGCCAGCCTGGTCGATCTCTCGCTGATCGAGGGACTGTCCGGCATCGAGCTCAGGGGCCGGTCGATCGTGATCGGCGCCATGACGCGGCACGCCGAGGTCGCCGATTCGCCCGTCGTGCACGAGAACTTGCCGGCGCTCGCCGAGCTCGCCGCCGAGATCGGCGACCCGCACGTGCGCAACATGGGAACGATCGGCGGCTCGCTCGCCAACAACGACCCGAACGCCGATTATCCGGCGGCCGCGCTGGGGCTCGGCGCCACCATCGTGACCAACAAACGTCGCATCCCGGCGGACGAGTTCTTCACCGGGATGTTCGAGACCGCGCTCGAGAGCGGCGAGATCATCACCAAGGTGATGTTCCCGCTGCCCAAGAAGGCGGCCTACGTGAAATTTCCCAATCCGGCTTCGCGCTATGCGCTTGTCGGCGTGTTCGTGTCGAAACGCGGCCGCGAGATCCGCGTCGCGGTGACCGGCGCGGGCGGCAACGGCGTGTTCCGCCTGACTTCGTTCGAAGAAGCGCTGCAGCGCCGGTTCGGGCCGAAGTCGCTCGACGGCCTGTCGGTGCCCGCGACCGGGCTCAACAGCGACATTCACGGCAGCGCCGAGTATCGCGCGCATCTGGTCGGCGTGCTCGCGCGCCGCGCGGTCGCCCAGGCGGCCGGCTGAGGCCGGCGTCCGTCCGGGGTTGGGCCGCAACCCTTTCGACCCTATATTGCCGTCGATGCCGGCCGGCGGGCGGTCCCTGCCGGCCGATTGGTGCTTGTCGCGAACTCGCAATCGCGGATGAGGTCTTGTCCGACAGGACGGCTTCGCACAAACCAGGCTCCGGCACGTGAAAGCAACGACCCCAGGCAATCTTCCGGGCTCGATTGACGCGACCTTGTCGCTGCTCGCCAAGGCCGACTATCTCGCCGACCGCTCGCTCGCGACCGTGCTGTTCCTGGCGCTGCGCATGGGGCGGCCGCTGTTTCTCGAAGGCGAAGCCGGCGTCGGCAAGACCGAGGTCGGCAAGGTTTTGGCCACGACGCTCGGGCGCAAATTGATCCGCCTGCAATGCTACGAGGGCCTGGACATCGCCGCCGCGGTCTACGAATGGAACTACGGCGCGCAGATGATCGCGATAAGGCTCGCCGAAGCCGAGGGCATCAAGGACCGCGAGCATCTGGCGCAAGACGTGTTCTCGGAGAAATTTCTGATCAAGCGGCCGCTGCTCCAGGCGCTCGAGCCCGACGTCGCCGGCGCGCCGGTGCTGCTCATCGACGAGCTCGACCGCACCGATGAGGCCTTCGAAGCGTTCCTGCTCGAAGTGCTGTCGGATTTCCAGGTGACGATCCCGGAGCTCGGCACCGTGAAGGCCGCGCACCCGCCGATCGTGGTCGTCACCTCGAACCGCACCCGGGAGAACCACGACGCGCTCAAACGGCGCTGCCTCTATCATTGGCTCGGTTATCCCAATGCCGAGCGCGAGTTGAACATCGTGCGCGCCAAGGTGCCGGGCATCGCCGAGCGCCTGTCGCGGGAAATCGTGCATTTCGTGCAGAATCTCCGCAAGGAGGATCTGTTCAAGGCGCCGGGCGTGGCCGAGACGCTCGATTGGGCTGCGGCGCTGAGCGAGCTCGACGCCGTCGCGCTCGATCCGGCCACCGTGTCGGACACGCTCGGCGTGCTGCTCAAATATCAGGACGACATTGCCCGGCTCGAGGGCACCAAGGCCAAGGAGCTGCTCGACGAAGTGCGGGCGCAGCTGCGCGCCGCGGAGTGAACTGCAAACCCGCCGACGATGATGGATCAATCCGGTACCCCTCACCCCGGCCCTCTCCCCAAGGGGGAGAGGGAGACCGGCAGGCTGGCGCAGAACATCGTCTATTTCGCCCGGGCGCTGCGCGCCGCCGGCATCCCGGTCGGCCCGAAGACCATCATCGACGCGCTCGACGCGCTCAAGGCCGCCGGGGTGGGCACCCGCGAGGATTTTTATTGGACGCTGCATGCGGTGTTCGTGAAGCGCCACGAGCACTCGATCCTGTTCGATCAGGCGTTCCGGCTGTTCTTTCGCAAGCGCGCCTATCTCGAGCGGCTGATGGCCATGATGATGAGCCAGGTGCCGGCGCTCGCGACCGAGGCGCCCAAGCCCGCGTCCCAGCGCGTCCAGGAAGCCTTGTTCGCCGGCCTCGACGAAAAACGCGTGCGCCAAAACCCCGAGATCGAGGTCGACGCGCGGCTGACGATGTCGGAGAACGAGATCCTGCAGAAGAAAGATTTCGCCCAGATGACGACCGCGGAGATCGCCGCCGCCAAGGACGCGATCGCCCGGCTCGTGCTGCCGCTCGACGAGCTGCGGACGCGGCGGCTCGCGCCGCATCGCCATGGCCACATCATCGATATCCGGCGCACGTTGCGCTCGAGCCTCAAGGCCGGCGGCGCCTTCATCGACCTCAAATATCTCGGGCCCAAGACCAAGATGCCGCCCATCGTGGCGCTGCTCGACATCTCCGGCTCAATGAGCCAGTACACCCGGCTCTTTCTGCACTTCCTGCACGCCGTCACCGACGCGCGCAAACGGGTGACGACGTTCCTGTTCGGAACCCGGCTGACCAACGTCACGCGCGCGCTCAAATCGCGCGACCCCGACGAAGCGCTCGCGGCCTGCTCCTCGGCGGTGCCCGACTGGTCGGGCGGGACGCGGATCGCCACCTCGCTCCACAGCTTCAACAAGAAATGGGCGCGCCGCGTGCTCACCCAGGGCGCGATCGTGCTGCTGATCACCGACGGGCTCGAGCGCGATCCGGACGACAAGCTCGCGTTCGAGATCGATCGCCTGCACCGGTCCAGCCGCCGCCTGATCTGGCTCAATCCGCTGCTGCGCTTCGACCGGTTCGAGGCCAAGGCCAAGGGCATCCGGGCGATGCTGCCGCACGTCGACGAGTTCCGGCCGATCCATGATCTCGAGGCCATCGCCGATCTCTGCCGTGCGCTTTCCGCCGATGCGGCGCGGCCGATTCCGCCGCGGCAATGGCTGCGGCAGGTCGCTTGAGCGGCAATTCTCCGGCATTGCCGGACCGCGGCGCTCCAACCATATTCCGGTACAGTCGATCAATGGAGGAAGTCATGCTGGCGCGCGACGAAGAGATCCTGAAAGCCGCCGAGGAATGGCGTCGCAGCGGACGTGGGGTCGCGCTCGCGACCGTCATGGAGACCTGGGGCTCGGCGCCGCGTCCGGTCGGCGCCAATCTCGTCATCGACGAGGAGGGGAATTTTCTCGGCTCGGTGTCCGGCGGCTGCGTCGAGGGCGCGGTGGTCGCCGAAGCGCTCGATGTGATCGAAAGCGGCAAGCCGAAGGTGCTGGAGTTCGGCGTCGCCGACGAGACCGCCTGGAACGTCGGCCTCTCCTGCGGCGGCACCATCCGCGTCCTGGTGGAGAAAATCGACTAGGCCGTGTTGACGGTTTTTAGTCATTCCGGGGCCGGCCCCCGGATCGGGTCCGGGGCAGGCTTCGGACGGAACCAGGAGCCCATGAACACGACGCGCGCAGTTCGGAAGGCGGGTGTTCATGGATCCCGGATCGCCTCGCTGCGCTCGGCTTCCGGGATGACGGCTCAGGGAAAACGATGCGTCTCGAAATCCTCTCCGCGCTGAATGCCGAACGCGCCGCACGCCGCGCCGCGATCGTCGTCACCGATGTGGAAAGCGGCGCGCAGCGATTGGTGAAGGCCGCCGATGTCGCGGCCGATCCGCTCGAAGACGTGCTGAAAGAGCGGCTACGCTCCGGCAAGAGCGGCGTGGCGGAGACGAGCGAAGGCCGGGTGTTTCTCACGGTCCACGTGCCGCCGCCGCATCTCGTCATCACCGGCGCCGTGCACATCAGCCAGGCGCTGGCGCCGATGGCGAAGCTCGTGGGCTACGACGTGGCGATCGTCGACCCGCGCACCGCGTTCGCGACCAAGGAACGCTTTCCCGACGTGCCGATGCTGGCCGAATGGCCGGACACGGCGCTGCCGCAGTTGGCAGTCGACCGCTACACCGCCTTCGTCGCGCTCACCCACGATCCCAAGATCGACGATCCCGCGCTCATCTTCGCGCTCGCGCGCGATTGCTTCTACGTCGGCGCGCTCGGCTCGAAGAAAACGCATGCGCGCCGCATCGCCCGACTCGAGGCACAGGGCGTGACCAAGGAGGCGCTCGCCCGCATCCGCGCCCCGATCGGGCTTGCCATCGGCGCGGTGTCGCCCGCCGAGATCGCGGTCGCGATCCTGGGCGAGATCACCGCGAGCTTGCGGCGGCCGGCGGTGAAAGTGTCATGAAATTCGGCCCGATGAGTCTGGCCGAGGCGCTCGGCGCGATCGCGGTCCATTCCATCCGCAAGGGCGACCTGGTGCTCAAGAAGGGAACGCGGATCGGCGAGGCCGAGGCGGCGGCGCTGCAGGCCGCCGGGATCGAGGAGATCGTGGTCGCGCGCATCGAGCCGGGCGATGTCGCCGAGGACGAGGCCGCGGCCGATATCGCCGCCGCCGTCGCCGGCGATCTGGTCCGGGTCGACCGCGCCTTCACCGGACGCGCCAATCTGTTCGCCGAAGCGGCCGGCGTGCTGCTGGTCGACCGCGCCGCGATCGATCGCCTCAACCGCGTCGATCCGGCGATCACGCTTGCGACGCTTGCGGCGTTCGCGCCGGTCGTGCCCGGCAAGATGATCGCGACGGTGAAGATCATCCCGTTCGCGGTCGAGGCGCGATCGCGCGACCGCGGCGTCGCCCTCGCCAAGGAAGCAAAGCCGCTGGTGCGGGTGGCGCCCTACCGGGTGAAGAAGATCGGCGTGGTGTCGACCCTGCTGCCGGGCCTCGCCGACAAGGTGATCGAGAAGACGCTGAAGATTCTCGGCGATCGCATTGCGCCCGCGGGCGCCGCGATCGTCGCCGAGCGGCGCGTCCCGCATGAGAGCCGCGCGCTCGCCCAGGCGCTCGACGAGGTGCTGCGCGCCGGCGCCG
>WNGL01029178.1_pt1 | contig 10054 bp, 8 predicted proteins | sample 5400591 | NCBI WGS metagenome assembly WNGL01 (sample SAMN13153377, study PRJNA577476) | soil metagenome | isolation source: 80 cm soil or saprolite under Garry oak tree replicate 1 | place: USA:California | collected 2016-06-15 | reverse complement strand
ATGATCTCGGAACGGCACAGTCGAAACTCGCGCAAGCCGAGACCGCTAGATCTAACAGCGCTGATGATTGGCGCCAAGCTCGAGATTGGTATCAGAAGAGTCTCGATATTTGGCAGGATTTGAAAAGCCAGGGCACGCTCAGGAGCGCCGACGCGAGCAAGCCCGAAGAACTCGCGAAAGAAATCGCCAGGTGCGATCCGCATGTCCGATAAGCTTTAGCTTGTCGCAGCTGTGATACGCGACAAACTAAAGTTTATCGAACACTCTGCTTATTGATCTTCCCTCGACAAGTCATTGCTCCGCACAAACAACGCTTTGAATCAGGGTGTAACGTATTCTCGTAATCGATCGTAATCTCTTCGCCTGGCCTGATATCGCGCAACGCAAAGAACAATATGTGATCGTGAATTGTCTTCATGTAGACGTTTGGCTCGCACGAGTGATTGATGTAATGCGTGCCGTTGCCACCACGGCCGCCGTCCAGACTCCAGCGGCCATCGATATCGCAGATGCGCAGAATGCGCCGATTGCGGGATCGTCTTCTCGCTTCGAGATCTGGTATTCGCTCGCCGGTGTACTCAGCGATCTTTTTCCCGCGACGGAAGTGAACAGTTGCGAAACAGCCTTTGCCGTTAATTGGAGATTTGCGAATTGAGAGACCGTGCGCCAGTTTCACAGATCATCATTGTACGACAACTCGGGATGAATTCACCGCCGAGGGGGTACTGGTCCAGTTCGATGTGGCACGCGCATCTTGCGCGTGGAATTCACGGGCGGGACGCCCGTGCCACTCTTTCAAACTGAACCAGCACCGACCAGAGGCATTCGCAGAGGCTGCGCAGGAACAGAATGCCTCTCTGCGTTACACAGGTCGAACTTCTTGTTTTCTGAGCAAGTTTCTTGGCCACGTAAATCCCGTAGGGATGAAATGTTTATAGATACCCGTTTGTTTACACTTACAGCTCCGTAGGAGCGCAATGTATATCGCGCCTTTGTTTCGCTCCTCCGGAGCTAGGATTGTTTTGTGATCGTTGTAGCGATAAACATTCTGCTCCTGCGGAGCTAACGCGTTTGGTTGCGGCTCCGCCGCGCTGCGTTCCTCGGCGAAAATCTCTGCCACCTCCGCGGTAAAATCTTCGCCGCTTCAGTTGGCCATTTGCGGCGCCACGTAGCGGACTGATTTCAATTCCGCCAACGCCGTCAGCTTTTCAATTGACAGACGACCAATGACCAACTTGGCCGTCTTCGGATCGAGCACGACTTCAAAACCGAGTTCCTTCAGCCGGTGCATCGTTTCATCGGACTTATCTGTCAACCAGATTTGGATTTCAGCTTTGCCGTTCTGAATGAACTTCGCTTCGTCCGGACTGGGGCTGAGCCTCTTGTCTTTCAAGCGATCGATAATCGCGAGCAGCGCCGGGTGAAACCTTGCCTGTAGCTGCGCGCGTTTCTGTTCTTCCGGCGATAACCTTCTCAAAGCGTCAGCTTCGCCTGCACCGTTCATGGGAAGTCCGTTGACGGTCGCGGCGCCTCCCGAGAGAGTGACGTTGCTGACTTGTGACGAGCCCGCACCCGATCCGCCGACTCCGCCGCCGGATCGTTTGCCGGCCTGCTCATTTGCTCCGGACTTTGTAACGACGACTGTTTCCGCCACCGCACGTTTGGCCATTGGCGCTCGAGAAAAGCTGGCCAGCGTCTGCAATCTTCCGAAGGCTCGGTCCTCCTGTCCATAGACCGCCTGTCGATTCACGCCCTCCGGCACTTCCACCGGCACATCAATCCGTCGCGGCTTACCACCATCCGTCACGATCATTTCTTCGACTGCTACAAACGAAGTGAACTGCGTCATTAAGCGATAATCGAGGCCGAGATTAGTGATCGCCTGTTTCACCTCATCCTGCATGTTGCCCTGTTGCGCGCCTTTGAAATCGCGGCTCATCAAATCATCGACGCGCGTGCGCGCCCAAAGCGTCGCCAGCACATCGTGTCGCGATTGCGAGCTGGAAAAATCAACTGGAATCTCGCGCACGAAGTCGCGATCCGACATTTTTCCTTTCAAGCGAATTACGCCGCGGCCATTGCCTGTGTAGCGGCCCGTCAAGATCACCGGCTTGGCGCCAAAGAGATCAGGAATTGTCCTGGGATAGACATCGGCGACAGACATCCCATTCCAATCGATCGTGATATCAGTCAACAGCGGATTGCGCACGCGCTCATGAAATCGACGAGCGGCAGCCGAGCCATCGTCATTCAAGCCAACGTATTCGACTTCGCCGCGTCCGTACTTCGCCATGTTGTCGAGCAGGAAACGATTCACGCTGTTGCCAATCCCAAAGGCGAACACCCGCGCGTTTGGATGCTTCTGCACTTCGCCGATGATTTCCAAATCGTTGCCGACATAACCATCAGTCATGAAGCACACGATGCGCACGTGTCCCTGTGCGTCCGAGGGGTCCATCGAAGCCTTGATGGCTTTCATCATCTCAGTGCCACCACCGCCCTGGCGGGATTCGAGGAACGCCTGGGCCTTCGCCAGATTCTCTTTGGTTGCCGGAACCGGTTCAGGAAATAGGATGTGCTCGTCGCCGGAAAATGTGATCAGATTGAAAGTGTCGTAAGGATAAAGGTTGTCGAGCGCGAGCTTCATCGTCTCTTTGGCTTTCTCAATCGGAAAGCCGTACATCGATCCCGAAGTGTCGAGCACGAAGACCAATTCCTTCGGCGTTACATCTTCAGCCGTGACTCGCTCGGGCGGTTGCAGAATCAAAGTGAAGTAGCCGCCCGGGGCTGATGAGTGCGTCAACAACGCATCAGCAATCTTCTTGCCCGCGACATCGTAACGAAAAATGAAATCCTGGTTGGGAATCGTTGCCTGATCTTTCAAGCGCACGTGCGCGCGATGGTCGTCGGGACGTTCGACATCGACTTCCTGCGCCTTCGAACTTAGTCCATCAATCGGCACGCCGGCGTCGAGCGTCAGGTCGATTGAAACATCGTGACCGGCGCGCATGCCTTCAGGGACAGGTCGAGGTGTAATGCGCGAAGCGTCAGGTACTTGATCCGTGTTTGGCGCAAAACCATCTCCGTTTGCATTTGTTTGGGTGCCGGTCTCGTTGCCGGGAATGTAGCGTGGCCCAACGACCATGGGAAACACGAATTCGTACGAGCCATCTTCGTACTTCAAGGTCTCGACATAGCTGATCGAAATCTTGATTTGTTCACCGGGAAGAATGTTGGCGACCGATTGCGTGAAAATGTTTGGCCGTTCCTGATTCAAAAGACTTGCAGTCTGCCCATTCGACTTCGCAGCTTCATAGACGGCTTGCGCTTCTTCGCGTCGCAGAATCTTTCCGCGCACGGTGCGATCTCCGACGAGCATGGTCATGTCATCGACCGCGGCGTTTTGTGGCAGAGGAAACGCGTAAACCGCTTCGATCTTTTCCTTAAATGGGTTTTCAAATTCCTGCGTGATGACAGCGCGAGCCAGGAATCCGCTGATCTCCACCTTCACGTCAGTGTGTTTGAGCGGACAGACAGCCTTGGGTTTTCCACTTGGATCGATGACCTGGAGCGAGCCCTGGGTCTCACCGTTCTGCGCTGAGGCAATCGTGACTGAATTCCTCGAGGCGCTCAGGCCGATGATGGAAAGAGTTGCAACTGCCATTATAGAGAAGAATTCGAGAAAGAACTTTCGTGACATAGCCTTATCCTCCGGCCGACTCTGGAGAGAACACGCAACGGTCTGGGGATCGTTGCATAAATTTAACTTGTCCCGCTGGTTTAGAGACCTGACCTCAGCCTCTGGTTCCGCTTAGTCTGCGGATAGAACGTGAAAAGAGGGGAGACCTTGCAAGTTTCATTTGCATTGATGCGTCAATACAAATTGAAGTTGTACTCCAACTGCATGTACATCGAGACCGTTTGATCGTTTCTGGTCGCCGGCACGAATCGAATTTGCCGCGCAGCCGCAATTGCTTTTTCCGTTAAGCCATCAGCAAGAGTCTGAATTGCCCGGATGTTCGTGACCTCGCCAGACCGCGAAAACACGACTCGAAGAATTACCGTGCCGGTGATCTGATTTCTGCGAGCTGCTTCAGTGTATTGAGGCTCAGGTTTGGAGAGCACGCGAGCGCGGGCTGTGACCTCTGGCGAGCTGTAAACGCGATCAGCCTCATTTGGATTGTCGCCGGCCGAGCCTCCTTTGTCCCCGCCGCCAAGACTCTTATCACCTCCACCGATGTTCCCGTTCTTCCCGCGTCCGAACCCTGGTCCGTCGCCTTCGCCGATCCCGGTGCCATCACCGTTGCCGACTCCCCCGCCATCGCCCGGACCATTCGAAGGGGTTGTAGATTTTGCTCGCGGATCACCATAAGAAGCGTAGTTGAGATTTCGCCATAACGCTGGATCGATATCCAGACCCGCCGCCGGAAGTGCCGCCGGCATTCGCGCGAAGACTGTTGGGATTGGAGCCGTAATGATTGAGGGTTGAGGCAGACCACCTTGCGAAGCCCAAGCTTGATTGTGCATGCCACCACCGCCGCCACCTTTTGCACGCGCCGGTCTGGGACGTGTTCCTTCTCCTCTACCGCTTTCAAAACCGACTCGGCCTTTTTCACCGGCGCCCACTCCGGAATCAGAAGACGGCTTGGGCGCATCCTGAAAATCGATCGTCACTGTATCCGCAATATCATCGGCATCTCTCTCTTTGATTACTCTTCGGGAGTGCTTTTCCAGAATAAGCACGCTTAGAATTATCGATGAGACTAAAAGAATTGCGGTCATCAATCCAGCTAGGACATGTTGCCGGCCAAGAATCTGCGACAGCGACTTCCTCAGTTGACTTAGTTGGTTGGTCGCGAAGGCGACGGGTTGATCTCTGCAAGACGGCCAGGCTTGCTCGACTTGTTCGATAAGAAACTTCAGCTCAGCTGCTAAGCGTTGAGTTAGTCCAATGTCGCTGACGATCGTAAGCGTGAAATCTGAATGCGGCGCTTCTGAACATGCCTGGCCGAATTGAGTTCCATCAATCGGACAAAAACTAAACAGGGCTTCAAACTGTTCCCCGCACACTTTGCATCTTCTCATGACTTCTCCTCGTTCTTCGGCAGGCGTGAACTTCGAAGGGGGAGACGAGTTGCTTGAAAAACCGGAAGAGTCTGCGCGCTCTGATTCTCCGGTCAGGCAGACAATGGTCTATCGTCCGGGCGATGGATCAGCCCGTTCAGTTCAGAATGATATGCGCGATCTGGGGAGTCCTACTGGTTATTACCGGACGAAGACGAAAGGTTACGGTGAAAAAATCACTTCAACTTAAAGCTGCGCGCAATCAGATCGGTCTGATTACGGATGCGCGCGAGTTTGTCGCGCATGCCGGTGAAGCGCAGGGCGTAGACGGTATGACTATCCGCTTGAAGGTAATAGGTGCGCCCGGCCATTGGCTTCCCGGCTTGAGTGTATTCGTAAGAAACCGTCACGCCGTTTAGGCGACCAGTGAACTTCTCACTTTTTCCATCGACGTAGCCCGGCAGAAATCGAGGATTCTGATCGCGGTGCGCGAACTCATCAATGCTCAGACCCTCTTCCAAAGCCTCTTTGCGAATGCGCAAATAACCTTCAGTCCGGTCGACTTAGACGAACTCCGCATGCTGGTGGATGTCATCGGGCTCGCCGATCAGATGCCATGTTGAAGACGCCAGCAGGAAGAATCCCAAGAAAACAATTAATGATCGCACTGTCAAACTCCTTGGCTCTTCGGAGGACCGCTTCAGGCGGAAAGTCTGAATTCAAAAGCTATTGCCTGAAGGCGGTACTCCAATTTTCAATGTTGCTCAGATGCTTAGCGAAGAAGTGTTGTTGTCCAAACTACGTCGCTGGTCTTCCCTAGCCTTTCGAAAGAACGCGCCGGCAATCAGTGAAAGAAAAGTCTGCTAACCTGGCAGAAGAAACCGGCCAGCAGTGGTGACTCCAGTGTATCCGAATCACGGAAGGTAGCAACAAGCCGCAGCCCGCCACCCTCGCGACGATAAACTTCGACAAACCTTTGCATGAAGCTTACGATCCAATACTCCTCGACGCCTCTCCGCGAGTAGAGATCGAGCTTCGCTTCGCGATCGCGGAATTCATTAGCCCGGCCTGGCGATAGCACTTCTATGACCAGTTCGGGCGCCGTGCGAAAATGCCCGGCTTCGTCGAGGGACTCTTCGTAACGTTTACGGCTGATCCAGATTAGATCCGGCGCGACGTCATCGTCGTCCGCGAAGACCAGTCCTGGAGCGGGAAGCACGACGCCCAAGTTGGCCTGCTCGTTCCACTGCTCGAGAAGGTGGCCCAAGCGATTACAGGTATATTGGTGTTCAGCTTTTGGTTGTCTGGACACGTAGAGTTCTCCTGCAATGATTTCGTAGCGGTCGAAACCGTTCGGCATCTGCTCCAGATCAGCCGAAGTGAACCGGTCTTTAATGACTGTGGCGTTTTCCATTCTTATTTATCCTAGCTTCGCAATACCCCACATTTTACCACAAACGAACTTTCTCCCAGCCAGCGCATGGTTGCGTTGCGGATCACGTCTGCGTCCGGTCGATGGCCTCCCGCTGGAGCAAAACCAACTGCGCGATGCCCTTCTTTCCCAACTCCAGCAGCGCATCCATCTGTTCGCGCGTGAACGGCAAGCCTTCTGCCGTGCCTTGCACTTCAATGAAGCGGCCGTCGCCGGTGCATACCACGTTCATGTCCACTTCGGCGCGCGAGTCTTCGTCATACTTCAGATCGAGCAAAGGCGCGCCATCAACGATACCTACACTGACAGCGGCAACTTCGCCGATGATCGGTGATTTCTTAATCCGCTTTTCTTTCAAGAGTCGTGCGCACGCAATGGCGAATGCGACGTATGCGCCGGTGATTGCAGCAGTACGCGTGCCGCCGTCTGCTTGAAGCACATCGCAATCGAGAGTGATCGTGCGCTCGCCCAGGACGCGGCGATTTGAGATCGCGCGCAGACTCCGTCCGATCAAGCGTTGAATCTCGTGCGTCCGACCCGATGGCCCACCGCGGCCCATCTCGCGTTGAGTGCGCGTGTGCGTCGAGCGCGGCAGCATTCCATACTCAGCGGTGACCCAGCCTTCGCTTCTCTGGCCACGCAGATGCGGCGGCAATTTGTCTTCGACGGATGCGGCGCAAACGACGCGCGTGTTTCCCATTTCGATCAGCGCCGAGCCTTCGGCATTCTTCAATCTATCCTCTCCCCAAACCTCCACCGCCTCTAAACGCGAAGGTTTGCTTCCCAAAAACCTCTCGGCGACGCGGGCAAAACGCTCCGCAGCATCAGTCACATAAAAGTGATCCAAATCATCGCACAGGCGACGGTCAAGTGCACCCGTGGCCGGAGTTAATCGTGCCAGCTCCTTCTCTTTGAGCAGCGCTTTAACTTCCGCGGCAGTCGCTTCGCCAGAATCGATCAGATTGACATCCGCACCGATTGCATCCTGAATGACCCGTCGCAGAATTGGATAATGAGTGCAGCCGAGAACCAACGTATCGATACGCGACTGCAAGTCTTTCAAATAAGTCTCGGCTATGGTTCGCGCAACTTCGTTGTCCACCCAGCCTTCTTCCGCCAACGGCACGAGCAACGGACAGGCACGTTCAATTACGATTGCCGTCGGATCAATTTTGTGGATTGCTTTCGTATACGCGCCGCTCTTTACTGTCGATTCGGTAGCGCTAACTCCGATCCGTCGCTGGGTACGCGGACGTCTCGTCCGCTCTTCGTCTACCCGAGCAATCGCCGCCCGCGCGCCGGGCCCAATCACACCAACAACATCGATCTTCAATGCTGAGCGAATCGCGGGCAGTGCTAACGCCGACGCGGTATTGCAGGCAACCACGAGCAGCTTTATTCCGTGCTGCCCGAGGAATCGCGCGTTCTCAACCGCGTATCTCTCAACCGTCGCCAGCGATTTCGTTCCATAGGGCACGCGCGCAGTGTCGCCAAGATAAACAAAGCGCTCGTTCGGCAAATGTTCATGCAGGGCGCGATAGACTGTCAGTCCACCTACGCCGCTGTCGAAGATACCGATGGGAAGCCTTGCGATTTCGGATTTCGGATTTTGGATTGCGGAATTCAAGTCCAGATGTCAATTCAGTCTTTGCCTGCACCGCGAAATCTTATGAGCGTTCGCTGTTCTACTTCACTTCAAAGCTTACTTGCACATCCGGGCTTGCAACTGCAAGCGTGCCATAAAGCGGTCAACGCGACTTGAACTTCTCGACGAGATCGACAGCCTGCTCTCGCGTAACGCCATCCAACGACAACTTGAGCCGAGCGCCGTTGAAAACCATTACATCTGGGCGCACCGGATGATCGCGATCGATCCAGCCTTCGATTTGCGCGCTCACGGATCGCAGGGGAATCGATTCAGCGCGCGCAATCACTTGCAGGAGTTCGACGCCACACGTGGCAACTCCGGCCAGGAATATTTCCGCCGGCGTAACCGCCTCTCCCGGACAGCCATTCTGCACCGGCCCATCGACCACAAAATGCTGATCGCGCGCGGCGCACAGGACCCGCCCAAACGTATCCGTGGATCGCGCCTCAACCGTGAATCGACGTGTGCTGCCTTGCTCGTCCATCAAAAGAGAAGGGAATTTCTGTCCTCCTTCGAGCAGAAGATGCCCCGGCTTCGCGGACTCTACAATTATGGCGTCACCAGGTGACGTTAGCTATTCGGCTTTCAGGTCTCTTTATTCGGCACTTGAGTAGCGTCCATTGAGTACGCATAAATCTCAAACCCCCGCAAGTCTTCATCGCCGAAAAGCATTCCCGGAATATTGTTAATCACGACGTATCTTGGCAGAGCTGTTTCGATTATCCGGCTCGTCTGCAGGTCCGCGTTGCAGTTGTTTGGGCACTTCCAATAATCGAGTCTTGCAGTCGGCGCCGAAGATCCAACCGCCGTGTGGAATGGTTCCCATTGACGCTTGCACACGTCACACTGCAAGACAGGCATCCAACCGTTGAGGCTGACACCGACAGCTTTCAACTCTTTAGCGAGCACGATTCTGTCCATTTTCTCGGCTCCTCAGAGATGTTCAATTAGCCAGTCTCTGCGAATATCGGATTTAGACAGGGACATCAAATCCGCATTCCGAAATCCGCAATCCGAAATTCTGAAATGGTGGAGGCGCCGGGAATCGAACCCGGATCCAAAAGCCAACGCCGAAGGACTCTACATGCTTAGCTGCTTCTCTTTTTGTCCAGCCTTGCGACCGGACAAGTTTCGCTCGACGCCGAGTAAGTGAAATAGCAAGACCTCAGCACGACCTAGTCCGACTTTATCTCACCCACTGCCACGGACCGAAGCGATGGGCCAGCTCATCTAAGGTGACATCTCCATCCGCGCGCATGAGCAACTTGCGGCGGAGACGCTCGCTAGCTGTTTAGGCCGCGAGAGCTAACTCGTTAGAGTTGGCAATTGTTTTTCCCTGAGATTTGATAACGGTCCCCACAGAGACGGACCGGCATGCATCGCGACGAACGTTACGGCTCCTGTCGAAGCCTGTCGCCCCCATTTGCGAAGCAAGATGATTATAGGGGATGAGAGGAGAGATGTCAGGTTTCGCTTGGCTAAACAATAATCATTGCGCTTCCGCGTCTTCGCCTTCAGGTTTAGCGCTGATCGATCTTGCCTCGTCTTTCCTTAGGGAAACGTACTGTTCGGTGTCACCAAGCGCAATGGCAAGAACCTCGAGGAAATGAGGTTCGCCGCTAGCTTCAATCTCCGGACGATGATTGAGCAGAAAGTCGGCGGCCTCGGAGTCCCATTCGAGCTCTTGTAAACAACGATATTCCCACCATAAATCACCGTCGTTTCTGGCCTCATCCATCGCAGCGATGAAGAGCTCTTGCAGAGCCTCTTCTTGAACCATCTCCTTGAGGTGAAAGGCTGCTGAAAAGACATTTCCCTTCCGTATCGCTGCTTGTGCTCCTTTGCACGTTGCCTCAACTGCCCGTTTGAATTGACCCATCTCTCGGTATAGTCGACCCACCGAGAAAAAA
>WNGL01011652.1_pt1 | contig 10054 bp, 8 predicted proteins | sample 5400591 | NCBI WGS metagenome assembly WNGL01 (sample SAMN13153377, study PRJNA577476) | soil metagenome | isolation source: 80 cm soil or saprolite under Garry oak tree replicate 1 | place: USA:California | collected 2016-06-15 | reverse complement strand
GCCGAGGCGCGCGCCGCGGTCGAGCGGACCGTCGCGCGCCGGGTGCTCCGCGATCGGCTCGAGGCGGTGACCGCGCTCGCGGGCGGCCTCGCGCACGAGCTCAACAACCCGCTCGCGTACGTCCTCTCGAACCTGGCCTTCCTCGCCGAGCGCACCGCGCGGATCGCGGACATCGCCGCGGGGAAGCCGCCGACGCCGGATGACGCGGCCCTCGCGACGCAGGTCGCGGAGGCGATGCACGAGGCCCGGACGGGCGCCGAGCGCATGCGCTCGATCGTCCGGGACCTCCGGATGCTCTCCCACCTCGACGAGCAGTCGCGGCGGGCGGTGGACCTGCTCCCCGTGCTCGAGTCGTGCCTCAACGTCGCCTGGTCGTCGCTCTCGTGCGCGGCCGAGGTCGTCCGCGAGCTCCGGCCGGTGCCGCGCGTGCTCGGCGACGAGGGGCACCTCGCGCAGCTCTTCCTGAACCTCCTCCTGAACGCGGCCCAGGCGATCCCGCCCGGGTGCGCCGGCTCGCACCGGATCCGGGTCGCCGCCCTCACGCTCCCCGAGGGCCACGTCGCCGTCGAGGTGAGCGACACCGGCACCGGCATCGCGCCCGAGCACCTCGGCCGGGTCTTCGACCCCTTCTTCACGACCAAGGCGCCCGGCTGGGGGCGCGGGCTCGGGCTCTCGATCTGCCACGCCGTCGTCACCTCGATGGGCGGCGAGATCCACGTCGAGAGCGACCTCGGCAAGGGCTCCACGTTCCGGGTCCTCCTCCCGCCCGCGCCGGCGGGCTCCGACACGCCCGTTCCGCCCTGACCCCGCGGTCACCGTCCGCGTGGCCGGTCCGCGTGCCCCGCGCTACGATCGCGCCCGGTGACGCGCTCCCGCCCAGAGGACGACCTCCGCGACGGCGAAGGCCCGCCCGAGGATCCCGTCGTGCTCTCGCTCGACGGGACGCTCGACCTGCACGCCTTCGCGCCATCGGAGGTGGGGAGCCTCCTCCCGGAGTGGCTCGAGGCCTCGCGCGCGGCCGGACTGCGCGAGCTCCGGGTCGTCCACGGGAAGGGGACGGGCGCGCTGCGCAGGTCGGTCGAGGCGCTGCTCGCGCGCCACCCCCTCGTCGCGTCGTTCCGGACCGCGGGCGAGGACGGCGGCGGCTGGGGCGCGACGCTCGTGACGCTGCGGTAGCACGGCCGCAGGCGCCGAGTGCGCATCGTTCCAGCATGAGGCTCTCGATCCACGCGCATCACCTCGCGGTCCCGGCCGACCTCCCCGAGTTCCTGGAGAAGCACGTCACGCGCCCCCTCGCCCGCGCCTTCGACGGCCCCGCGGCGGAGCTCTCCGTGCACCTCCTCGACGCGACGCCCCGCCGCGGCGGCGTGGACCAGGAGTGCCGCCTCTCCTTCCGGATCCCCGGCGCGGGCACGCTCCACGTCGAGTCCACCGAGGACGACCTGCACAAGGCGCTGCTCGCCGCCGCCGACCGGCTGAAGCGGCTCGTGCGCCGCGAGGTCTCGAAGATGCGCGCGCCCGCCCGCAAGCCCGTGCACCGTCCGCTCGGCCGAACCTGGCGCGAGCGGGCGACCCGCCGGGGAATGACGCCTTCCGGCGACCCCTCGGCGCTGTGAGCACGCGGGCGAGCTTCCGCTAGGCAGACGCCCGGGCGGGGCCGAGCAGCCGCCGCAGGTGCCCGAGCAGCACCTCGTTCGAGAACGGCTTGTGGATGATCTCGGCGTCGCCCGCCTCGAACCGCCCGAGGAGCGAGGTGTCGTCCACGTGCCCCGTCATGAAGAGCACCTTCACGTCGGGCTGCTCGTCGGCGAGCCGCTCGGCGAGCTCGGCGCCGTTCATGCGGGGCATCACGACGTCGGTGAGGAGCAGGTCGACCCGGCCGCCGCTCGCGCGCACTGCCTCGAGCGCCTCGGCCCCGTTGCGCCCGGCGATGACGCGGTAGCCGGAGCCGGCGAGGACGCGGCCGAGGATCACGCGCAGCGCGTCCTCGTCCTCGGCGAGCACCACCGTCTCACCGAGCCCGCGCGGGGCCGCTGCCGCCACCGGCAGCGCGATCCGACCGACGCGCTCCTCCGCCGCCGGCAGGAACATCGTGAAGGTCGAGCCCGCGCCGAGCCGCGACTCGACCCGGATCCCGCCGGCCGCCTGCCGAACGATGCCGTACACCGTCGCGAGCCCGAGGCCGGTCCCGTGCGCCTTCGTCGTGAAGAACGGCTCGAAGAGGCGCGCACGCACCTCCTCGCTCATCCCCCGCCCGCCGTCCTTCACCGAGAGCGTCACGTACCGCCCGGCCGGGAGCCCGACGTCGGTCGCCGGCGCGGCGAGCTCGACGTTGCCGGTCGCGACGGCGAGCGGGCCGCCGTCGGGCATCGCGTCGCGCGCGTTCACCGCGAGGTTGAGGAGCACCTGCGCGAGCTGGTCCGAGTCGGCGAGCACCGGCCAGACCCCGTCCTGGAGCGTGGTCGCGAGCTCGATCCGCTCGCCGATCGCGCGCGAGAGGAGGCGGCCGAGGTCCTTCACGACCTGGTTGAGCGAGAGCACCTCGGTGCGGAGGAGCTTCTTCCGCGAGAGCACGAGGAGTTGGCGGGTCACGCCGACGGCGCGGTGCCCGGCCTCGATGATCCCGTCGAGCGACTCGCGCAGCCGCGGGTCCCCCGACGGCAGGTCGCGGGAGAGCATGTCCGACCAGCCGAGGATCACCGCGAGCAGGTTCGAGAAGTCGTGCGCGATCCCGCCGGCGAGCCGGCCGACCGCCTCCATCTTCTGCGCCTGCCGCAGGCTCTGCTCGAGCTCGCGCCGCGCCCCCTCCGACGCCTCGCGCTCGGAGACGTCGCGGACCGAGAGCACCCGGAGCGGCCGGTCGCGGAGCACGAGCTCGCCGACCGAGACCTCGACCGGGAAGGTCGCGCCGTCCGGGCCGCGGTGGCGACCGAGCACGAGCCGCGCGCCCGCCGCGGGGAGCGCCGCGTCGGTCTCGGGATCGACGAGGTCGGCGAGGGCGAGCCCTCGCAGCGCGTCCCGGGGGCGGCCGTAGAGCCTCACCGCGGCGGGGTTCGCGTCCTCGACCGCACCCGTCGCGGAGTCCACCAGCAGCACCGCGTCGCTCGACGTCTCGAACACGCCGCGGTGGAGCGACTCGCTCGCGACGAGCTCGTCGATGAGCTCCCGCTGGCGGCGCTTCATCCGGACCTTCTCCGCCGCGTTCTCGATCTTGAGGTTCAGCGCCTCGTAGTCGGAGATGGGCTTCGTGACGTAGTCGAACGCGCCGATCTGCACCGCCTGGATCGCGCTGTCGAGCGAGGCGTAGCCGGTGACGAGGATCACCTCCGCGTCGGGGCGCAGCCGCCGGAGCGCCCGCGCGACGTCGAGCCCCGAGCCGTCGCCGAGGTTCTTGTCGAGGAGCGCGACGTCGAGGTCGGCCGTCCCCTCCGCGTGCGCCAGCGCCTCGCGGACGGATCCCGCGAGGAGCAGGGTGCGGCCATCGCCCTCGAGGAAGCGGCGGAGCACGTCCAGGATGACGGGCTCGTCATCGACGATCAGGATGCCGGTCATGCAGATCCTCCAGCTCGATGCGGACTCCGAGGGAGAGCGCCGCCGCAGCGAACGCCCCGGGGGCCGGGGCACGGACGCCGAGCACGGAGAGCTCGACGAACGGCTCGAGCGGCCCCGCCCGGACCGCGAGCGCGGCGGCGGCGCGGGCGGCGGGGGAGAGGCTCCCCGCGCCGAAGGCGACGCCGAGGGCCGCCGACGCGGAGAGGGTGGCGGTCCCGGACACGAGGTGGCGCACCGACGCGCCGGCGAGCGCGGCGCCGAGCGTCGCCTCGGAGGTCGCGACGAGGCCCGCCTCGACGCGGAGCGCCGGCTCGAGCCCGACCCGCAGCGCCGCCGCGAGGTCCGCCGGGCGCTCCACCGCGAACGTCGCGACGCCCGCGGCGAAGCGGCCGCCGAGCTCGCCGCCCGCCCCGGCGCCCGCCTCGAGCCGGAAGGCGGGCGACGGGGGCGCGACGAGCGGCTCGAGCGTCGCGACCGCGGCGCCGGCGCGCGCGCGCAGGACCTCCCGCGCGGGCTCGTCCACCACCGGCGGGAGGTAGCGCACCTCGAAGTCGCCGGGGCTTCGCCGCGCGACGCCGACCACCCTTCCGCGCTCGGCGGTGACCTCGGGCGCGACGGCGGCCGGGTTCCCGAACCGGTCCGCGATCGCGACGTGCAGCGCGACCTCGGTCCGCCCGTCGCCGCGGACGAGGACCTGCGGCGCGAAGCGGCTCGAGGCGGGCGCGTCCGGGCGGAGCGGGAGGGCGCGCGCCCCCGAGATGCCGAGCTCCGGCGCAGCGGCGCTCACCACCGCCTCTTCCCCGCGCAGGCGCTCGCCCGCCGCGACGCGCGCGACGACCTCGCCCGGGCGGACCACCCGCACCTCGGAGAGGTCGGCCGCGGCCGCGTCGAGGGCGAGCGTCGCCGCGACCTGGTTCCCGCCGCCGTCGAGCGCCCGGGCGGTGACGGTCGCCGGCTCACCGCCCGCGACGAGCCCCGGCCGGTCGAACGAGATCGCGACCGTCGCGGGCGGCCCCACGAGCGCGGTGACGCGCAGGACCGCGGGCGACGCGGCGGAGGACGGCAGCCGCACCGCGAGCCGGTCCTCGCCCGCGGGGCCCGGCGGCAAGGTCCAGGTGCCGCTCCACGCGCCGGGCTCGCGCTCGGCGACCGCGACCGTGCCCCGCGATGGCTCGAGGGCGGGGGCGTCGCCGCGCCGGGCGGCGCCGTGGGGCGCGACGACGTAAGCGAGGATCCGCACCTTCTCCTCGCGATCGGCGCGCACCACCGCCCGATCCGCCACCGCGTGGACGAGCGGCGTCTCCGGCACGGGCAGGTCGATGGGGCGGAAGCCGTGGTGCGCCTCCCGGATGCCGGGCGGCACGACGACGGGGATCGCGGCGACGCCGCTCGCGTCGATCACGGCGGGGCCGAAGAGCCGGTCGCCCACGCGGAGCGTCACGGCAGTGCCCGGCGCACCCCGGACCCGGGCGGTGCCGCGGCCCGCCATCGGGATGGCGAGCCAGCCGTCCTCGAGGCCGCGCGATCCGCGCCCGAGCGCCGCCACGATCGCGACGCGCGGCACGTGCTCCGCCGGCGCCCGGAAGCGCGCGACGAATCCGCCTCCGGGGAGGCGGCGAACGGCCTCGACGCGGCCGGCGCTCGCGGTGAACGTGAGCTCCTCGACGTCCGGCAGCGCCGCGATCCGCAGCTCGCAGCCGTCGTCCTTCCCGAGCTCGAGGCGGGCTGGCTCGGCGCCGATCCGGATCGCGCCGCCCCCGCCGGGGACGGCGGCCTCCTCCGCGCGCGCGCCCGCCACGGCGAGCAACGCGCCCGCGAGGTACGCGGCGACGAGCGCCCGCTCACGGCTCGCGCGCGCCATCCCACTCGATCTCCACGCGGACCAGGGGCTCGGGCGCGCAGGCCGCGGGGCCCGCCGGCACGGCGCCAGGCGTCGGTGGGCACACCGGCCCGCGCTCCAGGGCGCGCGCCTCCGCGGCGCGGGCGAGGACGCCGGGCGGGACGCTCGCGCGGCGCCCGGTCCTGCGGACGGGCACGGGCTCCCGCGCGCTCGCCGGCGAGAGCGTGGCGGGGATGACCGCGAGCGTCGCGTCGTCCGGGACCGGCTTCTCCGCCACCGCGGGCGTGCCACGGCAGGCGCCGAGCCCGAGCAGCGCGGCGAGGGCGACGAGGCCCGCCGGGATGGCGGCGCGCCCCACGCTCATCGCGCACCTCCGGCGGGCCCGGGCGGCGGCGGGATCGCGATGCAGAACTCGGTCACCGCCCAGGGCAGGCGCGCGGGATCGCGCTCGCCCACCAGGAAGACGTCGCCGCCCTGCCTCGCCATGAGCCGGCGGGCGAGGTGGAGCCCGAGCCCGGAGCCGCGCCCGAGGGGCTTCGTCGTGAAGCGCGGCTCGAAGAGCCGCGTGCGCGCCGCGGGCGGGATGCCGGCGCCCTCGTCCGAGACGCGGACCTCCACGCCCCCCGCGGGCGCGGCCAGGACCCGCACCTGCACCCGCGGCTCGCCCGGGGCCGCCTCGACCGCGTCGAGCGCGTTCGCGAGCACGTTCGTGGCCGCGTGGACGAGCGCGCCGGGCGCGCCGAAGCCGACCCGATCGCCGTCCGCGCGCACCACGCCGAAGCGCCGCGCGAGCGGCCGAACGCGGTGCGCGAGCAGGGCGACGGCCCGGGCGACCACCGGGCCGACCGCGAACGGGAGCGGCTCGCCCTGACCCTGGCCCGGCCGCAGCAGCGTCTCGTACTCGCGGACGATCTCGCCGAGCCGTTCGAGCTGCGCCCGGAGGGTGTGCCAGTCCTCCTCGCGCCGAAGGGTCGCGCCGAGCGACCGCTCGAGGAGCCGGATCGCGGCGTCGGCGCCCATGAGCGGCTGCCGCAGCTCGTGCAGGAGCCCCGGCGCGACGAGCTCGGCGTCGAGCGCGGAGATCGCGGTGAGGGTGTCTTCCGGTCTCTCGTTCATCTTTGCCCCCGGTCAGGCGAGGTGCGCTCCAGCCGCCGCCGGCAGCAGGACGGTGAAAGCGGCGCCCGCGCCCTCCTCGCTCTCCACCACGATCCGGCCGTGGTGCGCCTCGACGATGCTGTGCGACACGGCGAGCCCGAGGCCGACCTGGCCCGCCTGCTCCTTCGTCGTGAAGAACGGATCGAAGATCCGCTCGCGGATGGGGGCGGGGATCCCGCGCCCGGTGTCGGCGATGCGGAGCCGGAGCGCGTCGCCGTCCACGGTGCCGACCTCCACCTCGAGGCGGCCGCCGTCGCCCATCGCGTTGATCGCGTTCTCCAAGAGGTGCGCGACCACCTGCTGGATCTGGACCGGGTTGCCCTGCGCCTCGGGGAGCGGCTCCTGCACGTGGCGGTGGAGCGTGATGCCGTTCGCGCGCAGCCGATCCTCGTAGAGCGAGAGCGCGGCGTCGACGGTCCGGGCGAGCTCGAAGCGCTGGCCGGGGGCGGCGCGCTCCTGGTCGGTGAAGGCGCGGAGGTCCTCGACCACCCGCGTGACCCGCGCGGCCTGCTCCTGCGCGCGGGCGATCATCTCCGCCTGCGCGCCGCCCGGCTCCGCCTGCTTGCGGAGGATGGCGAGGTAGCCGGTGACGGCGGTCATCGGGTTGTTGAGCTCGTGGGCGAGCCCCGCGCCGAGCGAGCCGAGCGCGGCGAGCCGGCGGGTGCGGAGGATCTGGTCCTGCGCGGCGCGGAGCTCCGCGGTGCGCTCGTCCACCCGGCGCTGCAGGTCGAGGTTGAACGCGCGGATCTCCTCCTCGCGCCGGCGGAGCTCGTGGGTCATGCGCGCGAAGGACCGCCCGAGGTCGCTGATCTCGTCGTTCCCGCGCGCGTCCACGTCGGCGCCCCACTCGCCCTCCGCGATCGCGCCGGCGGCGCGGGAGAGCCGCTGGATCGGCAGGGTCACCCGCCGCGCGAGAAGCGTCCCGAGCGCCGCGGCGAGGCAGAGCCCCGCGCCCGCCCAGGCGAGCGTGTAGGTCCGGAGCCGCTCGGCGGCCCGGAGCGCGACCGCGGCGGGCTGGGCCACTACCGCGCCCCACCCGTAGCCGCGCACGGGCGCGACCGCCGCGAGCCAGCGCGTGCCGTCCGCCCGCGCGACGAGCCGCGCGACCGGCTTCCCTCCGCGCTGACCGTCCGCGACGAGGCGGGCCTCGTCCTCGCCCACCTGGGCACCGGCCCCGCCGCCGTGCGCGAGCAGGTGCCCGCGCCCGTCCACCACCCACGCCACCGGACCGGTGGAGAGCTCGCCGAGCCGCCCCTCGACGTCGCGGAGCACGAGCTCGGCGACGATCGATCGGTCGATCGCGAGCCGGTGCGCCACCGCGATCCGGAGCGGGCCGCGCCGGGCACGATACGGCTCGCCGACGCTCGTCGCGCCGACCGTGGGCGGCGGATCGGGGATGTGCCGGGAGAACGTCTCGAGATCGGCGTCGCCGACCGGCTCACGCCCGGCGAGCGCGGGGTCCCGGTCCGGGCGGCGCTCGAACGCGGGGCCGGCGACCGGGACCTTCCGGTCGTCCACGATCGCGAGGATCGAGACGAACGGGAGCTGGCGGTACGGGATCGCGAGCATCTTCGCGATCTCCCAGCGCGCGAAGCCGCGCGAGTCCTCGAGCGGCAGCGCGGCGGCGGAGAGGCGGAGGTTCTCGATCGACGCGCCGAGGGTCCGCTCGACGTAGAGCGCGAGATCCTCCGCCGCCTGCGTCTGCATCCGGCCGACGGTCTCGGTGAGCTCCTCGCGGCTCACCGCGTAGGAGACGAGCCCGAGGAGCGCGACCGGCAGCACGCCGACTGCGAGCAGGACGAGCCCGATCTTCGCGCCGAACCGCATCCCGGAAAGGCCTCCCGTGATTGCCGGCCCCGCACGGGGTCCATGTGTGTCCCGTCGTCCGGCGACCCGAAGGTGAGGGTCGGGCAGGCGAGCGGGCAAGCCTCGGCCGAGACGGCGGTCCCGCAAACCCCTTCCGGGCCGGGGGCGAATCCCGTATGTTCCGCGCCGCGGAGGTACGGATGTTCGAGAGGCTCATGCCGCGGTCGGACGACTTCTTCTCCGACTTCGAGGCGCAGGCGCAGTCGGTGACCGAGGGCGCGAAGCTGCTGAAGGCCCTCCTGGACGACTTCACCGACGTGCCGCGGAAATGCCAGGCCATCAAGGACGTCGAGCACCGCGGGGACGACATCACCCACCGCGCGTTCTCCCGCCTGCACACGCAGTTCATCACCCCGTTCGACCGGTCCGAGATCCACCGGCTGCTCTCGCGCATCGACGACGTGCTCGATCTCGCCGACGCCGCCGCGGAGCGGCTCGGGCTCTACGACATCGACAGCGTGCTGCCCGAGTCGCGCGAGCTCGCGGCGGTGTTCGTGCTGCAGGTCGAGCGGATGGAGCAGGCGGTGAAGGGGCTCCGGAACATGAAGAAGGACCCGCAGGCCATCCTCGACGCCTGCAAGGAGATGAACGTCCTCGAGAACCAGGCGGACTCGCTCACGCGCCGCACCATGGCGAAGCTCTTCAAGCGCGGGAACGATCCCCTCACGGTGATGAAGTGGAAGGAGATCATCGATCTCATCGAGGACGCGACCGATCGCGCGGAGGACGTGGCGAACGTCATCGAGGGCGTCGTGCTCGAGCACGCCTGACCCCCGCTCATGCTCCTCGCCACGGTCGTCCTCCTCGTCGCGGTCGCCCTCGCGTTCGACTTCATCAACGGCTTCCACGACGCGGCGAACTCGATCGCCACCGTGGTTTCGACGCGGGTGCTCTCGCCGCTGACGGCGGTCGTCTGGGCCGCCTTCTTCAACTTCATCTCGGCGGCGCCGGTGCTGTGGGGCGCCGAGCTCAAGGTCGCCGCGACGATGGGCAAGGGGATCGTCGACTTCGCCCATCTGAAGTCCGAGGGGAACACCGTCGTCCTCCTCGTCGTGTTCGCCGCGCTCGTGGGCGCGATCGTCTGGAACCTCCTCACCTGGGTGGGGGGGCTCCCCTCGTCCTCCTCCCACGCGCTCGCGGGCGGGATGATCGGCGCGACCATCCCGTCGCTCGGGATCGGCGGCCTCATCCCCTCGGGCATCCTCAAGATCGTCGCGTTCATCGTGCTCTCGCCGCTCATCGGGCTCGTGCTCGGGTCGTCGATGATGATCGGGGTCGCGTGGCTCTCGCGAAAGAGCACGCCCGCGAAGGTGGACGGCCTCTTCCGGCGGCTCCAGCTCGTCTCGGCCGCGATCTTCAGCTACAGCCACGGCACGAACGACGCGCAGAAGGTGATGGGCATCATCACCCTCATCCTCTACGGCACGATCTGGGGGGATCGCGCGGCCGCCGCGCACATGGCCGAGAAGTTCCCGGTCCCGTTCTGGGTCGTCCTCCTCTGCCACGCCGCGATCAGCCTCGGCACGATGTTCGGCGGCTGGAGGATCGTGAAGACGATGGGCCACTCGCTCACGAAGCTCCAGCCGATCGGCGGCTTCTCCGCCGAGACCGGCGGCGGCGTCACCATCCTCGCCCTCGCCC
>WNGL01011650.1_pt1 | contig 10056 bp, 7 predicted proteins | sample 5400591 | NCBI WGS metagenome assembly WNGL01 (sample SAMN13153377, study PRJNA577476) | soil metagenome | isolation source: 80 cm soil or saprolite under Garry oak tree replicate 1 | place: USA:California | collected 2016-06-15 | reverse complement strand
GCAGAACAAAACATCAGGCCGGTAAGGCAGGAGGACATTGCAGAAATATCTCTTCTCGAAGAGGCGAGCTTCAACGACCCCTATCCATCATACTTTCTAACCGAACTCGCCCGAGACAATCCGGACACCTTTCTCGTCCTCACTTTAAACAACAAGATCGTAGCCTATGGGGTTGTTGATCACTGGGAGGACCATGATCACTTGATTTCGATCGCGGTACGCCCGGACAGTAGAAGAAAGGGATTCGGAGAAGCACTGCTGGTGGAGCTCGAAAAAAGGCTCTCTAAAGAAGGACCCTTGAAGCTCGAGGTACGCCAGAGCAATTTGGCTGCCATCCAGCTCTATTCGAAAAGAGGGTTCACGAAAACCGGGATGGCAGAAGGATACTATGGCGATGGCGAGGATGCGATTATCATGGAAAAGAGGCTTGTCAAAGAAACATTGTTAGGCAGTTAAGCGCCTCAACGCCGAATATGACCATGCCTTTCTCTGAATGCGGTCTGAATCTCCCTTGGATTCCGTTCGGGATTCCTTGAGAGTATTTGTCGTTCTACCCATTCAGGAATTATTACCGCTCTGAGTAGAGTCTGAACTCGTATCCCTTTTTCCCTAGAGATCCTTTCCAGTTCGTTGAACATATGCTCGCCGATAGTTTGCATGAATTTGTGGTTAGAATCGAACTCGGTTTGGCCTGGCTTTCTCCCTCGAACCCTGTTCGTCTTCCTGTAACTAGATAGTGATGACTGCGCATTCATACTCATTAACTATGAGTAGTGGTCGCAATCCAGTGCGAATTTAACAGTTTTCCTTGGAATACTACAGAAAATTCGAGAACCCGTCTATGATCCACCGTTTTGAGCGCTCTTTGCGTCGGGCGGAACGTTTTGTGGGCTGTTCTCCACAACCGGCCTCTTGGTCTGAGGAGCTCGTTGCGGGCGAGCTTTGTGCAGCTGTTGATCGTGGAGGGTAACCTTGGTCGCCTTGATCAATCCGAGCCTCTGCAGAGTATCATCCAGCATTCCCAGTTGCTCGATCGTCAAATCTCGATTGACCTCGATCACGATTCTCCTGACACCGATTCGTGTCGTCACCGGGATCTTGGTCATAGGTGCGTACCCTCTCTCGTTTCGCATCGTGGTAGGAACTTCGGAGCGGGTCGATAAGTTCCGATTGTAACTTTGGTTCCCGATTCAGTTCACGCTATCCACAGCCGCTGTACTGACGTCAAGTGAACACCTCACGTTCGGTGAACGCGCTGTTGGGCAAATTCGAAAGACATCAACCTGAGGCATAGAGGATGGCGTTGGTGCCTTTGTTTCCCGGAATTTTTTGATAAATGATTCTGGACGCACGACTCCCCGGTAACGTCCGATAATTGGCGAAATACTCTACGTACGGACAGGGGGACGAGGATGCGAAGTTGACAAATCCTGTTTCCGGCCTTAATTCTTTCGAGCGCGTTCTTTCCGTCTCACGCCGCCGGTTTCTGTCCAGCCGTGAAGCCGAGAGTTTCAAAGATGGCTGGCAAACCATCGGAGAGGTCTAGGACTCTGAGAAGCGGCGTGAAGGGCAATCTGCGATAGGCCGCCATTGGAAACTTCAGAACTGAACCGCTCGCGTCTACGCTGAATCCTGTAGACTTCATCATGCTTGAAACTTCGGGGACGGTGTAATAGTACTGTTGAGATACGAAGAGTCCTGTTGAGAGGACGATGCGTCTCAACCAGTTGTCCAGTTCGAAGATGAGAACCAGTGAGCCTCCGGGTTTCAGCGCCCGGTACATCTCGCGAAGTGCAGTTAGGGGTTCCGGGAGGAAGTGGAAGGTGTGCAGGCAGATGATCGCGTCAAACGATTCGGCCGCAAAGGGAAGGCGTTCACCGTCAGCTTGTATGAGTCGAGACTCGCTTTCCGAGACATGCTTGAGCATCACTCTCGAAAGGTCGAGACCAGTGTAGTTTGAACCAGTTTCCAGCACGAACCCGACGAATCTTCCTGTTGCAGTGCCGATCTCAAGGATCGACCCCCGCTTCAGATATTTTCGGAGAAGCTGTTTTTCGACCTGGTCAATGTATCTTCCGCCTGGATTCTGAAATCTCTTGAAATCGTAGAGTTTGGACTCTTTATCGTACGTGGACCCTACTGCGAACTTGGTCCGGAGTTTGGTCTTTATCATTGGGGGAGACCTGTCAGCTCTTGTTCTTCTCTGCCAAGAAGTTTGAGAATCAGCTCACTCGGAGGAATACTGTGCCTGTGGTTCACGGCGCAATTTAAGGTGTGATCGGACCTCCTTGCGAAACACAAAGGACATCTTCCCGGCAAAAGAACTTTGATTACCCTAACGATTGGATAGGTTGGCCAGTGGAAGACCATCCAGAGGATGACCGCCTCTCTGTGCATTACACGAAAAGATTCTGGGGTTCCCCATAGATAAGTGTGCCTCGACGGCCTTTTCATTCAATTTTATTCGAAAGAGCAAAGTCCTCTTTATGCTCACAGTAACGCTTCACCCCGCGTTCGAATCCCACCCGGCCCGCCACGTTCCGTCTGCGTGAAAGCACCTCCTCTTAGACTCCATCTGTCCGTAGTACGGTACTACCGCCAATTTGCATCTCCCTGCAGTCCTGGCTCGACCAAAAATGGCTCGATATCAATAGACTGGTACAAATTCGACGAATATCTAACAAAACGCGTTTCACCCACGAACACAAGCGGAATATCGAGCTAACGCGAAACGTTACTGGTGTGTTCTAACAACGGGCGATACGTCACCATTGTTGGGACTATCCGATTCCAAGAGCAGACTTGCGATGGGTAGTTTGGCGGCTCTCGCGAATTTCACGGGGACCAAGGAAGAACGGAAAGGCTTAGCGTCGCGATACGATCTGAAGTGGAATGGCGTCCTTGGAAACAGTCCCGGCCGTGGATTATATGCAGATCCTTGCACGATTCAGCGTAGGGGAACGACGCCTTACTTCTTGGCGGCATTCGCCCAGAGCGCTTACCTCGTCCCCGTGGGACTCGTGAGAGCGAAACCTGGCTGGGTTCCAAAAAACATATATTCGTTCAACCGGAAAGAATCCGTCACTTAAATTGTTAAACCCCCTCCGAGACTTTTCGGAGATCATGTTTACCTTAGGGGTGATTCAAGCGGATTGGTGGCTTCCCCTCTTCCCAATATTCGCGTTGTTGTACTATGGAAGGATAGCCTTCGTCGTGGTTCTGGTCCTCATCTTCGTCGCCGTGATGAGCCTTTACGCCTGGGTCTCGAAGAACCGGCTTCCCAAGGGCTACACCCACCGCGAGCATCTTTCGCAACGCCAGATGGATCAAGCTTTTGCACGACATGTGGAAAACGCCAAATTGAAATCTGCCGGGGGTGAATAAATGAAGCTCAGATTGTGGAAGCTCAGGGTAATGTTCACCATCAACCGAACACTCCCCATAGTGGTCCCAGCGATGATTGCTATAGGATTAGCATCAATACATCCGAACGGGTGTGCTCTCTCAAACACATGGTCTTCATGTGATAGATAGTTTCCCCGCTCGAAACATCCCCCCTAAATTCCCCTTTTTCGGGTCAAAATTCAGCAACGTTTCTCAATCTGAATACCGCCCTATTCAGATATGGCGTTATTGACCGCCGAAATTCGATACGCCTTGAGCCTGACGGCGCTCGGGCCATGGTTCAGGCGCTCGGTTTGGTCAAGGCTATTTGGTAACCCGGCGCAACGCCATTCAAACGGCCGGGTCTATCCGGGGGCTCGCTAACTTGCCTAAATCTGGATATTCGAGCGTAACAATCCCTCAACCAGTTTATTCCCAGCTTGTCGAAGAAGCGAAGCATCGCAAGACAGCGGTCTCGACCTTTCTCGTTAAACTTGTCAATGGTACCGTACCAAGTACGGTACAATTAGCCCGATTTGCAACAGAAGGAGCAAAGCGGGCCGGGTGGGATTCGAACCCACGATTTGCGGCTCCGCAGGCCGCCGTCTTGGTCCTGGCTCGACTACCGGCCCCGCGCACCTCAACCAGATCATCTCCTTATAACGAGTTCAGATGAAAGACAAATCCCACCCGAATTCCCGAGTGGAATAGTTAATAGCCAATCGAACAGTGCAACAGCGCCATGCCCGACCAAACGAATGCATGGAAGATCAGGGTGAAAAAGGGGAACTCCGAGGTAGAAGTCGCAGGTCCATCCCCCGAGATCGTTCAGAAAATGTTCGAGGATCTCGTCAAGAAGTACATGACGAAGCTCGCCTCGTCCCGGTAACCCTCCATTACCGCGGATCCGATCGCCCGGTCCGAGTCTGATTATCCGACTGATGCTCTCTAGTGATACGATATGCGAAAGAACATTCTCGTGTCGGGAGTCACACTGCTCGCTCTTGCTCTCCTCTTCGGAGTCTCATATCCCGATGGTCTTCTCTTCAGCCTACCAATATCGATCCTCAACATCGTTCTTGGGCTAGTCACGAGAACGCCGCTGGGAGTGGAGATTCAACCGGAATCTGCCGACACCAGATTAGTGGTTGACCGGGGCGTTGTCCGGGCCAGCATTTACCAACTTGTCTTCCTGAATTCCAGACTCGTACTCAAACGGCTGAGTTCGGTTAGCGTGACTGTCATCCTTGCCCTAGTGCTTGCCGTCGTGGGGTTGGGGTTTCTCTACATTGTCGGAGCGTTGATGGGGGGAATCACAGGATTCTCACTACAAGAATACTTCACCCAAAGAGCCCGAAACAAAATCGAGAGTGAGAACGCGCTGACTTCCGTCGGACCGAGTGACATCGAGATCGAATACTCCGATCTATCAGAGGTGAGGCTCGGCAAGAAGCGCCTCTATTTCATATCCGAAGCCAATTCTTTCGCGACAAGCCTGCCCAGGAAATACCCAGAAAAAATAAAGCCTATGCTGGCGAAGATCTTCGGTTCAAAATTCATTGACGAGGAATCAGTCAGCATGGCCGAGGCTGCGCAGAAAGAGAATGAAAAGCGCCAGCATTCCCGTAGCGACCGTGGCAAGTTCTCCCGCCGCTAGTATCCTGTTGGGCTCTATGAATAATGCTCCTCGCCCCAGAACTGATTCTACGTAAAACGTCCATGTCATGAATATCATGCTTGCCAGACCAGTGGCCAAGGAATAGATCCATAAGCCGCTCCAGAAGAACTTCTCGCGGGACGAGGCCAAGATAGCTCTCATAGTGCTCATCTGCATAATTAAGATCGCGATGTGCGAAAACTCCACATCAGACTCAACTCGATGATACACAATCTACTTTCGTCGTCGAAAAGCTCTCACAAGGTTCTTGGTGCCCTTAACGCGCCAGAGTTGCAGACCTGCAATGATCAGCGCGCCCAGAACCGCGACAATCTGGGAAATTACGAACCGAGTTGCACCGTCTATCAGTGAGACAGTGAACGCCCAGTTGTAGAACGATTCCGTGGTCGACTTTAACGCCTGGATCGATGCGACCGTGTTCACAAACCAGTTCGCCTCGACTATGTATGGCGCGAACAAGATAATCGTGAAGGGAGCGAGCACCAACGCAGCTGTCCTGATCATCCTCAGAGGATACAGCATCCTCCGAACTTGCTTGTCGGATCCGGCCTTCACGTAAGCTGTGCTTTCAAACACGTTCATCCAAAGGGTGACCACCACCAACGCGTTTCCAAGAGAGAGAAATAGCGCGATAGAAATGGGTAGGGCCCATGAGCCTATGGGGATAGACACGGTTTTGTCAACGAAGCCAGTGTTCAACGCGTTGTAGAAGAAGAGAAGCTCTAGGCCTACGCAGATCGCGGTGAATAGGATTGCCGGAATCCAGCCGCGCACAACTTCCCATCGCAAAAAGAGTCTATGGTATTGCTCGGACATTTCTGCTTGTGTCCGTTTGAGCCGTTCTCGGCCTTGTTAAAAAACCAATGGACCCTGTAACCAAATGGTTTCTCGCGGGGTTACGGGACCTTAGTCTATTCCTCGAACAGCCCTGACTCTCCGGAACGCGATTCTATGGTCGCGCGCTAAGTGTTAGAGTCGAAACTCACAGGGGATCGACACTTTACTTGAAAAAACGGATCGGAGTACTAGCCGTCCTCATAATGACAGCAATCGCCTTGCTAGTCCCTCCGGCCTACCCTGCCACGATGAATCCTCAAGAGAATGTGAATCTCTACACCGGTAACAAGCTCATAATCGATTCAAACCAGGCATCGATAAAGTCCGTTGTTGTTCGAGGAAACCTTACCGCCGCCACGCTCTCGAATAGCGTGTATCCATCGAAAAACTTCACGTTGACAACAAATTCGACCCAGCTGTATACGGTCGACGTCTTGCTCTCATACCAATCGCCTTACACTTCAGAGATAGTTATCAGCGATCCTTCGTCAGGGTCCAAGACCCAATACACATCCTACTTCGTCTCGGGCGGAGATCTGAACCTCACGGTTTTCGCCTCGTTCCAAGCCTCTCCCGCAAGCGGACCCAGCGCCCCTCTGGGCTGGGCATCTTTCTACGGCTGGGTATCCCAGTTCGGCGGGGCCTTTCCCCTCTGGATCAAGATACTCTACGCGGTCCTGGGGGCTCAGTTCGCCTTTGTCGGATACAGATGGATAAAATTCGAGGATGAGCGTCGGAGGATTGAAGGACACCTACCTCCATTGGACCGGGGAAACAAGGCCTATCTTTGGACTGAGGTGGTTTTCCGCACCCTCATCGCTGGCTTTGCCATCAGTCTAGCTATAATGATCGGCGAAGTCTTAGTTCTCTTAATCGCCCAGTACCTATTCTTTGTCAACCTGACCCTGGTATCGCTTGTCGATTTCTTCTCCATATTTTTCGTGGCGGCCCTAGGTACCCTAGTCTACCTCGCGCGAGAGGGCCTCGACCGTATTTTCGATCTGAAACCGATGATGGAGGACTGATCAGTGGCATCTAAGATACATGTCGCATCAAATGATGATCAGCTGTCTGAGTTCCTCTTTGGATCCGTAAGGCCATGGTGGGACAAGCAACCATGGTTCAGACGACTATTCGTAATTCCCCTTAAATCGGTCGACAAATCCTACTCCAGATGGAGCAAGGCAAGAGTTTCGCCGAGAAGATTCCGGAAGATCCAGGAACGCTTGGATAGGGAATATCCGCCGGAGAAATTCTCGCCGGCAAACCTGATCGGTCGAGATAAGGAATTCAACATTCTCATGGATTCCTTCAGACTCCACGTGCTACGTCATCCCATGCTTGCAAAATACTTCGGGCGCGACGAGCTTCCAAAGGCGATTTGTCTCGCCGGCGACAGCGGAACCGGGAAGACGTTTCTGACCATGGTTTCGTTGAGGCAGATGCTCATGGAGGGTTACCGTGGCGGTGTGTTGGTTACACCTGTCATTTTGAAGGGGTCGGATGTCTACTCGGAGTTCTACGGGAAAAGTACTCGGCAACTCGGTAGATTCCTAGACTACGCAAGCTCCGTCCCATCAGTCGTCTATATCGACGAGTTCCAGAGCTTCGGCAGAAAGGTGAGAGGAGAAACCGGTGCCGAGATAGAGGATACGAGGCTACAGGATGAGCTGAATCGCTGGCTCGACAAGATTGTAAGCGGAAAAACCCGGACTCTTGTCGTCGTAGCAACGAACGCCTATGAGAAGATCAGAGAGGACATACGCAGACGATTGACAAAGGTCAGCCTAAACGATGGGGTGACACGTGAAATGCTCCTCGCGGTTGTAGAGGACTCGATAAAGCGAGAGGCCTGGCTAGGGTTGAAAGCGGAAGATCTTCTCGATTTGATGGAGAGGGAGGTCACGATGAGACGTAGAGCTTCGCTCACGCCCAGTGACATCCAAGAAATCTTCCGTGAAGTCAGAAAATCCAAAGAAGCACCGCTAAGAGACAAATTCAGAGACAATCGCGGCCTCTCCACTAGCATCGAGAGACCCAAAATATCCGTCAAAATAGACGACTTTGTGATCGCTGCCAGGAATATCAAGCTCTACTCCGAACAAGAAAAATCACAAGAAGTTACAGACGCGGTCTACGTGAGCAAACCCAAAGTCAACAGAGAAGACGTCGGGGGACTGCACGACGTCAAAAACAAGATTCTGAACCACATCGCTCTCGCTTTCAATCCATCAATGGCCGAACTAGGGCATCAGTCCAATCCCAGGTTCTTCCTACTTGGCCCGCCAGGGACCGGCAAGACTCTCCTCGCCATGGTAGCGGCCGCAGAGAACAACGTGGGATTCATCAAAGTCAGAGGTGGCGAACTCATGAGCGGTGCGAACTACATGGGGGACCCTGAAAAAAGGGTCAAGGACCTATTCTCGCTAGTCCGACAAAAGAGTCCCTGCATACTCTTACTAGATGAGGCGGACGCGATCTTCTGGGGAGGAGATCCCTCGAGCAACAAGATCCTCGCCCAAGTAAAAGCGGAGCTGAGCGAGTTGAGACCGGAGGACAGGGTAGTTGTCATCGCAACTTCGAACAAAGAACAATTGATCGACCAGGCCACACGAGACAGATTCGAACCCAACATCTACTATGTTCACCCGCCACAAAACGATACCGAATGGAACGAAGTCGTCGGAATCCACCTAAGAAAATTCGGTACATACTTGCACCCAGAAGTGGACGCAGGAAAGATCACGAAGATGTTCCGGCGTCAGCGAATTCTTAGCCCAAGAGGCGCCGCAGAGACAGTGTCAGAGGCCCACCGGATGTGGGCATCAGAGGTCGCCGCCGCTCGCGAAGTCACCCAGGCAAAAGGTCAAGAAACATCGCTTCAAGCTGTCACGCTCAAGTACCAAGATGATCTCGACCGGCTAGACCAGTTGCTAGCGATTTACAAGAACGAGGGAAGCACACTCACCCCCGACCAGGTCAACCAAGACAACTACAAGATACGACTCTTCCACTTCCAACGAGCCATCTCAAGCCTCGAGTCCCTTGAGGACAAGGAACACCGGGAAATCGCTGAGGCATTGATTCTATCCCAGGTGATACCTGGAGTGACATATGGTCTCTACACGAGTGATAGAGGAAGCGGTGGAATCCTAACCATCCAGTGCACGGTAAGACCCATTAATCCTGGAGAGAGACACGTATCGGTTACCGGCCAGGCAAGCTCGATGATGATGGGACAGAGCTTCGTGCCTGACGATTCCGTCATTCAAAGCGCCACTAACGCTGTCGAGGCGGTCAGGTCCTGGCTGTGGTTGAAAGCTCGGGTGAACCTAACCAGGTTCCATGTTGCTTTCCAGATTCGATCCATTCTCGAAGGAGCACCCGGTCAGGGAGTATCAGGTCCAAGCGCAGGCTATGCTCTGCTGAACGCGCTAGTCTCAGAATTGTCAGGAATCCCAATACCACAGTCCAGAGTTATGACCGGCACGATAGGACTGAAGATGGACGTCGGTCCCGTCGGGGGGCTCGGAGGGAGAGGGAGAGAAGCTGGGAAGCTAGTGGGTATTTTGAAGGCCGAGAAGATCAAGGTCACTGACCTACTGGTGCCGGAGTCCAACTTCAAGAACGCATCCGACGAGATGAAGATGATTCAGGACGAGGGAATCATCGTTCACCCTATCGCGAACGCTCCGGATGGTTGGCCGATACTCTTCTCGACGAACGCCGAAGACCTCGCGAAAAGGATTCGGCAATCTCTCATCGAGAGGGAGTCAGTAGTGGAGATGGGGCCCAGTTCGTCGCGACCGGTCGGAAGCTCAGGAGCGTAATTCTACCACAAGAATAGGGTCTGCGAGAAGGATCAATTACGCCCAATATTGAAACCGTGGAGAAGCCCATCCTTCTGAGTCTGGACGGTAGAGGATTCCACGTACTACGATACTCGGCCATTCCGGAGGAGGGAATGACTCGGTTGAGCTTCGAACTCGTGGACCCGAACAGCGGTGAGGGAGCATCCGCTGAGGCTGTCGTCGATCCCAAGCTAGTCGAAGACCTAAACTTCTACCGAACACAGGGGCCAACAAGAAAGGCATTCCTGATCTGGATCGATACTGTGAAGGGCGAAGTAAGTTGGCAGCTTCGAAAGATACCGGAAT
>WNGL01024075.1_pt1 | contig 10057 bp, 11 predicted proteins | sample 5400591 | NCBI WGS metagenome assembly WNGL01 (sample SAMN13153377, study PRJNA577476) | soil metagenome | isolation source: 80 cm soil or saprolite under Garry oak tree replicate 1 | place: USA:California | collected 2016-06-15 | reverse complement strand
CGTGAATTGGTTAGTGGTGATCTTGTGCGGATTCCTATTGCTGGAGTCGACTTACGCCCTCAACTCAGCCTGGTGCGGCGTATAGACAAACAGCTTTCGCGAGCTGCGCAGGCCTTTTGTGCGCTCTTGGAAACTACCAGTGATAGTTAAGGAAGCCCAGAAATGCTCCATCCATGGCAAGTCTTTCATGGTACTTGGGTGAAATTGTGGAAGTAAAAAAATACTTTACCGGTACTGAAATAGCGGCGAGCGCACGTATTTCAAAAGGAACACCGGAGGGCTATTGGGATTATTACGATCTCGCATTGTCTCAGCTTGTATTGGGCAAACCCGGTGCAATGGATAGCTACAAAAAAGCTATAAAGGTCACCCCAACTCCTGGTAAAGAGAAATTTGTGAGTGTACTAGATAACCTCCAATTATTGCAAACTAAAAATGCAATTACTCCTATCGTGAAAATAAAGTATATCCCAAACTGGATGTACCTTTTTGCTTGACTTGGAGAGGTTGTTGGAGTACCATAGCTACAGTTGGTAACGAATGTTACTAATATTTCCTCATTTTGGGAGTAGTTATTCATGCAGCAGCGTGAAGCTATGCGTTGGTTGCAACTGACGTATAAAGTGCCTAGCGAACCTTCTCAAAAGCGTGTGTGGGTGTGGCGGCGATTACAAAACCTTGGTGCATTTGCGTTACAAAACTCTGTCTACTTGCTTCCATATTCTGAGGAGGTTGAGAAACATTTTCGGCAGCTAGCTTACGAAATTCATGAGATGGGTGGAGATGCAAGCATTTTTTCTGTAACCGCGCTTGATGCTCCTGATGAGCGCCGTATCCTCCAAGTTATCATAGAAGCACGCGAGGGTGAGTACAACACGGTTATTAAGGTCTGTTCCCGTTTTTTGGCCAAGGCTCAATGGGTAGTCCAGTCACAAGGTTGGAATGACCAGGTGCATGCTGAATTTACCGAGGTGTTGGAAAAGGTGCATGTGCTCTTTCGTACCGCCAAGCGCCATGATATGTTAGGTGTTTTAACTGCCGCGAAACGTGCTTCAGCGGCAGAGGCCCTGATGATATGTGAGCAAGTGTTCCGCATGCTACTCGATCAGGAATATTCTCGAGCCAGCCGTTTGTTAGAAATGCATAGCGATCTGCTTCCATCCTCCACGGACATTGAGCCACCTGCTGCAAATAAAACGTTAGTTGGGCAGACAGAGCAGAAAAGTTTGCCTGCTGGTGGCGAGGAATCGGAGTGATGTGACCAGCCAGTCAAGAGTTATCTTGAAACTGAATTTCAAGCTCATTGCATAGTTTATACATATTGTGTCGGATATATTTCATTAAGGTGCAACCAAAGATGTACCTCATGCGTATATATCATTAAAGATAACTGATTCGAGATACTTAAGCAGGTTTCAAAAGGGAAAAGAAAATGCAGGAGCAAGATTATGTGCAGCAGAAAAGCGGCACCAGGGCAATATCGATTGATAACCGTCTCTTTCTAACAAGAATACGTATCTTGCAATTTCTGGCATTGGTCCTCTCTGCCGCATTTGCTTTAGGCTTGCATCTGATTTTTGCGAGATAGCTTAGATTTAGCGCTAATAATTATAGGGGGCATCCGTTCAGGATGCCCTTTTTGTTGCTCCTCTAGATTTTCTAGTTACCAAATGCTCTTAGATACATATTATGTCCCATTTCATGGCATTTAATGAAAAACTGAGCAAATTTGGCTTGCACTCAGCTATAAGAAATAGTACAATCAATAGTATTCAAACCATTGATTTATGAAGCGGGGTAATTTGTAGTTATGAGTATATCTGTATCTCACCAGCCAATGAATGAGCAACCTGAGCGTGGCACCACGCCGCGTCGTCTGATCGTTACCGCAGGTGTTGTTATTTTTGCAATTCGTGACTGGTCGCTCTGGGTTTTATTACGTGATAGCCCCTGGGGGCCGCCCATGCGCATCGTACTTGGTACAGAATCGGTAACTGATGCCGTAGATCGTACGCTCGAAGCTGTGCTGGCCTGGCCAACTAGCGCTACATTGTTGGAACTCAAGGCAGGCTGGCAAGAGCAGCAAGTCTATGTATGGGGGAGCGCCGAACAGGGAGCTGCCGTCTCATTGATTCATAGCGTTTTGTTGCATGCCAATCATGATGAGTTGCGTCCAAATTTGCACAAGCAACCAGTGCCTAGCCTGCGAGTTGGTTGGAGATCGGTAGAAGAGATCGAAACGGGCCAACATGTTCTCGACCCAGAGGTTCGTCCAGTGTTAGATAGCGCGTTGATCTCACTACGATCTCATATTCAACGCGACCCGGAGATAGTATTGCGCTATCTTGCTGATATGAGCAAGATGGGTTCAGCGGATGACAATGGTGATTGGTGGCGCCAGGATCTAAATGACCATGCGATCAAGGAGACTCGTGCTTTGTCCATGCAAAAGGAACCACTTTCAGGAGATGGCATACTAACACTGGCTGAAGCCGCCTTACTTTACAAGGCATTTTTCCCTCCGACAGAACAGATAGACTTGTCAAACTTACGGCGGCGCTTCCTGACAACGAATCGACTCGAGGCTCTGGATGAAGAGCGGCCTGTGCGTGGTAAGGAACTTGACTGGCGTCGTGTTAGCAAGGCGTATCGTTATAATGGCTCGTAGCGAAAAGGAATAACAATGGCAAAGGTGACAACGGGTACTGGCGATACAGGCTATACTGGTCTACTTGGCGAGCAACGGGTACCAAAATATGATCCTCGGCCAGACACTTTCGGTACTGTCGATGAAGCCACATCCGCCTTGGGATTGGCACGTGCGATGGCCAACGATCCCAAAGTTAAAGAAATCATCCATCAAATTCAGCAAGAACTCTACCTGCTAATGGGTGAGTTGGCAACAACGCCTGAGAACTACGAGAAGATGGGATTGCGCATGACGATTGAACATGTACAACGCCTGGAACAGGTTGAAGAACAACTGAAACAGGAAGTTGAAATTCCAAATAAGTTCATCATTCCTGGCGATACACCCGATGGCGCTGCGCTAGATCTTGCTCGTACGATCATTCGCCGCGCCGAGCGCATGGCAGTAAAGTTGCTTCACGATGGAGTCATTCAAAATGGCGAAGTTGTGCGTTACCTTAATCGTCTCTCCGACCTCATTTTTATTCTTGCTCGCTATGTTGAGGTGAAGTCGTCGTTGGCAGAATTGCCGGAGTGATACAAAAGTCCCAGTTACAAACTATTACTTGACTAATTAGAACATCCGAACTATACTTTCTTTTGGTGCTTGTAGCTCGTTACGATCTTTGAGTCGCTCACATTGAAAGGAGAGTATCCACATGTCAAACCATCCAATTGTACACATTGAAATTCCGGCGAAGAAAGCCGAGGAAGCTGGAAAGTGAAATTCCGGCGAAGAAAGCCGAGGAAGCTGGAAAGTTTTACGGTGACCTCTTTGGCTGGAAAATTGAGGCTGACCCAACATACAACTATGTGCAGTTCGCGGCGGAAGGTGGCCCTGGCGGGGGCTTTGTCGAGGTACGCCAGAGTGGCCTTCCTATCGAATATAAGACTGATAGCCTGCTCGTCTATGTCTCGACAGATGATATTGATGCTACCCTTACGAAGGTCGAGTCTCTTGGTGGCAAGATTCTGATGCCTAAGACAGAGATTCCCCATGTTGGCTGGTGGGGAGTTTTTTCTGATCCGACGGGCAATCGGGTTGCGCTTTACACGAGTATGGGGCAGTAAGCCTGGTTTACTTCTATTGCTTGCTGGGTATCCTTTCAACTTTTGTAGGAATGAGAGGATGCCCTTTTTAGTTTCTTTGCCTGCAACAATAATAAACACGATTGCTACTCATCTATCACAGCATGATCGCAAGTTGCAACGATGTCTAATTGTCGGATGTTATTGTGTGATTTTATCGGAAGAGTGTATAAAATGACTATGCAAAAAGCGTCAGGTTGTGCATAGCATATCTTATATTGAAAAAGGCGAGCATGGAATAATAGTAATAACGATTATTACGTACTGTGCAAACCAGGATATCAAAGGTCGGGATTGCTCTCCAATCGTGAAATGTTTTTTGAACGACCCTCAACAAGAGGGCTTAGTAGTAGTTTAACGTATAAGGAATAAGCATTTAATGGGCGATAATTCGATTGTAGTTGGAGTTTTTAAAGAAGAGGTCCGAGCAGAGAGTGCTATAGATGTTCTCAGGGATGTAGGATTTAACAATGATCAGATTGGCTTTGCAGGACACACTAGTAAATGGGTGATAAGTCGCATTCTTGAGTACATGTTGACTCTGGGTGTGCCTGAAGAAGAGGTCAGCTACTATGAGTCTGAGTATGAGGCTGGTCGCAGTATTGTTTTAGTCAAACATGATGGGCGCCGAAGTGAAACTCTAGCCATCCTCTTGTTGAACGGTGCCAGAAACCACAAGTACTTGAAGATGGGGGAGCATGCGAGCAAGGAGCCATCTAATAACTCGGTTTCCACTAATATGGGATTGCATGACCAGCTAGAAGCTTCTCAACATTCGTCATCCGATAGTTCATCAAAAACTCCTGCTACTTACGATAGCGAGCCACTCACAGGCGACGATATGGCATCCTTACGGAAGTTGCTTGAGAGTGAAGGTCTCGACCACTTACTCTAATAGACCTCCAGTAGACCTCCATTGACTATGGCTGTAGTGCCGGGTCTTGCTGCAAGTTTCATGGTTGGCAGCCCAAGTATAACTGTGGCTGTAAGCTGATAGATACCTTCTTCTGGCAGGGTATTTCCCCCTACCGTAATAGCGACTCTATCACGCGGTATGATGGTGCCTTGTGCTTCCCCTATAACGAGACCAGGTCTTCCACGGCCTTTGCCATAAATAGATGTTTTGTAATGAAGTGGAGCATTGCCTGGCACCTGCAACTCTCTTAGGTCGAGAGTGAGGCGGACATCGAAAGGTTCGTCGTGAGCGAGAGTCCTGCGAGGCCCTGCTGATTCAACTCCAATCATCTCCATTCCGGGCACATGTAGTGTGCCGGTCAGACTGGGCTTTGTCACCGATGGAATAAGAGGCTCGCTCTCAGTAACTATCGCAGGCATATGATCAGGTTCTTCAGTTTTTAGAAGATCCGGTTCATCCTCTGGAATGTTCAGCCCGGTGCTCTCACTCAGAAAGTCTACAAGCTGTGTTTTTTGCCACCCCGTCCAGGTATGCTCGCGCCTGCTCTGGATATGCAGAGCATGTGTGCTATGTACATTGTTGTGTTCATCGAGCAGGAATTCAACCGTGAACGTAGCTAGCTGATAATATTCCATCGATGGACTTGCGCCCTTTTCTGACTCTATTGGAAGCGTCGTCGCGTGTTGGGCATCGCTTGCTGCCGATTCTGCTGCCAATTTGCGTGCCTGGCCAATCCAGTCCTGTTTGATGATGCGCTCAGCCGATAGACCACTCAAGTCGGCTACCGCTGCAGCTATGTCGGCAGATGATAGAACGGCAAGTTGCGCAAAGGTGAAGATGCCGACACCATTTAGCCGTTTTTCGACCGCTGGACCGATACCGTTGATGAGCTTGAGATCATCAGTCTCGGTTGGTTGTCCTGCCTTCAAGTTGAATGTACTCTCTTTCTGTGACATAGCTATTCTCCTCTCCGACTGGATCACCGTAAACGGACCATTGAGTAGGCCCGACACCTTCACAGCGATGAATGCTTCGATACTTTACGAGGGTAATGCCCTGATTGCTTAACTGGCGCTCAGATAGATGCCCCCACAGTCTGATAGGCATGTCTGTGGGGGCAAGCGAGCATCAAACTATGGGCTCACCTCAATCGCTTCGTAGTAGAAGAGAATTGGATCTAACGAGCAGAAACCGACGATGGGTGATGGTCTACCATTGTTTGCGATAAGGGCGGTGACGACGTTGATCTCAAATGGTGTTCCATCAGTTGGCTCCACCCTCACGTAGTTGGGTGGAATGTAAAACTGAACGTGGTAGAAATTGAACAGATTCATGGGAACAGGCCGTCCAGCGGGAGGAATTTCAAGATCAAGGATGTCTCTCCCTAAGGACTCCATGAAAATTTTCACCCTCCATTGGCCACAAATCAATGATGCCGCCTGGCCTGACAAGTACCAATAGACGTCAACCAGCCAGGCTTCATTGCTATCAATGATCCGTGCAGGCTGACCAGGCTGGTCTGCTTCACTGACAAGTACATACATATTCCCCGAGAGGAGATTGGAAGGGAAGTCGGTTTCAAAAGCGCACCGGGTATTAAATGCCTTCGCCATTAGCTCCTGTTCAGTTAGTCGATCTTCTAACACGGTGGCTTGCACATCAGAGGGTGCCATAGACGGCGCGACTGCGCTAGAGGTCGAGGTTTGAGTAGTGGTCATTTTTTGTCTCCTTCTTAGATGAGCTACGCGGCTATCAGCCGCACATTGACGGACTGGTCAAGCTACGAGTGTCCCTGGCGCTTCCGGATGAATCACCATGCTATGCCGACGAGAAGCAAATGCATTGGTTCACATTTCGTAATGCTGTCGACAAGAGATCAACCTTGCATCCATAGACGTTTGAACCAATGTACAACGCGCCAGCTTGTGTCAAGTCTCACACCCATCTCCTCTAAGTGAGGCGCGATGAAGTCCTGAATCTCATCCAGGTTTTTCAGGTAGTGTCGTTTCCCACTCGGCACATGGGTGATATGGCCGTGCCAGACACCACGGCTACCTTTTTCAACTGCGTCTTCGACCCAGACCTTGACGATGAACGATTGGGAAGTTGACTCCAACGATTCCATAGTCGTCCTCGCAACTCATTTGAACTTGGACAGGTTTAGAGCGCTTCGATTAGACCTCATCAGGTGCTGAGGTAAAGTTAACATGGAGGTGTCTATGATAACGTCTTCTTACAATCTTTCTTTGCGTTACTTAAGCGTCTTTTTTGCGTCTCCTGAATGTCAATTTAGCGTCTTCTGTTTTATCCATGTTGTGCTTTTCAAGCATGAGTGCTAGTGTTTTTCGTGCAGGGTCATCTCCACCATTTGAATGCTCTGTTGTACTTCGTTCTGGAGTTGAGCGAGGCTTCTTTGCATCTGTGCGAGATGTCCAAGAACCTCAAGTAGTGGAGGGACGGGTATCTCGGGAGAAGTATCAACCTCGACAGGTGCGGGAGCAGGCTCATCAAGCTGATCTGCCTGTATTTGCCTGTAGATCGCGATGGTGCTTTTGGATGGACTTATGCCCAGCTCTTCTTCCAACGCTGCTGCACAACGTTCATACTGTCGCAGCGCCTCTGCCCGGTCGCCAAGTAAGTAATACAGGCGCATCATGCGCCGGTGAGTTCGTTCACGGGCCCTGTCATAGCACATGATGCGCATTCCGTATAACAGACCAGTCTCATAGTCGTGTATCACTTCGCAATAACTCATCAGCTTATCGAGCATAGCCAGATACAGACTCTGGAGACGTTCTCGCTCTAGCAAGCACCAATCTTGATACCAGCCCTCTAATAAAGGTCCCTGGTAGAGTTGTACGGTCTCTTGTAGAAGTTGCGCTGTTGAGCTATCTAGTTCCTGGCCTGGTGTTTTCTGCACAAGGTTAAATGTTCGCTCGAACACAGCTACATCGAGCCAGAAATTAGCGGCTGAGTTGAGCTGGACCCAGTCTGGTTCAACGAGCACGATGCGATCATTGAGTCGCTGATTTTGGGAACCTAAGGCAGATTGAAGCTGCCAGAGGGCTTGCCGCAAGTTCTTTTTTGACTGGGCTGTGGTGGTATCAGGCCACAGGATGCTAGCAAGTATTTCACGGGGAAGTGAGTGATCTCGATGTAGCAACAGGTAGCAAAACAGTTCCTGTACCTTGCGAGCATCGAAGCCATCCAGAATTTGTTCGTCGCGCCGAACACAGAATTTCCCAAAGAGTTGTATACATATTTTGACCATCAGTTCCCCCATAAGGCGATGGACTGACTTAACTTAATATCCAGACTCAGGCCTAAGTGTGGGCACATATTAGAAATCTTCTTTACGAATTTACTTTCATTACAGAAATTGTGCTAATCTTTTACACTCAAATCCACATACATAAATATTGATTATAATCATAATATTATAATCTCAGTAACTTTGTGTAATTATATAAAATTAATCATAGAATACTAGGTTTTTCCAAAAATTTAGGATATACGATCATTTCTGTCATCATTTGGCGTTAGAAATGCTGAAAAACTGATTTCTTTGACAAACTGAAAAGGAGGTTTTGAAGCTTCCCTTGTACTATCTCGAATTCGTATTAAGTTGATGTCGGTTCGAGGCGCTGCTTGCTAAAACGTTCAAGTACAACATGCTACATTATCAAGGGAATAGTGGATTGATTCCTTGTTGGTTAGGTAAGATTTATCCTCGACAATGGTAACATTTTTTCCCATTAAAATCTACCCGAAATATGTTAAATTGTAGTATTTATGGCTTGGACATGAAATACTACAAATGAGCATACCTGCTTCGGATGCATAAAAACTCCGTTCTCCCAACGTATATACGATTGCTGATCTGATTTTTGATGCATCTAACTATGATAGAATGAAGCAGTACATTGTTTGAGCCATTATCCTGCCCATAAGCGCTTTGATCATTGATTTGCCATATGAAAGAGCCATCATGGAACAACGATTTGTATTCGGCACCAGCGAACATCAGAGGTTAATGGATGATGGTGATGCCTGGCGGCGCTGGGGGCCATATCTGAGCGAGCGTGCATGGGGTACTGTACGTGAGGATTATAGTCCTGAAGGTAATGCCTGGGAGTACTTATCTCATGATGCTGCTCGATCAAGAGCTTATCGTTGGAATGAGGATGGGTTGGCGGGAATGAGCGATGATAAAGGGCAGATGTGCTTTGCTATTGCTCTTTGGAATGGCCATGATCCAATTCTCAAAGAGCGCATGTTTGGTGTAACAGGACCTCAGGGGAACCACGGCGAAGATGTTAAAGAAGTGTATTTTTACCTTGATAGCACACCAACTCACAGCTATATGCGTATGCTGTATAAATATCCGCAGGCAGCTTTTCCTTACCAACGACTCATAGATGAGAATAGACGGCGAAGTAGGAAAGATCCGGAGCATGAGTTGTTGGATACAGGTATTTTCGATGACAGCCGCTATTTTGATGTGTTTGTAGAATACGCCAAGTCTGCTCCTGACGATATTTTGATTCGTATCAGGGCTATCAATCGTGGGCCAGAGCCTGCGATACTGTATCTGCTGCCTACTATCTGGTTTCGCAATACCTGGTCCTGGAGTGGTATTGATGAGAGGCTCCCACTTTTAAGGCAAAGGAATTGGGATGCACTAGAAGGACGCGATATATCTGGTGATGGGCGCGATAAATCACGCCCCTACATGTTGATAGAGGCCCAGCACCCGATCCTGGGCGACTATCATCTATTTTGTGAAGTAACTATGCCATCCGATGATGTACTTTTCACCAATAATGACACAAATATGCTGCGACTATTTGGTGTTCCTAACGCTACTCCTTATGTCAAAGACGCCTTTCATGAATACCTTGTTCAGGGAAACTCACTAGCAGTCAATCTATCACGTGTGGGCACGAAAGCTTGTGCGCTATATACGCGAACAATCGCTGCTGGTGAGTCATTCACCTGGCGATTGCGACTCACGAAAGTAAAGAACCCTGATGACGAAGGCAGAAACTTTGCCGGACATTTCGCTGATTTCGAATCGACGTTCAGGTTGCGCCTGCGGGAAGCAGAGGAGTTTTATACAGCTCTTCAACCCGATCACCTGGACGAGGATCAGCGGCGCGTACACCGCCAGGCACTAGCAGGGATGCTGTGGAATAAGCAATTCTATCACTTTATTGTTGAGAAGTGGTTACAAGGTGACCCGGCTCAACCGCCGCCGCCTGCACAGCGCAAGTATGGGCGTAATCATGAATGGCGACACCTGTACAATGAACGGGTAATGTCGATGCCAGACAAGTGGGAATATCCCTGGTATGCCTCCTGGGA
>WNGL01017802.1_pt1 | contig 10057 bp, 10 predicted proteins | sample 5400591 | NCBI WGS metagenome assembly WNGL01 (sample SAMN13153377, study PRJNA577476) | soil metagenome | isolation source: 80 cm soil or saprolite under Garry oak tree replicate 1 | place: USA:California | collected 2016-06-15 | reverse complement strand
GAGCGTGAGGTTGATGCGATGGTCGGTGACGCGGCCTTGCGGAAAATTATAGGTGCGGATGCGCTCGGAGCGGTCGCCGGAGCCGACCTTCTCGCGACGGTCCGCCGCGCGGGTCGCGTTGATGCGCTGCTGCTCGGCGTCGTAGATGCGGGAGCGCAGGATGTTCATCGCCGACGCGCGGTTCTTGTGCTGCGAACGGCTGTCCTGCATCATCACCACGATGCCGGTCGGAATATGGGTGATGCGGATCGCGGATTCGGTCTTGTTGACGTGCTGGCCGCCGGCGCCCTGCGAGCGCATGGTTTCGATCCGAAGATCATCGCTCTTGATGTCGACATCGACCTCCTCGACCTCCGGCAGCACGGCAACCGTCGCCGCCGAGGTATGAATGCGGCCCTGGGTCTCGGTGTCGGGCACGCGCTGCACCCGGTGCACGCCGGATTCGAATTTCAATTTCGCGAACGCGCCGCGGCCCTGCACTTCAGCGATGATTTCCTTGAAGCCGCCCATGGTGCCTTCGCTGGCGGAGATTATTTCGACCTTCCAGCCCTGCAAGCTCGCGAAGCGTTCATACATCCGGAACAGGTCGCCGGCGAACAGCGCGGCCTCGTCGCCGCCGGTGCCGGCGCGGATTTCCAGCACGACGTTGCGCTCGTCCATGGCGTCCTTGGGCAGCAATGCCACGCGGATCTGCTGCGCCAGCTCGACGCTGCGCGACTGCAGCGTTTCGCGCTCGGCTTCCGCCATGCCGCGCATGTCGGGTTCGGTGGCGGGATCGGCGATCAGCGCATCGATCCCGGCGAGCTCGGCATTGGCCGCGCGATAGGCTTTCACGGCGTCGATCAGCGGATTGAGTTCCGCCAGTTCGCGCGTGATCCGTACGTAGTTCTCGGAGTTGACCTGGCCAAGCAACTGCGCCTCGAGGGAGGCGTGGTGCGCCAGCAGGATATCAAGTTTGGCTTCGGGCAGCATGGGCAATCTCAAAGTCGGAAAAAGGGCGAGCGCGGCGTTGTCGGGCGGAGCGCCGCTACAACGACAGCCCCTCGGCCTCGGCGAATTCGGTCAGCTTCTCCCGAATCGACACGCTGCCGGACGGCGCATCGAGCAGCGGCATCATCACCGCTTCGGCCTTCTTGGCGTCGAGCTCGAGGATCATCGCCTTGACCGGACCGTGCCCGGTGGCGGACATCGACAGCGAGCGGTAGCCCAATGCGATCAGCGCCAGCGCGCCGAGCGGCTTTGACGCCATCTCGCCGCACAGCGAGGCTGATTTATTCGCGGCATTGGCTTTCTGCACGATCTCGCGCAACACCCGCATGATCGGCGCAGACATGGTATCGAACCGTTCGGAGACCTTGGCATTGCCGCGATCGACCGCAAACAGGAACTGAAACAGGTCGTTGGATCCCACCGAGACGAAATCGACTTTCTTCAAGAGCTCGTCGAACTGATAGAGCAGCGCCGGAACTTCGACCATGGTGCCGACATCGATGCGTTCCGGCAGCGCATGGCCGTGCTGACGCAGATAGGTCAGTTCGCGCTCGACGATACTTTTGGCGGTATCGAATTCGGCGACTTCGGAAATCATCGGAAACATGATGCGCAGGGCGCGGCCGCCGCCGGCGCGCAGCAGCGCGCGGATCTGGCCGCGCAGCAGCCCGGGCCGGTCGAGGCCGAGCCGGATCGCGCGCCAGCCGAGCGCGGGATTTTCCTCGATCACGGTTTCCATATAGGGCAGCGCCTTGTCGCCGCCAATGTCCAGAGTCCGGAAGGTGACGGGCTTCGGGCCGGCGGCATCCAGCACCGCGCGATACAGCGCGAGCTGGTCGCTGGTGCGCGGCAGGCTCTGGCCGACCATGAATTGCAGTTCGGTGCGGAACAGGCCGATGCCGGCGCTGCCGGTGTCGTCGATATGCGGCAGATCGATGATCAGGCCGGCGTTGATCATCAGCTCGACGTGCTGGCCGTCCCTGGTCACGCAGGGCTTGTCGCGCAGCGCCGAATATTGCGCCTGCCGCCGGGCGCGAAACCGCACCCGTTCCGCATAGGCCGATTCGATTTCCGCCGAGGGGCGGACATAGATCGAGCCCGAGGTGCCGTCGACGATGATGGCATCGCCGGGATCGGCAACAGGGCCGCGGGCCCCATCGCGCGCGCGATCAGGATGGCGTTGTCGGGCAGCTGTTCCCGGGAGGGCGCGTGATCCTGCCCCACCAGCTGCCGCATCAGCCGATGGCCGAGGTCTTCGAGGTCATGCAGGCGATCGCGCAGATAGGGATCGGTGGAACGCAGCATGCGGGCGCGGGTATCGGATTGCACGCGCTCGACCGCGGCTTCGGCGGTGAGGCCGGTGGCGACCGCTTCGTGCAGCTTGTGCGACCAGCCATGATCGTTGGCGAACATCCGATAGGCTTCCAGCACGTCGCGGTGCTCGCCGCCTTCGGCGACGTCGCCGCGCTCCAGCATGCGGTCGAGGTCGGCGCGCAGTTTCGCCAGCGCGGTGTCGAGCCGCTTGATTTCCTTCGGCAGGTCCTCGGCGATGTAATTGGTGATGACGACACGCGGCTCGTGCAGCACCACATGGCCGAGCGCGATGCCGTCGGACAGGATCGCGCCGGTCTTGTGCACCGAATGCCGTGCGGCAGGTTCGGCGCCGGGCTGCGCCAGCGCGGACAGTTCGCCGGAGGCGATCATCTCCGCCAGCACCATCGCGGTGGTCTGCAGCGCCTCGACCTCTTCCTCGACATAGGTGCGCTTGGCGCGGTTCTGCACCACCAGGACGCCGAGGGTGTTGCCGGCGCGCAGAATCGGAACGCCGAGGAACGAATGATAGATTTCTTCGCCGGTTTCCGGGCGGAACGAGAATGCCGGATGGTTTTGCGCGTCGCTGAGATTGAGCGGGGTCGCCTCGCTCGACACCAGGCCGACCAGGCCCTCGTGCGCACTCAGGACGGTCCGGTGCACCGCGTCGCGGTTGAGACCTTCGGTGGCGTAGAGCTCGAGCGTGTTATCGACGCGCAGCACGTAGGTCGAGCAGACCTCGGCCACCATGTTGGCAGCGATCAGCACCACGATCTTGTCCAATCGTTCCTGGGCGCTGACCTGCTCCGCCATGGTTTCGCGGAGCCGTCTCAGCAAGACGCGGGGGCCTCCCGACGCGCTCCGCATGTGCTGGTACCCTCCTCCGCGAAGCCAGCACGCCGGGTGGCCGGCAGCTGGCATTAAGCTCAAGAAAAACAACAATTTTAGTCATTCGGCGCCGCACCAAACTGAAAACTGGCCGAATCAGCGTGGCTAAAACTGTCGCACAGTTTGCGGCATCCACCTCATCAGGCGTATAGCGAATTGAGGCTTGTTTTGCCAAGCAAAACGCCTGCCAGCGGCCATAACGTCTTTGTCAGCCTATGCTGCGCGCGCTAAGAAAAAATTAATCTAAGTGTGATCGAGCCCATAGAGCGTATGCAGCGTCCGCACCGCAAGTTCGGTATAGGCGGCATCGATCAGCACCGAAAACTTGATCTCGGAAGTGGTGATGGCGCGGATGTTGATATTGCGCGCGGCAAGGGCGGCGAACGCTTGCGCGGCGACGCCGGCATGGCTGCGCATGCCGCTGCCGATCACCGAGACTTTCGCGACATCGGTGGCGCTATCGAGCCGGGCATAGCCGATTCTGCTCTTGGCCGACGTGATGGTGTCACGGGCGCGGGTATAATCCGAGGCCGGAACCGTGAAGGTGAGGTCGGTGGTGGCGCCGTCCTCCGAGACGTTCTGCACGATCATGTCGACATTGATGTTGGCCTCGGCGAGCGGCCCGAAGATCGAGGCGGCGACGCCCGGCTTGTCCTGGATCTGGCGGACCGAAATCTGGGCTTCGTCCTTGGAAAAGGCGATGCCGGTGACGACGTGGCTTTCCATGATTTCCTCCTCGCTGCAGATCAGCGTACCCGGCGGCTGGTTGGCGTTGGGGTCGATGTCCCCGGGCTTGTCGAAGCTGGAACGGACGAAGATCGGCATGTTGTGCACCATTCCGAGTTCCACCGAACGGACCTGCAGCACCTTGGCGCCCTGCGAGGCCAGCTCCAGCATGTCTTCGAAGGCGATCCGGTCGAGCCGGCGCGCCTTCGGGACCACCCGCGGGTCGGTGGTGTAGACCCCGTCGACGTCGGTATAGATATCGCAGCGGTCGGCGTGGATAGCGGCGGCAATCGCAACCGCGGAGGTGTCGGAACCGCCGCGCCCGAGCGTGGTGATTCGCCCCGTCTGCGGATTGATGCCCTGGAAGCCGGCGATCACAGCGACCTCCTTGCGTTCCCTGAAACGGTTGATCAGTTCGGAACCGTCGATCTCGAGGATCCGCGCCGATGCATGGGCGTCGCTGGTCTTGATCGGGATCTGCCAGCCCTGCCAGGAACGCGCCTGAATGCCGATCGCCTGCAGCGCAATCGACAGCAGCCCGGCGGTGACCTGTTCGCCGGACGCGACAATCGCGTCATATTCGCGCGCGTCGTGCATCGGCGAGGCCTCGCGGCACCATTCCACCAGTTCATTGGTCTTGCCGGCCATCGCCGACACCACCACGGCGACGTCATGGCCGGCATCGACCTCGCGCTTCACGTGCAGCGCGACGTTGCGGATGCGGTCGATATTGGCGACGGATGTGCCGCCGAATTTCATCACGAGGCGGCCCATGACGACTGGTGCATTCCCCAAGAGGATAAGTAGTGTGACCCGCGCGGAAACTGGAGCGCGCGGGCCAAAAGGCGCGTATACATAGCGGCGCGGCTGGGGGCAAGCAACGGGTTCCGGCTATCCCCGGAACCGGGGCGGAATTGTGTGGCGTTAGCGTAATTGAGGTTGATTGTATGGGGCGTTATATCGACGATATCCTGCAGCCCGGCGAGAAGGTGCTGTATTCAACCAATGCGCACTGGGTATTTTATCTGCCGGCGATCGCGGCGTGGTTATTGGCGGCGATTCTCCTCATTTTATCGCGCTCGGCCGCCACCGAAAGCGTCATCCTGCTGTGCCTGTCGGCCTCGGCCGTGGCGGCGATTGCGGCGCTGTACTGGAGCGCCAAGGCCTGGTTCCATCGCTGGACCACCGAGACCGATGTCACCAACTTTCGGGTCGTCCACAAGACCGGGTTCATCAAGCGGCGCACGTTCGAAATGAGCCTCGACAAGGTCGAGAGCGTCGATGTCAACCAGAGCATTCTCGGCCGCATCCTCAATTACGGCGACGTCACGATCCTCGGCGTCGGCGAGGGCAAGGAAACCATCAGCACCATTGCCTCGCCGCTGAAGTTTCGCAATTCCATCACCGCGCGATAGGAGCGGCGCGCAACCTATGGCCATCCAACAACAATCACCTGCAGGCGCTTCCGGGGCCACGGCGTCCACCGTCGATCCCGCCGAAGTCGCGAAGTTTTCGAAGCTGTCGGACGAATGGTGGGATCCCAACGGCAAGATGGCGCCGCTGCACAAGATCAATCCGCTGCGGCTGAGCTATATCCGCGACGCCGCCTGCCGCAAGTTCGAGCGCAACGTCAAAAGCCTGAACTGCCTGTCCGGCCTGCGTATCCTCGATATCGGCTGCGGCGCCGGCCTGTTATGCGAGCCGTTCACGCGTCTCGGCGCGCAGGTGATCGGCGTCGATCCATCCGCCACCAACATCGCGGCGGCGAAGCTGCACGCCGACAAGGCGCAGCTGTCGATCGACTATCGCTGCACCACCGTCGAGCGGATGGACGTGCGCGAGCGCTTCGATATCGTGCTGGCGATGGAAGTGGTCGAGCACGTCTCCGATGTCGGCGTGTTCCTCAATCGCTGCGCGGCGATGCTCAAGCCCGGCGGACTGATGGTGATCTCGACGCTGAACCGCAACTGGAAGAGCTTTGCGCTCGCCATCGTCGGCGCGGAATATGTTCTGCGCTGGCTGCCGCGCGGTACCCATCAATGGGACAAGTTCGTCACCCCCGACGAACTCGCGCATCATCTGCACAACAACAAGCTGGCCATCACCGAGCAGGCCGGCGTGGTCTACAGCCCGTTCGCCGACCGCTGGAGCCTCTCGTCCGACATGGACGTGAACTACATGGTGGTGGCGGAGTGGGTGAGTTAGGAAATGCTGCTGGCACGCTCCGCGTAGCCGCGATCCGAGCACCGTCATCGCATCACCCGTCGATCGTTAGGCCAAGCCGCAACCGACGGTTATTGTCGCAACGCTGTTATGACGCCGGTTCCGGTTGACCGCGCCAGCCGCCCCCTGCACGGTGGCTGCAATTTCACCGACCAACGAATTCCTTAATCCCCCATGCTCAGCATCGCCACGCTCTGGATTCCGTTCACTATCACTGCGGCGCTCGGGCAGGTCGCGCGCAACGCGATGCAGCGGCAATTGACCGGGCCGCTCGGCACCTGGGGCGCGACCAATATCCGCTTCCTGTTCGGCTTTCCGTTCTCGCTGATCTTCTTTGCCGTGGTGATCGCCGCGACCGGCGATGCCGTGCCGTGGCCGACAGCCGCGTTCTGGCCGTGGCTACTGCTCGGCGCGCTCAGCCAGATCGTCGGCACTGGCATGATGCTGCTCGCGATGAACGACCGCTCGTTCGTGGTGACGACGGCCTATCTGAAGACCGAGGCGATCCAGACCGCGATCTTCGGTTTTGTCTTTCTCGGTGATCATCTGACCGTGCTGAAGGTGATCGCGATCCTGATAGCGACCGCCGGCGTCGTTATCGCCGCGTTGCGGCCGGGTGCCGAGAAGGGTTTTGCGGATTTGAAGCCGACGCTGCTCGGCCTGGCAGCCGCCGCGGCGTTTGCGCTGTCGGCGGTCGGCTTTCGCGGCGCGGTTATCGTCGTACCCGGCGTTTCGTTCGTGACGGCGGCGTCCTACACGCTGGTGTTCGGGTTGTTCGTGCAGACGCTGGTGCTGACGATCTATCTGTTGGCGCGTGCGCCCGAGGTGCTCAGGAAAATCTTCGGTCTATGGAAGCCCTCGATGTTCGCAGGGTTCATGGGCGCGTTCGCCTCGCAGTTCTGGTTCCTGGCGTTTGCGCTGACCGCGGCTGCCAATGTGCGCACGCTGGCGCTGGTCGAGGTGCTGTTCGCGCAAGCCGTGGCGTATTATTCGTTCAAGCAGCCGCTGTCGGGCCGTGAACTCGGCGGTATCGCGCTGATCGTGATCGGCGTCGCGCTATTGGTAGCGGTGTAAACGCCGTCCTCATCCTGTCTAGTTCCTGTCGTCCGGCAGCACCGGCAGCGGCGACACCTCGACGCCTTCCTCGATCAGGGAGCGCGCTTCATCCGGCGAGGCCTCGCCATAGATCGGGCGATGCTCGATGTCGCCGTAGTGCATCTTGCGGGCTTCGTTTGGAAAGCGCTCGCCGACGTTGTCGGCGTTCTTCACGATATGATCGCGCAATTCGCGGAGCTTGGCGCGCAGTTCACGCTCCTGCGCCATCAACAGCGGTGTCGATGCGGGTGTCGTGACATCGGTGGCAACGGCAGGCGCCGGGGCTGCGCTTTCGCGCCCCTTCTTGCTCACGATCTGCGGGGCCATGATGGCCCGTTCGACCCTGGCGGAGCCGCAGACGGGACAATTCACAAGTTTGCGCTTTTCTTGGGCTTCATAGGCGGACGAGCTTTGAAACCAGCTTTCGAACGCGTGGCCGCGTTCGCAGTGCAGGGAATATCGGATCATACCGAGCCCCGCACCAGGTGCAGATGTTCCGGACCGGCCTTGGGGTCGGCGACGCTGAAGCGCCGGCCGTGCTGCAGCGACGGCACGGTCCTGCGCGCGGTCTCGACCTTCGCAGGATCGATCTTCGCCAGGAAAACGCCGGGCTCTACGCCGCCCTCGGCGAGCACCTCGCCCCAGGGCGCAATGATCAGCGAGTGGCCATAGGTCTCACGCTTGTTCTCATGCATGCCGCCTTGGGCTGCGGCGAACACGAAGCAGCCGTTCTCGATGGCGCGGGCGCGCAGCAGGGTGTGCCAATGCGCCTCGCCGGTTTTTCGGGTAAAGGCGGAGGGCACGGTGAGGAACGCGGCGCCGCTTTCGGCGAGCGCGCGATACAGCGCCGGAAAGCGCACGTCGTAGCAGATCGTCAGCCCGATCCGGCCCCAGGGCAGGTCGGATATGACGGCGGTTTCGCCGGGCTGATAGCTGGTGGATTCGCGGTAGCTTTCGCCATCGGGCAGATCGATATCGAACATATGGATCTTGTCGTAGCTCGCGATCACGAGTCCATCCGGCCCGATCAGGAACGAGCGATTGACCGCCCTCTCAGGCGTGGCACGCAGCGCCAGCGAGCCGACATGGAGATGGATCTTCAGTTCCGCCGCCAGCGCGCGATAGGCTTGCAGCGAACGATCGTCTTCTTCAGCGGCAAGATGTTCGAACAGCGCCTTGCGGTTAAGCTGCATCATGTTGCTCACCTCGGGGGTGAGCACGTAGTCGGCACCCTGGGCCGCGGCTTGCCGGATGAGTTTGGTGCCCTGTTCAAGGCTTGGCTCGGGCAACAGCCCGGTGCGCATCTGCACCATGGCGGCCGTAAAGCTGAGGTCGGTGCTCATGAATTTGCCTTTTCGCCCGCCAGCAGCGAATCGAGCTTGCCCTCGCGGTCGAGGGCGTAAAGCTCGTCGCATCCGCCGACATGAGTCTCGCCGATGAAGATCTGTGGAAACGTGGCGCCCGCACCGGCGCGATTCCACATCTGCTGACGAAGCGCCGAATCGGTAGCCATATCGTGTTCGGTGAACGCGGCTTTTTTCCGCGTCAGCAGCGATTTGGCGGCGCTACAGTAGCCGCAGCCCGGGCGGGTGTAGATCTCGATGACAGCAGACATGTCGCGCTCTGTTTTGGAAGTCCCTGATTATATGGGAGCTTTGTGAGTGTCCACAACCCGGGCGAATACCAGCACGTCGACGGAAGCGGCCTTGGCGCGCAATAGCGCCCGCGCGCAAGCATCAACCGTGGCGCCCGAGGTCAGGACATCGTCAATCAGGACCACGCGGCGTCCCTGAATGTCGGCGATACGCTCCGCCGCGACCTTGAACGCGCCCTGCACGTTGCTGGCGCGCTGCGATCGGGACAGGCCGATCTGTTGCTGGGTCGGCCGGACGCGCCGCAGCGCTTCCGATGCTACCTTCACGCCGGTTTGCCGTTCGATGACACGCGCCAGTGCCCCGGACTGGTTGTAGCGGCGGCTCCAGCCGCGTCGCCAATGCAGCGGCACCGGAACCAACGCGTCGGCCTCGCCGAGCAGTTCATGGCCGGCCCGCGCCATCCAGCGGCCCATCGCGGGCGCCAGATCGGTGCGGTCCTGGTACTTCAGCGCATGCACCAGCGTCCGTGCGACGTCGTCATAGCGCACCGCGGCGCGGGCGCGCGCATAGGCCGGCGGATCGGCGATCGCTTCCATCGACAACAGGCCGGGGCCGGGATCGTAGACAAAGGGAATGCCGAGCCTCGGGCAAAACGGCGGCGCGATGAACGACAGTTTGGCCCAGCAGCCGGCGCAGACGCCTTCGCCGTCGACCGGCTCGCGGCAGGCCACGCACAGCGTCGGCAGCGCGATATCGAGCGCGAGCCGCGCGGCATGAGACCACGCGAGGCGGCACGTATTCAGCGCGCCGCGCAGATGGCTGGAGATAGAACGTGACGGTGAGGTTTCGGCGTCCATGAGGGAGAGGCTAGCGCCGGCGCGCGGGGCGCTCAAGGGCGCTGGCATCGAATCTTCGTTGTCATTGCGAGCGAAGCGAAGCAATCCATTCTTTCTTTGTGCGGTGAGATGGATTGCTTCGCTCCGCTCGCAATGACGTCTAAACACACGTTCGCGTCCTCGCGACGCGATGCGCCCGAGGCGTTACTTGAATTTCCGCCCAAAGAGGGCGTGGGGAACGCCGGATGCCCTTGGCACCCGCGGCCTCGTGTGCACTTGGTAGTGGTAGAACGCACACGAGTAACAACGAGTACCCCGGAATCACCCGGCGTTCCCGCACGCAATGGTTTTACGGCTTATTTCGTGCTCTCCCCGGCGATCGGGCTCTTTTGC
>WNGL01011646.1_pt1 | contig 10058 bp, 11 predicted proteins | sample 5400591 | NCBI WGS metagenome assembly WNGL01 (sample SAMN13153377, study PRJNA577476) | soil metagenome | isolation source: 80 cm soil or saprolite under Garry oak tree replicate 1 | place: USA:California | collected 2016-06-15 | reverse complement strand
GTGCTTTTTATTGATGACCTCGACCACCAAAGAAGGTGGTACAAAGGTCGTGATTGCCGGCGAGTATGAGGACCGACTCGTGAAGATAGACGGGCGGTGGCTTTTCAAGGAAAGAAAGGTGCATATGGATAGTGCCTAGGAGTAAAGCTCGCCCGGCCCCGTGAATGGCCGGGCGCGTATTCATCTAGCAGGGTACTGAAACACCCTCACCCTGACCCTCTCCCGCACGCGGGAGAGGGAACCTGAGGCCTAGGGCAGAGTGAAAACGCTTAAGTTGTGACTGGTGCCTTGCGTGGCCGCCCAGAGGAGGGCAACCACATAGGGTTGCCTCTACCCTGTACGAAGCCGTTCATGCTGAATCCTTCGACGAGCTCAGGACAGGCGCTGTCGAAGCATACCCCCACTTTTCCAGCAGTCTGCTAGCCTCCAATAGCAATCCAATTAATATACCATCCCCATTTTTTTGCTTTCGCTGCCGTGAGGTCTTGATAACTCACATGAATACGAAACCCCTGAGCCGTTGGCCTGTAAATGCTGGTCGTCCCCTGGGCCAGCCAATTATTCGTATGCCCACCCAGGCTGGTGAAATACTGAGGTGTTGAAGAAAATCCAGCGCTTGACGTGTCAACATCCACATAGATGCCACTATTCGTATATTGCACCCAAGCTGTTTTCTTAGGGTCGGTTTTGCCGACGACTATACGAAACGCTTCGTTCGTCGAGCTTTTGGCCGCGCCCAAAAGATTGCCAACGACATGTAATTTTGCTGCTGGAGTCGATATCCCGATGCCGACATTACCAGCGGAGTCTACATGAACGGCATCACGCAACACTGCAGCGAGAATTTCTGGAGCCGTCGTTTTCATTGATTCAACCAAGTCTGTTTCAGTCTGTTTGATGCGAGCGGCTCTACTTTCTACAACATCTTTCACCCTCTCTTCCTCCTCTTGAAGCTTAGCTATTTGGTTCTGCAGGTGCGAGGTCTGCCCTTTTGCTATGAGGACAAGCGTCCCCACACTTCCCCCGAAGAGGGCGAGCGCAAGCCACGCGACAAGCTTCACCCGATTTTCTATCGTTCCGAGTCTCTGTTGCAGGTATCTATTTCTTGCCCACAGCCGCAGAATCGTAGTTTTAGTATTGAGGATTTGTTCCTCAAGGGTCCTGTTCTTTTCCCGTAACTCCTGAGCCTCATCTTTCACTACCAGATCCTCGTTGGGCATAGTCCTTCCCCTGACGGATGAGATAGAGCGAGATTAAGGAGGATTCTGAGCCTGCGCAAGCCTTGCCTACGCTGTGCCAACCAGGTACTGTGCTCCCGCCAGTACGGGAGGAAAAACAGATGGCTATCGGTAACACCCCCTGTGGCATCGCGATCCCGCAAACCTTTCCTCGCACCCCGGTCAATATGCAGCTCGTCCGTGATTTCCTGCAGAAGGCTGAAACGCTGGGGTATGAGGGTCTGTGGGTCCAGGAACAAATCCTTGGAGACTATCCCATCCTCGAGCCGGTCAGTCTGCTCACCTACGCGGCAGCGCTGACCTCCAAGCTCCGTCTTGGGACCTCAGTGTTGCTGACTGTTTTGCGCAATCCCGTGCAATTGGCCAAAAGCTTGTCCAGTCTCGATCAAATGAGTCAAGGGCGGCTCACGGTAGGAGTTGGGATTGGTGGACACGTTCCAGAATCGCTCTTCGGCTTATCGAGCGAGCAGCGGGCGCGCCGCTTTGTGGAGGGGCTGCAGGTGATGAAAGCACTGTGGACGCAACCACGAGCTACCGTCGCTGGCACCTTCTGGCAGCTCGAGAACGTGCCGATGGAACCCAAACCCGTGCAAAAACCGCATCCACCGCTCTGGTTTGGTGCCCGTGAGGAGGTGGCTTTGAAGCGCGCGGTGCGCCACGGCGATGGCTGGATGGGTGCAGGCGTGTCCTCAACGGCTGACTTCATCAAACAGGTAGGTCTTGTGCGACGCTTGCTGGACGAAGCGCAGCGCGACCCAGCGACCTTTCCGATCTCCAAGCGGGTGTACCTGGCGGTTGATAATGACCGGGACCGCGCAGAGCGTCGCTTGCGCGAGTGGTTTGGCCTCCGCTACAAGAACGCTGACATGGTCTCGCGCGTGTCCATCTGGGGAAGTCGCACGGAGTGCACTGACAAGCTGGGCGAGCTCGTTCGGGCCGGCGCGCAGCACCTATTGCTGAACCCGGTCTTTGACGAGCTAGAGCATCTGGAACTGCTGGCTCAAGAGGTGATGCCGCACCTGTAAAGTCCCTCCCCTCAGGTCCTGCGCAGCCCCAGTGCAGGTGCGGACGAAGCGAGAATAACATCGAGTGCTTAGTCCGCGGCAAGCTGCCAGATCCCCTCTGCCTCCAGGGAACATCATGAGAGCAAATTGCCAATGGGTTGACCAAAAACTGGATTCCCGCTTTCGCGGGAATGACATTGCTCTGAAGCTCTTTCCCGTCATACCCGCGCAGGCGGAGCTAGACGCCAGCAGCGCCGCCCAACCCAACGCGAGAGCTGCGAGCGCAAAGAACAATCCGTGAGGGCGTGTCGCCGCATGCACGGTCAAGTCCCCTCCTGAGCAAGCTAGGCGACAGCGCAGCGCCCTCAGAATGCCTGACAAAACTCCCCGGGTTCCGCTCTTGTCATTCTGAGCGAAGCGAAGAATCTCATCATTCCGGGCAAAGCCGAGACCCTTCACGGAGTTTATCCTGAGCGTGGCTGCAGGGCTCAGGGTGACAGGGAGCAGTTTTGTTGGAGGCTGTTAATCCCCCTGGTGATGCAATCGCTAATCGGTATTACTCCCCGCCTATAGCGGCCAGGCCCGCCCGGGCGCATTCCACATCCTGCTCCTCTGTCCCGCCGCTGGCGCCGACGCCGCCCAGCAACTCCCCGCGCGTGATTAGCGGCAACCCGCCCCCTGCAAGCAGCAGCGGCCGGCCGGCCAAGCTACCAATGCTGCCAAACAACTGCGGCCGCGTCTGAGCCAGCTCTGCCACTTCCGCTGAAGCGCGTTGGAAAGTGGCAGCGGTGAAGGCCTTACTCTGCGCCACCCCGGCAGTTAGCCACCGCGCCCCGTCCATACGTGCCAGCGCGACTGGGTTGCCTGCGAGATCAACAACGGCAAAGCTCATCGCCCATCTTTCCCTTTGCGCCTTCGCCTTGGCCGCCGCGATAAACCGTTCCGCTAGCTCTAATGTCAGTGCCATCGGTTCTCCCTCCTTCTGTCATGTGTCAACTCAGCGTTGCACCACGGCCCTCATAGAACAAACCTTCGGTTGCTGTCAAGGAGAAAAGACCGCTGCGCAAACCTTTGCATCGTCTCGCAGATTAGCTTACTCTACAGGGGAACTCAGGAGCGCTGTTGCCCCAGGAGAGCTGCGGATGAACGAAGACATATTCAATGTGGCAGTACGGAAATTCCTCAAAAAGGTCGGCGTCACCTCACAACGAGAGATAGAGCAGGCGGTCAGGGAGGCGGTACAGGCTGGGCGCCTGGCTGGCACCGAGACCCTGAAGGCGCGCATGACGCTCGAGGTCGCTGGGGTCAACCTAGAACTCGTGATCGAGGACGAGATCGCGCTGTCCGATTGATGATTACCGCTAGGGACGGAAAAGTTCCCTTCCCATCTCCTAAAAACGCCTACTGGCGGGCAAGAATGTCCTGGACCGCCTGCGTAATGAGGAAGCTGCCGACTGCACGGCTTAAGGCTACGCTCATCGCTTCTCCCATTGTGCCATAGAGATGCATATCGTCCCCAGGCACGGGATCGGTGAGACTCTCTCCGACCCGCCCTTCCCAGAGTTGCTCACCAGAAGGCCAACGGTAGAGAGTGAGTGTGAGCCCCACCTGTGTCCAGGTAGGTCCAAGGACAGGGAGGAATCCGGACCCCTCAGTTTGCACATAATAAAGAAGGCTCAGGAGCCTGAATTCTTCTATGGCACACCCTAGCGCATAATCGGCCTGTATCTCTTCATCCAGCGGCCGGTCCTGGGGGTGGGAAAAAGGAACGGCCGTGACCTGCTGCAGCCCCACCTCGCTGAGATGAGTAGCGAGGGCCCCTTGCACAGTCTCCGCCAGGTCACTCATATAGAAAAGGAGCCGGGGCATATCGGGCGGAGAAAAGTGGGGCGGACCATAGATGAACAAACTGCCCCTTGAACTGACCCCGCGAAAGCCGACCAGCGGGTAGAAAGCTTCGGGCAGGACCTCTGCTGCGGGCACGGACTGCCGGGCCGAGACAATCTCGGCCCCGCTCACGACCGGGGGAACCTCTCCCTTGCTCATCGCCAGACCCTGTCTCTTGTCAAGGGGAAAGAGCACGAGGATCCGGCGCGGGGGCAGAGAGTCTGGCAGGCCTTTCACCAGATGAGGCAGGTACGTGACTCTGAGCGGTCGATACAGGAACCTTGGGCCGGAGCAGGCGAGATTATACCCGGCCACACCTAGGACGAGCAGGCATGACAACCATCGGCTGCTGTGTTCTTTCCCTCCACACCACATAAACCCCTCCCAACGATCTGGCCACCGGCCACGGCCCCAGCCGCGCGATAGCGCGGGGCGCCGGTGCCATCGACCACGGTGCCGTTCTTCATGAGCACGTCGTACGACATGTGTGGCCCTCCTTTTTCTGCCTGAGCTTTTTCCTTACTCCGGGTGGCCCGGTGTTGTCAAACACGGGCAGCGCTCCTACGATCGTTTGACACCGACCCCTGCCCTATGGCATGGTGCAGGGGAAAGCCTGAGTGAACGTTCAATTTGAGAAGGAGGGTCTATTATGGCCGAATTTGATGTGGTTATCCAAGGTGGCACAATCGTCGATGGTACCCGCACGCCACGCTACACCGGGGACCTTGGCATCAAGAATGGCAAGATCGCCAAGATCGGCAAGCTCGGCTCGAGCGATGCCAAGAAAACGCTTGATGCCCACGGGCTCGTCGTCGCGCCAGGCTTCATCGATCTGCACACCCATTATGACGCCCAGATCAACTGGGATCCCTACTGCACGCTGTCCGGCTGGCATGGCGTGACCTCGATTGTGATTGGTAACTGCGGGTTCGGCTTCGCGCCCTGCAAGCCAGAACTGCGCGACCGCGCCATGCTCACTATGTCCCGCGTCGAGGCCATCCCCTTCGAGTCGATGAAAGCCGGGATGAAGTGGGACTGGGTGACGTTCCCCGACTGGCTGAACTTTCTGGATCGCACCCCCAAGGGGCTCAACGTGCTCAGCTACGTGCCGCTGGCGCCGATCATGATCTGGGTCATGGGCCTAGACGCAGCCAAGAGCCGGCCGGCTACGGACACAGAACGAGCGGAGATGTGTCGCATTCTGAGCGAGGCGCTGGATGTCGGCGGCTGTGGCTTCTCGGCCCAGCGGTTGGGCAATGGGTTCGTATCCGTGCAGCGCGACTACGACGGCACGCCGATGGTCACCGACACCATGGCGGACGAGGATGTGCTGGCGTTTGCCGAAGTGCTGGCCAAGCGCAAAGAAGGATTCATTCAGCTCACCCAGGCGAGCCCGGACTTTAAGGCTGATATGGCCTTCTACGATCGTCTGGCGGATGTGTCCGGGCGGCCGATTCTGTTCAACGCCACGGCCGTGCGCGACGACCGGCCGAGACTCCACCGCCGCACGATGCGCTGGATCGAGGAGACCAACAAGAAAGGGCGGACGATCTACAACCAGACCGCAGTCATGCGTCAAGGGCTCATCTTCACCTACGGCGATATGAACCTGTTTGACGGGAGCGATGTGTGGCGCGAGGTGACGATGGGCACGCCGGCCGAGCGGTTGCAGAAGTTCCAGAACCCGGCGCTGCGGCAGGCGCTGTGCGCGGACTATGATACTGGCCACACGCCGATCGTCACTGGGGCGTTCGATGAGTTTGTGATCGAGTCGGTGGCAGATCCCAAGCTGCAGCAGTACGTGGGCCTGACGGTCGGGCAGATCGCCAAGATGGAGAATAAGCATCCGGTCGATGCCATGCTCGACATCGCGATCGCCGACAACCTGCGGACCGAGTTCGAAACCCCGGCCCGTAACATGCGTGAGGACTACGCTGCCGAGCTGATGGCCTCGGAGTACAGCATTGCGGGCGTGTCAGATGGGGGCGCGCACACCAAGTTTATCACCATCGGTGCGTATCCGACGGACATGATCTCGTGGATGGTGCGGGACGCGGGCTTCATGAGTCTGGAAGAAGCCCACTATCGTCTGAGCGGCATGCCGGCCAAGTGCGCGGGCTTCCAGAATCGCGGCACGCTGAAGGAAGGCGCGCCGGCAGATGTGGTGGTCTATGATCTGGAGAACCTGAAGCTCGTGCCCGAGAAGCCGAAGATCGTGCATGACTTCCCGGCCGGCGAGTGGCGGCGGGTGCAGTACGCCGACGGCTATCGCTGGATCATGGTCAATGGCGAAGTGACCTTCGAAGACGGCAAATGCACGAACGCCACCCCGGGCCGGCTGCTCCGGCATGGGAGAGGGTAGCGTAAAGAGACAGAGCTAGAGACAGAGCTAGGGGACAGAGCTAGGAGACAGAGACAGAACTAAACCAGAATTCAAGACATTGGTACACTTTACCCTGGAATTTCTCAGGACTGTCATTCTGAGCGCAGCGAAGAATCTTACTGCGAGACCCTTCACGGAGTTTATCCTGAGCGAAGCCGAAGGGTTCAGGGTGACGATCCTGGTGTGCCAATCTCTTGAAGCCCGATTTAGAGACAGAGCCCGCCCCACCCCTCTCTGTCTCTGTCTCACCTCTCTGTCTCCCTGCCCGTTCTTGTCTTGTGGGTTCCGCTTGCAGTAGAGTACCCCTATCGTGATGGATGGAGTTCTGGGAAGGGGAACTTTTTCCAGATAAGGAGGTCGCTATGGCTTTGACAGAGGGACAAAAGGCGCCTGATTTTACCCTGGCGGTAAAATTCAAGATGCCCCAGCCGGATACCATTTCCCTGAAGTCCTATCAGGGGAAGCAAAACGCCCTGCTCTTGTTCTATCTGTTGGACTGGAGCCCAGGGTGAACGAACGAACTCACCTCGGTGAGGGATGATCACGCGGCGTATCAGAGTCTGAACACCCAGGTGCTGGGTCTCAGTGTGGATAGCGTGTTTTCCCATGAGGCCTGGGCGCAACACTTAAACCTGCCCTTTCCACTCCTGTCTGATTTCAATAAAGAGGTCGCCCAGCAGTACGGGGTGCTCCTGCCAGAGCTGTTAGGCATGAAGGGCCTGGCCAACCGCTCAGCGTTTGTGGTCGATAAACAAGGGGTGATCCGTTACGCCTGGGTGGGGGCAAACCCTGGACAGCAACCCGATTTTGGCAAGATTAAAGACGTGCTCAAGGGGTTGCCGTGAGCCCTGACTTCCTCACGGGGAGCTAGCTCAGCTCTCCAGTGCGGTAGTGCACTCCTAGTGCAGTTTCAGAGCACCCCGTGGACAAGAGAACTCTTTTCTCCCTCTCCCGCACGCGGGAGAGGGTCGGGGTGAGGGTTTGTCACGGCGTGCATGCTGCCTAACGCGGTTCCCTCACCCTAGCCCTCTCCTAGAGGGAGAGGGAAATGACCCTTTCGCTTTTTTATTGATTTCCGTTGTCGGTCGTTCTACGGGGTGAGGACCAGCTTGCCAAAGACCTTCCCCGCTAGGAGATCGGCAAGCGCCTGCTGGGCTGCGGACAAAGGATAAGACTGGCTGACAATGGCTTTGAGCTTGCCCTCGGCAAAAAGGCGCGTGAGAGCTGTGGCCATCTCCGGGATCGCAGAGCCAGCATTCGCGAGGCTCATGGCGTAGATGGTGGCATCTTTCATCAGCGCGGCAGTGACGCCAAAAGTCGCTTCCGGGGACTTCCCCGTACCCGTGCCAATGAGCACAAGGCGGCCGTTGCGGGCCAGAGCGGCAAAGTCTTTGGCCAGGTTGTCTGCGGCCACATTCTCAATGATGACCTCGACGCCCTTGCCGTCTGTGAGCTTTTGCACCTCCGTAGCAAAATCCTGTTCCCGGTAATTGAGAGCAACGTCAGCCCCAAGCTTCCGCGTGCGCTCGGCCTTTTCCTGTGAACCCACGGTGGTGAGGACGCGAGCGCCCGCGATTTTGGCCAATTGGATCGCCGCCACGCCCACTCCCCCTCCACCGGCAGAAATCAGCACGGTCTCCCCAGCCTGCAGCGCGGCTTTGTGATGCAAGGCACGGTAGGCGGTATAGAACGGGATGGGAATGGCCGCCCCTTCGGCAAAAGAGAGGTTAGCTGGAAGCGGGATGGCCTCGCTCGCGAGCAGGCAGGTCTTCTCAGCATAGCCCCCACTCGCCGCGCGCCCAAACACTCGATCCCCCTCTTTCACCTGCGTCACTCCTGTGCCCACAGCCTCTACCTCTCCGCAGACATCGGTCCCGGGAATGTACGGAAGCTGCAGAGGCTGCAGGCGCCCTGAAAGCCTCACCAGATCAGCGGGGTTGATCCCTGCGGCCCTGACCCGGATCCGTACCTGTCCGGCCCCCACCTCTGGATCAGGCGCGTCTTCAAATCGTAGCTGCTCTGGTCCACCGAACTGATGCGCGCGCATTGCCTTCATCGTTTTTCCCTCCTGGTGAAAGGGGAGCGCAGAGCCGAATCCCTGGCCCCATCTCCGCTCGTATCTCCTGGCCCACTACTTGAACCACCGGCTGTACCACTCCACTGCCAGGCGCGACGATTCCTCGAACCACTTGCCGGAGTAGATCTCGTAATGGGCGATGGGGAGAACGGCCAGCTTCTTGGGCTCCTTGGCCTGCTCATACAGCTTGTGATAGCCCTCGATCGGGCAAATCGTATCTTTCTCCGCGCCGATCAGCAGCAGGGCTCGGGGAGAGATCCGCTCAACCACGTCTATGGGTTTGTACTCGAGGGTCTTCTCGGCTGTTTCCCAGGACAGCTCGCAGCGCATCTGCGGAAAGGCCTTGAGGGCGTCTGGCAGGAAGGCGCGCGACTGCGGGTCGCGCAGGGAAAGCTCTAAGGGATCGAGTTTGCGTCCTGCGCCCGTGAGCACCCGGCGGCGGCGATCCTCTGCCAACGCCTGCGCCAGTTCGACCCGCTCGCTGTAGGAGCGCACATCGTTGATAAACCGCTCCCCGTCAGCGAACCCGACCTGTCCGACCGCCACCTTCACCCGTGCATCCACGCCAGCCACATAGGGCGCGTGTCCCCCGCCAAAACTGGTGCCCCACACGCCGATCCGCTCGGGGTCCACTTCCTCCTGCGCCTGCAGGAAGGTGATAGCGTTGCGGATGTCGTCGATTTGCTCCAGGGGAATAAGGCGCCACTTTTGCCCTTCGCTGCCGCCAAAACCGCGGTAGTCAAAGGTGAGGGACACACACCCGGCCTCGGTAAAGACCTTGGCGTACTCCGGCAAAACCAGCTCGCGAATGCCGGTAAATCCATGGCAGAGGACGATGCCCGGTCGCTTCTCTCCGCGACGCAGGTCAGAGGGAAGAAAGAGGTCCCCTTCCAACCGGCTTCCCTCGCTGTAGAAATGGACAACACGTTTTTCCATGGCAAATCCTCCTTTTGGTGTTGAATCCTGCTTCCTTCACCGCGCCCCCAGCACCAGCGGGAGCTGGCTGAATCCAAACACGAGGTGACTGGCCGTCTGCCGTACGGCAGGGGCATCCCCGCGCGTGAGGACTGGGAAGCGGTCGAGGAAGGCGTTCAGCGTGATCCGCGTCTCGGCGCGGGCCAGCGGCGCGCCGAGACAGTAGTGGATCCCCATGCCGAAGGCGACATGGTTGCGCAGGTCGCGGTCCAGCCGGAACTCATCGGGTTGTGGGAACGCGCTCGGGTCGCGGTTGGCGGCCCCGTAGAAGATCGTGATGTTTGCGCCCTGCGGAATCTGCACCCCCGAGACTGCCACCTCACGAGTCGTGACGCGAAACAGCCGCTGCACCGGGCTCTCATAGCGCAGGGTCTCCTCGATGACGGTCTCAACCAAACTGCGCTCCTCCCGCAACTGCTGCCACAGCGCCGGGCGCTCCACGAGTATGTTGAGCAGATTGCTAATGAGATTGGTGGTGGTTTCGTTCCCAGCGA
>WNGL01011641.1_pt1 | contig 10060 bp, 7 predicted proteins | sample 5400591 | NCBI WGS metagenome assembly WNGL01 (sample SAMN13153377, study PRJNA577476) | soil metagenome | isolation source: 80 cm soil or saprolite under Garry oak tree replicate 1 | place: USA:California | collected 2016-06-15 | reverse complement strand
CGAAAGATTTTTTTCGAACAAGCTGACAAAACTCCGCTTGCAACCGGGAGTAATATGTTGAGTCTCTTAGTTGCAGCGACTGGCGAAGTGAAGAAACATGGCGTCTCGAATCAAGACAACTGTGGTCGGCAGTTACCCAGTTCCTTCCTGGTTGGTGGGAAACACTTCACGACTAGTGCTGCGGGACGCTGTGATGGCGGTGTTGAAATCGCAAGAACTGGTGGGCCTGGATTTGGTGACGGATGGCGAACTCATGCGCTTTGATCCGAGTCATCCTGAAACCAATGGCATGGTGGATTATTTCGCTTCGCGCATGGATGGCATTCGGAAGTATTTTTCTCTTTCGGATCTTGATTGCTTCCGTTCCGATCGCGCCTCCGGCTATCGCCTGCTGACTGCGGGAATGGTCGCTGGCAAAATACAGGACGGCACTCTCAACCTGCCGCGCGACTATGAATTTGTAAGTTCGCTAACCAAGCTGCCGCTGAAATTTACTTGCACTGGACCGCACATGCTGGCGCGTGTCCTTACGAATTGCTTTTACAAGAATGTCACCGACCTGGCGATGGATATCGCCGTTGTTCTTCGCCGTCAGTTGGAATTGGTCGAAGCCGACACGGTGCAATTGGACGAGGCCTGTATTGCTGGTTATCCCGAAGATGCGCCCTGGGCCGCCGAAGCCATCAATTACGTGCTGGACGCGATCCCCAACGAAAAAGCAGTGCATATTTGTTTTGGAAACTATGGCGGACAGCCTCAACTGCGCGGCTTCTGGCGTGACCTGATTCCATTTCTGAATGCGCTGCATGCCGACCATCTGGTGATTGAGTTTGCGCGTTACGGATACGACGAACTGCCTCTCTTCAATGAACTCGATCCAAAGATCCATATGGGAATCGGCGTGATCGACATCAAGGACAACGAAGTCGAGAGTCCTGACTTGATCGCATCCAGAATCCAGCATGCTGTAAAGACGCTGGAGCCGGAGCGCATTCATTACGTTCACCCAGACTGCGGGTTCTGGATGTTGCAACGCAGCGTCGTGGACCGCAAAATGCGCGCATTGGTAGAAGGCAGAGACTTATTCGAAGGACGTGATTAACGGTTTCCTTATTTCGGGACCGAATCGGTTCATGGTTGAAAGACCACCGGCGGCTGACGAACGAGCCAGTGTTCGAACTCTGGTCTTCAACCATCTCGCCGGAATCGTCCTCGCTCCCACCGTCAAAGCGCTAGCCGATCGTAAGGTATTCGACCTTCTGAAATCCGGTTCACTGTGGACCGAACTCGAGGCAATTATCGCGCGGACACACGCGAACCGCGGATATTTGCGAGTTGCGCTGCGACTGCTGATATGTTTTGGCTGGCTCGAGGAGAGAACGGACGAGCCGGATAGGTCACCGGCTTACCGACTAACGCCCGAAGGCACCGTAGCTTCAAGGATTGCCCCTTCGTTGTATGGCGAAGTGGGTTCGTTCATTCCCAAAGCTTTGTTTCTTGACGATTTTCTGTTCGGGCCGCAGGGTTCGGACGAGCCGGTGTTGCCATCGTTTCGAGAACTTGTGTCGCGGGCAAAGGCGAGATGGAATGTCGGTTCGAATGCGGACGAAATGTCCGTCAAAGTGGGTGACGTAATTTGCAAGCACCTCGACGGGATGTTGCTTGGTCCGGCGATGGTCGCGCTAGCTCGCGGAGGCATTCTCAGCCAATTGGAGCGGGAATCAATCGATCTGAGCTCAGGCTCGTTGCGCGCAAATCCAGGAATTATGAATTGCATCTTCGATCTGCTTGCGCTGCAAGGGTGGATCGTCCGCGAGCAACACCAAGTCCGCTTGACCGAATGTGGCCGCTTGGCCGCGCAGCTTGCATCCGCTTATGGGGTGACGGTCTCCTATCTACCAATGTTCAATGTTGTAAGCACTCTGCTATTTGGAAATCCACGGATTCCGCGGCTGGATGAAAACGGAGTCGAACTGCTGGTCAATCGCGGAATGAACGTATGGGGTAGCGGCGGCGCGCACAAAACTTACTTCAAGACGGTGGATGAAATTCTTGTTGAAATATTCAGCCGACCTCTCGACCAGCAACCGCAGGGGATTTGCGATATGGGATGCGGCGACGGCAGTTTTTTGGAACATCTTTACTTGGTCGTCAAGAACCACACTCCGCGTGGAGCTGCTTTGGGGCAACGCCCAATGGTCCTGGTGGGGGCGGACTTCAACAAAGTCGCGCGTCGAGTCGCTAAACACAATCTACGCAAGGCTGGGATTCCAAACTTCCATGTAATTCATGGCGACATCAATCGTCCGGCACAGTTAGCCAGCGATCTGGAAGGACTGGGACTCGACATCCACGACCTGCTGCACGTGCGCTCTTTCCTCGATCACAATCGCCCCTATTCTGCCCCGTTGCACTATGCGCGTGGCGGTCGCAAGGCGAGATCCAAAGGAGCATTCGCGCATTTCGGACAGGAGATTCCCGCGGATGAGCTGGAAGAAAACTTGGTGCGGCATTTGCGTCGCTGGGCGCCCTACGTTGGCCGGTTTGGATTGCTGGCGCTCGAACTTCACACCCTTCCCCCGGAGCTGACGGCGGCGAATTTGGATAAGACTCCGGCCGTGGCTTACGACGGCACACACGGATTCTCCGATCAGTATTTAGTTGAACTTCCGATATTTCTGGATTGCGCTCAGGAGGCGGGACTGCATGCCGATCAGAGATTTCAGTGTAAGTTTCCGCCGTCGGAACTAGCGACGGTAAGCATTAATTTCTTCACGACGTGAGAGTAGGGTGCTGCATGGATGGCCCTTTCAATCCCCAAAATCTGTCATTCCGAACCACCGAGCTTGCAGAATTGTCGAGCGCGAACTGCACAGGGCTGGAGTGGGAGAGTTGCAGTGAGTCTCATAACCGCCGAAGCTTAGATAGAGCCGAAAAGTAAACTGGTTGTGGATCCTGTACCTATCGGTGAGGATCAAACTCAAGCTGCACTACGAGCTTGCCTTTGGCGTTGGCGGGGGAATATTTCCACTGCTTTATCGCTTTCATGGCGGACTGGCCGAGAATTGGGTTCCCTCCCAGCAACTGAGTGCTCACCACAGCGCCATTTGCCGCAACCACCGCCTCTACCCGCACGGTCCCGCCGATGTAGAGCCGTTTCAGAGTTTCAGGATACTCGGGCTCAACTCGAGTGACGACCTTCCGTTCGGCTGAAGTCGGGTCCTGAGTCTCGGAGGCGACCGGTTTGACCACAACGAATGCCGCAACCGCAAGCACGGCTAGAGTGAGCAAAAGCCGGCGCTCACCACTGGACCGATAGAGCACGATTTCAGGCTTTAACATGATTTGAATACCTCGCGGTCAGGATTACGGTAGTGCGACGCTCAGCTTGTAAACCTCCTGCGTGCTGCGGTCGCGCACAAACATCCATGAGCCATCCGCAGTTCGTCCACTCCAGAGCCCGAACGGGCCGGGGTAGCGTTCGATTCCCTCGAGTTTGAAAACGCGTTCTGCGCGATGCTCGCCCACTCCCACTCTGCGAATCGACTCCTCGTCGGTTACGAGATCATCGAAATAAAGATATTTGCTGTCCGCCGACCACACGGGATAACTTACGGCACCCGCAGGTTCGGTCAGCCAATTCGACCATCTCTTGGTCTGATAGTCGAAGAGCATCACTTTCGTAAAGTCAGGCGAGAGGGCGGCAATATACTTTCCGTTCGAGGACCACCGCGGACTGAATAAGCCTTTCGATCCCGGAACAATCACGACGCGATGGGTCTTGAGGTCCACGACTCGAATATCTATCCCCCCGGCGTCATGCACATACCCGCCAAACATGATGCGCTTGTCATCAGCGGCCCAATTTGCGTCGATCTGGGTGCGACTCTCGGTCAAAACGTCTCGAGGCGTTCCTCCGTTTGCTGGCATTAGAGAAAGCTTGGAGGGCCTTCCGGGCTGCATGCTGACATATGCGATTTGCTTACCGTCGTGGGACCAGCGAGGCAGTGCCGTGCGCTCGGGCGCCGATGTGAGCTGGAGCCGGTCGCTACCATCGGCCCGGCATCGCCACAGTGTGCCTTCCGGAACTGCGACGTAGGTCACCCATCCACCATCGGACGAGTAATCCAAATCTGTAGCCGATACTCCAGAGAGCAAGGAATCGAATCTTTTCTTCGCAGAGTTGTACCTGACAGCTTCGCCATCAGGCTGAACACCTATCGCCCAAATACTTTTGTTGTCCGGCCCAAGCGAAGCGTTTCCGAAAGATACGGGACCATTCGTCAGCTGGACCGGCAAGGCGTTGCCGGTATCGGCGAGAGCCCACAGAGTGGTGAGGGTCGTTGGCGCGCTCTGGGTCACCTGGAAAATGTAGTAGTGGCCGTCAGCTGTCCAATTACCACAGCATGCATTTGTCCCGCTTTGCCTATCCCCAAGAAGAGCGTGCGGGTTTGATCCGTCTCGACTGACTTCCCAAAGTGAAGTTGTATTCTGTGCCGTGTTCCCGACTGTAAAGCGAATACTTTTGCCGTCCGGAGAAAAGCGCGGCGCGAAGACAGATCCATTCGCGGTATAGAGTTGGCGCGCAACTGTTCCGTCTGAATTGGCAACATTTAGAGTAGAGCCTTTTCCAAACGCGAGCTGCTGACCATCCGTAGACCAGGACGCATCACGACCGGTAACGTTGCCCAGCCGCGTCGCTGAGCCGGCGTTAATAGGCAGCGTCCAGAACTCGCTATCGCCCCCTCCACCTTGGATAGGCGAAACCAGCAGCCTGGCGTGGTCCGGTGAAATATCGAGCGCCTGAAGGTTTGAGAAGGTGGAGGGAAGGACTGAGCGATCGGCGTTTTGCAACGACACTCTGGCTATGACGTGATGAGCCGCCGGCCATTCTGTTATATACAGGTTCGAATCATCTGAGAGCAGATTGGTCTTGATGATTCCGTCATGTGTAACTTGCGTGACCGTGATCACCTGCGGCGATACAACGACCGCTTCGTTCGGGTGATCTGCGCTTGAAGCCGCAGCGGCAGCAAGAACTAGAAAAGACATCAGACTCGGGACAAACAAAGGCGAACTTCTCTTGTCCGTAGTGAACATGTGGTGATGCTAACAAGAGGATGCCGCGTGCCTTGGAGAAAACGGAACTGTGTACGTTACAGAGGTAATGTCTGGGACGAACTGCATTGTTGACGGAACACTGTTTACACCATACCCAGTCAATCCACGAAAGATGCTTGCGATTTTGTTTGCAGGCAGGGTTAATTGGGAAGTCTGATCAATTAAGTTTCACTTGACTCCAGCTTCGTTTTCGGCATTCTTGCCTGGGCGTGACTTCTCTTCTTGTAATGTCTGGTGTGCCCGGAAAATCACATAACTGCGGATTGCCTTCGCGTCGTCTGGGCGCAGTTCTTTCGCAAATGAAACCATACCGTTCTTCCGCAGCAGCCCGCCGAGGACAATGGATGAGAACAACTGGTTGGTCGAGAGGGCGCTTGAATAGCGCAGGTCGGAGAGAACGCCTCCGCTGACTGCAACGTCGCCATGGCAGGCTGCGCAGTAACGCTGAAACAGCTTCTCGCCTTTCGAAACTTCCGCAGCACTTGCAGTCGCCGGTGGAGGCTTCAATACTCTTGGCTCTTCTTCGGGAACCGGGGGCAGACTTCCCTTTCCACCGACTTTGAAAACCAGCATGCGGCTGATATTTCGCACGCGCCCTGACCTGAGAGAAACTTCTCCTGTTGCCAGCGGGAACACACCTCCCCAACCTGCAAGCACAGCAACGTATTGTTCTCCGTTAACCGTGTAGGTCACGGGGCCGGCCATCACGCCGGTTTGCGCTGGAAAGGACCAGAGCTTCGCGCCGGTGTCAGCGCGATAAGCTTCGAAATTCCCGCCGGCGGTGCCTTCGAAGACGAGATTGCCCGCCGAGGAGAGTGTGCCGCCGTTCCACGGCCCAGGGCGCTCAACTGCCCAAGCCTGTCTTTGCTGCACCGGATCCCAGGCGACGAGCTTCCCTTTCACGGTATCGAGAATCGCTTTCTTGATACTGGGATCCTGCGGCATTCCTGCCGCCACTACATCAACTCCGTAATTCGGCGCCAAGGTTTTCATTTCGAAATTGGCGTCGGACTTGTACTTAAAGCCGACGTCGTTCACTGGAATGTAAACCAAGCCGGTGAGTGGGCTGTAAGACATTGGCTGCCAACTGTGCGCGCCCAAAGGCCCGGGTATCACCGGCACCGGATCGTTGCCGGGATAACGTGCGATCGCAGTTTCGATTGGGCGACCGGTTTTCAGGTCAACACCCGTCGCCCAATTGATGTAGGTATAAGGCTTGGCAGAAATCAGCGCCCCGGTGGTGCGATCGAGGACGTAAAAGAATCCGTTCTTGGGTGCGTGAAAGAGGACTTTGCGGGGTTGGCCCTCGATGGTTACATCCGCCAGCGTGATCTGCTGGTTTGAGGTGTAATCCCACATCTCACCCGGTGTTTCCTGATAGTGCCAGACATACTCGCCAGTGTCGGGCTTGAGCGCAACGATGCTGGAAAGAAAAAGATTGTCGCCGCCCTGCGGGCTGCGAAATTTCTGGTTCCAGGGGCCGCCGTTTCCGGTACCGATGTAAAGCAGGTCGAGATCGGGATCGTAAACTATGGAATCCCAAACCGTGCCGCCTCCACCAAGCTTCCACCATTCACCCGTCCAGGTCTTCGCGGCCTCCGCGAGGACCCCACTTTCGAAGGGCTTCGAGGGATTACCGGGAACCGTATAGAAACGCCAAACCATCTTTCCGGTCTCAGCGTCGTAGGCAGAAACATAGCCACGGACGCCCATTTCGGCGCCGCCGTTGCCGATGATTACTTTTCCCTTCACCACGCGAGGCGCGCCGGTGATGGTGTAGCGAAAATTGCGGTCTACAGTGAGGGTTTCCCAAACCGGCTTGCCCGTTGCCGCGTTGAGAGCGATGAGCCGCCCGTCGAGCGTGCCCACAAAGACCTTTTCATTCCACGCCGCTACGCCGCGATTGACTACATCACAGCAAGCGTTCACCGCCCACTCTCCGGGGACCTTGGGATCGTAGGACCACAACAGTCTTCCCGTGGCGGCATTTAGCGCAAACACTTTGCTCCACGCGCTGGTGAAATACATCACGCCGTCCACGACGAGCGGGGTGGCTTCCTGGCCGCGATGCGTGTCCAGATCGTGATACCAGGCGAGTCCGAGGTGGGAAACATTTTGATCGTTGATCTGTTTGAGCGGGCTGAACCGCTGTTCGCTGTAAGTGCGGCCATGGGTCATCCAGTTGCCCGGCTCATGATCGGCGGCGATGAGGCGGGATGCAGTGACGTTGGCGACTTTCGAGAAATGACGATTGGCGCTGTGGGCCGCGCGTACGAATATCCCCCAGATGGCAAGGGAACAAAGTGTGGCGAGTAGCAGGACCTTCGTCCGGCCCATGGAGCCTCCCCTGGTTTTAGCTCGCGAGTTTATCACCACGTAAGAATGAAGTCTGATGGGAACCGGAAGGATACCTGGGCAGGGCAGCCAAACGTGTAGGGGCGGACGCCCTCGTCTGCCCTGCCCTCGCAGTCGGCGAGGGCGCCTGTTTGGTCACAGCGGGAACATGGGCTTACGCCCACGCCGGACGAGGGCGTCCGGGGCTACGTGTTATGGCTCGGGGGCTCGTCGAGTGGCGAGACACGTACAGACTCGTCACAATTAGCGACAGATTCTAGACGTCAAAGAAGACAGTTTCGTGTTCTCCCTGCAGGTGAACATCAAAACGCCAATGACCGTTCCGCGCAGAGTCGGGTTGGGCCATCAGCGTCGGGCGACGCTCGGCGGGAACTAAAGCGAGAATTGGATCTTCGGAATTTGAACCATCTCCGGCGAAATAAATTCGCGTGTAGAGTTGCTTCAACATGCCGCGCGCGAACACGGCGATATTCAGATGCGGCGCTTGTAACACATTGTGACCCACGCGTCCTGGCTTGATGGTTTCAAACTCACAACTTCCGTCCTCTCCGGTGGCGAGTCGTCCGAAGCCGACCCAACCCGGCTGTACTATCTTTGGTTGCAGATCGTCGGGATGGTTGTATTTGCCGTTAGCGTCGGCCTGCCAGATCTCGATCATCGCATCATTGAGCGGCGTGCCTTCGCCGTCCAACACTCGGCAAATCAACCAAACGCGTTCGCCTTGTATCTGCGGACCAGCGATGCGCCTGATGCAGTGCTCGTCCGTTGTCAGCTCGAAGTGGAAAAATGGGCCGACGGTTTGTGATGGAGTTGGGACCAGATCCATATCAGCTCTCAAACGGTGTGGCTTCGGGACCGCGCAGCACGATGTCGAACTTATAGCCTGTGGCCCATTGCGGTTGCGTGGTTTCCAGATTGAACTTCGAAATCATGCGCTGACGGGCTTTTTCGTCCGGCACCGATTGATAGATAGGGTCGTAAGCAAACATCGGATCACCGGGGAAATACATCTGCGTCACCAAACGCGTGATGAAAGCTCTTCCGAAAATTGAAAAGTGAATGTGCGCCGGACGCCAAGCGTTGTAATGATTCAGCCACGGGTAAGGCCCGGGCTTGATGGTCACAAAACGGTAAACGCCGTTTTCGTCGGTCATCGTCCGGCCCGCTCCGGTGAAGTTAGGATCAAGCGGAGCGGGATGCTGGTCTTTCGCGTGAACATAACGGCCGGCGGAGTTTGCCTGCCAAATCTCAATGAGAGCGCTGGGCACAGGGCGGCCATTCGAGTCGAGCACGCGCCCGGTCACAATGATTCTCTCGCCCAGTGGTTCGCCGGCATGTTGGCGCGTGAGATCGGCATCGCTTTCGCGGACGCTTTCGTGACCATAGATTGGCCCAGTAACTTCCGACAGGGTATGCGGAAGTACGATCAGCGGTTTACGCGGCGACCGAAGGATCGTGGACTTGTAGGGTTCATAGAGCGATGGGGGCTGGCTGTCCGGCGGCATCCGGCGATAAGGCTTGATTACGCGTTCGTTGGTCACTTGACCCATGAGTCACCGCTTGCCCACGTGCTTACAAGCCCCGAATGATATTCGAGGATTGGGATTTTGTCATCCGCGTGGAAAGCCGTTTGTTTGGAATTGAAGTGCCGCAGGCACGACATGGGAAAGCGCGGCATGGTAATGCCGGGTTGAGAGTCAGGGCGACTGAGTCCCGAGGGAACGCCACCCCTTACACAAGTCATCGCGACCCCAGGTTTTCGAGCGCGCCGCACAATCACATTTCAGGTAAATTGTCCGGGCCGCGCAGTAGACCGTGCCGTCCCCTAACGGGACTCGGGAATATGTGGGGTTCTCTGACCCGGCATTTCCATGCCGGGCCTTCCCATGTCGTTGCTGCGGCACTGGATTCGCATTGGTCCTGTGTCCGATTACGCGTAGATGGTTGGTCTAGCCCGGCATTGGCAGTTACCGATTGGTATCCACTATTCGGCAACCGATTTTCGCCTAGAATGAACCGAGAGGACCATATGGCGACTACAGCGGCACCGACCCAACTTGAACAAAGCGTCATCGAATTTGTAAGCAAGCCCAGAAAGATGTTGATTGGCGGCAAGTGGGTGGACGCGGTTTCTGGAAAGACATTCGAAACGCGCAATCCTGCCACCGGTGAAGTGCTCGCCCACGTCGCTGAAGCCGACAGCGCTGACGTAGATCAAGCCGTCAAGGCTGCGCGTAAAGCGTTTGAAAGCGGGCCATGGCCGGAGATGTCGCCGTCGGAGAGAGGCCGGCTATTGTGGAAGCTTTCCGACCTGATTGAGAAACATCGCGAAGAGCTTGCGCAGATCGAAACTCTGGACAATGGAAAGCCGATCTTCTTCTCCCGCATCGTTGATGTTGCCACCTGCATTGACGTTTTCCGTTATCTGGCGGGAATGGCTACGAAAATCGAAGGCACGACAATTCCGATTTCAGCTCCCGGTAAGTACCTGGCTTATACGCTGCGCGAACCGGTTGGCGTCGCCGCACAGATTATTCCCTGGAACTTTCCCCTCATCATGGCGGCATGGAAGCTGGCGCCAGCT
>WNGL01011640.1_pt1 | contig 10060 bp, 9 predicted proteins | sample 5400591 | NCBI WGS metagenome assembly WNGL01 (sample SAMN13153377, study PRJNA577476) | soil metagenome | isolation source: 80 cm soil or saprolite under Garry oak tree replicate 1 | place: USA:California | collected 2016-06-15 | reverse complement strand
TTTCGCGGAATTGCTTGGAAGGTCCTTTCTTCCGTTTCCGCACTTTGCCGCCGTCGATCACCACATCATGCGTGTAGCGCTTTCCCTCGACCTCGATCTCGCCAAATTTGACCAGTCGTGCTTTCATATCTCAATGTTCCGCTGGCTCGAGCTCAGGGCAAGAAACAGGGATTCTAAGACCATGCAGCCTTTTGACCGCTTCTCCCTCGGAAGGGCAAGAAATAGACGCAGAATGTGCGCTTTATTTTACGCATTTTGTGCGCACAATTCTCGTTCGACAAAAGACTAGCGATGCAGACGCCACGCTCACCGTTTGATCAAGTCGGTGGAATCGTCTATTTCGCCCGCATGCTGGACAAGATACGCCTTTCGGCATCTGGTCGGCTGCGCCACGATTTTCGAAAAAATATCGGGATTGGCTTCGACGGTCGCTGCACTCGCTATCTGCATGTCGATTATACAGGGCCGAACCAGGCGCTACAACCCACGCCGATCTACTTCAAAGGCCCGTCGTGGATGGGAACGGTGATCACCTTTCCACCGCCAACGACGTGGCAGACGGCCTAGAAAGGCCTGACTTATGGGATGGATTGCTGATCTTCTGGAGCAGATTCCTTCGGCGGCGGGATACAAAGTCCAGTTGGAAAAGCTTCGCTCTGAGTACGAGATTCTTAAGGCGGAGGACAGCGATCTTCGAGCGAAGCTCGATGCTGCACACAGCGAAATAGATCGGCTCAAGAAAGACGCGCAGGAAAAGCTCGTTCATGGTTCAGATCGTCCGGAGATTCAAAGACGCATATTGCAGTTGCTGGCAACACAGCGCGAGCTGACCGCTGAGCGAATTGCCGCCTTCACCGGTCAGGGACAGGAAGCGGCCAAGTTTCACTTGGATGAATTGCTTGAAGCGAATTTTGTAACTTGGGCGGACAACCAAGCCTTTGAAACGGTTTGGAGCCTCGCGCACGAAGGGCGTCGTTATCTCGTTCAGCGCGGCTTGCTCAGGTAATCGTTTCGACATAATGTCGTGGACGTGGAAACGCCCAATCCGCCGAAACCCAAAACGCCATTTGAGCGATTCAAACGGCTGACAAAGCGTGTCGTTTCGGTCCCCCATGCAGAGATTCAGAGGCGGGAGACCGAATGGAAGAACGGGCGCAAGCAACACACGAGCCATAAGCGGCATCGCTGACAACGCGCGCGGAATCCTTTGGTCAGCCGATTGTTTCCGGCTTAGCGCCCGACTGCTTTTCGAGGAAGTGCTACAGGGCAAGACTCGCTTCGCACTTGGATTTGGTGTCCTAGCTGCTTTTTCCGTGGAGCTATTTCTGAAATGCCTTCTCGTGATTGAGGCAGGCCAGTATCCCGAAACCCACAATCTGAAAAAGCTTTTCGCGCAGCTTAAACCCGAAACGAGAAATGAATTGCGAAAGAAACATGATGCCAACGCTGAGCGCAAAGCGAAATTTGGGACGCTGGAAGAACTATTGGAACAAGGCCAAGATGCGTTTGAAAGGTTTCGATACTCTTTCGAAAAAGGCGAAGAAACTGGATTCGCCCTTAACCTATTAGGAGAAGTGGTTAGACAGAAAATCATTAGTCTCCATCCGGATTGGGAATCGGATGACGCCACATTCCAGTTTCAGTAAACGCCAAAGTGATTCTGCGAACGTCCGAAGCATTTTTCGGAGTGTAGTCGATAACTAATCCGCCCCCTTCTGGCCGATCCTTCTCGCCAGAAAAATCCAACGTGCCAATCGCAATAATGGTTGCACCCCGCAGTTCGTCGGGAACTAAATCGCCACGTTGCGAATCGAAAAATTCGGCCACTTGGGAATTACCGGTGCCGTGTCACGGCTAGTTGTCAAACGCAGTGAGCAATGCAATCGGCCTACGCCAAGTTTTACAGCCGCTCACATGATGCTGTGATTCGCGTTTACGATTCGGTGGGCAATGTGATCGAGACGCAGGAGCAAGCGGGCGAGTTCAAAGAGCCGTAGCGCAATCTTGTTCACACGCTTGAGTCGGCCGGCCGCTTGCTTGCGTTGGTAACTTACTGATTGTTCAGGACCGTTTTATTGAAACACACGAGCACGCGGGCGAGTTCAAAGAGTCGTAGGGACGTAACCCGCCTTATTCAGCATCCACTCTTCGCATCAAGTTCGGGTACCCCGTCAACTAAATTTCCATCTGTCACATCGTAGTGTGGCAACACAAAATAATTAACCTCGTTGATGGAAAAAAAATGCCGCCCGCCGTGTTCGTTTTTCACGAAAACAAGATGACTGCCTACCGCGTCCGTATTGGCAAGCATATTGGCGAGTAGATGGATGTCCTCTTTTTCCGCGCAGTTGATATGTTCTGGTATAGGTTCTCCCGCATAGTAAGCCGATAGCGATTTCTCGCTGGGGCTGTGTCCTGCTGCTTTGAACAGTTCTCTTTGAATGACAACCGATCTGACTTGTCCGAGATTGAGAACGAGAAACTCCGCCCGATACCGTATCGACTTCAAAAAATCTGCTCGCATCATTTTTTGTGTCGTTCTCCAATCTGCCCTCGAAGCGTTCGCATTCCTTGGCACCAAGATAGAACCCTGCTCTCCGGCCGTCGTTTAAGTGAACGCTAACGAAGTGACCTTTCTGAACGTCCACGGCCTTTTTCTTTCTAATAGGTTTTTTCATCTCTTCTTTGTTTGCAGTTGTGGAGGTGACATTAGCTGATAGTGCAACTATGTCAAGTTGTAAATCACACAAACGTAATTAGTTATACCAGATACCTTCACAGGTTGCAGGCACCTAGAATCGCCGATTCCAGTTCGAGAAACGCAGTCAGCTCCTCATCCGCGCGCACAACGAAACGCTTTCCGTCGCCCGTAATAAGTCGCTCACAGAATAGGTCTGTCGAGGGCATCTGCCTCGGTCTCAAGACAAATCACATCCCTAGATAAAGATCAAAAAAACAGCTTGACACAGCGAGGCATGGTTACGTAAAAGCATCTCGATTACGTCACCCGACGTTTCAACGAATCTTCAGCCGCGCTGAAGACGTTCGTGGGGTTGGGTCTTCGCTGGGACACCGCTTGGCGCGATCACCCAGACGGTAATGGTCACATCGACGAACTCTGGTTTTCATTCGCACCGTAGCCGACTTACCCGGGGCCAGCGCTGGAGGCGACAGCTGCTACCGGCAGCTTGGTGCATGAACGTCTTAGCTGTACAAGGAACGCGTCCCATCCTAAAACCACGCAGAAATGGAGGCTTTTATGGGTTTTTGGTCCAAACTCAAGAACATCGCTAGAAAGGCTTTGCACATCGTCAAGGCTGTCGTTCGTATCGTCGTTCGCATCGTCGCAATAGTGCTGACTGCACCCTTCAAGGTTTGGGACTTCGTCTTCGGATGGTTGGGATGGCCGCAGAAGAAGCTAAAGCTGCATATCGCCGTTTTGCAGAACGCGAAGGGCCCACTGATACCACGTGACAAGCTAGAAGACCTGCGTCCCTCGATCGATCTGCTCATACAAACTTTCAAGGACCATGGCAATGTCAAGGTCGTGCCTTATTCATCCGGCAATGAGCGCGACATAGACAATTGGGCACAGATCGTAGAGGGCGTGGCGCCGCACGCCGCGCTGAATGTGCACTGCGATGCTGGCGCGCTTTGGGATGAATTTGGTGAAGCGGGAAATTACTTTGCCCAGCACGTCGCGGGCTCGGTAGGCGGAATCATTCCTATCAGTCTTGCGTTTCCCGTGACGATTTTCATAGTAGAGGATGTTATCGCTAAGGTTGGCTGTACCCTTCCGCTCATAACCGATTATTGCACCGTCGAGGTCGCGCAGATAATGCCAACCGACAGCAGCACACCGGCTCACGAGGTCGGCCACGCCTGCAATTTGTGGCACTCCGGTCAGCACGTAAATTTGATGTTTCACAAGCGCTCCGAACGATTTTTCCCCTACTGGCTGCATTGGTGGCAGAGAAATCTTGTTCGTTCATCGCGTCACGTCACTTACTTGTTTTAGGCAACGTCTACACTGTGGAGGGAAATTTATGGCGAGTGACAATGGAGGCCAATGATGACGAGTATCATTTAGAGATTAGCGCACGCGGTGCATCTTATTCTATAATGTGAGCAGCGACGTTTTTTCATTGCAGAGAATGTTACTCCGAAAGAGATCGGAGAAGAAATACTAGGCATGCTGATCGACACGCCCAGCGCGGTAGCCATAATGGAGCACCCCGAGCCCACCGTCTCGGTCCCGCCGCTCGTGGATGAGCGCGTTCTGCTGCGCTTCTGCAAGGCAGTTCAGAGGTTCGCTGACGATCTGGGCTCGCACGATGAAGCCGTGGCGGAACTGCGCGCGTTGCGAGCTCGCCTAGCCAATCTTCGCGGTCTCGCAAGCCTGTGCCGGCTGGCCATCATCGGGCACCCGTACTCGGCGGCACGCGTCGCGGACGAGATGTCTTGCCTCTGCGTCGATTTCCCTTCTGGCCCACTCGAGGAGCTCGATGATGAAGGTGAGGTAAGCGAGGACGAGCCAGACGATCGCGTACTGCTCACGGCGGCGGTCGACCTGTTCGCTGGCGCGTCGTTCGTCAGCAAGGACAAACCCGCACAACGCGATCGCTTCATTATCGGCGTCGTTCGCGCCATCGAGGACGCTATCGCTTTTCCAGTGACGTTCTCGTCCGAGGCGGCGACTTACATGGGGGAAGGAGATCGTACGCAGTCGAACTTGCACGCCAGGATCGTCATCGCCAACGCGACCCAGCGCCTCCTCGAGCGCGACCAGAAATGCGTGCCGCTAGTGCCGACTCACCTGCGCCAGCGTCTCGAGTGCCTAGCGCGCCGGTGGATGCATGAGAATCCAGTAGATGAGTTCTTCGCGGCAATTTCAGGGCCGAAACTTCGCCGGATCGTGCACTGGGAGGACCCTGAACGTCCCCAGCCGGGTGACGCGCGTGTCGGCGATCAGGTGACACTGCTGGTGGGCGACGGCGACCGCAGCGACAAAAAGAGCGAGATGCAAGATATGCCATGCGGCGGCGACAACCTCAAGGGGTTTGGCGCAATGTTTTCTCCCCACGCGCCCGCTCCAGTCGTCCGCGTTGTAGACGAGGGGCTTCAGGTCCTCGTTCCCGAGGGGGCACGCACTGGGCCAATTGCCATCGTAAAGAAGACGCCAGATTTCACAGGTGTGCAGAACCTCCTGGCGGAGTACGCTGACCAATATTCAATCGAGTGGTCCTTGAGCATCTTCTCACGCGCTCGCATGGACATCTGGGCATTTCCTGACGCGTTTGGGCCACCAATTCTCAAGATCTTGCGAACGTCGGACAACGGCGTCACGCCCGATAAGCCGTCTACCCAACCGCAGTCGGCGCACCTCTCCATGGCGAGTCCGCACGATTCAACGGAGGTGCTGCAATGACGAATTCGCTGGGAGCTTGGGAAACCCTGGAGGATGCTCTCGAAATTGTCGGCGTTCATGCTGTTGTTCTCCATACCGGCAATGTGCTCTACTGGTGCTTTGATCAGCGGGCTGTTGGGCAACTCGGAAAGGATAACAACGCCTTCCAAAATGTCTTTAATAACCCAAACCTGGGGTCTTACCAAGTCTGGGACCCGAGAACAAGCGCAGCTGGCCCAGTTAAGCCTATTGGGCGCAACTCGTTCTGCGCGGGACAGTGCGCGCTCGCGGACGGCACGATTTTTGTCGCGGGCGGACAGGATGGCGCAGGAGCCGTCGAGCTCACCGGAGAGTGGGACAAGTATTTCGCTGCACTCTTTGGCACGGACGAGGGCGCCCTCCGAGATATACAAACCTACGATCCTATGGCGGACACTTGGACCCGTTGGCCGGATCTCGCCGACGGACGCTACTACCCGACCTGTCAAATCCTCCCCGATGGACCAGGCTTCGTTGCGGGCGGACTTTCGAACTTGCAACAGTGGGTTTTTTCCGGTGCCAACTGGTGCGAAAATGATCAGTTCGAGATGGTTCTGCCGGGAGCGCTTTCTGCTGGCCCCACCCCGCAGAAGAAATTCCGCTCGGTGGATCAATATCCGATCATTCGCTTGTTGCCCGGGAGTCACAAGCTGTTCGTACACGTCGGAAACGAGACCTCGATCTTCGACCTTGATAGCTCGTCCTTTGTTCAGGGCGCGGAATTCACGCCTCCCGCAAAGGACGCGGCAGGAAATAACGTCGGTCTACAAACTTATCCAATGCAGACAGGGCATGTCCTCTTACCTCAAAAGGAGGGGGATGCCCCTGGTATCTTGATCGTAGGCGGCAGCACGGCGACAGGATTCGACTACAGAACGCATTCCGACGCGCCAGCCGTGTTGGGGGCATTCATTTTCGAGTTCAACGCGGCGTTCCCTCAGCGCTCCCAGTGGAGGGCAACCGCGCATGCGCCCACCGTTGCTCGGCTCTTAGCGGACACCATTCTCTTGCCAGATGGCACGGTCTTCGTTGTGAATGGCATCATAGGCGGTGCCGCCGCGGGCCATTCGCAGGCCACGACCCTCCTGGCGGAGATCTTCGATCCGGCCACGGAGACGTTCACAGCAGTGGCCCCGAATCCGGACCCGAGCCATCCGCGCGGATATCACTCGACTGCCGTGCTCCTTCCCGATGCGCGCGTTGCCATCGCAGGAAATACAGACGCCTACAATCCGGGGGAGCCGAATCGACATGACGATGTCTCAATCCAGATCTTCACCCCACCGTATCTCTTCAACGGTTCGAGACCCGTGGTCAGCGGCGCTCCTCCTGAGGTGAACTATGGCGCATCGCTCCGTCTCGATACTTCGGGCGGACCAGCCGTGAGGAAGGTGACGATGATGCGGCCATGTGCAGTCACCCATTCGGTCGATATGGATCAGCGCGCCATCATCCTCGATATGACCGAGGGCGCGGGGACGATTGATGTCCGGATCCCCACCGATCACGCCCTCGCGCCGCCCGGCTACTACATGCTCTTTTTTGTGGCCGCCGACGGCACTCCCTCAATCGCAACTTGGGTTCTTTTGAAAGACGGGCAACCGACCTTCCCAGCGCTAGAGCTCGGCGCGTATTCGGGCCACTGCGTGATCGACGAAGTCTTCGACGGAGACCTCATGCTCGAGAAGATCGACCAGCATTGCAAGGTCACCCTTGAGAGCCGGCATGGCAGCATCACCGTTAGACATAAGATCGATCAGTGGTCATACGCAAATCTCAAGGCCGCCACGAAAGTTATCATCGGTGAAGGCATAGATCAGCACTCGGTCGTCCAGATAATCGCGGGGGGTGACGTCACGATCAACCAGAAGATCAACGAAAACTCCCAGGCAACGATTACGTCCATAGGAGGCAAGATTGAGATCGGACAGAAAGTGGACAACTACAGCGAAGCAAATTTGACTGCGGGAGAAACAGTGCATCTGGGCCAGGGCGTGGACCAGCATTCGAACGTCGTCATCCGTGCACAAGGCGATATCACCGTCGACCAAAAGATCGACCAGCACTCGACCGCGGACATCACATCAGTCAACGGCGCGGTCAACATTGGGCAGAAGGTGGATCAGACTTCCATCGCCTCACTCCGAGCCGGCACGACCGTTCTTGTTGGCGAAAAATTTGACCAACATTCAAACGTCACGGTTGTCGCTGAAGGCGATATTACAATCAACCAGAAAATCGACCAGCACTCGACGGCGGTAATCACATCACTAAATGGGTCGATCAACATTGGGCAAGGACTGAGTGGCAACGCGACCGCAACGCTTATAGCGCCCAATGGGGATATCAACATCGGCGATTCGGTCGATGGCGGCTCTACCGTTAATTGGAGCGCACAACACTTCAATTGCCCGCACCAGAACGGGACGATTAACCACGTATGAGCGTGCAAAGCGGAAGCAAGATTAGCCGGCAGGCGACTTTGGCAGTTCCCACGCTGAACCGTCGTTGACAACCCGAAATGGAGTCCAAGCTTGCGGAGCAGCAAAAGCAAATTGAAGCGCTTACTGCGGGGCCGCAGAAGGTGAGCGCGCAGCTTGAAGGTCGAGTGTCCGATTTTATCCAAAAACGATTCTGACGGGTAGGCGGGGTAATCGTTTGATTACGTTTTCCAATTCGCACTGCGCGGAAAAAACGGGCACCACCTCTTCCGGTGAGGCGAAATCAGTTTCTGTGTTTCATTTGTAAGGGTTCCTTGACGCGTTTTGCCTTCCCTCTGATCTAATGCCACATGCCGGTTCGGTATGGACGACGTGGAGCGCTCCCGACAAACTTTCCTAAGGTGTTTTAGCCTTGCCCTTGGGTCCGAAGAATTTCTTCCACTTGTTCTTCGGGCGCTTTGCCTTTCTTGGCTGCCCACGCGGACAATCCTGACCTCTACACCATTGTAGTAGTGGCTTGAAGACGACCCGCCACAAGAAGACCGGTGATCTCTTGGAGTGGGACTGGCCAACCACATTCCTGCCGTGGGTAGTATAGAACCAAACATCCTGCGTCATAACAGTCTTCGCATCAGTGTGCAGTCGATTCGCAACAGTCTGCCGCCAATGGCACCCGGCGTCAGAGGATCACGTCGCGGACGCACCCATCGAGGTCAGGGTGAAGGTGCCACTGATGTTCCGGTCGCGCCTGGTTACAGCTTGCGCCACCTGGAATCCCTTGCGTAGCCGCAAAATCATATCGGGCGGCGTCGACCAGTCACCATCCGACACAGGCATCTTCGTGCAGACCTTGACCGGGTGAATCTCGTTCCATCCCTCGTGCAGGGGATCGTAGACCCAGGTTCCCTGCACATAGAGCACGTCGGCACCCTTCGCTTGCCCGCTTACAGGATCAACAGTGTTCGTGTGAAGTTCGCCCACTCCGACGTCGGACGGTGATCCGAAGTCGTAGTTCCCAAGCAACCCGCCGAGAATTATCGCCAGCAAGGACAACAATCCGAGGATCAAGCCAACAACGGGAAAAGGCAGGGCAATGCAAGCAAAAAGCGCGGCGATAGCCAGTCCCAATGCCACATCGGCCCCCTTAAATTCCGCATGCAGACTAGCGGATGTCGTGCCTGATTGTTTGAGGCTGCAACGCCGATCTTGAGGAGAATTTTTTCGGAGCAGGATTAAGATAGTCTTCTCGCCGTAGAATTACTCCCACCCCCTGGACCGGGCACCCCCCCCGTCAGCCATCGCGGATCGCCGTATCACAAATCCTCCCCAGTTTTCGGCCAGTGCTCTACGAGTGAAGCAGACGCCTCGCGCGCTATATCACAAAGGCAATGATTTGTGATGAACAGTAAGGGGAAGTATGAAGATTGCCTTATACCTCAGAGTATCCACGGATCGCCAGACTACCTGTAGCCAAGCGGTAGAGCTACGGGAGTATTGTAAACGACGCGGCTGGCCAGATGTTGCCGAATACTGCGACACAGCCTCCGGCGCGAAGTTCAGCCGAGAAGGTCTGGACGCACTCATGCGCGACGTTCGCAAGGGCCGCATTGACACAATCGTGGCCTACAAGCTTGATCGTCTCGGACGCTCGCTGGCGCATCTGGCGCAGTTAATCGGCGAGCTGACTGCGCATCGCGTGGCGCTCGTGATTCCGGCCCAGGGGATCGACACGAGCGCGTCAAATCCCGCGAGTCAGTTGCAGCTAAATATTCTAATGGCTGTTGCTGAGTTCGAGCGCGAGATTATCCGCGACCGCGTTAATTCAGGCTTGCGAGCGGCTCGCGCGCGCGGTGTGCGATTAGGCAGGCCGTCAACGTTGCAAAAGCACCTGTCGCGTGCGCGCGCGTTGCGTGAAGCGGGTCGGAATGTTTCGCAGATCGCGCGCGAGTTAATGCTGCCCTACAGCAGCGCGCATAAATTAGTTAGAGTCGCAAGCAGTCAAGGTTAGGGGAACAACGCCGCGGGCGCTCATGCTTCGACTCCGATTTTTTTAAGCAACGCCGGGAATCGTGGGTCGGCACGCAAGTCATCCAAACCGGCACAGATGCAGTATTCCCGCAGATACGCAATGCTACCGTTTTCGTGTTCCATGCCCTGAGCAAAGCAATCAAAG
>WNGL01011635.1_pt1 | contig 10061 bp, 6 predicted proteins | sample 5400591 | NCBI WGS metagenome assembly WNGL01 (sample SAMN13153377, study PRJNA577476) | soil metagenome | isolation source: 80 cm soil or saprolite under Garry oak tree replicate 1 | place: USA:California | collected 2016-06-15 | reverse complement strand
GCTCTCCGCTGCCCTCGGAATGGCTGTGGCGCGCGACCTGGCCGGCGGCAAGGAACACGTAGTCGCTGTCTCCGGCGACGCGGCCTTCACCAACGGCATCACCTTTGAAGCTCTCAACAACATCGCCGAGCAAACGAAACGCCTCATCGTCGTGCTAAATGACAACGAGTGGTCCATCGACCGCAACGTCGGCGCCATCGCCCGCTACTTCCATCGCATCGTCACCAACGAGCACTACAATCGCCTCCACGACTCAGCTCGCCGCATCGTTGAAAAGATTGGCGGCAAAACCGCAGTCGAGGTTGTGCGACGCGCCGAAGAAGCTGCCAAGAGCATGCTCTGGCCATCCATCCTCTTCGAGGAATTCGGTGTGCAGTACTATGGCCCAATCGACGGCCACAATCTACCGCTGCTGATTGAGACATTCAAGTTCCTCAAAACCGAGAACCGCCCCGTGCTGCTCCACGTGCTCACGCAAAAAGGCCGCGGGTTCCAACCTGCAATCGATGGGCAAAAGAAGTTTCACGGCCTCGGGCCATACGACCCTGAAACCGGCATGACAACCCCGGCGGGCGTGCCGACCTATGCCGAAGTGTTTGCCACTCGGCTCGTCGAACTGGCTAACAAAGACCAGCGCGTCGTTGCCATCACCGCGGCAATGCCCAACGGCACCGGCCTCGATCTTTTCCGGCCGCACCATCCCAAGCGCTACTTCGATGTAGGCATCGCCGAAGAACACGCCGTTGTCTTTGCCGCCGGCATGGCCACTCGCGGCTATCGCCCGTTCTGCGCCATCTACTCCACCTTCCTGCAGCGCGCCTTTGATCCCATCGTGCACGACGTAGCTCTGCAAAAGTTGCCGGTGGTCTTCTGCATGGATCGCGCCGGGCTCTCCGGCGACGACGGACCAACGCATCATGGACTTTTCGACATCAGCTACCTGCGCGGCGTGCCTGAGATGGTTCTCATGGCCCCCAAAGACGAAGACGAGCTGGCCGACATGATGACCACAGCGCTTCAAATCGACGGCCCGAGCGCCATTCGATATCCGCGCGGCACGGTAGCCAATGTCAGTTGCAAGAGCGAACCGCAGGTGTTGCCACTGGGCAAGGCTGAAGTGATTTCCGACGGCACGGACGTTGCCATCCTCGGCCTCGGTCCAATGATCTCCATGGCCAGGCAACTCGCTCAGCAACTGGAGCGCGAAGGCTTCTCCGCCGCCGTCATCAATCCGCGCTTTATCAAACCGATTGACCGCGAAATGCTCGCCCAGTATTCCCGCCGCGTCGCCGCATTCGTTACGTTTGAAGATCACGTCAGGATGGGAGGCTTCGGTTCAGCGGTCATTGAGGCTCTACAGGAAATCGGCAGTGCCGTTCCAGTGGTCCGTATCGGCTGGCCCGACCAATTCATTGAGCACGGCAAGATAGACGCTCTGCGTGCTAAATACGGATTGACCGCGGACGCCGCGCAGGCTCAGGTGCTGCCCCTGCTCGCACAACGCAAACGCCGCACGTTAGTGGCCAGCTAGCGAATGCATCCAAAACATGCCGAGTGCATATGGAAACTCCTGCGCCTGAATCGGATTCGGATTCAGGTACGCTCGCGACTTCCAGCCGCGGTTGCGGAGTCGATCGTTTGAGCCTTCGTCGAATCCGCGTGTGCGACAATCCAGAAGATAACGATTCTCGTATGCGACCTCTTCGTATCGCGCTGGCTTGGATGTGTGCACCGCTACTGGCCGGCGCCTTGGCCTGGCCGCAAGCTCCATCCCCAGTTCCTCCGAATTCTCTCTCAATCCCTTTGGTTCTCGCCGGTGGCACAGTCGTGGATGTGACCGACTGGGGCCGCTCGGCTAAAGATCTGCAAGACGCAATCGTAATCGTGCGCGACGGTCGAATCGCCGAGGTGGGATCCCGCGCCATTCCCATTCCCAAGGGCGCGCAGATTATCGATTGCACCGGCAAATTCATAATCCCTGGCCTGATCGACGGCTTCACTGGGATGAATAGCCAGGGCCAGGCCAACGCTCATTTGTATATGGGCGTCACTACCATCGTGGCCAGTGGGGACAACCGCCGCGGTCACATCGACTTCAGCGCCAACCCGAGCCCCCACATTTATATTCTCGACTCCATCGGATCAACGGATGATTGGAGCCTGCTCATCGGCCACGGGGACTGGACCGCCAAACTCAGAGAGGGCGCACACCCCGTCGAATTGAGCACCGAGGACACGTCGCGTCAAATCAACGACACGACCCACCTTGGAACGCGCGTGCTCTGGCTCGGATGGAATCTCACCGCGGCCAATACTCAGTGGATCATCACACGTGCTCACCAACTGGGGCTAGTTACATATGGGGAGTTCATTTCCACTCCCTACAGAGTTGGAATCGATGCGAATGTGGATGTGCTCCTCCATATGAGCCGCTATGAACTCGGCGTCATTCCCGATGAATTGCAGCGGCCGCTGGCCGAGGATCCATATGGCTCCGCCGCAAACACCGCCTACGATTACTCCGAGCATCTGCCGCCCACCGATCCGCACTTCCGCACCTACGGCCGCTTCATCGCTGCACATCACTCGGCCCTGATGCCCACCTTCAGCCTCTACTTTCTCAATCTCCCGGGCCATCGTAATCTCTGGCTTGAACCAGCCGCAGCCATTCTCAATCCAGCCAACATGTACATGGCGCCTGACCGTGTCACAGGCGAATTGGTTTATCCCCTTGCGCCCTGGACACGACATTTGCCCAATATGACGCTGCGATGGATGCAAGAGAGTCAGCACAAGAAAGCGGATCTCTCCGCGATCCGTCTTTGGCGCATCAACCAGGCCATATTCACCGGCTCGCCCCACTACCTGGCTGCTTCCGGTGCTGCTTCAATGGGAACCATGCCCGGCATTTCCTTGCATACCGAACTTGAAATGCTGGTGCGCATAGGCCTCTCGCCGCGCGAAGCGCTCGCTGCCGCCACCAACAACTACGCCATCCAGTTAGGCTGGAATGAACTTGGGCAAATTGCTCCCGGCCGCCGGGCCGACATCTTGATCGTTGACGGAGATCCCACCGTGAATATCTGGAACTCACGCCACATCTCCACAATCATTCTCGATGGCAACGTCGTGGATCGCGATGGGTTGCTGCATTTAAGAAGATGAGGTGCTTCAATCCCGCGAGAAAATCCGATTCATCCCGCTCTCTAATGCTAGTAGTCCCGGCAGCTGCTTCTGCCGCTCCGCGAACGTCCGCTCCAACTGCCGCCGCACAAACCCATCGCCAAGCCGCCCCAGCAAGCCGTACGGCAGCACATATTGGATGTCGTCACTCAACAGTGTTCCAGGGCGGCCATAGCGTACTTCAGTTGACATCCCGTGGCGATGGCGAAATTCGGCGAACGGTCCTCGCAGTTGTTCATTGCGAAAATACTTATTCCATACAAAGTCCGTAATCTGCGCGGTCCATTGCACGCGCTTCCGCGACCAAGTGAACGGGCAGAAACTGATCAGGATCTCCGAGTCGACTCCAGCGACCGCGCTGCTTCCGCCTTCCACGTTGCGAAATAACAGCTCTGAGCTAGCTGGCACGTCAGGCGCCGGCTTCAAGCGCGCTTCGTCAATCCTGGTCTTCATCTCCGGCGGCATCAGACGAGGCAGGTTCACGGGTGTCGCGAAGAATGCAAACACCTGCTCCACCGGAAATGGCACCCACTGGCGAGTTTCGAATCTTTCCGTCATGAATATCTTCCCATTGCCGAGGACTCACTCCGTACCAAGCCCGAGACAGCAGACGAAAATCCCGCTGGACAGCAAAACGCATTCACTAGTGCCGTGACCTCATGATTGTGTAGTCCAGTACCACGACTGTGGGTGCCCCGGGTCTCGCATTTGAGACCTGGGTTGGTACATCTCTACGCGGTCACGGTACTAGAGTATGTTTCATAAATCCGCTTTGTATCAGGGCACGACTTCGGTCGTGCCAAAAACGCCCTTAAAAACAAGGGCTTCAGCCCCTGAGGGACTCCGGCCAGCCTCTTCAAAGACATTTATGAAACACGCTCTACTCTCTTCCGGCTGGATGAGCACTATCGCTAAAGAGTTGTCAGTCGGCCAACAACACAGAATTGACAACACGAATCACGCCATTGGATTAATTGGATTGCTTGGATCGATTGACACCCGCAATCGTCTCGGTCGCGATCCCATCCTTCTCATCTTTCAAGATTACCTTGCCGTCCTGCAGAGTTCGCAGTCGGCGTGCCGCTTTACGCCATTGGGTCCTTCCCGGCCAACGGCGAATCGGCCAAGAGCGAAAGCGCAATCATAGTTACCGCGGTCACGAACGTTTCGCTTGATTGAAGCATTGTTGTATTGCCTCCGGCAGGCGAATTGACTACCCTCATGGAACGCTCCAGTGCATTTATAGGATTCGAGGGTTCAGGCCGCGCTTTGACCCAATCGACAGACCAACTCGCCTTTGTCAGTCCTGACAAATCAACCGCCTTAGAGGTCGAACCGGCCGCCGCAGCCCGTCGCAGTGAACTGCCGCGCACCTCCTCACGTAAGATGAGGAAAACGGTTCGCGCAAATGCTGAACTGCCCGAGAACATGACCGACACCCCCTCGCAGCTCGACCAGAAGCGCCAGCGCCACGACAAAGGGCTGGTGATCATTGCGGGGTACAAGTTCCTCCTCGCGCTTCTGTTTATCGGCATCGGGGTCGGCGCTCTGAACCTGCTCCACAAGGACATTGAAGACCTCCTGGCACAGTTGGCGACTGCCCTCCGAGCAAACCCCGAATCCCGCTTCGTGAATTTCCTGTTGGATAAAGCCTCGCTTTTGAAGGACCCCATGCTGCGGCGTATCGGCGCTGCAGCCTTTGCCTACGCAGGCGTCAGCCTGGCAGAGGGAATTGGCCTCTATCTCGAAAAGGCTTGGGGCGAATACCTGACCCTGGCGATCACCGCCTCGTTTCTGCCTTGGGAAATCTTCGAAGTCTTCCACCGGATCACGTGGCTGCGCGTTGGCCTTCTGGCGGTCAACGTCTTGGTCTTTATCTATCTCTTAAAGCTCGTTCTGCGCCGCAAAAAACCGCCATCCAATCTCGTCCCCGAGTAGATTCGCTTTTTATTCTCCTATAAGCCTGCCCGGCGTTTTTGACCAGAGGGTAATTCCACCCAGGAATCGCAGTAGTAAACACTAAATATTGTGGTCTAGCGCCTCGACGCATCTATTAGGCGCTCCGAATCAAGCCAATCGCCCGCACCCAAGCCCGTAACCCCTGAAAGTTGCAGGGTTTCAACAGATTTAGTCATTGGAGTGGAAGACTCCTTGGGCTATTATCGTGTCTGAAGTGGAGCAGAGTGGAGCAAAAGGGAACCGAACCATCGTTCTCAAAGTCAGAATACGCTCCTTTCGAATGTTTCAAGCAGGTTCGTGGAACTGAAGTGGCTTCGGAACCTGCCTTGGCAACCGGAAGAAGGACGAAGAGGCAAATCAATGTTTCGTGGCAATCACCCAGCGAAGGTCGACGAGAAGGGGAGGCTGAAAATGCCCTCCGCCTTCAAGCAGCTGGTGGATGCCGCGCATGTGACCCAGTTCTATGTGACCAGCACCGACGGCAAGAGCGCCGAAATCTGGCCCCTCCCCGAGTGGGAAAAGCGGGAAGAACAATTGGCCGATTCCAGCACCATGGACGACGCCGTAAGGAAATACCTGAACGTCACCAGCTACTACGGCCAGCAGGTGGAAATGGATAACCAGGCCCGTTTGCTGCTTCCCCAGATTTTGCGCGGTTCGGCAAAACTCGACGCCGAAGTCGCAGTTTTTGGAATGAGGACCTACCTGGAAGTACACAATCGGGAGATCTTCGAAAGCAATCTTTCGGCCAATGAATTGACGGCGGAAGATCGCAAGGCAATGGCGGCGATTCTCAGCCGCAAGAGTTAAGGGTTTAAAGCCCCCAAGGGGGACACATGACGAGTCGAAGCGAACGCCATGTGCCAGTTCTTTTAAAAGATGCGATTGAGTTTCTCAATGTGCGCGCAGGCGGCACGATTGCGGATTGCACCCTCGGCCTTGCAGGCCACGCTAGCGAAATCGCCAGGCGGCTTGGACCAAACGGCCACCTTATCGGTTTCGACAGAGACCCCGAGGCGTTGGCCTTAGCGAAAGCCAGGCTCGACCAGGTCGTCGAGGAGCTTGGCGGCAATGCTCCGCAAATCACGCTGATCGGCGAAGCGTTCAGTTCCATCGCCGAACACGTAAAGCCAGCCTCGCTGGATGGCCTGCTGGCCGACTTTGGAGTAAGCAGCCTGCAGTTGAATGAGGCGCACAGGGGATTCAGTTTTATGGCGGACGGACCGTTGGATATGCGCATGGACACGCGCTCCGGTCCCACCGCCGCACAAGTGGTGAATGAGGCGGACGAGAACGAATTGGCCGACCTCATTTACGAATACGGAGACGAAAGGAGGTCGCGGAGAATCGCCAGAGCCATTGTTCGCGGGCGGCCGGTGACAACCACGGGGCAACTTTCCCGGATTGTCGCTTCAGCCGCCCCGGCAATGAAACAAGACAAGATTCACCCGGCTACAAGGACTTTTCAAGCTCTTCGGATTTATGTGAATCGCGAGCTGGACGAAATCAAGGCGCTGCTGGAGGCCGCACCAACATTGCTTAAGCCCTCCGGACGACTGGTCGTCATCAGCTTTCACTCTTTAGAAGATCGCATCGCAAAAGATTGTTTACGCGACGGAGCCCACAAAGGAATTTGGGAAGTTTTAACAAAGAAGCCCTTCACGGCTACTGAAGAAGAAACCGATCGCAACCCGCGCTCACGAAGCGCAAAACTGAGAGCAGCAGAGAGAACGACGAAGCCTCTCGATAAGAAATGAAGTTATCAGCAAGATGTACCGGGGTATTTACTGCGCTGAGTCGAAGCAACGAATTAAGCAAGATTCCGGCTAGCAGCTAGAAGCTAGCGGCTAGAAGCTAGGAGAAGACAATGGCTGCATGCACAACAACTTATTTTGATACCGGCAATCGTTGGACAGTTCGGGTAGCCGAGCGCAACGCAGCTCTGCTGGCGCAACAGCCATTGCGGCGCCGCGGTGTCCGCACCCCGGAAGTCATCTTTACTCGGCACATCGACAACTCGCGCCTCGTCAAGGCTTCTGATCCGGTTCGCGTCCGCCAGATGCGCATCTTCTCGGCCGCTGTAACCGTCCTCTTCTCGCTCATCATGTTCTATGGCCTGCAGCATTTCACCGCCATCGAGGGTTCATACAAGGTTGAATCCGAGAAGCAGGTGCGCGATCAGTTGCGCGAAGAAAACCGCCAGTTGCGCCTCTCCGAAGCTCAGCTTTCGCAGCCCGGCCGTATTGATGGCATGGCCCGTCAGCTTGGTCTCACTGAGCCGACTCCGGGTCAAGTCGTTCACGGCAGCGCCCGCCCCGACAACAGTTCGCCTGTGCTCGCACAGGTGAATGCTCCCGTGCCCAACGCCGTCAACTGAGTCCATCAGTTGCTTTTTGCTTTGAAAGGGCGCGGCTTTCGCTGCGCCCCAACCTACCAGCGCTTGGCTTTGAAAGGGCACGACTTTAGTCGTGCCGCAACCGCCCAGTGCCTGGCCTTGAAAGGGCACGACTTTAGTCGTGCCGGAAAAAGGCTGCGAAACACGGGGGCTTTAGCCCCTGAGGTACGGATTTAGAAATTCAGTTCTGACTCCATCTATGCTGCCCGATATTCCAAAGGTACCTTCTCTCAGGCATCCAGCGATTCGTCTGATAGCGGCGAGCCCTGTTGATCTAATCTAAAAGCCGAGCCAACTTTTTCCCATGCAGGCAACTCTTCGCGCTAACCGCCCTCGTAGCACCGCCCCGCGCGCCACGCCGATGAAGTTGGCGCGCTTTTGGCTTGTATGCGCATTCTTTTTGCTTTGGGCGTGCGCCATCGCCTTCCGCCTCTTCTGGCTTCAAGTCGTGCAGCACTCGGAATACGTAGAGCGCGCGCAAAAGCAGCAGCAGCGCACCTTTGAGGTAGCTCCCCGCCGCGGTGTTCTCTATGATCGCAACCTCCGCGAGCTGGCGATGACCGTCCATGTCGACTCCATCTATGCCGGCCCCTCCGAGATCGACGACAAAAAAGCCGCTGCCCGCGCCCTCGCCGCAGTTGTGCACACCGATCCTGAAGACGCCCAAACCAGAGAAGACCAGATCGCGAATCGCCTGGATAAAGGACACGGCTTCGCGTGGGTCGCGCGCCGCGTCACGTCCGAGGTCGCCGACCGAGTCCGAGCTCTCAACCTCAAAGGCATCTACTTCCAAAAGGAATTCCAGCGCTTCTACCCCAACAATCAGATCGCCGCGCAGGTGCTGGGCTACGTTGGCCTCGACGACAACGGTCTCGGCGGCCTTGAAGGGAAATACGATTCGCGCCTTCATGGCACCCCGGGCCGCATGTTTGCGGCGATGGATGCGCGCCGCCATGTCTTAGGATCGACAGCGCACGAGCCGGAGCCGGGCCAGAATCTCCAGCTCACCATTGACCAGAGCATCCAGTTCATGGCCGAGCGCGCGCTCGATCACAACATGGAAAGGACCCACTCTGACAGCGGCACAGTGGTCGTGCAGGACGTGCATACGGGTCAGATTCTCGCGCTCGCCATCCGCCCCACATTCAATCCCAATCAGTTCCGCCACACCACTCCCGCTCTGCTCAAGAATCATGCGATCAGCGACGTCTATGAGCCCGGCTCAACGTTCAAGCTCGTCACCTACTCCGCGGCGTTGGATGCGCACGTCACGTCGCCCGACGACATGATCGACTGCCAGTTTGGCCAGATAAAGATGGCGGGCGGCCGCATCATTCACGACGACAAAGCAGATCATTTCGGAGTGGTCACGGTGCACTACGCGCTGGAGCACTCCAGCGATGTGGCTGCGGTGAAGTTGGCTCTCAAAATCGGCCCCGACAACTTTTACAAATACATCCGCGACTTCGGATTCGGCAGCCGCACCGGCACAGAGCTGCCCGGCGAAACACGCGGCCTATTGAGTCCGGTAAAACGGTGGGGTTCGTCCTCCATCGGTTCCATCGCCATCGGTCAGGAGGTCGGAGTAACTCCTCTGCAGCTAGTCTCCATGGTCTCGACCATCGCGAACGGAGGCGTCTATCTTCCGCCGCACGTGCTCATGCCGCCGCCAGGCAACGCCAGTGGCCAATCGCAATTGCAGGCAGCCCCATTCAAACCCGGTGGCGATCTCTCGGATCCACTGCCGACAGGTGCCCACCGCGTGATCTCCACTCTAACGGCCGCGCAGATGCGCAAGATGATGGAGGGCGTTGTCCTTTTTGGCACCGGCAAAGAGGCGCAGCTCAATGGATATTCCTCCGGCGGCAAAACCGGCACTGCGCAAAAAGTTGACCCAGTCACACATCTCTATTCGAAGACCATGCACGTAGCTTCGTTCGCCGGCATCGCTCCCATCAACAATCCCGTCATCGCCGTCGCCGTCATCATGGACAATCCCAAAGGCGCGTCCTACTACGGCACCGCCGTCTCCGCCCCTGTGTTTGCCGAGGTAGCGCAACAGGTTCTCGAATACCTGAATGTCCCGCACGACATCGATGTGCGCCAGCCAAAGACGCCGTCCAAGCCTGAGAAGCCCGTGCACGAAGATGATGCCGGAGCAAACCAAAGCGACATCAACGAACTCTTCGCAGCGGTCAACGACCTCCCGGAAGATGATCCTCTGCGCCAGCCCGCAACTCCACCGCAGTCTGCCGTGCATTCCACATCGACCCTCTCGCCGCCCGATACTCAAGAGAAACTACGTGCCGAACAACTATCTGCTGCGCCTGCTCCGCCCGAATCGACAGCGCCCCAATCACCTCCACAAAAAGCGCCCACACAAGTCACCATCAGCGACGGCAAAAAGCTGAGCGTGCCATCCCTCATCGGGTTGCCAGTGCGCAAGGTGATTGAGATAACCTCCGCCGCAGGTCTCGAAGTGCAGATCAAAGGCAGTGGCACCGTGCGTGAACAAGCCCCTGCG
>WNGL01011634.1_pt1 | contig 10061 bp, 5 predicted proteins | sample 5400591 | NCBI WGS metagenome assembly WNGL01 (sample SAMN13153377, study PRJNA577476) | soil metagenome | isolation source: 80 cm soil or saprolite under Garry oak tree replicate 1 | place: USA:California | collected 2016-06-15 | reverse complement strand
CACCCGGCAACGAAGGCAGCCGCCCGCTGACGGCGGCCGCCCAGACGTCAGGTTCGCTGATGGCATTACCGGGGCGCGTCGATCCCGCCGCCTTCGATCGCACGTCGGGGTCACTGTCCCTGGCGAGTCTCGCGCGCAACGGCTCGCCGACATCCGCGGGTGCCTCGCGCAGGGCGTCGATGGCCGCCAGACGCACCGGCGTTGGCCGCCTCGAGTCCAGCGCGGCGGCGACGAGCGTATCGAGTGCGCCGCTCGCAATTTCAGCGCGCGCGGACGTCAGAAGCGTCCGCAACACGCCGACCGCTGGCACGTGCGTCTCACGCGACCCCGCGTCGAGGGACTCGCGCGCGATTGCCAGCGTCCGCGGGTCCGCGGACGTCTCGAGCGCGCGTAGAATGCCGACGCGCAAATCCGGCCCGGCGGAGACGTACTCGCGCAGCAGCGGTTCGACTGCACGCGGGCCCGCGACTGCGAGACGCGCGAGCGCGGATTCGCGCGTCACCGCGTTCGCGTCGGCAAGCCCTCGAATCAATTGCCTGATCTCGGTGCCCGCCGGAGGCCTGATCGGCATGTTCTATCGTAGCGCGGCGGGCGCTGCACGGCGCTGACCCCTCGCTAACGGCCTACCGGAGGATTCGCACAACCAGCGCGGCGCGACGGTTCAGCCGACGCGTCTCCTCGCGCGCGTTGTCGTACTTCGGTCGCTCCTCGCCATAGCTGATCGTGTGCAGCCGATCGGCAGTGATGCCGCGGCTCGCCAGGTATTGCAATACGGCGTTCGCGCGGCGCTCGCCGAGCGCCAGGTTGTACTCGGCCGTCCCGATGTTGCAGGTGTGTCCCTCGATCTCGATCCGTAGACCGGGATTGTCCTGCAGCGACTTGATGGCCTCGTCGAGAACGCGCACGGCTTCCGGACGCAGGCTGTAGCGGTCGAAGTCGAAGTGCACGTCTTCGAACGTGATCTCCTTCACCGCTTCCTTGATCACCTGGATTGTGACGACGTCCGATGCCGTCCCTCCCTTGCCATCGTCCACGCGAACGGTGACGGGCACGGGGCCTTCCTGCATCGGCGCCGTCCAAGGCGTCTGGCTCGCGGACGCGTTGGTCAGCGTTCCAGCCGTCGCGCTCCACGCGTACGTCAGCGTGTCGCCGTCCTGATCCTGCGCGTCGGCCGTGACGGTCGATGTCTTGCCGACGTACACGGTGCACGGCTCGCATCGCGCACGCACCGTCGGCGGATGGTTCTGCGCGACGACGGGCGGCGGTGGCGGCGGGGGTGGCGGCGGAGGCGTGTAGACGCGAACGCCAGGGTGATAGCCAATCCTCCCGACGATATCCATCTTGTCGCCGGCGCCGTTCGTGTACTTGCTCAGGAACTCGTCGCGCTTGTCCATGTTCACGCGCCACGTCCAGCCCGCACCGGCAAAGAAGCCGCTGCGGTGCTGCCACGTGAGGCCGAGATCCAGATTCACCGGGGACTTGACGCTGGACGAAAAGCCGGTGGGCAGAAACGATCCGTCCTCCGCCAACAACTGCGTCTTGGTCGCGAGTGAACTCTTCGAATAGGCCTCACCGTCCAATTCGACCGTCAACCGCAGCGCCTGACGCGACGGGAAGCCCGCGCCGACGCCCCAGCGAAAGCCGTTCGTCGTGTCGACCTCATCGGGCTTGCCGCGCACGATGAAGCCGCCGTACCCGGAGACCTCCGCGCGGCGATTCAGTTCCTTGCTGACGACGGCGTCGAGCGCGAAGTCGGCCGTGCCGGCGCCGGCGCCGCTCGCCGTGTCCCCCGTCGGCAGCTTCACCATGCCCCGGATCGCGAAGGCGATGGGCTTCTGCTGCCAGTCGGACGCGAGATTGACTTTCGCGCCGACCCAGAAGTCGCCGACGTTGTTTCCACTCCAGCCCGCGCGCGCGAGCGGATTCTGCGGAACGACGCCGCCGACTTTCGTGAAGACGCTGCTCGAGAGAAACAGCGGACGGATGTCGCGGTCGATCCGGTTGACCGCGATGAACGAGCCGAAGATCTCCGCGCGATCGCGGATCCCGTAACCGAACGTGATCGGCCAGTTCGAGACGTCGGTAAATCCCTGGTTGTCGTCGAAGTTCAGGCGGTACGCGCTGCCGGACCATTTGCGCGCCGGCAGGATCTCCGCGGTGGGTACGTTCCACAGGCCGGTATCACCGAGGAATGTCGTCGTCGCAGGCCTGACGTCTTTCGGGGCTTCGGCCGCCGTGGGAGCTGGCGGCAGCGGAGGTGGCGTCTGCGTCTGCGCGAGGGCCGGGGACGCGCAGCCCAGGGCCGTCAGCATCCCCAGGAGTCTCGCGATTGGTTTTATCTGAATACACCTCATCAGTATCAATGGTAGAGCTATCTCCGAGGTGTAGTCAAGTCGCTCAGGTTCAGTCGGTTACAGACTTGGGTGTCTTCTTGCGGCCGAAGATCCATGCGATGAGGATGCTGACGAGGTACAACCCGAGCATCGGGATCGCGAACACGATCATCGACATCGCGTCGGTGCCAGGACTGACGACGGCGGCGACGATCGAGATGATGAGGACGGCGTACTTGAAATAGCGGAGGAGGAACGCGGCGCTCACGACGCCCATGCGCGCGAGGAAGAAGACCAGCGTCGGCATCTCGAACATGATGCCGAAGCCGAGGAGCATCTTCGTGTAGAGCGAAAACGCCTCGTCGACCTTCGGCATGAAGGTCATGTAGTCGGTGATGAAGCTGATGAAGAACTTCCACGTCCAGGGAAACGCGACGTAGTGGGAGAAGAGTCCCCCGAGCACGAAGAACACGGTCGACAGGAAGACGAACGGAATCGCGAACTTCTTCTCGTGCGAGTAGAGGCCCGGCGCCACGAATTTCCAGATCTGGTAGAGCGTCAGAGGCGACGAGATGAAAATCCCCGCAAGGAAACCAATCTTGATGTACAGCATGAACGGCTCGGCCCCGGCCGTGTACATCAATTTGCCGCCCGGCGGCAGCATCTGCTGCAGCGGGTGCATGATGAAATCGAAGATTCTCTGGATGAAGATGTAGGCGACGGCGCAGCCGGCGATGAGGCCGTAGATGATGTAGATCAGGCGCTTCCGGAGCTCGTCCAAGTGCTCCAGAAACGACATCTTGCTGCCGGAATCGTCGAGACTGTCCGGATCTTCATCGTCGCCTCGTGTGGCGCTGGGGAATGGCACGAGCGCCATTGCGGGGGACTAGGCGCTGCCGTTCTGGCGCGGGACGTTGCCGATGCTGTGATCGGTGCCGGTGAGCGACGCCGACTCCGCCTGCGCGATCTGCGAGGGCGTCGGTATCTGGGTCGGGGTTTCAATCGCGCGGGGCGGCTCCTGCCGTTCGGTCGAGCGCCGCTCTTCGGAGCGGATTTCTTCGTCCAGCGTGTTCCTCAGCTCGTTTGAGGCTTTCTTGAACTCCGCGATGCTTTTTCCCAGGGACTTGCCCAGCTCGGGAAGCTTGCGCGGGCCGAATACGATCAGCGCGATCGTGAAGATAATGATGAGTTCGGGCAGACCTACATTCCCCATAACGCCACGAATTATACTCTGTAAATTCTGCTACGATGCGATCCATGCGTATTCCCCGGATTTTCCCTGTTGCCGGCCTGGCAATCCTCCTTTCCGCCCTCGCGGGCGGGTTTTTCGGCGCCCCCGCCCAGGCGACCCAGGACCAGGTGCAGCAGCAGTACCGCATCTTTACCGCAGCGCTCAACGCCGTCGACCGGGAGTACGTCGACAAAGTGCAGTCCGACCGCGTGATCTACGACTCCATCAGCGGCATGCTGCAGACGCTCGATCCGCACACCAGCTTTTTCGATCCCAAGCAGTACGCGCAGATGCGCGAGCGGCAGGAGGGCCGCTACTACGGGATCGGCTTGTCCATCCAGTCGGTGAACGGCGACATCACCGCGGTGTCGGTCTTCGAGCGTTCACCCGCCTTCAAAGCCGGGCTGCGCCGCGGCGACATCATCGCGCGCGTCGCCGGGCAGGACGCCAAGAACTGGACCACCGACCAGACCGCGGCCAAGCTCAAAGGACCGAAAGGGACGAAGGTCCACATCTCGATCCGGCGGCCCGGCTACGACCAGCTGATCGAGATGGACGTCGAACGCGACGAAGTCAACATCGTCACCGTCCGCGGCGTGTTCATGCTCGATCCGCAGACGGCCTACATCAAGCTCGGGGATTTTTCCGAGACGTCCGACAAGGAGGTCGGCGACGCGCTCGAGACGCTGAAGGCCCAGGGCATGAAGCGGCTGGTGTTCGACCTCCGCGACAATCCCGGCGGCCCGCTCAACCAGGCGATCCGTATCGCGAACCGTTTTCTGCCCAAGGGCGACATGATCGTCTACACGCGGGGGCGGGTGCCGAATGCGGACGAAGATTATCGCGGCACGGCGAATCCGGATTTCGCCGGCCCCATGATGGTCCTCACCAACCGCAACAGCGCGAGCGCGTCGGAGATCGTCACCGGCTCCCTGCAGGATCACGATCGCGCGCTCGTCGTCGGCGAGACGACATTCGGCAAGGCGCTCGTGCAGTCGGTCTACAACATCAGTGAAGGGGCGGGACTCGCGCTGACCACGGGCCGCTACTTCACACCGAGCGGCCGCATGATTCAGCGGCCGTGGGACAACGCGTTCGACGAGTACCTCACCTACACGCTCCGCGATCAGACGGGCACGCGCGAGCATACGGCCGCGCAGCTGAAATACACCGACGCGGGCCGGAAGGTCTATGGCGGCGGCGGCATCGAGCCCGACAAGTTCTTCGCCGGGCCGGTACAGGGCTTCAATCCGACGCGGTTCGGGCGCGGCCTGGTCGGCCGCGCCGCGTTCCTGAATTATGCCGAGCGATTCGCGGCGGAAGGTGATATGCGCCTGAGCGCGGCCTCGAAGGGCAAGAAACGGCTCGTGCGCGGCTTCGTAGTCGACGAGGCGATGCTGGCTGACTTCAGGAACTTCCTGCAGAGCGAGAAGATCAAGGTCGACGAGGAGGCGTTCGCAAAGGACGCCGAATTCATCAAGACGATGATCCACGACGAGATCGACGTCGCGCTGTTCGGCGTCGGCGAGGCGCAGAAGAACCTGATGATGAAGGATCCGCAAGCGCAGTTCGCGCTGGCGCAGTTCGGCGATGCGGTGAAGCTCACCGAGCTTGCCAAGAGCCGTGCGGCATCCAAAGGCGGAAACTAGGGCGAAGGCGAATGCTGAATGCTGAATGCTGAACTGTCTGGCATTCGACATTCGCGATTAACGTGGGGCACTAACCCTATTACTTGTGCCCGTAGATTGTGCTTGCCCCAAGGTATGGGGCATTGTTAGACTGACCGCCGTTTACCGGTCCAGGGGGCCATCCCGTTGTGTGCGGGGTGTTGGGCAGCCGGAGCCAAACGGTCGTTGGCCAGTCTTGGTATCCCGACAATCGATATGAGGCGGATCTGTCCGGTCCGCCGCCGAAGCGCACCCAGCCGCTTCCGGGTCGGCGTCTGCTGACGCGACCGGTTGCGGCTTTTTTTGTTGGTTGGCATTGACGAATATGCGTCTAAACCGTCTCGAAATCGCCGGTTTCAAGAGTTTTCCCGATCGCTCGGAGCTCGCTTTCGACACTGGCGTCACCGCCATCGTCGGACCCAACGGCTGCGGCAAGAGCAACGTCGTCGACGCGATCACGTGGGTGCTCGGCGAGCAGAGCGCGAAAAGCCTGCGCGGCGATCAGATGCAGGACGTCATCTTCCAGGGGAGCGACGCCCGCAAGCCCACCTCGGCCGCGGAAGTGCGCCTCCGCTTGAGCGGCGTCGCCTCGCGCGTACCCGGGAACGGCCGCGTGAAGTACGACGAAGTGCCTGCTAGCGCCGGGCTGGTCGTGGGCAGCGAACGAGCGAGAGCGAGTGAGCCACGCGAGCGGAGCGGAGCGAGCGACGGAGCGCGAGCGGAGCGCAGTGAGCCAGGCGGGGTGCAGGGGTCCCCGCCGACCAGAAACGAGCGGAGCGGGGATCATGGGGTCCCCGCGAGCGAGCGTGTTGGGGGGGCCGGGGGGGCGATCGCCCCCCCGATAGAGATTGACGAACCGCTCATTGTCCGCGACGTCGAGCTTTCGCGGCGGCTGTACCGATCGGGTGAGAGCGAGTACCTGATCGACGGTGAAGTCGTCCGGCTGAAGGACGTGCAGGATCTGCTGATGGACGCCGGTCTCGGCGTGAAGGCGTACGCCGTCATCGAGCAGGGCAAGATCGGACAGATTCTGAGCGCCCGTCCGACGGATCGGCGGCAGCTGATTGAAGAAGCGGCGGGGGTCACGAAGTACAAAACACGCCGGCGCGCCGCGGAACTCAAGCTCGAGGCCGCGCAGCAGAATCTCACGCGCGTCGACGACATCATTTTCGAAGTCGAGAAGCAGCGCGGCGCCTTGAAGCGGCAGGCCGCCAAGGCGCGCCGCTACAAGCGGCTGCGCGAAGCGCTCCGCCGCTGGGAAAAAGTGCAGTTCGCGCAGCGCTCCCGAACACTCGGAGAGGCGATCGAAGCCGCACGAGCACGGCTGGCCGGCGCCAGGGCGCGCGAGGCGGCCGCGGCGGCGCGGGTCGCGGAAGTGGAGATCGCGCTCGAACGGTTGCGTCTCGAGCTGATCGAAGCGGATTCGCGGACGACCGCCGCGCGCGAGGCCGCGCACGCGCGGGAGTTGTCGATCGGCCGTCTGGATCAGCAGGTCGCGTTCGACAAGCAGCAGACCGAGACGCTCGCCTCGGCGGCGGCGGCGCTCGAATCCGAGATCCAGGTCCTCTCGGCGCGGCGCGAGCCTGCGCGCGAAGAGCTGTCCCAGCGGCGCGAGGCCGCCGCGCGCGCGCTCGGCGAGCGCGACGAGGCCGCCGGTGTCCTGGCCGAACAAGAGCGGGCGTATGCCGCCGCGATCGGCGCGATCGAGGGGCTCGAGTCCGACGTCGAGGCGGCCAGAAGCGAGGTGTACGCTGCCGTCAACGCGGCGACCGCGCTGCGCCACGCGATGGAGCATGCCGCCGCCGCGCGCGTGCGGATCGGCGAGGAGCTCGCAAAGCTCGACGTCGAGCGCACCGATCTGCAGGTCGAGGCGCAGCGCGCCGTCGACGGGCGCGCGACCGCGGAAGAAGCGCTGCGGCGCGCCCGCGGCGCCATGGATACGCTGCACGTGGATCGCGCGGCACGCGAAACCGAGCTGGCCGGCGCGCGGACGAGCCGCGATGCGCTGGGGCGCAACGTCCGCACGCGCGAGCAGGAGCTGGCGGGTATCGCCGCTCGGCTGCAGTCGCTGGAGGAGCTCGACGCCGCGCGAGCGGAATACGTCGATGGCGCGCGCATGATTCTGGCAGAATCCGGCGGCGCTGTGCCGCACCTGGGTTCGGTGGCCGACGGCCTCGAAGTCGACCGGGAGTACGAGCGTGCGGTCGACGCCAGCATCGGCGATCTGCTTCAGCACGTAATCGTTCGCACGTACGAGGACGCGGCCGCCGGTTTGCGATTCGCGCGTGAGCGCGCCAGCGGACGCGTCGGGTTCGTCGTCATCGGCGACACGGTCGTTCCTCGGCGCGTCGCTCCTCCGGTCTCGCACCTCGGACGGCCGCTGTCGTCGCTCGTACGTTTGTCGGGGCCGGCGGCCGAAGCCGTCCGCGCGCAGATCGCGCATGTGTTCGTCGCCAACGACGTCAACGCGGCTCGGTCGCTCGCCCTCGAGACCGGCGCAACGGCCGTTACGCTCGACGGCGAAGTGTTCCGCGGGGCGCACCGCGTTGAAGGCGGCGTGCGGGAGGAAGCGCGCAGCATTCTGACGACGAAGCGTGAAATCAAGGAGCTGCGCGAGCGCGCCGACGCGGAGGGCGCCGGGCTCGAGCGCATGCGCGAGCAGGCGGCCGCCCTGGACGTGACGATTGCGGAGGCGGAATCGGCGATTGCCTCCGTGCTTGCCGAGCTGCACCGGCAGGAAAAGGCCGTCGTCGGCTTCGAGCTGCAGGCAACCGCGGCGGTCGACGCGTCGGAGCGCGTCGCGAGGAAGCAGGAGCAGACGTCGGTCGAGCGACGTACAGCGGAGGAGGAGTTGCGCGGGCAGGAGCGCCGCGAGGAAGAAGCGCGTCAGTCGATCCAGCGCATCGAAACGGAGCAGCGCGCCGCGGACGACCTGTTGTCGGCGGCGCAGCGCCGCTTGTTCGAAGCACGCGAAGCCGCGGCACGTCAGGCACAGATCACGGCGGAAGCGAAGGCCGCGCATGCGGCGCTCGTCGAGCGCCGCAGCGCGCTCGCGACTGAAGTGCAGCGGCTCGAAGAAGCCGCGCTCGAGCTCGAGCAGCGGATGTCGACGCGATCGGAAGAGCGCGAGCGCAACGTGGCGCGTCGCGAAGAGCTCAGCGCCGGGATCGTCGAATCCGAGCGGCAGCTCGCGGACGACCTGCGCACGTTCGACGACTTGCGGGACCAGGTCCGCGCCGCAGACGAGGCGTCGCAGGCGCTTCACGCGCAGTTCGAGGCGCAGGAAGTCACGATCCGCGAGGCGCGCCGGGCTCTCGAAGGCGTCCGCGACGAGGCGTCGCACCTCGAAGTCCAGCGCGCAACCGCCGAATCCGATCTGACGCATCTGGCCGCGTCCTGCACGGAGACGGTGCAGGCCTCTCTCGACGAAGTCGCCGCGGAAGTCGATCAGATGGAACGGGACGGCCTGCTCGCCAGCCCCAAGGCCGTCGAAGACGGGCCCGAGGCGGCCGAGATCGACGAGAGCGATGTAGCGCAGGGCTTCAGTCCTGCCGAGGGCGCTGCGGGTCAGGCCTTCAGCCCTGACAAGAGGACCCTCACTCCCGACGAAATGGTGGCCGACCTCCGCGCCAAGATCGAGCGCATGGGCGCCGTCAACATGATGGCGATCGACCAGTTCGACGATCTCGAGTCGCGCCACACCTTCCTCACCGCGCAGCGGAAGGACCTGGTGGATTCCATCGCCGCGACCAACGACGCGATTCGCAAGATCGACAAGACCACGCGCGAGCGCTTCCACGAGGCGTTCACGATCATCAACCAGAACTTCGAAGGCACGTTCACGACGCTGTTCGGCGGCGGCAAGGCGGGCCTCGTGTTGCTGGACGAAAGCGACGCGCTCGAGAGCGGCATCGACATCATCGCGTCGCCGCCCGGAAAGCGTCTGCAGAGCATTCAACTCCTCTCGGGCGGCGAGAAGGCGCTGACCGCAATGGCGCTGATGTTCGCCATCTTCAAATACCGCCCGAGCCCCTTCTGCCTTCTCGACGAGATCGACGCGCCGCTCGACGACGCGAACATCGGCCGGTTCGTGGACATGCTGCAGGGCATGCAGGAGCACACGCAGTTCATCCTCATCACGCACAACCGCAAGACGATGGAAATCGCGGATCGGCTGTACGGCGTGACGATGGAGGAGCCCGGCGTGTCGAAGCTGATTTCCGTGCAGCTGAATTAGAGGTTCTAAGGTTCTACAGTTCTAGGTTCTATAGTTCGATGGTGCGGGAACCTTGAACCTAGAACCCTAGAACCTTAGAACCTTAGAACCTTAGAACCTTAGAACCTTAGAACCTTGAACGAAGACCGCGCCTCCCGCTACCATCGCCTCCGACGGCGTGCGGCGGTGGCGTCGACGATCGCCGGATCCGCGTGGCTGGCGTGGCTGCTGGCGAGCGGCGCGGCAGCGGGACTGGCGGAGTGGTCGATCGCGGCCGGCGCGGCGCTTCCGCGGATCGCCGGCCGTCCGCTCGGCGTCGCGATCTTCATGGCGGCGGTCGCATCCGGCTGGGAGCTCATATCGTTGCCGTTCGAGTTTTGCCGCAGCTTTCTCCTCGATCGGAAGTACGGCCTCTCCTCTGAGCCGCTGACGACGTGGCTTGGCGATCAGCTCAAAGCGCTGGCGATCGGTCTGCTGCTGACGATCGGCGCGGGCCTGGCCGTGTATGGCGCTATTCACGTCGCAGGCGCGTTCTGGTGGGCGTTGACGGCCGCGCTGTTCGCGGTCGCGGCCGTGGCGTTGTCGCGTGCGGCCCCCATCCTGCTGATGCCGCT
>WNGL01011633.1_pt1 | contig 10062 bp, 12 predicted proteins | sample 5400591 | NCBI WGS metagenome assembly WNGL01 (sample SAMN13153377, study PRJNA577476) | soil metagenome | isolation source: 80 cm soil or saprolite under Garry oak tree replicate 1 | place: USA:California | collected 2016-06-15 | reverse complement strand
TGTGGACGCCCCTCAATTCGGGAACACTGATCGCCCACCAGTCACCGCTGCGCCGACACCGAGCCGTGTAGCTCTTACGCTTCATCGCTTCCACCACCCGAGGCCCAACTCAGCCTCCAGGGTTGTGAAGATGCCTTGGGCAGTGATCTCGTTGATCTCGCGGTGCCTCGGGATTGTGACCTTGGTTCGCCCGCACTGCCAGACCTCGTGGCGCCCACCCTGCCTGACGAGCCGCCACTGAATTCTTCGAGCTTGGGCTGCGCGCTGAATGCGCCTCTTGACCTCAACCTGCTTCACCTAGCGGTAGTCTAGCACTATAGCCAGGCCGGCTAGTCGGCTAGCCAAGTCAAGTTTTTCGCTGAATACGAATGGATTAAATGCACCCCACAGCTCAGGAAAACTCGATCATTCGTCGGGGAAACAAGCGCCACCTCACTCGTTATCGTCGCGTGTGGGGTTCGAAAATCACATCGAAGGGCGGCGACCGAGTGGTAATGGAGGTGCCTAGGCTCTTCGACGGCGTGGCAACTCATACGCGAGCACCGAGACGATGAAGATCGCCACCGCAACTACCGCATCCATCCAAACGGCATACCCGCCGCCGAAGGCGATGTAGCCGCGGGCCAGCGCGAACTCGTCGCCGACCGCAGTGAGGACGGCGACGAGCCCCAGCAGCACCGCGGAGACGATCCGGCCGCGGCGGCGACGCCAGAGCCACCGATAGAACACGACAGTCCACGTGAGCATCGCCGTGGTAAACAGCAAGAACGACCCGAGCACGGCAACGGATAACGTGTAGTCGGTGGACCGCCACATGCTCGCGCTTCCCAGAACGAGGTTCAGGAGGGCAATGAAGGTCGTGCCGATTCCTCCAGCGACGACCAGCCGCCACCTATCAGCGCGCCCTCGCTGACCCGCCCAGAACAGCGTACCCGCGAATACCACCACCGATGCACCGATGACGAAGCCACTGCCGAGCGTCGTTCGGGCGAACTCGGTGAACGGCGAGTCCACGACCACACGCCCATAATGCGACCGTCGGGTCGAAATGAACCGACCTAGGCCCGTTGACGACGTGCCGCTGTGACAGCACGACGCCGCTCGCAATCATCCAGACCCAGGCCACCAGCGAGAAAACATGTGGGATTCAGAAAACAGGTCGGCCTGTCGACGATAGCCGGAGGCTTGGAGCGGGTGACACTTCAGCCACCACCAGAGTTGTCGGAGCGATTGAGCAGAAGTAGCTCGAGCACGCACTTCATGCCGCGAGGTTACGTGGGCGACGATCATCGGCCCTCGAGCGTGGGCAGGGCAAGTCAGTTCGTCCGGCGTCGCAGTGGTCAGGCGTCGCCAGCGCGGTTCAGGGTTCGCCAGATGCCCGACTTGCGGTAGCCGATCAGCATCGCCAGGGCGATGCTGAACTGAATCAGCCCGACGACTGCGGTTAGCACCACATACCAAGCAGGGCCTCGATTGGCGGCCCTTCCAGCGAGCTCCAGAGCAGCGATCGGTACCCTCAAAATGCCAGCCAGGAAGGTGAGCAGGATCAACCAGAATGTCCAGCGCCAGCCGCGCACGATGCCGGCAGATAACAGCGTAAACAGCGCGGTCAGCACGAGCACTGCACCGAACTCGGCCGGCCGTCGATTGCCGCGCAGTCTCGCCACCTGGTCGAAGACCGAGCGTCCGACCACCAGGATGACGACGACAGCGACCCAGTAGAGGGACAAACAGGGCGAGTGCCACCGCCTGGATTCGGTTAGTCACACTCGGATCAAGCGGCAACCGCTTCGGGGTAGTACTCGCTGAGCAGACCGCCGAGCCGCACCCGCCTTTGCACCTGGCCTGCGCCTGCGGTTACTGGTTCGCCTCGAATCGAGGGTGGTCGCAAACTGCAACTCCGATGCGGCCGCTCGTCGTTGTAGTGCAGGCAATATTCGTAGATGACCATCTCCAGGTGGCGCCGATTGACGACCAGCATCCAGTCCAGGCATTCCCGGCGGCAGCTCCCGATCCAGCGCTCGGCATGTGCATTTGCCCTGGGCGCCATTAGTGGAGTCAGGATCACTCGAGCACCTTGCGTTTGGAAGACCCGATCGGCCTGGGGCGCAAACTTCTTGTCTCGATCGTGGATCAAGACGCTGAGCTTGATCCCTTCGTCCTCAAGCTTCCAGCTGAGATTGCGAGCTTGCTGGGTGACCCAGGCGGCATTCGGTTCCGACGTGCAACTCGCCAATAAGACTCGGCGTGACGCCAGGTGCACATATATAAGGACGTAGAGCCGCCTGAAGAAGATCGTGCCCACACTGAAGAAGTCGGCCGCAACCAGGGTCTCGGCATGCGCCGCGAGGAACTGCTTCCAAGTCAGCTGAGAACGTCGACCGGAAGGCGGAACTCCGGCGACCAGCAGCACCGATCGGATCGTGGTCGCAGCGACTTGGTGGCCAAGCTTGAACAGCTCGCCGCGGATCCGGAAGTAGCCCCAACGGGGATTCTCGCGCGCCATCCGCAGAATCAGCTGACGGCATTTTGCTGAGATCGGCGGCCGACCACGACGAGGTCGGCCTAGATACGCCGACCACTTCCTTCGCACCAGTGCGCGGTGCCAGCCGAGCACCGTCTCCGGTTTCAACAGGAGTCCCGCCCAGCCTGATCTCGGGATGCGTTCGCTCAGCGCCGCCAGAACCATCCGATCGCCTGGTCTCCAGTGCACCCGCTTGATCTGCCTCTCTAAAACCTGGACCTGGCGCCGCAAGGCCAGAACTTCGGCTTGCAGCTTGGCTTGGTCGCCATGGCTGGTCGCCAACACATCCAGCAAGACGCGCAATAGCGAGTAGATGAGAGAGCCGACCACCCGGCGGGCAATCCTATCTGGCCGAGGTCATCGCTCGCTCAAGGGCTCGTCGACGACTTCGATGTATTTATCGAACCCCACACCTGTCGTCATGCGCAGGTTGCACTACTTAACGTTTGCCGACTATCTTCACCGTTGCGGTCGCACAGTCATTGGCCAGATTCGGGTCATTGATGGTGTCCGGAGAACTAACACACGCCGTCAAGTTGGCGGTCTTGCCACCTGTACTCACGATTTCAGCAACGACTTTTGTTGTGACTGTTTGACCCACAGCGATGTCGGTGTATTCGCACGACGGCGTATCGGGACTGATGCCAAAATCGCAGATCTCGGCCCCCGAAGGGCCTGAGGCCAGCTGCATGCCTTCCAGATCGGTGTAGGTGACATAAAGATCTAGAACAGGATCGGGACCATTGTTTGTGGCAACGATAGTAAATGTCACCTGCTGCCCAACGCCCGCATGCTTGACGTCCACCTGGTTCGAGACAATCGCCAAGTCCACGTTAGGAACGACCTCTGCCCACGCAGGTACGGGGAGGAGACCGGAGAGCGAAAGGCCAAAGAGAAGCAGTTTCAAAATAGCCCGGTGCATATCAAAACCCCTCCCGAAGGCGAGGTCCTCCACAAGCATCGCCGAGACGCTTGTTCGGGCGCCTTCGTCGACCTACTCCGGAATCTCAGCTGCCATTTTACCGTCATTTGGCCTCAGTTTTGTCCATCAGGTGCTGAGCCCCGATCCTGAACAGCGGAATGGTCTTCAACCTGCTCGATGGCGTGTCCTAGCCTTAAGCGCTGCAGTACATCAGCCTCAGATTCGAGACGAACGGATTGCGGCCCGCCGCCGTTGACCTGCAGGACGTGTATCGGAGCTTTGGCCCAGTGCGCGCTGTGGACGGGATCAACCTTCGCCTTCACCTCGGGGAGATCGCCGCCCTGCTCGGCCCCAACGGCGCCGGTAAGACCACGACGATCGACATGGTCCTCGGCCTGGGCCGGGCCGACCGCGGCTCCGTCAGCGTCCTCGGCCTGAGCCCGAGCCCCCCACTTCCCAACACGCCAATTAAGTTCTCCACAGCTTGCGCACGGTTTGGGTATGAAGGCGTCACAAACTGCGCCAATTCTCAAGTGTGCGGTTCGAAAATCACATCGAAGCGCCGTGTGGGGGAGTGGCGGAGCGGGTAGAGGAATAGTTTCCGCTGTGCGAGGAGAACGGCTTTCCGCGTCTCAGGCTAGGTAGATTCGATGCGGTCAGCCACCGCCGCTCCGAGGAAGCGATAGGCCCACTCCTCGGCGAAGCTGCGCGAGCCGGCAAAGACCACTGGCACCTCGGGGTATCTGACAGCAAGTCGGCCCAGCATGTCCGCCAGCCAGGAACCGCGCCCGGGTTGAGTCCGAAACAGATCGGGGTAGTCACCCTCCACCACAATCGCCGCTCTGGCGACTTCGGCGAGGCGCTGCATCTGGAAAGCCAGACTGCCGTCCGAGAGCGAGGTAGTCAGGTTCTCCAGCGTTTTCCGTTCGATTACCGCCACCACAGCATCGTCGACGATGGCGGCGTAGTCACCAGCCGCCAGCGCTCGACGCTCGGTCGTCAGCGGCCGGCCAGCGAACTTCCAACCGTACTTCTCGCGAGTGTCAATGGCCAAAGTCAGAGGTCCGACCGCGCGCCCGCGTGGGATTCTGGCCCCGGGGTTAGCGGCTTGTGCTGTCTTCTGGGTTTGCCACCAGATTGCCGGGCGCCCGCGCGCCTCGGTAAAGACGAATTGGGAGCGAGATAGAGATGGCCGGTCGAGCACCAGATCGATCGCCGCTCCACGTCGCCGGCAAAGTAGCACTGGCACATCGTCAAGCAGGCCTGCGCTCTCATTCCACCGCGTCGCGTCCTGAGCGCAGAAAACCCGGTTGGCGCGCGGCCAGGTATCGCGAGCCTTGAGCACCAGGCCACCTTCGATGGGAAGCCAGATCAGATACGGTAGACGGCTCTCCGGATCGGGGTTCCGCGCCACCCTAAAGCGCCCTCGCCCATCGGTCACACCCAGCATCAGTTCAGGCGGCCACTTCCTCGCGGTAGTAGTCGCTGAGCAAACCTGCAAGCCGGACCCGCCGGCGCACCTCGCCGGCTCCCAGGGCGACTGGATCGCCTCGAATCGAGGGTGGCCGCAAGCCACAGCTCCGATGCGGCCGCTCACCGTTGTAGTGCTTGCAGTAGACATCGAGAACTGCTTGCAAGTGGCGCTTGGAAACGACCAGCATCCAGTCTAGGCATTCGCGCCGGCAGCTACCGATCCAGCGCTCGCAATGGGCGTTTGCGCGAGGGGCCATCAGCGGTGTCACGATCGCCCGGGCGCCTTCCGACCTGAAGACATTGTCGGCCCCTCTCGCGAATTTCTTGTCCCGGTCGTGAATCACAACGCTGAGCTTGATGCCGTCCTCCTCCAGCCGCCAGCTCAGATTTCTGGCTTGCTGGGTGACCCAGGCCTCGTTCGGCTCGGTGGTGCAGCTCGCCAGCAGAACGCGGCGTGTGGCCAGGTGCATGTAGATAAGGACGTATAGGCGCTTGAAGAAGACGGTGTCGACGCTAAAGAAATCCGCCGCCACCAGCGTCTGAGCATGAGCAGCCAAGAATTGCTTCCAGCTCAACTGGGCTCGGCGACTGGACGGCGGGATGCCGGCCGCCACGAGCACCGAGCGGATCGTGGTCGCGGCCACCGTCTGGCCGACCTTGAGCAGCTCACCGCGAATCCGAAAGTAGCCCCAGCCTGGATTGTCCTTCGCCATTCGGATGATCAGGTCTCGGCATTCGGCTGTGATCGGTGGCCTGCCCCGCCGGGGACGGCCAAGGTAGGCCGCCCATTTCCGACGCACCAGTTTGCGGTGCCAGCCAAGGACTGTTTCCGGCTTCACCAACAACCCAGCCCACGCCGATTGTGGGAGGCGATCGCGCAGAGCAGCTATGACAATTCGATCGCCCGGCGTCCAGTGCGCCCGCGTGATCTGCCGCTCCAGGACCTGAACCTGGCGCCGGAGCGCCAGCACTTCAGCCTGGAGCTTGGCTTGATCGCCGCGGCTGGTGGCGAACACATCGAGCAAGACCCGAATCAACGAATAGACGAGAGAAGCCACCACGCCGGCGCGAAATCCTAACTGCCAGTGGCTGTCGTGCGCTCAACCCCTCGCCACGCGGACGTCCCTGACGTAATTTTCGTACCCCACAGGGTTCCAAGTGAGCGAACGAAGATCTTGCAAAGCGAGCAGCGAAACGCCTAGCCATCCTGAGACATGCCGAGGAGGTGTCGGGGAGTGTTGCCCTGCCGGCTCCGCTAGGGTCCTCCTGAACTCCAAAAGCGCCGCGGTGGACTCGAACCACCTACCTGCGCGGAAGGCGCTGAGCTACCTGCGAAGGCCGCGTTCGCTAAGGGAGAGTCGCCCTCGTCCGTAGTCGCCCACGCACTCATCAGCATGGGATGGGCGAACACCGATGCAGAGGTGCGAAGCTCGTCGCTCAGTCGCTGTTGGAGCGTGTCTGCTCCCACTCAACCGCGCCGCGTTTGGTGCTCGATCAAGAGGTAGACCCCGGCCGAGACAACGCCAGGGACAATGAAGAGCAGGAGATTGGGCGGGAGGATTGCGATCCAGTATGAAATGTAACGCGGGTGGTTGCCGGAGAAGAACACCATGAGTGCCGGTGCGCGATGACGACATCGACTCCGACCCAGATGAGAGCGGCGATCGCCCAGCGGCTCACGCAACAGTTAACGTCCGAGCAACTTCGCCTTACGCAGACCTCAGGCGACTCGGCGGTTTGGAATCACGCCGTGTCGACCGGCTCGTACAACCTCTAAGGGCTTTCGCCCCGCCCCAGTCGATCTGGGTGGACAATCTCGACATGCCGAAACCAGAGCACTTCGACTTGGTCATCGCCGGCGCCGGCGCCGACGGCTGCGTCGTGGCCGGTCGGCTGGCCGCCGAGTGCCTCGGCACGGTCCTCCAGTCCACGCAACCCGCTGAGCTTGACCGCTGGAGGATCGAATCCTCGACCGTCGTCTATGACGCTGATCGCCAGGCTGTGATCGGCCGCATCGATGGCCACTGCCGCACGCCATGCGCCTGCGTGCTTGAGGACCTAAGCCAGTGCCTCGCAGGGGATGAAGTAGCCCGCCGCCTCGACGGCTTCGGGGTAACGCCGGTTCGGTGCGGTCGCGTCAGCTTTGACGATCACCTTGATAGGCAGGCGGTCGGTTCGGGCGCGGAGGGCGGCGGCGATCCCGCCGTCGCTGAGCACGGCCGAATGGACGCCGGACGGCGTCGAGGTGCAGCTCGTAGAAACGATGGTGGCCGAGATCAGGCAGGGAGCGGCCGTCTAGCCCGATGACCTTGGCCGGGGTGGCTTCAACGCCGCCCGGCTTCCTGGTTCCCACCAGCATTGCATTGAGATGGATGTGCTCCTCGAGCAGATTTCCTGTGTCTGCTCGCCGACACGGCGTAATTCCAAGCGGCGAGCCTCGATCAAACGTAGGGCAGTTCAACTGGTGTAGCGAAGGTATACCAACCAACCAGCAACCCGCGGCGATTCAGCGACGCCGTCCAATCACGTCGCCGATCAGCATCACCCCCGGCACGCGGAGCGGCTAGTCGATCCCGGCCAGGGCGGGACCGGAGAACGCGCCACACAGGGGCAATGACGATGAATCCGGCCGATGAGTGATCCGGCGGCCGGATTCCATCTGCGTGAAGCGATTTTGTTCCGGCTACGGAAGCGGTGTCATCTGGATTTGAAGCTCTCCAACCGTGCCGGGGATGAGGAAGGAACTCGGCAGGCTGGTATGGCCAGGGATGGCAGGTAGCAAAGTGTCGAAGTCGGTAAAGCTCGCTGGAGCTATACCTGGAAGAGTCAGGCAAACGGGAGCGGCCCGAGCCGGACCCAACGTAGCGGTGCCGGTCACGTGGAAAGTGGGAATGCCAACGAAGCCTGGGAAGACACTTGGCTCAATCGTCCACGACGTGGCATCAATGCTTTGATGGCACGTCGCGCTAACCGATGACGAGTGTATGTACTCAGCAAATTGGCAATCGCCTGTAGTTCCCGAGGTAGGTAGGCTGCCGGTCCCACCGCCGAAGGCGCACCATCCCCAGAAACCGATGCTGAAACCACCGGCCGGGTAGAGCGCTGTGCCAGCGAAGCCGATCTGGTAATTCTCCGCCCCATAAGCCAGAGCGGGAGTCGCAGCGAAGACTCCAAGCGCTGCTGCCACCAGCAGCCCGACAAATGAACGCGAAACCACTCGTCTAAACATCGCCTCTTCAAGACCTCGTCTGAAAGGAGCGGGTCCCAAAACCCCAGCCCGCTCTGATGCCGACGGCCCGGAAGAGGTCTACACCAGCCCGGTCCGGTAGTCAATAGGACGTGTGAACCTGACCGCCTTGCCGATTAGGCCTGCAAGCCCTCCTTGGCCAGCCTTCGTGCCGACCTGGCGGAAGCTCCCTACGGAGGAGGCTGTCGCGGTGTTCGAAGCGTGCGAGCGCAACAGCGGCACTCCTCGGCCAGGTGTTCGGGCGGTGCTGAGCCGCCTACTTGGCTGGACCCAGGACAGAACCCCGAGGCTCGTCGTCGCGCCGCCGAACAATTGCCACCTCTCGCTTTTCGTCCGGCATCCAGTCGCTGGGCCAGAGTAGCGACTGACCCTGGCACCACTCGCCGAGAATGACTTTCACCTCGCCAGCAGCGCAGCGATCCTCTCCTTCCTAATCAGCTTCGGCTTGGTCAAAGCCGCGAGCAATTTCATCGCCGGCGGACTCGCCGACCGCTTCGGCCGGCGGACGGTACTGCTCGTGGGTTGGATGGCGGCTTTGCCCGTGCCTCTGCTGATCATCCTCGCCCCGTCCTGGGGCTGGGTCGTGTTTGCGAACGTATTGCTCGGGCTCAATCAGGGACTCGCCTGGTCGACCACGGTCAATATGAAGATCGACCTCGTCGGACCTCGGCGAAGGGGCTTCGCCCTCGGCCTGAACGAAGCCTCCGGCTACCTGGCCGTATCTGCGGCTGCTGCAGTTGCTGGATTCCTCGCCGCGAATTACGGCATCCGGCCTGGTCCTTACTTGCTCGCGGAGGGTTCGCCGCTTGCGGTCTCCTGCTCTCCCTGTTTGCCCGCGACACCTCGCCGCAAGTCGAGCTCGAATCGGCGGGTGCGATGGGGACGGAATCGCTTGGCAAACTCGCCGCGGAGCTCAGCTTCCGTGACCGGACGATGTCAAGCGCCTGCCAGGCCGGCCTGGTCAACAACCTCAACGACGGCATGGCCTGGGCGCTGTTACCGCTTTTCTTCGCGGCCCGAGGGCTCGGGCTTCGCGAGATCGGGCTGCTTGCATCAATCTACCCGGCGATCTGGGGAGCCGGCCAGTTGGGCACCGGCTGGATCAGTGACTATTTCGGTCGCAAGCCCTTGGTAGTCACGGGGATGCTGCTCCAGTCGTTGGCGATCGCTGGATTCGTGATCATGCCTGGTTTTACCTGGTGGGTTGCGGAGAGCGTGTTGCTGGGCGCTGGCACGGCCTTGGTCTACCCAACATTGCTCGCGGTGGTAAGCGACGCTGCTCGGGTCCCTGATCGAGCAACGGCAATCGGCATCTACCGATTCTGGCGCGATAGTGGATACGCGGCGGGGGCGATCATCGCCGGCGTTATTGCGGACGCTGCCGGATTTCCCGCTGCAATCATCACTGTCGCCTGCCTCACGGGGTTATCAGGGCTCGTAGTCGCAGTTCGAATGCGCGAAACGTTGCCTCGCGCTACTTCCTTGCTCTAGCCTCAAACACACGTGGATCCGTGAGTGGCATCACGCGGCGCGCAGCGCTCGGTTTGTTGGCCGCCAGCGGGGCCTTGCTCGGCCTGGGGCTTGCCGGTGGCTACGTGCTTCGAGATGCTCTGAAGTCCGTGGCCGGCGGCGGGATGATGGGGTCGGGATCGATGGGCAGCGCGACCCAGGCCGACATGAGCAGTTACATGAAGCTCTTTGACCGCCACACCGATCTAAGAAGAACGGTCGAGGCGATTGATGGTGGAGTACGCACCACGACCGAATCCGATGCCCCCGAATTGATCGCCCTGCTACAAACTCATGTTTCGAGCATGTACTCGCATCTCAACCAACGTGCTGAGGTCACGTGCATGAGTTCGAGCCTCCCGATCCTATTTCGCAATTCGACCAGTT
>WNGL01011631.1_pt1 | contig 10062 bp, 12 predicted proteins | sample 5400591 | NCBI WGS metagenome assembly WNGL01 (sample SAMN13153377, study PRJNA577476) | soil metagenome | isolation source: 80 cm soil or saprolite under Garry oak tree replicate 1 | place: USA:California | collected 2016-06-15 | reverse complement strand
AAGGCGGGGGCGCAAAGGATCTACGCGTCAGAATACTCCCCTCACTCGCAGGCACAATGGTGATCGCTGAATTACTCGTCGATTGTCGAGACGCTATGGGGGCTAACGTCGTCAACACGATGGCAGAAGCAGTAGCTCCGATCTTGGAGAAGCTGTCTGGAGGAAACGCAAATCTCAGAATCATATCCAATCTAGCAGATCGGCGAATCGCTAGAGCGACAGCGCACTTCTCGAGAGATGATCTAGGCGGGGGGGAAGTTGTGGACGGAATCGTGCAGGCCTATGCTTTTGCGGCGGCGGATCCGTACAGGTGTGCCACTCACAACAAGGGAGTAATGAATGGCGTCACAGCGGTCTGCCTCGCAACCGGAAACGATACTCGCGCGATAGAGGCGGGTGCACATGCGTACGCGGCTAGGACAGGGCACTATTCGCCTCTGACACGTTGGAGTAAGGATGAGAATGGTGACCTTGAAGGATTCATAGAGATACCCGCCGCTGTTGGAATAGTAGGTGGAATAACCTCCGTACATCCAGCAGCAAGGATCAGCCTAAAAATTTTACGAGTTAAGACTGCAAAGGAACTGGGGGAAGTTATGGCAGCGGTCGGCCTAGCACAAAACTTAGCGGCACTGAGGGCTTTAGCCGCAGAGGGAATCCAGCGAGGTCACATGTCTCTCCATGCAAGAAACATCGCGGCCATGGCTGGAGCTGAAGGAGACATGATCGATGAGGTCGCTGCAACGATGGTAGAAGAGAAAAAGGTGAGATTGGATCGAGCGAAAGAGCTAGTCATAGAGATGAGGTCCTCAAAGAGCAGGGATGCCTCCCACAAAGAACCCCACCAGGCCAAGAAGCATCCAAACTAAGACCTGACTTTTCACCTTACGAACGGTTGTGGCTGTCGGGTCACGGATCAGCCGGTAGGATGAGTACAAGAAACCAAGATCCGCAACGACGACTACGGGATAGTAGAAAAGTGAGACTCTCTGGTCGAAAATAGGAACTAGGAAGCTCAAGAGAACAGCTACGACGAAGAATGCAGCTGCAAGCTCCGCGGCACGCTTCGGTCCTTGCGTAACCGCGATAGTCATAACTCCCTTTGAACTATCGCCCGCAACATCGGCAATCCCTTTCGCAACCTCACGAGCCGTGTTAGCCAAGAAGGCGAGGAGAAAGAAAATGAAGAGCAAAGGGCGCAAGCTATTGACTGCCAACCCCCCAAAGAAGAAAGGTAGCGCGACGTTGAAACTTACGACGACATTTCCCAACAGACCAGTCCTCTTTCCACGCGTGTTATAGTAAGCCATCAGGGCTAAGGCAACCAGCGCCGTCAGAAAGGTGAGGATACCCAGAACCAGTGACGATATCAGCGCGAGGGCAGAGAAAACGGACGACAATCCGTAGGCCTGTCGGATAGTCACCTTGCCTGAAGGGATTGGCCGGTCAGGGCTGTTGACCCTGTCCACTTGAACATCCTGAATGTCGTTAAACACCATCGTCCCAGCTAGAAGCATGAACGCTGTGAGGAAGCCAAAGACGGCCTGTGTCGGATTCGGCAGGGTACCAAGGCCAATCGTCTCCGCGATTAGAACTGCCAACCCAATCATGAGGCAATTCGGAATTCTGATCAGCGTCAAGAACGGAGCTAGTCGAGCGGAAGATGCAGGGCTTGGCGATTTCAGTCGCCGCTCGTCCGAGGGATTTGTGGTTTCCACAATTATATTGTTTCAGAATAAGCCTAAACTATGAATCTATCCCCGCTATAAAGGCAAATAACGCACCCGATTTACGGATTCATTATGTGCTGTTTCCCTCTCGTTATTCGGAAATAAGCGAATTTACGTCCTTTCAAGACCATAATGAACCCAAAATGGTGCCCAGAATCGAAATGAACGTTTTCCTTCTCGTTATTCGGGAATAGGGAACGAAAAGGTCGAATAGGTGCGTTATTCGCACACACATTTTCTTAAGGGCGCGTAACGTACCCAATGCCTAATCGTCGCCTCAAGTATAGCCAGAACGAGCCAGAAAGGGGCGTTCTCGCGTGGAATATCAAGCCGGGAAGGGTCTATCCTATATTCGTTGCAGTCCGAGCGTTCAGATTCCTAATCTGCCTTTATAGCGGGGATAGATTCATAGTTTAGGCTTGTCATAGGTTCCGTATGCTTGTTTCGCCCGATGTTGTGTCGTGTTTCGGTTTTATGGCAAGAATCTATCGATTTGGAATGTATCGACTTTCGTCATACCAAAAAACTTAGTGTTGGTTAGGGGTATCACATAACACGCCTAACGCAGTTCAATACAGCCTTATTTTGACGATTCGAAGGTCATAATGTTCGAGATATAGATTAAGTAGCCGAGAATAAATGAGTAGTGACAAGCGATGGCGGAGATAATCTATCCGGAACGTAAGCCGGCGGAGATAACACTCTACGAGCTAACGTTACGAGCAATCGCCGGGTTAGCCCTCAAGAACGCGCTAATCCGGTTAGAAACCGACGCGACGCTCGAACCGTCAAAAACGGGTTTGCTTTCGAGCAAAGCGTCACAAGATAGAGGGACGGACGAATGACACCGAAACAGTCCGTCAAGAAAGACGCGGAAAGAAAACTGATTCGTATCGACGCCTCAAAATATGGTTTAGGCGTCCGAGAATATCTACGATACTTGGCGCTTGTCAATCACAAGAAACCGCGCAAAGTTTTGGACATTACGGGGACTGACTAATGCGCGCTCGGTTCCGATTTCTCAAAGGAACTTTCTATACGAGCTTGCCGCAATATCAAATCGTTCTGAGAAATTCCCGCGGAGAAATTTACACTCGTACAGACCCGAGCTTAATCAGTAGTTTCGGTCCATCAACGAAAATTCACCTTTCAGACTATCACGGTTTAGCCGCCGAAGAAAGAACGTTTGTCCGGGTAACAACCGATATTCGAAAAGTAACGTGCTACATTTGCACCGGTTGTTTTCTCATGGGTTATGGTAGAGCGAGTTTTTCCCAATACTGGCATGGACTTCGCAAAGCAGAGAACGAACGCGTGAAGCGCTTAAGGCAAATCTTGGCGCGTCCCTCAAACCCGGGAACTACTTTGGAAAAGAGTTGAGTACGATAGGACTTGAACGCGCGCCAACGAAAGAAGCTTGAACGTTCTCTAAAGATTCTCGAACGTGAAGGATTAGTATTTCCGCGTATTCCAGATTATGCTAAACAGAAACGCTTAGTGACAAGACTTCTTAGAAAGCGCGTCAAGCAACTTGATACTTCAGCCAACTTTTTTCTTAAGACTCATTTCGACCGTCAGAATCACCATTTCGATTCGGAATCGTCGCGGGAATTTTTCGGTCGCATAATGCAAGCTCGCGGCGGTCTAACCCAGAAAATCAACGTTCTAAAAGGTGGCGGTAAAGCGGAAGCGGAATTCGACAGTGGTTAGCGGTGCCTTTCAAAGACGCGACCGCGTTGAAAGCGTGGCGCGAAAAGAACCGCTTAAAGATTAGAGAGCAAACTAACGCCCGTCAGAAGAAATTTTGGTCAAAGCGCCAACGTCCGAAATCGTCGCCTTTCGACCTTGTTGAGAACCGCCGCCGAATCAAAGCATTGAAAGTTCTTGGGATTCATTTGGTTTTTGCTAAGATTCCCACGTTGGTTCAGAACGCGAACGCTTGCATAGATTGCGGCAACGAGAAACGGTTTGTGGTTCTCGATACCGTTACTGTCAAACTTCCGAGAATTGTACTAAAACTTCCGTATGAGCGTTTGGACGAAAAAGGCGATTCGGAGCAAAAAATCGCTAATTTCAAAACGAAACATTGCGAACACTACCAATTTGACGATAGCGAGATAGCAAGGCGGTTCACGCACGATTTCAAACCACAATGCTATTGCGATTTCTCGCAAAAACGTCGGATTACGTTCGACGCCTTTCTAATGGAAGCGGCGTTCTGTTACGATTGCCTTCAACTCCACTTCGAAGATTACAATTTCCAACTTTGCCAGCGTTGCGTTCCAAAGCTTTTGAAATCGGTTGAACGAAGAAAAGCTGGCGTTTTGCGTCCGCGCTTCCGTTCAGTTTACGAAGCGGGCGCGTTGGAAGAAATAGACGCTTCGAGTTATTGCAAAATGTGTCTTTCGGACATTGCGGACGTTGCACGCGAAATAAAGATTGAAGAATTAGGACCAGAAAGAGAAGCTTACAGATTCTTAGACGCCCGTTCAGCTTTAGAAAAGCTGGCTTTCCTTGATGATTTGACACTTACGCCCGAACAGATAGTTCGAGCTTTAGAGGGCGTGGACTTGCGTCCAATTCCGAAACTTGCCCAAGTTCTTCAAAGAGAAAGCGAACCCCAAGCTTCAATGGAGAATTGAACATGATAGGTATCTGTCACGTTTGCGGAACATTTGGACGGCTATACTTAGACCACAATCATAAGACGGGAATCATTCGCGGCAAAACTTGCAATCGTTGCAACGTCAAGCTTGTCAGTTTCGAGAACCGTAAGCACGCCAAACACTTTCGATATCTCTATCGCCAGCTTAGCGGACGTTTCCGTTTCCGTTGGAACGAGTTACACGCTTCAAGTTTCTATTCCTTGAACGGTTACCCGCCAGCTATCCTTTGCCTTGACGATATCGAAATCGTGGCGGTTTCTTGCTCTCTCTTTCACAACTACTTGGCTAATCCGCCGCTTGCGAATCTGAATTTGCAATACCGAGAACACATGGAGATAGACGCTTGAACGCGTTGCATATCGAGAATTGCCCTAAGTGCCACGAAACTTTGGAAGAATACCACGGATACTATTATTGCAAAACACACGGACATTTCGAATCTTGGAAGTGTAGAAATTGCGGCGCTAACGTTTACGGTTTAGGCTTGTCCGACGGACACGCACTTCTATGTCCTAACTGTTTGAACGAACGCCAACAAATCCAATTTGATAAGACGTTAGCGAAAGCGAAAGAAGCGATTCAAAGAGGGTTCGAAAACGATGTAATCGACAATCCCGAAATGGCGTTTCAAGAATTCAAGAAGCAAAAGGCGCGCGAAAAGTTGAGGAATCTGGGATATCGGATTTGATACACGACCCGGATATCAACTATTCTTCCAAAGGCAACTTGGCGATATGCCAGAATTGCGGCGCTTTTGTAGAACACTTAGTCTTTCTGTCGTACATTCAATTTTGGCTTTGCGACGCTTGCATTAAGGGCGCTAACGCGAGAAGAATTTGGATTGTGTCGGAACCGCGAGCATGTTTGGGTTAATCTTCAAAAGCAAGGGATTGGGTCTAAGCTTTCAGAGAAATTGGTCGATATTCAAATCCTTGTCTTAGTAGCTGAATCGATTGCCGCCGGAACTTTGGTTCTCGTTCTTCTTTTCGGAGAAGCGTTACTGACCCGTTTTTTACCGTTCCGGACGTAAGATTCGAGCATAACGTCGATGGTTCACCATTCCTACTGAAAGTACGCCACTCAATGTACGGGTCGCGCCCACTCATTGATGACCGAGAGAAACCCGTAACGATACGATACTATGTCGTTGGCGTAACGAATCGCGCTCGACGATTCACTAAGACAGCGGAAGATTGCGAAGTTTTTCTAAAACCGCTTCTACAAAGAGACAACGCCAAGCACGCGGCTTTCTGGTTAGATTATGCAGATACTGAGGTGCTAACTCCAAAGTTCTTCGAAGGTAAGGATATTCGCTCAATTATGGACGCGCTTCGAGAGAAGGTATTCGCTGTTCACGCTACGGATTTAGACCCGGACGATGGACATACGATTATCGTTGCTTTCGGAGTAGATACTCTAAACAAGGTCTATCTGGCAACCGACCCGCCAATTGAGTTACCGAATGCCGGAAAAGGCAAGAATGTTCTGTTCTTTCAGATTGTGCTTAACATGAAGGATTTTCGCGCCGTACGTTCTGACGTTTACGTGATAACCTATGAAAACTGGAACGATTTCGGGGTAGGATATTTCGGACCATTGAATAAGAAGTTTCGCCGTTCTGCCCTTGGGCAAGCTCTTTCAATCGGATATGCAGAGAAGTTAGAGAGAGCTAAACAGCCTTAGAAGGCTTAGGGTCGTTCATTCAAGAAGTTTTTCTAAGAGCGACCATTTAGAATGATTGGGTGTCGATTGCAAAATACGCACTTGACACGGCAAATACGAGAACGCTCAACAACCAAAGCGTGTACTGAGATAGGAATGGGCTATTCTTCTGGTCATAAGAAAGCAAACTGGAAATCAGTGACGTAAGAATTGAAACAAGTAGGAAAAAGGTCACGTTAGAATTTCTTTCTGTCCGGCGATTTCTAATCACGAAGTAGAGACCCAGAAACACGCCGCTAACGGTTGCAAACGTGTTCGTCATAGTTGCTCTATCGCGCCAACTTACGTCGGTTGCGGCGGCGGCTATTCCGAGAAAGGCGGTAAATATGGCGATTTCGATGGCGCGCGATGTTGTAATCCGAGAAGTGCTCAAGTCAGCCTTTCCAGAAGTAATGTTCGGATATATTTCTTGAACTCCGGTGAATGTAATCTCATCTAAAAGAGCGTAGTATCCTTAACACCGAAAATTTGCGCGAAACCCGGCTTGTAACAACGTATGTGCCACTGTGGAACCGGCGGAGAAACATCTTTTCCGATAATCGCGATATATTCTTCGCCTTCAGCAAATTGTTCTCCACAACCCAAGCAGAACAAAACTACCGGCGTTCGATACTTTGTTCCAAGATGGGTTCCACATCTCGGACAAGATTCAGTTACGGTTTCGAAGGTATCACTCGCACCAATGGCGCAATTATGACAAAGAAGCGCGGTTTGCTCGGTTTTCTTTACGGTTTCATGAATTTGTTGGCTCAAAGTTCTTTCAGATTCAAGCTTCTCGGTTCCTTCTATTATTTCTACCTACAAACTGCTAAGGAAACGGGATTCTCAACACAAGAAATCCGGTGAAAATTGTCAAGATTGCCGTTAGGGCAATCAAACCTACTGTAAGCCATTTCAGTCTTCGAGATTCTTCTTCTAACCCTTCAAGCACGCGTAGTTCGTACCATTGGCGTACGTCAGCTATCTTATTGTCGATTGCTTCTCGTTGCTGTCTAACTCGATTCATTTCTATAGATTCGAAGGTTCCCGTATGGTTCTTGCTCAATTCGTCATATTCTTTCTGAATCTCAATTCTCTTGTCGAATAGTTGCTTGAGAAGGTTGCCGGTAACTTCTGTAGTTAGCCCCAGTTTGTTTGAGGTAGGCTTCGGACTTTCTTCGTCCACAACTTTAGCATAGTGGATTGTGCTGACTACGAAACCGAAAAACAATGCGGTTATTCCTACTCCAAGCGGCAATAACAGATTGCTCAGCGCAAACCCGATAGTGAACAACGAACTTGCCAGTATTCCAATGAACCAACGCGCCCCGCGGATAACATGATGTTTGAAATCTTTGTAGCTTTTTTCCCAATGCTTCTTCACAACGACGGCGCTTGCTACGACAATTGCGACGATAATCCATTCTACCTCAAACACAAGCGTGTAATTAGTGGAAAGGTATTTTTGAAAAACAACTCCAAACAAGAAGGCAAGAAGGATATCGCTCGTTTCGCGGATACTTTCTATCCACTTGGAATCGATTCGTTTAGTCGTCAATAATCTAATCGCCTAACTGATACGTTCAAGCAACTTTTCAAGTAACGCTTCAAGTTTTCCGTTCTGTCGCGTTAGTTCGACCACTTGCTTTTGAGCAACCGCGCCAGTATCGAGAAAGCACATCTTTTCCGAACACGACGAAACCCATTCTTTTTCAATACGATTCCAATCGAGATAGTGGCTTTCCGCGCCCATCATTTTTCCAACGTGTCCAATAATCGCTAAGACGCTCTTTTCTCCAAGTCCGCAAGCTCGCATTTCGTCGCCCGCGAAGGTTCGGAATGAATGGGCGCAATAGGTTTCTGAACCGTCCGCGCTATCTTTCATGCCCGCTTGTTCAAACAACCGTTTGATTCCGTACTGAACCGTCCTATCTTTCAAGCCGCCAAAGACGTATTCGGACGGGTTCGTTTTTTGCAGAACTTTGACCCAATCGACTATTTCACGCGTCAGAAATGTATAGCGGAGATATCGACCCTTGGTCTTTTCGGCTTGTAGCTTGACCCTTGCGTATCCTTGTTCTCGAATCTCCAAATCCGACATTTTCCGTTTGAGCCACTCGTTGATTCTGAAACCGCCAATCGCCAAGCCGCCGACAACCGTCTTGTAAGTCAAGGGCGAAATGTTTAGCATAGTTCTAACTTGGTCGCGCGTCGGAATCTGTTTAGTCCGCGTAACATAGACGGAACCATTTGGACAAAGCCTATCGAATACGGTCCGTCGAAAGTTATCTTCACCAAGGACCGATTGGAACAATCCGACAAGTTGCGAACGGTAAACGTAAACCGTCATTGGCGCGCGGTCTTTTCGAACGTAATCAAGAAAGCGCTTGCAAGCCGAATAGACGGACAGTTTGTCGGCGCGAATCGATTCTAATATTTGGTTCATGCTGGCGCGGTTAGCTTTCTCAAAGAGAGTTACAACGTACTGGCGGTTGCGTTGTGATTCTACAGTAATTGACGAATCGTTAACCCACTCAGAAACCGACACAACATCGGGCGAAACAAGCATACGGAACCTATGACAAGCCTAAATAAACTGACGAGGCATACACCGATATCGACATATGTCCGTCAAGAAAGAGTCCACCTTACTGGAAGACCTAAACCAGGCCCTGGCGGGGGAAACCCTGGCAGCCTTCCGGTACCTCTACCTAAGCAAGATCGCCAACGGTATCAACTCTGCCCATCTCTCGTCAATCTTCCAAGAGATCGCGAAAGAAGAGTGGGCTCATGCGTCGACCTTGATGGGAAGAATAATTCAGCTAGGGGGCGTTCCCCTTGCAAGGCCAGCAGAATGGGAGAAGAGAAGTTTTCTTCCGTATTATGAGCCCCCTAGGAGAGGAAACGATTTGAAAGCTCTAATCAAAGATAGTCTAAAGTTGGAGAGGGCTTCTATTGACTTCTTCCAGAAGCTAGCTCTGAAGACCAGAGACATCGACCTGATAACCCACAGAATGGCCATGGATGTCATGGCCGAAGAGGCCCGGGACGAACAGAGAATCTCTGCTCTAGTAGAATAGCAGTGTTCGATAGCTTCTAAACCCATCCGCGAATCTTCATCGCGGCGGTCACCTTTCCAATAGCGTAGATGTAAGCCCCAGTCCGCATGTCCACGTTGTTCTCTTGGCTTGTCTTGTACACCTCAGCGAAAGCCTTCTTCATTATCGACTTCAAGCGCTGGTCAACCTCCTCCGCGCTCCAGTAGAGATGCTGGAGATTCTGGACCCATTCGAGATAACTTGTGCTGACGCCTCCGGAATTCGCGAGAATGTCCGGAATAAGGGTCACATCTCTCTTGAATAGAATCTCATCGGCCTCCGGCGTAGTCGGACCGTTGGCGCCTTCGGCCACGAGCTTCGCTTTTATCTTGGACGCGTTCTTTTCCGTGATAACATCTTCGAGAGCAGCTGGCACAAGAATGTCGACGTCAAGCTCTAGTAGTTCCTCGTTCGTGATAGGTTCGCTCTCCGGCATGTTGACGATGTTACCGGTCTTCTTCTTGTAAGCTGACACTTCGTTGAACCAGATTCCGTTCTTCTTGTAGGCTCCACCCTTAGAATCGGAGACCGCGACGACTTTCACCCCTGCTTCTTCAAGGAACATGTGAGCAAAAGAGCCAACATTCCCAAAGCCTTGGATTGCACACGTCGCCTTTTTCAGGTCCATCTTGAGGTGCCGAGCTGCTTCTTCGACATTGATGGACACACCTCGCCCGGTGGCAGAATCTCGGCCAAGCGATCCCCCGATTATCAACGGTTTCCCCGTCACGACAGCGAAGGGATTGTTTCGTTCATTCTTGCTGTACTCATCCATGAACCATGCCATAGTCTGAGAGTCTGTGTAAACGTCAGGTGCGGGAATGTCTCTGAAGGGACCAACTATCTCGCTGATCAAGGAAAAGAATG
>WNGL01011630.1_pt1 | contig 10063 bp, 6 predicted proteins | sample 5400591 | NCBI WGS metagenome assembly WNGL01 (sample SAMN13153377, study PRJNA577476) | soil metagenome | isolation source: 80 cm soil or saprolite under Garry oak tree replicate 1 | place: USA:California | collected 2016-06-15 | reverse complement strand
TCCCATTGAACATTGGTTGGAGCCAGAACACCGTGTTCAAGGACAGTACGACGGATTACCGGATGTCGAATGCGGCGGCCGATGCCGTTGAGTATTACGTTTCTCCGGGGTACTTCCACGCCGCCGGAACTACGCTGCTGCAAGGAAGAACCTTCACGTGGGACGACAAGAAAGGCGCCCCGCGCGTGGCCGTGGTGAACCAGGAGTTTGCTCGCGAGATGTTCGGCTCGGAAGCGAACGCGATTGGCAATTGGTTCAAGCTCTGGGGCGGGACGCGCGTCCAGGTTGTGGGCGTGGTTGAAGACGGAAAGTACAAGACCCTAAGCGAAGCTCCGCAGCCGGCAATGTTCCTTTCGATTCTGCAAACGTGGACGAGCTGGACCTGGATGATCGTGCGCGCAGATCACAACGCGCAGGATCTGGCGCCGGTTCTGGAGCAGACGCTTCGCGGCCTGGATGAAGGGCTGCCGCTTACGATCAACACTTGGGACAAAGAGCTGGGAACTGCACTACTACCTGCGCGGGCGGCATCGATTGCGCTGGGAGTGCTGGGCGGGCTGGGCGCGATGCTCTCCATCACAGGCATTTTTGGAATGGCCGCGTACTCGGTCAGCAAGCGCCTACGCGAGTTGGGAATCCGCGTTGCCCTTGGCGCGCAGCGCAAGGAAGTGTTAATGGCAGCCTTAGGACGCGCCTTCAAGGTGCTGGCTTTTGGTTCGGCAGCGGGACTTCTCGCGGGGATTCTGGCCAGCAGAGTACTGGCTTTCATCGTGTACGAGGCAACTCCTCGAGATCCGCTGGTATTGGCTGGTGTTGTCGTCTCTATGGCGCTGCTGGGCCTACTCGCAACGTGGATTCCAGCGCGACGCGCGATGTCTATTGATCCTGTGATATTGCTTCGCGAGGAGTGAACTGCTCGCCACCGCATGAAACAGGTCCTTAGCTGCGAAGATGAAGCCGCGCGTTGATAACTACGTTCTCTGTCACTTTCCACTGAAGTCCGTTCTCGCAACAGAACCGTCCCAGCCATTGGAAGGCTCTATCGGTGTTCAGTCACGAGTTCTGGGAGGATGCCGGCAAACAGGAAGTAATCGATCGAATCACGACCTCAGCGGACGGCGAAGTAAATAAGGAGGTCCCAAAACTGGGTTTGGCAAGGATGAGCTTCCGGGAAAGTGGTCGCACTCGAAACTTACTAGAAACTTTCAGACCGTCTCGTCAAATGTTGACATCGATTTTTCTATCCCAAACAGCCCAAGTACGACGCCTGTGCAGGCCAGGGCTGAAGAGCCCGTTTGAACCGCCAGTTGACGCGACGCTATGATCCCCGGCAGTTTTCGACACCGCCTACGAGCACCGAGCAGTTCAGAAGGGAGAAAAGAGTGTATTAATAAAGAAGGTAATTATCCCTTGATATCACGTACAGTTGGCGATATGCTTTAGGCGTGATCAGCGCATTACGGTCGGCGAAGCTCAAACTCATCAGGGCATCGGAACACATCAAGGCCATTGAGCGATGCATTCGCGGATACCGCCGCCGTAAGCCGTATAAGCTCATCGGAGACCCGCACAGCGAAACCACACTTGATATTAGGAAGCCGCCGCCGGAGGACATCGCTATTCTCGCTGGGGAAGTTCTCTATCAACTCCGTTCCGCTTTGGATCATTTGGCGTTCGATCTGGTCAAACTCAACCGCACTGGAATCGTTCTTCCGCACACGTGGGAGGAAGACTGCAACTTCCCTTTGAGATTCAAATTCCCCAAGGGCGTAACTAAGCCGCCTGTCGCCCAGAAGCACTTCACTGACGCACTTCCTGGTATTACCAAAAGCGCGTTTGCATTCATTGAGAGTGTTCAGCCTTACTACCGTACTGGCACTCCTGAAATTATGGGATGGCTTGCCCACCTGTCGAATATTGACAAACACCGTCATCTTAATCTCACCGTCACTAATGTTACTCACCGCGAAGTCCTGAGACTTAACCGCGGATGGACCAGTCACGCCCGTAGTGGTCTGCAGCACGGCGCAAAGATTAAATCTCCTTTTACGAAGCCAGAGCAACGCATGAATGTGAAGAGCACTGTCTCCGCATACGTAACGTTCAAGGAAGTCTCCATAGGGAAGGCGAGCGACGTTGCTGTGGAGTATCTTCTGCAACTGTTCTCGAACACGATTGAAGCCGAGATCATTCCTGCATTCGATCAGTTTCTTAACTAAATGAGAAATTTGCTCACGTCGCCGTTCATCCGAGTTGCGGGGCACACTCCCGTAGTTTCCGCCATTGTGTTAACCTAATGGCGGTATGGCGGGCATACGCTCATCCCGGCAAGGTAGAAGCGAACGACCCGTTGCGAGTCAAGATTTGAAGCCATCCAAAGAGGTCGCGGCTAAAATGGGTCCGGTATCGCGGGCGTCATTCCACGAGCTCTTGAGGCGGGCAGCGCAGCCAACTCACCGACGCGCTTCAAAAACGAAGTAAAAATTAAATTCCCCTGATCCCTCCGGTTGTACCTGAATGAATACTCATCCAAGTAGCTCTGCAAATACTTCTGACTGACCTGATGATACACGCCGCCGATTCCGCGCTTTACTAGCGACCAGAAACCTTCGATTGTGTTCGTGTGAACGTCTCCCATCACATAAACCTTGGACGTGTGATTGATGCGCTTGTGCTCCTTCACGCGCCCGCCAAGCGCGATCATAGATTCTGTATTCATCGGTAAACACTGTGCTCTTGGGCAGGATGTGCTCGTGCACTATGCCAAGCACGCGCTCGGCTGTGACATCGGGCGTTGCCAGTGCCTTCACTCGCCCAATGCGCTTCTTGGTACTGCGCTCAACAATTCCGATCACTGGAGATTTTTTCTTATCGCCGCGCAATGGTCGCCCATGCTTCCCTTTGCGGGTTCCGCCGTAGTACGTTTCGTCCATCTCCACCGCCGATCCCTCCAGTTGCATGTCTGGTTCGCACAGCAACGAGCGAATCTGGCGGAACATGCGCCATGCGGTTTTGTAGGTGACTCCAGTTTCGCGCTGAATCTGCTTTGCCGAGATGCCGCAACGAGTCGAAGCCATCAAGTACATAGCGTAGTACCACAGCCGGAGCGAGGTGCTGCTGTGCTCAAAGATCGTGCCAGCCATCGGCGAAATCTGAGTTCCGCAGTGATCGCAGGAATACACCGGACGCCCGCTGATGCGGTAGTGCTTGCGCTCTTGCTGGCACTTGTCGCAATAGGTGACATTGCCGGGGAAGCGTTGCTGCATCAGGTGCTCAAGGCAAGCTGCGTCATCCGGGAACTGACGGTTAAAATTGTTGATCGTATACCGGAGATGCTGCGGGATGGTCTGTCTCTGATTCATGGGCGATTCTTTCGTTCGCGGATGTACTGCCTCACACGAATAGCCAGAATCACGCCACACACTACCGCGAAAAACGCTAGTATGAAGGTTGGCAGTCTGGCTTCCATGAACACAGTATGCCATTTGTTCTACGTGATGTAAAGGGATAATTATATCGGTGTTTGGCTACGCCTGGGGCCGGGCACCCCAGCCACCCTTCGCTGAGTTCGCAGGCTTGGCCTTGGCCGTCGCGATTCAGATTTCCGGGGATTCTATGGCGCGCAACGGCTCTTAGAAGTCACTCCGAAAAGGACATGCCGGGGTTGGTATTCTCAGAAATTGTTAGATTATAAATTTCTTCTGTACGTCTCTTTCTCCTCATAGGAACATTCTTCGGTTATAGAGGATGGGCGCTGCGCATTAGAACCTGTCTCATAAACCCAGCAGACCGATGGTTGCCTGTTCGGTTCCGGACATCTAAGGCCGGCGGCGGACATGTTTTAAACACACTGGTTCGATAGAGGTCCTCTCTTGTCCTTTGCCACCAAGGGGTTAACCCTTGCATCAGATTGGTAAAGGTCTTGCTGTGGGGAATCAATCTGAGAGGAAGCGTGATCGCTCCGCGTTGGTATTGGCCCGCGCACTGTGGCATTGCTTGGGGGAGTTGAGTAGGAAGAACCTGAGATGGCCGGACTAGCGCAAGATCTTCGTTACGGGTTGCGGCAGTTGCGGAAGAGTCCTGGATTCACCGCTGTGGCCGTATTGACGCTGGCGCTCGGGATCGGGGCCAATACGGCTATCTTCGCCGTCGTAAACGGCGTGGTCTTACGCCCACCCCCGTTTCCGAATCCGGAGCAGCTAGTCATGCTCTTTGAGCGAAACCGCAAAATGGGCCATGACCAGAACGCTCCTGCTGCCGCGAATTACCTCGACTGGCATGCTCAGAATGATGTGTTTTCACGGATGGCTGCGTACGGTGGCGGGGAATACAACCTCACTGGTGACCAGAGGCCCGAGCGTGTCGCAGTTTCAGCAGTTACGGCAGACCTATTCCCTCTACTCGGCACAGCCCCACTCCTGGGCCGGACCTTTGTCACGGAGGAAGAGCAGCCTGGACATGATCGAGTTGTAATCTTGAGCTACGGACTCTGGGAAGAGCGGTTTGGCGGAAAGCCCGACATCGTGGGCAAGTCGATTACAGTGAATGGAAGAGCCTGTACTGTGATCGGAGTGATGCCTCCCGGCTTCGTCTTTCCCGGAGACACCGGGACAGTGCTGAAGATTTACACGTCGCCACCTGCCCGGCTCTGGGTCCCTCTGGCGCTGGACGCGGAGACATGGGCTGTACGCTCGGACCATTATCTATATGTGATTGCGCGCTTGAAACAGAATGTGACGATGCAGCAGGCCGTGTCGGACATGGACACCATTGAGCAACGCTTGGTGAAGCAATATCCCAATCAATTAATCGGTTCAGAGGTGCTGCTGGTTCCATTGAGTACGCAGATTGCGAGCGGGCTTGAGCCTGTCCTGTTCGTCTTGCTCGGGGCCGTGGCATTCGTGCTGCTCATTGGTTGTGCCAACGTCGCTAATCTTTTGTTGGCTCGTGCGGCCCAACGGAAGAAAGAGATCGCCGTGCGCACAGCGCTTGGAGCGAGCCGCCTTCGTGTAATCCGCCAACTGATTGTGGAGAGCCTGCTGTTAGGGATTAGCGGTGGAGCGCTCGGAGTCCTCCTAGCAGGCTGGGGTCTCAAGGTACTCAGAGTAGTTGCTCCAGAAAACTTCCCTCGAGTTGAGTACGTTAGGATCGACGGCTGGGTCCTAGGTTTCACCACTGTGGTTGCGTTCGTCACCGCGGTAATCTTTGGTCTTGCACCCGCGCTCCAGACATCAAGGACCGATTTGACTGAATCCTTGAAAGAAGGCAGCCGTGGTTCGGCAGAAGGACTTGGACACCGCCGTGCTCGAGGGCTGTTGGTCGTTTCGGAAGTTGCCCTGTCCGTTGTGCTGCTGGCGGGTGCTGGTCTCATGATCCGAAGCTTCTTACGGCTTGAGAACACTTCGTTGGGCTTCAACCCCGACCATGTCCTGACCATGGAGCTTTCTCTTCCTGAGAGCAAATATCGCCAGGACGAGCAGCGGAAAGTCACAATCCAGCAGATCATCGATCGGCTCGACGTGCTTCCCGGCGTGAAGTCTGCGGCTGCCACCACCTTGCTCCCGCTTGCAGGACGTAACTTCAACTCTGCAATCGAAATCGAGGGCGAAGAGCTCAAGGTGGCGGAGCACTCTACTAGCACCGAGGTTCGCGCGGTCACTCCCCAATACTTCAAGACGATGGGCATTCCACTCGAACGAGGCCGCCTCATCACATCGCAGGACAGCAGCGCATCTCCTAATGTTCTTCTTGTCAATGAGGCCCTAGCGCGAAGGTTGCTACACGAGGACCCTACTGGAAGACGCGCCACTCTCGGATGGAACGGTTTCTCCGGCCGGATCGTCGGCGTGGTGGGAGACACCAAGGAATTCGGCGTGGATGCCGAGGTGCGGGAAGAAGTCTACATTCCTTATTCGCAGGCTCCCTTCCGGCAGGCGCTTGCGCTGGCTTTGCGCTCGCCTTCCGACCCCACACCGCTTGCTAATGCCGCGCGCGGTGCTATTCTCGACGCTGATCCTGATCTGCCCGTGTCCAATGTCCGCACTATGGAACAAGTCGTTTCGGACTCCATCTCCCAGCCTCGCTTCCGCACCGTTCTGCTCGGGCTATTTGCGGGTTTAGCCCTGGCACTTGCGGGAATCGGGATTTACAGCGTGATCTCCTATTCCGTGGCAGGCCGCACGCATGAGATTGGCATACGAATGGCAATCGGGGCCGACCAGAGTGAAGTGCTCAAGCTCGTCTTGAAACAATCTCTGGCGCTGATCTTGGCGGGCACGGTTTCCGGATTCGCGCTGGCTTATATATTGACCCGACTTGTCGCGAGCTGGCTCTACCAGATTCGCTCCAATGACCCTGTCACTTTCGTCGGCGTGGTGTTGCTACTTTTCCTCGTAGGACTGTTGGCGACTTACATCCCTGCGCGCTGCGCAGCAAAGGTGGATCCCATGGTGGCTCTGCGGTATGAGTAAGGGAGCGAAACTGAGATGACCGGACTCCTCCAAGACGTTTGCTACGCACGAAGACAACTGCGCAAGAACCTTGGCTTCACCGCCGTCGCCGTGGTTACCCTGGCGTTGGGCATTGGAGCCAACACAACTGTCTTCAGCGCGATCGACGCCGTCCTCTTGAAACCGCTTCCCTATAAGGAGGCGAACCGCCTGGTGATGGTGTGGGAGCAGAATCCGCACCGCGGCTGGTTCGAGAACATAGTCTCCGTGGCCAACTATCTCGACTGGCGCCAGCAGAACCATGTGTTCAGTGATCTGGCAGCATTCGACGCCATCTCCTTCAGCCTAGCTGGAAGCGGAACACCGCAGGAGATTCCCGCTCAGCGAGTCACCAGCAGTTTGTTCTCAGTACTCGGTGTACAGCCGCTGCGAGGGCGCGTTTTCTTGCCCCAGGAAGACAAGCCGGGGAGCTCTCCGGTAGCTGTCTTGAGTTACGGACTTTGGCAGCAACACTACGGAGGCGATCCCGCTCTGGTGGGAAAACAGATTTCGCTGAACGGAGAGAGCTACACAGTCGTCGGCATCATGCCGGCAAGTTTCTCTGACGATTACGCCGCGCCGTACACGACGAACGTCCGGGTATGGGCGTCAGGATTGGATCTTCAGCCAGCGGAACGCACTCGTCATGCGTATCATGTCGTGGCTCGGCTTAAACCCGGAGTAACGCTGGCCCAGGCACAGGCGGAAATGGATACGATCGCCAAGAGCATCGAGCAGCAATTCCCCGAGTCCAAAGGTTGGGGAGTAGCAGTGGTCGGTTTGCACGATCAGGTGGTGGAGTACGCGCGGCCGGCCCTATTGGTTCTGTTTGGCGCCGTGGCCCTCGTGTTGTTGATCGCGTGCGCCAACGTGGCCAATCTGCAACTGGTGCGAGCGACTGGCCGTCAAAGAGAAATTGCCGTTCGCAGTGCGCTCGGTGCAACTCGTCTCGGGATTGCGCGGCAGCTCCTCGTCGAGAGCACGCTACTTTCGCTTCTGGGCGCGGGGGTGGGCCTCCCACTCGCTTACTGGGGCTCGGAGATATTGATGAAAGTGTCTCCGCCGGGAACGCCAAACATTGAGGGCGGCGGAATCAACGGCGTAGTGCTGTTCTTTTGTTTTCTCGTCGCGCTGGGAACTGGCATTGGGTTCGGCTTGGTCCCGGCGTTGAGCGCCTCAAAGCCCAACGCTAACGATGCGCTGAAGGAGGCCGGCAGAGGGCCCACCAGAAGCACTCGAAGCCGACGGCTGCGCGATGTGCTTGTGGTTTCCGAATTTGCATTCGCACTGGCGCTACTGGTGGGAGCTGGTCTGATGATTAAGACGCTGGTGAATCTTCGCCGTGTCGACGTTGGATTTAATGCGGATAACCTCCTGACCCTGAGAGTGCCGCTGGAAGATCCCCGATATAAAGACCAGAGCCGGCAGGCGGAGTTCTTTCAGCAGCTGTTGGCTAGGATCGAGTCGCTCCCGGGAGTGGAGGCTGCGAGCGTCTCCCGTGGCGTGTCTATGAATGACTGGGCTGGCATGGGTTTCGTAACTGCTGATCAGCCCAATCCGCCGGCTGGCGAAATACCTGACGCGAACTACGTGGTAGTCGCCCCTCACTACTTTCGAACTATGGGCATTCCGTTGCGCGAGGGACGAGTCTTTACGGATGCCGATACGACCAGCTCGCAGCCGGTTGTCATCGTCAGCGAGGAACTGGCACGCGAGTACTGGCCGGGAAAAGATCCCCTCGGGAAGCGCCTGAAAACAGATACTGAAAATCCAAAGGCTCAATGGCTTTCCGTGGTCGGAGTCGCGGGAAACGTAATGAGCAGAGGTCAATATGAAGGCGCCAAGCCAGAGCTCTACGTTCCCTACACGCAGTATCCGTGGCAGCTCGATCCCCGCAACATTATGATCCGAACCAACTCGGACCCCACCGCGGTCTTCGATGCCGTGCGCCGTGAAGTTACCGCCCTGGACAAGGATCTACCTCTGGCCGACATCAGCACGATGAAGGAGATTGTCGCAGGGCCAATTCTTCAGGGGCAGACCGTCATGTTGTTGCTGGGAACGTTTGCCGCTCTGGCCCTCGTGCTCGCCTCGGTAGGAATCTACAGCGTCATCTCCTATGCGGTGACGCAGAGGACGCAGGAGATCGGGATTCGGATGGCCTTGGGCGCGAACGGTCGAAATGTGACGGCTCTGGTGATCCGGCACGGTTTGATGCTGGCGGCGTTGGGGGTGGCAGTGGGTTGTGCCGGCGGGCTAGCCGTCACGCGCTTTTTGTCCAGCCTGCTGTTTGAGGTCCGTCCCACTGATCCGGTGACGTTCGTCGGCGTTTCCGCGATCCTGGCTGCCGTGGCACTGCTGGCCTGCTACATCCCTGCACGTCGTGCCGCCAAAGTCGATCCAATGGTAGCGCTGCGCTGCGAATAGATGCTCATAAATGCCTCAGCAAGATTTGCATGCAACCTAGGCGCACCATGCCAAAGAAGTTGCCGCCGCAGTTTGCTGGTAACGATGTCGACTGGTAAACAAACGCTCCCTTCTCCAATGTAGCGCGACCACCCGCCTTGCGTACGGCCAAGCACGGTTTTCCCCTTGAACTCGGCAGCAAATTGGTACTTTGCGGTTTCTAGGGGAGCACTGGAAACTAAAAGCGTACCCCAAAAGGCGGGTCTTAAAGACCGTCTGTTCGAGCCGTAGGGCGGGACACCCACCTGGGTAGTCTGCCTGAAATGACGTTTGGCCACGCCTGAAGCCCCTCGAGCCGGCGAAGCGATTGCCCCACTGAAATGCGCCGCTAGTGACCATTCTGTTGGCCGCCAGCTGGTTGTCAAAATAGCGAAATGACAATCTCTCACTTATCTATCCTGTTATCAATGGCTTGAATCGAGTCGACCTGTCTACGTCGTACATTCGCCGGGAAGGATAAGCGAAAGTTGCGAATCGTGTACGTTGTAACGCGACCGGCAGATCTTGGGTTCATGTCAGTCTCTGATCACTCTACTGTAAGTCACTTATTTGCAAAGGGATAGGGGGTCACTGAGCGAGGACAGGGGCACGCCCCGGGAGTCCCCTGGGGTCCTGTTTTGCCCGGTCCGCTTGGCCACCCCTGACGCCGAAGCGGTCCGTTTGGTGCAATAGTTTCCGTGCGAACTCGTTGATTCAAAGGGAGTACTCGCATCATTTGAGGCTCGTATTCTGAGAAAAAGGGATCAGAAGGGGATCAGAAAGGGATCCTATGGGTACAGTCGGGTCGGGGAGTTGAGGGCCCTGGTTGGAGGCGACAGCGGTTTGGTGAGCGGAATTCTGTTTACGTTGTAACTCCTGAGTCGTGTACCACATATACTCGCGAGAACCCGCCTCCCCCTCTCTCTCTCTCTCACTTCCACATCATATTGGTAGTGTCCCTGTCACTCCTTATTCAGAGGGAGTGCGCGCACACGGGGCCCAAGGACAGGGGGTCAGTACTTATGGAATATGGCCGGGGCCGGGGAGCCCCCGTGGGGTTTCGCAGCTGAGGCGATTTGCCCACGCCAATGCGGCCTGCTCTCCGTCCCGCGTTCCATAGTAGGTACCCT
>WNGL01012616.1_pt1 | contig 10064 bp, 12 predicted proteins | sample 5400591 | NCBI WGS metagenome assembly WNGL01 (sample SAMN13153377, study PRJNA577476) | soil metagenome | isolation source: 80 cm soil or saprolite under Garry oak tree replicate 1 | place: USA:California | collected 2016-06-15 | reverse complement strand
ATGCATGGCCTTGCGGAGCAACTCCGCGCTGGTAAGCGGCACGACACGCCGCAATTCAAACCGCGGCGTGCCGGCGGTGTTGACGCCAAAGACCATGGTGCAGGCCGTGCGATAACCGGCCTGGCCCACCAGATCGCGCACTGCCTCGTTCCAGGCCCCGTACGGATAGGCGAAATGGCGCACCTCAATGCCAAAACGATCTTCCAATGATTTCTTGCTGGCGAAAATCTCTTCGCGCGCGTCAGCCTGGCTGAGATGGCGGAGGTTGCCATGGTAAAGCGAATGCGAGCCGATTTCATGACCGGCAGCCAGCCATTGGCGGACTTGGACCTCATCCATCAGACTTTCCGGAACATCGCCTTTGGCCACGTCCCATTGATTCTTCTGACCGAGGAATCCGGCAACCAGGAATTGGATGGCGCGAAAATGGTGGCGAGACAAAATTTGCAGGCCCGGTCCGAGGACGTTGGCGCAACCGTCATCAAAAGTGATGACAGCTTTAGGGGTCTGAGGTTCGTAAACCAAAGGCCACTGGTCAAGCTGACCGGAGCTGTAGCCGGCCAGACGCAGGGCTGCCAGTTGGGACTCGAAGCGGTTTGGGCTGACGTAGAGAAAGGGGTCGCGGGTGCCTTGCGGCGGCGTAGTCAGTTTGTGGTAGGCGAACACGGGCAGGCCGCGCTTCAGGAGGTTGCGCTGGGCCGGTCCCAAGAAAATCCTTGGCGAAAACCAACCTAACATTTCGATAACCTGCCAGCCAGCAATGTAAAAGTGAAGGGTGAACAGCCCACTGGCCCACGTCGGGGAAAAACAGGCAGTCACGCGGGGATCATTACCGGGTCAGGCTCCAACTGGTCGAACACCAGACAGCCATCGAAAACCTTGGCCAATGAACCCAAATAGGAATTTCGAAGTTGATACTGGGAGACGACAGAAAAAGATGCCGCTGGAAAGCTCAACTGACCCTCAGGTTATCAGTCGCTCCTGCTGTGCGGATTAGCTGCATCGAACGTTGATCAAGCGATTATGACGCTTGAGCTTGCCAAAGGAGGGACGGTTCCATAACATGGCCCCTGCGGTCCGGGTGATGTGCCCGGTCTGCGGGTCGGAGGGTTTGGGCATGGAGTGATTAAGAGAGGAATATTTTATGAATAAAATTTATCGAACCTGGTCGTTGATGGGCGCTTGTTGGCAGCTTTTGAGCAAAGACAAGGGGCTGCTGCTGTTCCCGCTTATTTCAGGCATTTGCTGCATGCTCCTGTTGGCTTCATTCGCGGTTCCGCTTTACTTCACCAACCACTGGCAGCCGCCCGCAGGCGGTGCCGCGGCGACCCAGCAGATGGCCTATTATGGGACCCTTTTCCTCTTCTACGTCTGCAACTATTTTGTGGTCGTTTTCTTCAATGCCGGCATCGTCGCCTGCGCGACGATTCGCATGAAAGGCGGGAACCCCACCGTGGGAGACGGTTTTCGCGCAGCCGCGGCTCGTTTGCCGGCGATTGCGGGTTGGGCAATCGTTTCGGCGACCGTCGGCCTGATCCTGCGCGTCATCGAAGACCGGTCTGAAAAGGTGGGCCGATTTGTTGCCGGGTTGCTGGGCGCAGCCTGGACGGTCGTGAGCTTTTTGGTCATCCCGATTTTGGTTGTGGAAAACAAAAATCCGTTCATTGCCCTCAAGGAATCCACCATTCTGCTGAAAAAAACCTGGGGCGAACAAGTGGCAGGCAATTTCAGCTTCGGGTTGATTTTCTTGCTGTTGAGCCTACCAGCTATTGTGCTGATTGTGGTGGGGATTTTCTCCGGCAGTCTTGCCGTCATTGCGGCGTGCGTCGGTTTGGCGGTAATCTATTTCGTCATTCTGGCGCTTATTCAATCGGCGCTGCAATCCATCTTCCAGGCGGCAGTTTACCTCTACGCCCGGGATGGGCAGGTGCCGGATGGGTTTGGGGCGGAGTTGCTGGGCAGCGCTATGGTCGCCAGGTAGGTCGTTGGGCTCTCGCGCTGGCAGAAATCGTAATCTAACCAAACGGAAGCCTCAAGCAAACGGTGGCCACAGAGCTCTGCGCCACGCCTGCATATTTCACACTCCGATTGAAAGCACGACAGTCCGCCGCGTGAGGGCACGCGGCCTACACGAACAAGCGGCCGCTCTTGTAGGCCGCGTGCCCTCAGGCGGCGGTTCGGGTGTGAAATATGCAGGCTCGAACCGCCGTGGACGCTTCGCTCCAGCCAAACAGGTCAGCCGAGGTTTCGCCGGTACCAGTCCATCGTTAGCTCCAGCCCTTCCTCAAGCCGGTGCGTGGGCGTGTAACCCAGCAGACGTTGCGCCTTGCCGATGTCCGCCTGCGAATGGCGCACGTCGCCGGGCCGGAAAGCCCGGTAAACGGGCTTTTGGACAGACAGCGAAACATCCTGCCGGCGCAGGATGTCCGTGATGAGTTGAAAGAGCTGGTTCAGCGTCTTTTGTTCGCCAACAGCGATGTTGTAAGTCTGATTGACCGCTGCGGATTCCGTGTTCATGGCCGCCAACAGATTCGCCTGCGCCACATTTTCAATAAAACAAAAATCACGGCTGGTTTCGCCATCGCCGTTGATAAAAACCGGCTCCCCCCTGAGCAGCGCCGCTGTCCAAGCGGGGATCACCGCTGCGTAGGCGCCGTTCGGGTCCTGTCGGGGACCGAAGACATTGAAGTACCGCAGGCCGATGGTCGAAAATCCGTATGCGCGCTTGAATACTTCTGAGTAGATTTCATCCATGACTTTCGTGGCAGCGTATGGCGAGAGTGGCGTTCCGACCCTATGCTCCAATTTTGGCAACTCCGCATGGTCGCCATAGACCGCGCTGCTCGAGGCATACACGAACCGTTTGACTCCGGAATCACGCGCTGCCACTAGCATGTTCAAAAAGCCAGTAACATTACTGTGATGGCTGGCGATAGGGTCCGTCATCGAGCGCGGCACCGAGCCCAGGGCCGCCTGGTGTAGAACAAAATCCACTCCCTGGCCCCAGCGCCGGCAGGCGTCCAGATCACCAATGTCGGCCTCAGCGAATTGGAACCGCGCCCATTGTGCCGCCTCGACCAACTCTCGGACTTCCTCGAGGTTCTTTTTCTTCCCGCTCGAGAAATTGTCCAGGCCGATCACCCGCTGGTCGAGTTTGATCAGCGTTTCGAGCAGATTGGAGCCGATGAAACCGGCAACACCGGTGATGAGCCATGTTTTTGGCGCGGCTCGGAGTTCGTCCTTTAGGTTCTTGTATTGGCACATTCGGAATTACTCAGAGCGTCAGAAGAAGCGCTGTCCAAGGGAGGTTGCGCGGCTCCCGACGCCGTGTATAGTAGTGCGAAGGAGAAGACCGCAAAAGGAGGTTTTTGGCGGGTGCTTGCAGGTGTTGTTTCATACTCAACTGGCAAGACGACGTTGCCTTCGATCCCTTACTCAACTGAACCACCGGGACTGATGACCGCAGACGGAGTGGCGATCGGACGGAGTGCTTTGATCAGTCTTGAAAAAGACTGAGATTTGGTTGCGCCAGTCGGATTTCTGTGCAAGAACCATGCCTGTCTGAACGTTGATGGAATGGGGTCGTAGCTCAGTTGGTAGGGCGTCTCGTTCGCAAGAAGATTTAGCTTCCTGGACCCATTTCCCCTCACCGGGACGCATAATTCCGAGCCTGGTTGTCAAAACTGCACACCACCAAACCAGTTTGCTTTGGACGAACTTGATGTGATCGTTCATGTTGCTTCGATGAAGCGTTTGGCGATGAAACTTTTTGGAGTTGTCGCAACTGTTGTCTGGCTCTTTGCCGCCACCGTCGCTGTGGCTGACGGCGTTACACTTATCCCGACCGAGGATGCGACGATTTCCGAAAAGAGCCTCGATTCATCACTCGGCACCGCTACAACACTGGACTCAGGTACGACTGGTCCAAACGAGGGCCTGAAAATGAATCGAGCCCTCCTCAAGTTCGACCTCACAGGAATTATTCCGAGCAACGCGGTGGTGACATCCGCCGCGCTCACGCTGACGGTCGTTCAGGCTCCGACTACGACCAACCTATGGTTCAGCTTGCACAAAGTGCTCCGGGACTGGAGCGAAGGCGCGGTCACTTGGACCAACCGTTTGTCGCCACCGGCGCCATGGAGCACTCCAGGTGGCTCGCCACCACAGGATTATTCCAGTTCAGTCAGCCAATCGAATCTCATCACCGGACTCGAAACTTTCACCTTCGCCTCCAACCCGGACATGGTCGCAGACGTTAAGGATTGGGTGAGCTCCCCGGCCAACAACTTCGGCTGGATACTTATTTGCGAACTGGAGGACTTGGAGAAAAGTGTGCACAAATTCGCGTCTCGCGAATACACCTACAACACAGTCCCAACAAACCGCCCAAAGCTTGACGTGCAGTTCACGTTGCCACTGACGTTGACATTGCTCCCGCAGACAAACGGCCAGTTTCAGTTCCTCTTTAACGCCGAATCCAATCGCAATTACACCGCGGAGTATTGCAGCGATTTACTCACGACCAATTGGGTGGTCATTACCAACATCACTCCCTTGTCAGCTCCGGCGAACGTTCTGGTTTCGGATGCGCTTTTGACCGATCGCAGTCGCTTCTATCGCGTGCGAACGCCGTAATCGTTCGACTTGGTTTCGTGGTCAACAACAGCCGCTTTCTGGTTTTGGCGGAGCGCCAGCGCTATCCCAATCTAGCCTCTCCAGCAAAAACATCTTGCCGCAAAAAAACTTTTTGCCTATGTTTCCTTGTAACCGAGTTCAAATGTGAGAACCAATACCCACCCACACAATCCCTATGAAAAAATACTTGCCCACAACTCTATTGGCCAGCCTGACAACCTTGTTTGTCCTTTGCCTGTTGCCGGGCGTCAGTCACGCTCAAAGTTACAGGCTGTTCGGGATCTCCGGAAAGCAGCAAGCAGATCAAGTCGCGCCAGGCGTTTACACTCATAAGGATCATACCCTGTTTGAGATCAACACTGGCACTGCCTTACTTACCGAGAAAATCAGAATGACATGGGTTCCCGACAGCGATGCAATCGCATTTTGCTCCAAGAACGGCTTGCTTTATCACACTGCCAGCAGTGGGGCTTACCGGGATAATATGAGCGATACCGCCCACGACCAAGATCCCGCTCAACAAACACCCTGCGGCTCGTGTCAGGACAACTATTATATGGAAAACTATAATTTGCTGACCGGAACATTGACTGGCGTTTACAACGCCAATCCGTGTCCGAACCCCGATAATCCTACCAATGATATTGGTGGTGATGGGTTGTATATGCCGTGCTTTGGGCTGGTCGCGCCGATTCCCCCTTGGGCGGAGCCTCAGTCCCGGAGGGATTCAACCCAGACCGGGCCAGGCACGAGCTCGTACCGGATCGACGGCCCGAACGAACCCAGCGCTGGTATTCGAGGCTTTGCTTGGTCCACCGAATTGGATTCCTGGTATATTAGCGCCGGCACTTTTTACCAAATGTCGCTTAACGGAATGACTAACACATTGATCAGTAATCCGGTGTTCCTGATTCCTACTGACGATCTGGGGACATACCCAAACGGTTTTCAGCCTATTGCTGATCTCAAAGCGCTGGCATTCATCAAGGTCGGTGGCCAGACCAAATTATTCGGAACTTGGCGGGATGACGCAGGTACTGTCTCTGGAAACACCAACGGGTGGATCATGGAGATTGACCCGGCTGCGGGTACCAATGTCAGCCAGATAGGCGTGCATGCACCGGCGGGTGGCAGTCCAGTGGGCAATGGTGATGAGTTTGGCGGGCTCCTCGGCCTCGCGCAGAACCCCCAGACGGGAGTGGTTTACGGGCTTCGCAAGACGGGTGATCCTTATGCCCGCGAACTGGTTACGATCGATCTTGCGACCGGTGATTCCACATTGGTGGGCGTCTTGACTGACGGGACCTACGGTCAGGCCATTACAACCCTCGCATTTGTCCCGGACATCGTGATCACCTCGATCACCCGAAGCGGCAACACGTTAACGATCACCTGGACAGGGGCTGCGGGACCGACGTTCTCTTTGCAGACCACCGCGTCCTTGACTCCTCCGGTATCATGGACAATGCTTGCCTCCGGTCTCACGGGACCGTCCGCGTCCACTTCCATAACAAATAGTCTGGGTTTCTTTAAGATTAGCAAACCCTAACGCGTTCGCTATTTGATTGGCTTCAAGGTCCGCCCGAAAAGGCGGGATGATCCCCCTGAGCGGAGGCAACGCGCCGCTTTCCAAATTGATGGGCTCGTACGAACAGGAGCTCTCTGTCTTTGACCAGACAACCGGACGCGCCATTCGTAATCAACGATTTGCGAATTAGGGTTGACACTTGACATTTCAGCAAGTCGATGACTTAATGACGTATGTTACAGCGTTGCTCATGCCGTAAAGCCCCTCTTCTCGAAAGCCGATTGACGTTTCATTTACGAATCCGGGAGAGGGGGTTCACACTAATCGAATTGTTGGTCGTCATTGCCATCATCGCCATATTAGCTGCGATATTGCTGCCGGCCTTGTCCCGAGCAAAACTCAAGGCTACTGGAGCCTCCTGCCTTAACAACCAAAAGCAGCTTGCCTTGGCCTGGATGATGTACACCACCGATAACCAGGAGAAGCTGGTTAATTTCCTCGAGAATCTCAACAGCAAGGGCGAAGTGCCCTGGCGGTACGATCCGCCTCCCAAACCGGCCACCATCCCCGCCGGCGCTTCAGCGGAAGACAGAATTAAGCTCAACATTGAAGAAGGTTATCGACAGGGAGCCTTATTCATTTATGCGCCTAACCCTGGCATCATTCATTGCCCGGGAGATATGCGTATCGGTCTGAAGGCAGGCAAAGGTTATACTTACTCCAGCGTTTCTCCCATAGGTACCTTGAACGGGGAAACACCTTTCTTCTACAAAACAACCCAGATTAGCCGCCCGAGTGATAGATTCCTTTGGGTCGAAGAGAACGATCCCAGGGGCGAGAACCTTGGCTCCTGGATAATGAATCAAAATGGCACGCAAGCCAACGGATTCTTGGGTTCCTCCTGGATCGACTCTCCTGCCGCATTCCACGGCCAAAGCAGTTCCTTTAACTGGGCTGACGGCCACGCCGCAATGCACAAGTGGGTGGATTCGGGAACGATCGCTTATGCTCTCAGCATGAACCAGAATAAATACGGGAACTCTCCCAGCTCGGGGCAGGTTAAAAATGACGCACCTTGGGCAGCGAGAGGTTATGCGTCAGCCAAAAATCGATGACGCCGCGATGCCAATCCAAACATGGGCTGTCAAAAGAATACTAATCCGTTCAGCTTTGTGCTCGGCGCTCCCTGGTGCAACTCTCCGGAATGGTTTTCGCCGAGCTTTCCATTCATCAGCTCAAGCATCTTTTGTCGGAACTCCTCGCTATTCGTTTGAGCTTGCGCGGGCCTGATTTTGGGATAGTTTTCCGGGCAATTGGTTGGGGTCGTAGCTCAGTTGGTAGAGCGTCTCGTTCGCAATGAGAAGGTCAGGGGTTCGACTCCCCTCGGCTCCACCACCCCATAAAATCAAGGGTTTTCTGCGCATCAGTGGCTCAGTGGCAACATCCAGTGGCAACACATTCACCCGTGTTACCCGTGTTGGCCCCGACGCGCGGTATGTTCCGATTGTGAATGAAACACGGGCGTCGCATGGTTAAAGAGTGAGCGCCGCGTGTGATATCCTGCTTGCCAGCCCCGCAATAGCGCCCGTTTTCGCGTTATAAGGATTTGAACAGGGAGCAATCTTTGTTCAATCCAGTGTTGCCAATTGGCGATACTGGGCACTATCCCATCTTTCTACCGAGGAGATCCCCATGCCCAGATCACAGCATTACTCTCCCGGAATCGAGCGATTCCTGGTCAGCGTGCTTTACCACGAGGCACAGCGTCGGAAGATGCCGATGACCCTTCTTGCCAATGAAATCCTGAAAGGCGCCTTGGCCGATTCAGTAGGCTGGCAATTGGCAATTCAATCGCTCACCACGCCTGCAGAGCAAGCCGGTGCCTGTCGAAGAGGAGAATCCACTCACTAGCCGCGGCCTGGACCCGCAATCGCAACGGGCCATATACCCGACGTTTCCATTTCAGCAAACACCAAACACCAATCAAAGGGAAAGCAATGATCACACTCGAATGCAGTTACCAAAAGTGGGTCGGTTTGCCCACTACAGCAGCCATCAGTTTAGCCTCACGTTGCGCGTCGAGGGCGCTGATCTGGCCAACGTGCAGAGCGAAAGCGCACGGCTCTATGCCCTGCTCCAACAGTCGGTGGATACCTCCCTCCAGCAGCCTGGGTTCCTGCCGGGACGCAATGGCGGCAAAAATAACGACAATGGTCGCTACGAGAACTGGGCCTGCTCCCCCAAGCAGCGCGACCTGATCCTCAAAATTGTTCAGGAACAAAATCTCGAAAAGCAAGAGGTTGAGAAACTGGCTCAGGATCGTTTCGGTAAAACGGTTAAAGCTCTGAACAAATTGGAAGCGTCGCGTCTCATCGAAGAACTCATGCCTCGGGGCGGTCCGCCAAGTGGCCCTGGCCGTTATCAGAGAGCAGGCGCGCCATGAGCGTGTCTGCACTGGCACCCGTCCCGGCGAAAGCGCCGGGGCGGGTGTGCGGCTCAAAAGGCTTACTGAAACCATTTCTGTCTCCAAATCTGGCCGATTCCCGATGACCGCCACCATTCAACAGCCAGGCGGCAGAGCTTCACATGACATCTGTGCTTCCCACGTAACGCCTTCGATCCAAATCGCGGCCTTGGCCGCGAACTACAAACCAAAGAAAGGAATCTATGCCCTCCATTAAAGAAAAAGCATCTCGGCCATCCAAGCCCCAGCCAGATCCGCTGCGCAAGCTGAGCTTCGGAGCCATTGCCCGCAAACAGGACAACGCCAAGACCGCTTATCCGGTGCTGCCGGACCCCAACGGCCAGTTGGCAATCATCACCGCTCGCATCATTGAGCGGACAGCCCAAATCGAAGCCCTCGACGGGGCGCTGGCGATCGACAAATCAGAATTGAAGACGCTGGCCACGCCCTTCTACTTCACTCAAGCCAGCGGCAAAGTCGATGTCGCCAGCAGTGTGAGCGCGGTTTCGCCGGCCGGTGAAGTGCTCATCACTTTCCCCAACCGCTACAGCCGGCTGGAATCCGAGGCCGCTTTGCTGCCTATTCTGGGGGAACAAACGGCCACCTTCTTTCGGCAGGCCTTTGCGCTGGAAATCGACGGTGACAAATTGCCGGCAGAAAACAGTCAACAATTGTTGGATGAACAAGGGCCGCACAAAGGAGAGCGCATGAGCAGCCAAAGGTTTACCGTGGTGCGGCCCTCCACCTATCCGGCCCGGCCCATCAACGGCGGCCCACTGGAACTGGCGCTGCCTAAACCGGGCCACTGGTGTTATGAACCCAAGTACAACGGTTGGCGGGCTTTAGTGCATGCGCCCACTGGGACCATGTTCAACCGTCGCGGCCAACCACTGAGTATTGCGGGCTTGTTTGGCGGCGCCTTAGAGCACCTCCGCTCCGTTCAGTTGCTGAGCGAGGGGATGCCCGTCGAATGGTTCGATTGCGGGGCGCTTTGTCGGCGTCATCACCTGGGGCGGGCTGCGCTTCTGGTATTCGATTACATCGGCCTTTCAGGTGAGCCCCTGCGGCAGCGGAAGGAACTTCTGTCCCAGGCTCTCCCGCCACATGATTACGCCCAGCCGCCGTCGCCTGAGCAGCTCTACAGCGTGCGCTCGCTGGATCCGGACCAAACCTATCCTCACGCGCTTTATGGGGAACTGAGGCAATTGAATGCCCATTGGCGTTGCCTTTTTTACGAAGGGCTGGTGGCGAAGCGAACTACAGACGCCTATCCGGTGCAACTCCGTTCGCCAGAGGAGGAATTTGTCGGCTGGGTCAAACACCGCTGGGCCTACTAAAGACAATAAAGCCGCGTGCGCCAACAACTGGCGTGCCGGTTTTTTGAATCAAGCCACGCCTTCCGATCGATTATCCCCCTCGCCCGGTTTGCAGTGTGCC
>WNGL01020936.1_pt1 | contig 10065 bp, 18 predicted proteins | sample 5400591 | NCBI WGS metagenome assembly WNGL01 (sample SAMN13153377, study PRJNA577476) | soil metagenome | isolation source: 80 cm soil or saprolite under Garry oak tree replicate 1 | place: USA:California | collected 2016-06-15 | reverse complement strand
TAACAAGCGCTTGAAGCTGGCGGGCGGTGATCGCTTTAGGGGAACCGGAGTGTTGTGCCCTGGCGGGCACGAACTATCGTTCAACGAAACGGCGCGAAGCGGGCGAATCGCCCGCAGCTTAAGCGCGATCCGTTAGGCGCCGCCAATGGCGATGGACCGACTGGCACCGGCTCTAATTACCGCCGCCCTGCTCCTTGGAGGGGGGCCCGCTCTCTGGTACGAGATGAAGGCCAGAGAGCGGCTCTCGGCTGAGGGTGAAAAGCACCCATGGCGCGTCTATTGGTTGGGGACGTGGGCGGGGCGCCAAGAGTTTACTGATGAAGGGTGGCGCTTCCACGTCCGGGCCGTGCGCTTCGGAATCTCTGGGCTCGTTCTCGTGATCGTCGTCGTGGTTCTCCTCTTTCGGTGATCGGTCCGGTGTCAGGCGGGCCGGCGCCTAACATGCGCTTGAAGCTGCCGGGCGCTCTTGTGGGAAGACTTGCGTTGCCTCGCCGGCCAGCCTTTTTGTCTGCCGCTCCACCGCCTTGCGCCTGCGGGCGTTGCGCCCGCAGCTTAAGCGCGATCCGTTAGGCGGCAGCGCGATGCGTACTTCGCTACTCCTGTTCGCCCTTGTGCTCTCGAGCTCCTCGGCGATCGCAGTCGCACAGGATTACTCACCGCGTCACGGGTTCTGGATGGGCGCCGGCCTCGGGTTCGGTCCCGCCAGTTTCGCGTGCGACTCGTGCGACTACCATCGCGCAACAGCGAATAATCGCTCGCAGCTCGGCGGGTGGGCCATCTCGTTCGGCTTGGGGGGAACCCCGAGTCCACGCCTCCGCGTCGGCGCAGAATATTTCGGTTGGTTACATGGTCTGAATGATAGCCTGCCCGAGATCGAGCTCATCAGTCTTCTTGTGGTGATGTACGCCCGCGACCGAGGGGGCCCCTTCCTCGAACTGGGAGCGGGATTCTCGAATTACTCACTGGTGCAGGGGACCGGCGACCCCATCGAGCCCGTCGCCAAGAGTGCAAACGCCTTCGTGGGTGGCGGTGGGGTTGGTCTCAAGCTCGGCGTCGGCTGGGAGTTCCGATCCGACTTCACCACAGGGATCACCTACTCAGTTGGCAGAGAAGAAACGCTCGAGACCGCCGGTGGAACCACCGTCGCGAGAGGCTGGACACACCATGTCCTGCTTCTGGAGCTGGGCTTACGCGGGGGGCTATAACGCCATCCCCAGGCTTCCGGTCCTGGGTCGCGCTGTCGCCTAACATGCGCTTGAAGCTGCCGGGCGCTCGGGTGGGAAGAATTGCGTTCCCTCGCTGGCCAGCCTTTTTGTCTGCCGCTTCACCGCATTGCGCCCGCGGGTATTGCGCCCGCAGCTTAAGCGCGATCCGTTAGGCGGCTCGCTCAGAGACTCCGACTATGCGAGCCTCGTCTATCGTGCGCGATTGTCCATGGCGCTATCTTCGGAGAGAAATCTCATGGGCAGCACCATCACCGTCGGCGTCTGCTTCGTTCTTATTACTGCAGCGGCATGCGGCAGCTCTACGAGCCCTCCAAATCTCTGTGGCAACAGCGGAGCGGCAGCGACCGTTAGTGCCACCGACGCCATCGCTTTCACACCGGGCTCCGTCACGATCACGCACGGGCAATCGGTGTGCTGGCAGAACGTTGGGACAGTTGCGCACACGGTGGCTGACAACGCTACCGACGGCAGCATTTTCAATAGCAACTTGCCCGCCGGGCAGATTTTTGTACACACATTTCCTTCGGCTGGATCATTTGGCTATCACTGTAACATTCACTCGAGTATGGGCGGGACCATCACGGTCAACTGAGCGGCGACGGATGAGGCGCCGTGCAGCTCGCCGCCTAACATGCGCTTGAAGCTGACGGGCGCTCTTGTGGGAAGAATTGCGTTGCCTCGCCAGCCAGCCTTTTTGTCTGCCGCCTCACCGCCTTGCGCCGGCGGACCCTTCGCCCGCAGCTTAAGTGCGATCCGTTAGGCAGCCGCAGACCATGACTTCTTCCGTCCAGCCACTACTCACACTCTCGCGAGCCCGTATTCAAGAGGAGCTGTGGAATGCGGAGTTTAGGGCGGCCGCTGCCGCAGCTTACGGTCGGAAGACCCGTCGGCTCGTCCGTATATGCGCCGTCGCGGGATTGGTCGTACTGGGGCTCCGTCTCTGGATAGCCAGCAGTGCCCTGGCTCAAGTGGTGTTTTACGGGGGCATTCTTCGTGCGCTTTGCGGACCAATGTGGACGGGTCTCGTCTCGCCGTGGCTTGAGGAGAGGCGATGAGAAAGCGGCTGCCTAACAAGCGCTTGAAGCTGGCGGGCGGTAATCGCCTTAATGGAATCGGAGTGTTTGCGCCCTGGCGGGCGCGGACGTTCGTCCGCTCCTTTTGCGCCGGCGGGCGAGTCGCCCGCAGCTTAAGCGCGATCCGTTAGGCCGCCATGCACATCGAGCGCGAATCGAGCATTAGATGCCCCTTGCACCAAGTGTCTTTCTTCTTCTCGGCATTGGCGATCCCCTGCTCCTAGTGGGCATCCTTGCCTTCGTCGGTGTGCTCCGCTTACCTACCCCCTTACCTCTCGCGCTGACGATCACTGGGGTCTTCCTCAACGCGGCCGCCGTCGTGGCGATTGTCAGAAGTGCTCGGCGCCGCAATAGTTGAGTATACTCCGGCAATTCTGCGGGCGGCGGCCTAACAAGCGCTTGAAGCTGGCGGGCGCGCTCGTGCTAAGGGAAAACGGTTGGGTCGTGCCCTGACGGGCACGGACTGTCGTCCACTTCTCTTGCGCCGGCGGGGGGGTCGCCCGCAGCTTAAGCGCGATCCGTTAGGCGGCTACCGACCTAATCCTTCATGGCTAGAACCAGAACTGTCGTCACCGGCATCGATTGGATCGGCAAGCCGCTTCGGTTGGTGCACGTTGTCACCCTTGTCGCACTCGGCACGGCTGCGGGTGTGGCGCTCTCGAAGGGCATGATGCGGCTGCGACAGGATCGTGAAGGGAAGGGAAGCGCGCCAGCCGCCTAACAAGCGCTTGAAGCTGGCGGGCGCTCACAAGTAGGGAGGAATTGCGTTGCCTCGCCAGCCAGCCTTTTTATCTGCCATTCCAACGCCTTGCGCCCGCGGGCGCTGCGCCCGCAGCTTAAGCGCGATCCGTTAGGCGGCGCGCTCCCACCCCACGGCCATGTGTCAGTCAATTCTGTTGTTTGGTGCGTGCGCGGGGCGCCGAGCGGTGAGCCGCGCGAGCCTCCATCAACTCGCCGCGCCCCACCACTCCACGGCCGCGCGATCAGCGCGCCGTGCCGCGCCTCGACCATCACTGCGGTGGCTGCCCAGAAGCAGCTTCCCAAGTCGAGGCGGGCGCAACTTTCCGTGGGGCGCGCGGCACGCTCGAGCGTCGGGGCAGGGCGCGCCGTCTAACACGCGCTTGAAGCTGGCGGCGCCTGGCACTAGGGGTAACCTTTCATTTGTGACGAACCAAGCTAGGCGCCGCAGCTTAAGCGCGGGCCGTTAGGCGGCACTCGTACTCCCATGCGTGATTTGAGACTCGCTGCCGTCCTAGTTACTGTCGCCACTCTTGGTTGCGGCTCTCGTCCGTACAACTGGTCGCCGACCAACCTCGCTCTAGACCAGTCACTACCGGATGGAACTCCGCAGGGTCGAGTCACGGCCGTCCTTGACTCCCTAGCCTTTGCACACAGCGAGCTCGATCCGCGAGATTCCACAATCACTGCCAGCAAGCGGGAGCCACACGCCAGTGACAGGTTAGTTTTTAGCACGCTTCGGGTCGTCCTGAAGTTCAGCGGCGATGGCCACCTGCTGCAGCGTAGCTCACGCGAGGTATTTACAGGACCCTAGCGCAGATGCGCGTGCCGCCTAACAAGCGCTTGAAGCTGACGGGGCCGGCTTTCAGGGGAAGCGTAACGTTTGTGCGCCAGCCCGCAGATACCGCAGCACGAGGCGCTTGCGCCTGTCGGCGCTCGCCCCGCAGCTTAAGCGCGATCCGTTAGGCAGCGCGGTCCGGCCACACGATGAGAGAAATCCTTCGCACCTCAAGCCTCTCCCTCGCTGAGAGCCTCCGCGTTGCGCTTGAAGCTGAGGATATCCCAGCATTCGTCAGCAACGAGAACCTCGGTGGCCTTCCCCCCGGGGCCATCACCGTCGTGGTCGCTGACGACGTGGATTATGACCGTGGTCTCGCGGTCCTACGCTCACTGGAACCGACAGCACCGAAGCCCGCACGAAATGGCCGCCGGGTTCTGTGGGTTCTGCTCATTATCCTCTTCGGCGCTTTCGCCACCCTCTGCGTCAGTATTGCCTGGCCGTGATGCCGTGGCGGGAAGCGCTGCCTAACAAGCGCTTGAAGCTGGCGGGCCTATCGCTCTTAAAGGAATCGGAGTGGTTGTGCCCTGACGGGCACAGGACTTCGTCCACTGTCCGTTGCGCCGGGGGGCTCGCCGCCCGCAGCTTAAGCGCGAGCCGTTAGGCGGCACCGACAGGTCCGACAACCCTTGCCGACACCTGAGCAGCTCCGTCAGGAAACGTTCGCGGACGCGGTCGAACGGGCCGCCACCGTCCGTTCATTGCCTCCCTTCTGGTGGTCAACATCCGACCCTCTCCGCGTTCGGGTGATGACCAAGGATGGGGGCCAGCTGGAATTTCGCCTGAAGGAAGTCGACCTCGACGGCCAGCAGTTGATTGGGCTGGACCCACACGGTGCACCCCAGACGATCCCCCTATCGCGGGTCGACGCTGTCTGGCACCGGCGTCCGCTCGTGTGGCGTTCGGCGGCGGTGTGGATCGGCGGCGGCCTTGCCGGGGCGCTGCTCGGATCCATTGAAGGCCTTCTCAGCACTCTGTTTGGGGCGTTGTTTGGTGTCGTGGGTGGCGCCTTCGTGTCATGGCTGCTGCACGACTCGCGCGCTATGTACGAGTGGACGGAGATGTACGGTGGCGGTGCCGCCTAACAAGCGCTTGAAGCTGCCGGGCGCTCACAAGTAGGGAAGAATTGCGTTGCCTCGCTGGCTAGCCTCTTTGTCTGCCGCTCCACCGCCTTGCGCCCGCGGGCGCTGCGCCCGCAGCTTAAGCGCGATCCGTTAGGCCGCTGCACATTTTCCGACTGGACACCTTGAAACGAACGACCATCCTCGCTGGTCTTGCTGCGATCATCAGTGCGTGCAAGGGCGCTCCGCCCCTAGACCAACAACGAGCGGCCGAGGCCGTTCGACTCGCTCAACGCTTCGTTTACGCTGACGCGGCTGGAGACTTTGATCTGGTAGATAGTGTCTATGCGCCGAAGGAGGATATGGCCTACTGCGAGACCGGCTTTGAGGCCTATCAGGTCATTGCATCGGTGAGCATCGACGCGCCACACGCTAGAGGCGATACCATCATTGTGCCGCTTACCTACGACGTCCTCGGGTTCGCCCACTCCGAAGATTCACATCAGGTCGGCCAGTTTGCTGGCCGTTTCACTCCCGCTCCCTCAATCGAGCGAGACTCCCTGGTGGGAGCTCCCGACTCCAACGGTCGCTTTCGATTCTGCTGCTGGCGTCAGGTCGTCCCTAATCACATGACAGCGGATCGCATGTCAGCCAAATGGGTGCCCGCTCTGGACTCCGCCTCCCTCGCAGCGTGGAATGCAGTAGACAAGCAGCGGCCTAACATGCGCTTGAAGCTGCCGGGCGGTCACAAGTAGGGAGGAATTGCGGTGCCTCGCTGGCTGGTCTCTTCGTCTGCCGCTCCAACGCCTTGCGCCCGCGCGCATTGCGCCCGCAGCTTAAGCGCGATCCGTTAGGCGGCGCGCTCGCACCCCACTCACATCCTTTCGTTTACTTCTTTGGTTTGATGAGCGTGCGGGGCGCCGAGCGCCGAGGCGCGCGGGCGAACCTCAGCGCGCCGCGCCCCACCACCCTAAATCCGCTACGGGTCGGGCGCGCCGCGCACCTCCTCCACTGTACCGTGGCTGCCCAGAAACAGCGTCCCGAGGCGACGCGGCGCAACCTTGCGTCGGGCGCGCGGCGCGCTCGAGGATCGGTGGAAAGCGCGCCGTCTAACACGCGCTTGAAGCTGGCGGCGCCTGGCACTTGGGGTAACCTTTCATTTGTGACGAACCAAGCTAGGCGCCGCAGCTTAAGCGCGATCCGTTAGGCACCGTCGACCATCTCTCGCGGACATGTCTCCTGTACTCGTCACGCTCTTGGTTCTTGAGCTCTGCATCCTTGTCGTTCTCGGGCTGCGGCTCTCAGCGTATCGCACGGACCGTCCCGTTAAGGGCCCCTTTGGTTGGCCAGTCGCTGGCCCCAGGAGCCTCTTGCCGTCCTCATACCTGCCAGCTGGCCGCCCCTTCTTTTGGGCCCTTTGCACCTGCGTTGTAATCATGTGGGCGACGGTGCTTTGGCTACTCAAGCTTTCGAATCCCGTCTTACCGTGATCTGTCCGTTCACTTGGCCGGTGCCTAACAAGCGCTTGAAGCTGCCGGGCGTTCTTGTCGGAAGAATTGCGTTCCCTCGCTGGCCAGCCTTTTTGTCTGCCGCTCCACCGCCTTGCGCCTGCGGAGCCTTCGCCCGCAGCTTAAGCGCGATCCGTTAGGCCGCGGGCATGCACACCCACAAGGTCCCATGACCCCACGAACTCTCACCATCCTGTCCGTCCTCGTGGGCGTACGCGTCGTTCTTGTTCCAGGCGTGCCCGGTGCCCAAGCGCCGCAACCTTCCCTCGCGACTGATACCGCACTGGTTGCACATCTGAGGGCTACCGATCCGTTCTTCGCGCTCTTTGTCCAATGCAAGGATGCCAAGGTGACTCGGACTTCGGTGCCGGCCGTACATCATGGGGAGCGCACAGTCGAAAAGCACTTCACCTACCGCGCCCTCTGTGACGTCCGCGGCCAGGAAGAAGATGACTGCCTATACCAGGTCGACCTGGCTGGAACGATCGACACGCCGCAGTCAGCCACGATTCGGCGCCTCCGCTGGGATCTCGTTTGCAGCGGCTGAAGCCACGTACCGCGCCCGCGGCCTAACAAGCGCTTGAAGCTGGCGGGCGCTCACAAGTAGGGAGGAATTGCGTTACCTCGCTGGCTAGCCTTTTTGTCTGCGGCTCCAACGGCCTTGCGCCGGCGGGCATTGCGCCCGCAGCTTAAGCGCGATCCGTTAGGCGGCGCGTGAGAGGGTCAATGCGAATGCGACATTCGGTGTATCTAGCCATCGTGGTCCTGGCCCCGCTGCTTCCGGCGGGGGCACAGACGATCGATTTCGGGCGAGTGCGTGTGAGCGGCCAACCGACCTACCGAGCTCCCGATGGAAGCACCTCCGAAATCCGGCAAGGCGACCGCGCTGACCCATTCGGCGCGATTCACCTAGTGCCGACCAAGGGCGGCGCGACGCTGAGTTTTGTGAGTGATAATGCAGGGGGATGCGTCGGATGGCATTCCGTTGAACACCGCATTCACCGCGACACACTCACTGTCACCGTCTTTACGAACGCCCCGGCGCTCTGTCCAGGGATTTGGACGCCTACCACCTACGTCTTAACCCTCAAAGATCTGCCTCCTGCCACGTATGTGCTTAGAGTCTATCAGGAGAGTCGCGGGGGTGATGGTGGCGAGGCGTCCGGGGGCGCACCATGGCTGAGTACCACGCTCTTCGCACGCTAGCCTGGCTGCGGTTGACGCGCCGCCTAACATGCGCTTGAAGCTGCCGGGCGCTCACAGGTAGGGAAGAGTTGCGTTGCCGCGCCGCCTAGCATCTTTCTCTGCGGTTCTGCCGCCTTGCGCCAGCGAACCCCTCGCCCGCAGCTTCAGCGCGATCCGTTAGGCGGCGCGACAGAGGAGACCAAGGTGGAGCCCTCGAACCGCGATCTCGATCCTGATGAGCTGCGGCGCAAAGTCGCTCAGCTTCAGCGTCGTGCCGCGGATCTGTATCACGGCCCTCGTTTTTGGATTAGCCTCCTCATTACCGCGGCGTTGACTCTAGCGTCGATATTGGCTGTCGCTGCGCTTGTCATAAATCGCCCCACAACTGCGCTCATCGCCCTCGCGTTCTCTACTGGTGTCGCGTACGCGCGCCGCCACTCCTTCTTGTTGGGGCCTGCCCGGTTCGCTGGCGAGATTAGCATCGGAGGCATCATCGGCGGCATCTCAGCAGAGGCTGTGCGCTACCTGTTGGTGGGGGTTCCGCTAGGCGTTCCTCCTAACGTGCCCTGGTTCCTGATCGGTGCGCTGGGAATCGGCGGCGGGTACGGCTTCCTGACAGCGGGCTGCGCCGCCCTCCCAGTCTTAGGAATTCGCGCGCTCGTGACTCAGTATCGGGCCCGTCGGCGATTCGTTGGTCGCGCCGCCTAACATGCGCTTGAAGCTGGCGGGCGCTGACAAGTAGGGAAGAATTGTGTTGCCTCGCTGGCCAGCAATTGTTTTCTGTCGCTCCACCGCCTTGCGCCGGCGGGCGTTGCGCCCGCAGCTTAAGCGCGATCCGTTAGGCAGCGACCAACCCAAGATGACAAGGAGAGTCACATGGCAGAGAGCGTCTACAAGGTCATCGAGTTGGTTGGGACGAGCACAGAGTCTTGGGAGAAGGCAGCCACGGCGGCGGTCAAACGTGCGGCCAAGACGCTGCGCGACCTGCGCGTGGCAGAGATCTCGCAACTCGACATGCAGCTGAAGGACGGCAAGGTCGAGAGCTATCGCGCAAAGGTGAAGGTTTCCTTCAAGTACGAAGGCGAGTAATCATCCGATCACCGCTGCCTAACAAGCGCTTGAAGCTGCCGGGCGCTCACAAGTGGGGAAGAGTTGCGTTGCCTCGCTGGCTAGCCTCTTTGTCTGCGGCTCCACCGCCTTGCGCTCGCGGGCATTGCGCCCGCAGCTTAAGCGCGATCCGTTAGGCAGCGACGCCCCTCGATGCGCGGTTGCCTTCGCAACGCGCGAAATGAACCAGATGAGCGACTGGAACATCAGTAATCGCGTCGTAGGAGCGCTCTGGTTGATCGCTGGAGGTGGGCTCTCGTATTGGTTCAACAGTCGCCGGCAACAGGTTTGGCGCATTCTGTACGCCGAAGAAGGGCCCAAGCCAACCCCCGAAGAGGCCGACGCAATCAGGGCTCGACTGGTCATGCAGGCATTCCTCGCGGGTGGTGCTTGGGTGTTACTCTTCGTGGTGCTCGATGCACTCTTCTAGATCGTTTACCTTCTTCACTGAGGCCGCTGCCTAACAAGCGCTTGAAGCTGGCGGGCGCTCTCGTTCTAATGGAAGCCATTGTGTCGTGCCCTGGCGGGCACGGACTGTCGTCCAGCGGCCTTGCGCCGGCGGGCGGGTCGCCCGCAGCTTAAGCGCGATCCGTTAGACAGCGCGTACTGCTTTCAATGACACCTGTGCCGGAATGCGCGGTTCTTGCCACCGTGGGCGTCGTGTGCGGCGTCGCCGCGCACCGTCTTGCGGCGTCCCTGACAGGTACCATCGGTCGGCAACTCGTTCTTCGGTATTTCCTCGAAGGCATGGCCATCGCCCCGGGGATCGCTCTAGTCGGGTTCTTTCTCGGCCAGCGGCCCGTTCCTCCTAACGTCTTCCAGATGCTTAGGGTCGCAGGCGCCTTCATTGTACCGTACGCTGCGGCTCGCATCGCAGCTTACAGGTCTGGCATGGCCCGCAGTGCCCGGCGCGAGAGCGTCCTCCCGTTCGTCCACTGGTTCGAGCTCTTACGGACGAACCCCACCGCCGCCAACCAATTCCTAGCGACTTACTTGTCCCAACGTGATGGCGAGCGCTCGGCGCTCTTGGCCGACCTTACCGTCGCCTGTGCCGCTCTCGAGCAGACGCGACCATCAGACTCCCTACTTCCAACAGCGCTGAATCGGCTCCGTGCAGAGATCGCGCGCTTGGAACTTACTCGTGGCCAGCATCAGACCGGGCGCGCTGTCTAACAAGCGCTTGAAGCTGACGGGGCCGGCTTTCAAGGGAAGCGTACGTTTGTGCGCCAGCCCGCAGGTACCGCTGCACGGAGTGCTTGCGCCCGCCGGTGCTCGCCCCGCTGCTCTGTACCCCGGTTCGTGAGGCAGTTTGGACTAGCACTTCGGACC
>WNGL01011628.1_pt1 | contig 10065 bp, 8 predicted proteins | sample 5400591 | NCBI WGS metagenome assembly WNGL01 (sample SAMN13153377, study PRJNA577476) | soil metagenome | isolation source: 80 cm soil or saprolite under Garry oak tree replicate 1 | place: USA:California | collected 2016-06-15 | reverse complement strand
GGGATAGTAATGAGTTGTCGCTAGCGTTATCGGAGGTGTCTCGGCGCGAGTAGCTGGGAGAGCACCTGGGTGGTGCTGGCGAGACACCTTCGATAACGTTAGCGACTAGACGGGCCCATCAAACGAGAAGACGCCGCACGCGCCACGTCTTCAGAAGCTCAACCTCACAGACAGTTGTACCTGCCGTGCCGCGTCAGCGCTTGTGATCTGCGCTGCGGTCACCAACGGATTTTCGACGTTGGCCAGAGCGCCGTACACAATCCGGTCCGGAAGTCCGAGATTCACCCGATTAAAGACATTGAACACATCGACGCGGAGTTCAGTGCGCACCGATTCGCCGAGGGGAATCATCTTCATGAACGACAAATCGACCCGTGAATAGCCGGGAACTCGAAAGGCATTTCTTGGTGCGTTCCCCAGCGTGCCCACCTGTGGAATCGTGAAGGCGCACGGGTCAAACCACAAGTTCGCCGTCCCCACAGGCGTTCCCGCCTTGATGTCTCCGCACCCTCGCGAGACACCCTTCGTAACGTCTTTGGGACGAACCCCGGGTATGAGATCCGGCCGGTCGAGCCCAGCCTGCCCCCCCAGTTGCCCACTCCGGGAGCGGTTGGTCATCAGTCCGGGCGTGAACGGCTGCCCTGAGGTGGCCTGCACAATCGTCGCAACCTGCCACGTGTTGAGAAGCGCGCCGGCGACCGATCCCGGCTGAAATGCATCGGGCAGGCGATACACCAGATTGAACCGGTAGTTGAGCCTGACGTCGGTTGACATGGGCGCCCAATCGCGGGCTCGGTCGAAGGGATTGTCACCGGTCTGGCCCTCGGCCCCGCCAGTGTCTGTGTTGGAGAAGGCCGAGTAATTGTCCCTCGCGCTGGCCCACGTAAACGAGTTTTGAAACTGGAGGCCTCGACTCAGCCTCTGATTCAGCCTCAGTTGAAGCGAATTGTACTTGGACTCCGAGTCAGCGACCTTGAGCTCGATGGTGTTCCAGTACGGACTCACGCGCGGTTCCTGTCCAGTCCAGAACGGACGACCGTCCGGCAATGTCTGCGAGGGCCTTCTGGGATTGCCTTCCGCTGTCCTGATGAGATTGATGCCGCGTGAGCCCGCGTAGGCCACCGTCAAGGCCATGTTGGCGATCAACTCCCGCTCGACGGCGACGTTGTAGTGCCACATATTGGGTGCTGCCAGGTTGTAATCGATGATGCGAAGCGCTTGCGGTGACCCTTCGGCTGGCAACTCGAACGGTACGGTGAACGGCGCGTTGTTGACGCGGCTGAGCGACGAGAACGGAGGGGTCCCGGCAACTGCCTGCACAAGCGGCGTAGCCAGGTTGGCCAAGTCGTAGAGACGCGCGGCCGCGCCTTTCACGGCGGTCTTGCCGTTCCCTCGTACGTCCCACGCAAATCCCAGGCGCGGGCTGACATTGTCCAGCGTGTTGTTCTTGAACAAGGGACCAAGCGTGGCCGCCGAGTCGGTCAGGATGTTTCGGATCGCTGATTCGCGCCCGAACTTCTCCTTGTATCGCGTCTGTGGTTCGTACCGCAGACCCAGATTCAACGTCAGGCGCTCAGAGACCTTGAAGTCGTTTTGCGCGTAGACGCCGACCGTCGTGAACGTCAACGTTTTGGAATTGAATGAGCCTGGTGACGGTGCCCTGGTAAAGTTCGGCAATCCCTGCAGGAATGCCGTCACATTGGCGAAGCTGGCTTGACCACCACGCGAAAACGCTTGCTGCACGAACTGCTGGGCACGATTGACTCGAACACCGAACTTCCAGGACGACCGGCCGGCGGAAACGTTGGTGTCATTGCTCGCCGTGTACTCCTTCCCCGCAAACGCGCGTGGAAAATTCGCCGATGGCCCAAGGTCGGTCACGCCTCCGATGGAGACGACCCCCATGGCCTCGCCGGGCAGAAAGTTGTACCGGGGATCCGTGAGCAGCTGGCGCGGGTAGTCGGCCACGTAGTGCGCGTCCGGACGGCTGTACGACACCCTCGTCGTACTCACGACTGCCGGGCTGAAGATGTGGTTCTCCGACAACGTCAGGAAGCGGTTCCGGGTTTCGGCGTGGGTCTCGTACCCCGGAAAGAAGGTGGCGGCCGTAATATCGCCATTGGTTACGGTGTAGCGCCCGAACACCGTGCTTTTCGTCGACAGGTTCGCGTCCAGGCGAACCTGTCCGTACAGGTCGGACGCCGGCTGTGTGAAGACGAACGCATACCGATCGCCCGGGGCATTCGGCAACGGGTACAAATCCACAAGCGGTTTGATCGCCGGATGAATCCGAGGCACTAATCCGCCGTCCACATGCGCGGCGGCCGGCAGCGTGTAGGAGATGTTTGTCGTGCCGCGCCGGACCCTCGCGTCTTCGATGGTCCCGTGGAAGAAGAGTCGATTCCGCCGGAGAGGCCCGCCGAATGCTCCGCCATAGTTGTTGCGCGAAAATTCAGTGCGCGTGCCAGGATCATCAAAGTAGTTGGCCGCTTCGAGGTTGCGATCCCTGTGATACCAAAAGGCCGAGCCGTGGAACTGATTCGTCCCGGCCTTGCTCACCATCACGGTTTGACTTCCCATGACGCCGCCATATTCAGCAGGAAAGGCGTTGGTCAGGACGCGGTATTCCTGAATGCCATCGAGTCCGAGCGTCTGGCCGGTCACCGAGGAGGTGGTGACGCCGGTGCCGTTCCGCATGTCCGCCCCGTCCAGCGAATAGCCGTTGGAACGTGGAGGGGCGCCACTGCTGCTGAACCAGATGCCGGGGTACGCGCTGTTGGCGATCGTCCGGCTTTCGCTCACTCCCGGTTGCATCATGGTCAGCCCGATGTAGTTGCGGTCTCCGAGTGGAAGCGACGCGATTTCTGTTGCGGTGATGACTGCGCCCAACCCACTTGTCGTGGTCTCGACCAGCGGGGTTTCCGCCGTGACCGTCACCGTCTCCTGAATCGATCCCAACTCGAGCACCATGTCGACGACGGCTTCCTGCCCGACGAGCAGACGCACGCCGCTCCGTACCGTCGTCCGGAAGCCTGAAAGCTCCGCCCGGATCTCATAGGGACCCACCGGCAATGCAGGAAACCGGTAGGCCCCGTCCTCACCGGTCGGAACGCTCCGCGTCAGGCCCGTATCCACATTCCGGACGGTGACCGTCGCACCTGGCACAACGCCGCCGGAATCCCTGACCACACCCACAATGGTGGCCGTGGACTGCGCGAAAAGCGGCGCGGCACCGATCACGAGAAGCAGGACGGCTAGTTGCGCCATCACGGCGCGGTAGTAAGTGGTCATTTGATCATCTCCAGAAACAGCTTCAATTTTCCGTGGGATAACGACTGAGGACGTCGCCGAAATATCGAGCCGTGGATACTTCGATTTCCGTATCAGTCCCAACTCGCTCTAAAAAATAACGCGGCAAATCACGGAGTCGCCGGCTTGCCGGACAAATAATCGCGCGGGAAACCCCTAAAATTGTTCGGAAGAATATACCGTTCAACAATTCAACTCAAGTGGCACTCGAGGCGCAGAACGGCTTCCAGCCATATCGTCCGATCCTGAACATGAAGTGCAACGGAAGAATCGTCAAGGCCGTCGGTCGCACTGTAACACGGTCTTTCCGCTTCCATCGTCCCTGAACCCCGCTTATATTTCCCAGCGCGGCTTGTGGCCGTCGTCCAGAAAGCTCAGAGTACACGAGTCGCAGTGGGATTGGCGCAATAGCTCTTCTCGACACGGAATCATCTGGACGAACAGTCGATGATTACTCGCGAGTAACGCCGTAGTGTTTATCGATTTTTCCAACTCCTGAGGAGTCGGTTATTACCGGAGAAGTGGCGCGCTTCCAAAGTGATTCCCCCGAACCCCACTTCAGGCTCTCCCCCCTATTCCGCCATATTAGAGTGCGGGCGAGAATCCAGCGTCGGGTGGACCTGGAGCGGCAGTGCTCCGGTTTCTCATTCAAAAATAGCGGTTGAGGCTCGGGGAGACCGCCGATGCGCGACAATTCCGGCTTGATAGCCGTTGGCTACCAGTTTTTGCTGCAGCGATCGAAGAATTTCCCCGTGTTCTCGGCGCCCGAAGACAAGTTGCGCCATATCGATGCGAGATACGCACCGATGACGCGGATTCCACGAATTTCAATTAAATTTCAGAAAAAGATCGCGACATCCCCGCTGCTGCTCCTCATATTCCTTCGCGAAATTATCGCCATCCGGATGGGATTGTGCTAGCCCGTGCTGAAATCGTGGAGAACCGTGGCGAGATTTGACGAGTTAGATTTTAAGGAGAGGGCGACTCGACTCTCCGATAGCCAGTCAATGTGGCAATCCCGGCTGGTACACTCAGCCAGTTCTTTTCTTTTCCGATGCTGATTCCGGGACACGTTTCGAGATCGTACGACGTCTTAAACAACACGTATCCATTCTCATCGCATAGTGCACCGGGAAATCTCTCCAGGCGGTGGTACCATGTGCCATCTTTGCGGTATAGCGCATGCCGTGCACCGATCGCACACTTCTGGTTCAATTCACGCCCGGTACGGTGCGCCGGATCCATTTCGTTGAAGTCGGCGAGGTCTGGGCGCTGCAACTCCGGCTTAGGGTCGAGTTCCCATACCTCTTTAAGTTTCGTCACGAGTTGCGCCTGTCTCTCAATCAGATGCTCGACTGACCACTTTTCAGCGCGCAACACCCCTTGCGTTAGAGGGAATGGGGACGTGCCGTCCTTCGAAACGAAGTACTCCTTTTTCTTCTTTTCAAAATCCCAGTTCGACGCACGCGTGTTGATACGCTTGGTTAGGAATACAAGGTTAGCGATCCGGTGTGTCCAGTAACCACGTTGTAATGGTTCTGGGAAAAGTATTGCCCACTCGGTTTCGTCCGCAACGGTTTGGGGCAAGACATGCTCAATTGAAATGATGTCATCATAACTGGCCCCGCCCGTTGAAAGGGCCTCATCCGGACGCTGAAGCACTGGTTTCCATACTCGGCTTTTGGGATACAGGGGCCCTTCAAGTGCCTCGATAAACTGAGCCTGCTCAGCATCCATGAGTGCAATACTCTGTGTGGGTTTAGCTCTGCCAGGAAGCGGATCGACTTCATCCATAACCGCGGCAAATCGGGCAATCCGGTCATTAATCCCATAGCGGCATACAAACATAAAGTAGGCGAGACGTTCTAATCGAAGGAGGAATTCCACGATGGCCGGGCCATCGTTTGGCTTGCGTTTCCACAATCGCAGCAGGGCGGGAGGCATCCAGTCCTTATTGTCTATCCTTTCCAGTGAACGCATCGCCTTTGCAGCTGCGGGTCCAAGTTGCTTCAGAATCGACTTATTCTCGGTGAATAGTAGGATTTGCCTTCTGAAATACGTAGCGACCGCGGTCAATCCTACGTTCGGTGTCGGTGGTCAGGTCTCTCTCAACTGAACAGACATTTATCTCCCTCCTTCTGGTAGTTCGGTGACGAAATTGCCGTGCCCTTCGCCTCATCACAGAATTTTCAGCTCAGCACAAAGCTTGGGAGCACTTCTATAAGGCCACGAAAACGCGGTTATGTCGCCTTGATTTTTCAATGCTTTCTCTGTTCAAAGGGCACACGGAGGGCGGATCCTGGATTCACGCTTTTGGGGCTGTCTGGACAAAAGACTTTCCGGCTCACACAAATGATGTTCATGCCTGCAGGAACTTTTCGCGGATGTTTCAAAAGACATGCACGCTTGCACAAACTTTGTTCGGACAGCGAAAAGTTCCTGCAGGTCTGCAGGAACTTTGTTCGGCCGTTTCAAAAGGCATGCGGACCTGCAAGAACTTTGCTCCGACGGCGAAATGTTTTTTCACGTCTCGCAGCAGATCGGCGTCGGCCCCGAACAGAACTTCACGTATGTCTCCACGTTGACGCGCAAGATGGCCTTCGTTGTCGATATCCGCCATGAAGAAAAATGCTTTTTAGGGGCCATTTTTGCCACAAAACCCGACCCGCTGAAACCCGCAGAAATCCGCCATTCTCTTTTTCAGTCTGCATCAGCCTGTGGCAAATTTGTGGCGAGAATAGTCCGGCGAAATCCAGATATTGCCCTGGACGAAAATGTACCTGATGTGAAAGAGAAGAGATCCGGTCAGTCGAGAACGACACGATGAACCCAGGATGCGTCCCCATCGTTGCCCGGGTGCTCAAGTGTCCTGTACATGCCCGGGCCAATGTTTGCCTCTAAGGCGTGTTCGGAAGTTCGGAAGTATCCCCAAGCGGCAACAAGACAGCCTGCCGGCGGCTGTTTACACGGCCGAGGTCGCCTGGGGATCCTTGACGCGCTCATCGAGAGCGATCTTGCCATCGCGAATGCTGATGATGCGGTGGGCGTACGCCGCAATATCGCGTTCCTGCGTCACCAGGATGATGGTGTTGCCCTCGGCATGAAGTTTGTCGAAAAGCTTCATGATGTCAACGCCTGTTTGCGAGTCGAGGTTACCGGTAGGTTCGTCGGCCAGGATGATCGACGGGGAGTTGACCAGGGCGCGCGCAATCGCCACGCGCTGCCGCTGACCGCCGGACAGTTCATTCGGCTTGTGGTGCATGCGGTCGGAAAGCTCCACCATCGCGAGCGATTTCTTCGCGCGCTCCGCGCGTTCCTTAGAAGGCACGCCGCTGTAAACCAGCGGAAGCTCGACATTGTGCAAAGCGGTGGCGCGGGGTAAAAGGTTGAAGGTCTGGAAAACGAATCCGATTTCCTTGTTCCGGATATGCGCCAGCTCATCGTCGTCCATTTCGCTGACGAGCCTTCCATTCAACCAATAGCGGCCCTTCGACGGCGTGTCGAGACAACCGATCAGGTTCATCAATGTCGATTTGCCGGAACCCGACGGTCCCATAATGGCCACATACTCGTTGCGGCGGATCTCGAATGTAACGCCTTGCAGGGCATGTACCGCCGTGCTGCCCATCTCGTAGGTCTTCCAGAGATCATCGGTTCGGATCAGAACATCTCCGGTATCCATTACGGCGCTTTCTGGACCTTCGTTCTCGTGTTGTCCTTGATCGTGCGGAGCACCTGATACGGACCGGTAACGATCGGATCTCCTTCCACGACGCCCTCAAGGACCTCGATGTCGGTGGTACCCGTAATGCCCGTCTTCACCGGGCGGAACTCGGCGACGCCACTTCTAATCGTGAACACGCCTTCTTTCTCGATCTTCTTCTTGTTGTTCTTTGGATCGGCAGGAGCGGCAAGAGCCACCCCGTTCCCGCTTCCGGCAGCCGGTTTCGGTTCAGGATCCAATTCGCGAATGGTCAGCGCCTGGATCGGCACGGTGAGAACCTGCGGACGGATCGCCGTCACAATCGACGCGGTGCAAGAGAGGCCGGGTCTCAACTCCTGAGGCGGGTCATCGAGCGTCACCACGACTTTGAAATCCTTCGCTTCCTGGGCGGCCGAAGTATTCGCGCTGATCGTACCGCCGCTCCTGGTTAACGCGCTATTTCCGACTTCCGAAACGCGGCCCATCAGAACGCGATCTCCAAGAGCGTCCACCTTGATCCGGGCCTCCTGACCGATCCTCACATTCACAATATCGGTCTCATCCACCTTCACTTCGGCGGTGATGACGGACATATCGGCGATCATCATCAAGACCGTGCCGGGTTGATTCTGAACGCCAACGATCGCGATCTCACCTTCGTTAACGGGAAGATAGGTAATGACTCCTTCGAGCGGCGAGCTGATCGTCGTTTTCGACTGCTGGTCGCGAGCGCGAACGAGAGCCGAACGTTGCTGCGTGATGCGAAGGGCAACGCCATCCCGCTTCTTCAGCACCTGAGCCGACTGCGCCTCGGCCTGGGCTAACCGGGCGTGAGCCGCGCCGAGCTGGGCGCCGGTGATATCGAAATCGGCCTTCGCCCGATCGTATTGCTCGCGGGAGATCAGACCATCTTTGCTCGTGCGTCCGGCGGGGAGGTCAACGAGGGGTCATCGCGATTGCGCATGCTCAATTGATCGCCATCTATTGGGCTCTGCGCAACGGCGCTCCTTATCCAGAACAAGTACAGCGAATGGAACAGGACCGCCGCGAAGCCCAGATTCGTTACCACTTACAGCCGCTAAGCAAGCTGGGTTATGAGCCTGACATGCACGGCTAACCCACGACGGCTTTCGAGACAATTTCAAGCGGGATCGGCCATGTATCGGTGTCCGATACCAGGTGTTATGTCAACCTTTAGGCGTCGGCAGGCCGGGCGCGGCGGCAATTAAGCGAGGATTTCCGGGCGGGCGGAGACCGGCTATTTCCGGTACATGTGAACGAGGTCTTTTTCGTTCTCGCAGAGGTGTTCCATCAGTTCGGTGTCCGGCATGAGATCGAACGGAATGGTCGCGGTCCACGACCGCTCGTAGTTCTTGGGATCGGTGAATGTGAATTCGATCACGAGGTGACCGAAGTCGGGCCGGCGGTAGCGTTCGGTGATGCGCAGGTCTTCCGAGTGCGGTAATCCTTCTCCGTCCAAGTAGGTCTGGTCGTTGAAGCCGGAGCTTTCCACGACGAGAGTGTTCTTATCCCAATGCGCGACCGAGTATCCGAACCAGGTCGGTTGGGGGTCAACCGGCAGTTTCCGGCCATCCGTGAAAATTTGACGGAAGACGGTGAATTCTTCAAATAGTGTCAGGATGACTCCCGGGGTCTGTACGATCTTGATAGGGAGCGGTAGCATGTGGTTCGGAACGCCGTCGGGAAGGCAGCGCTCGGAGGGATCGGCCGCGTCGCCGTGCGCGGTGATCTCCGCGTAAAACTTTTCCGCCGCGGGCAGCATGGGGGCCTTCGATCCGGCGGGCATAAAGCGTTCAAGGCCTCGGCCTTTGGGATTGGTGTATTGGCGGCTGGAGATCCAGATTCCGCTGAGGTCGGGATGGCCGTCGGAAGCGCGCGGCGCGGGAGCGCTGAGATTGGGCTTGCCATCCTTGGTGCGCGGCGTACCCGGCAAAGGCAGTTTGACCCACTGGGCTTGCGCGGTGAAGGCCAGGCCCAGGGCGAGGAAAAGGTTCGTGACGAAGTTCGCGAGTTTCATTAGGGCTCTTTCGCTTGCGGCATTGGTTGAACTGCTGTTTTCTTCTGTGTATTAACACCATCTGAGAGAGGAGTCAATCATGATGGAACGATTGAGGAATTCAAAATTCAATGTCCATTTCCAGATCGCTCGCGAGGACTGCGACAAAGCTGGGAACGGCTCGCTTCAGTACCTTCAGCAACTCGGACAAGGATCGTTCAATGTTTGCGGCCTGCATGTGGAGCTTATGAATGACCAGATCGGAATCCATTTCGTAGAGATTTTTCAGGAATGTGCTGGGACCCAGGACTTCAACTCCCCACGGTTCCAAGGCCGCTTGAGGAAAGTGACGTTTGTTGTATGTAACGATGATCGGAGCGCCACAAGCGATCGCCGCAGCCAGAACATGTCTATCTTCGGATCATTCGTTAATCGATCGAGCCATGGTTCATAAGCATTCACCCACGAATCGCTGAAGTACTTTTTCAACTCGGATACCAGATGTGCGGTTTTTTCGGGCACCAAACCGATCTCGTGTTCCAGAGTGCGAACCATTTCCGCGATGATTTCGTCCGACCATCGCGGGATGTACAGGGACGGTTCTTCAGCGAGTCTTAGGAGCGTATCGCGTAGCGCAGCCGGCACCAACACGCACGCGTCAAGAACCGCAAGCAACTCGGAACTCACTCTTCTTCGGCGCCTTCAGGGAGAACCACCTTGTCGTAAGTCCCCGCTTCCACGTCGGCCTTGGCCAGACGGTCAAGAGCCTCATGTCGTGCGCCATCCCTGCGATGCTTGTATTCCACCAGATCTTGCAAATAAATTCGCCGATGCGCTCCCACCATGTGGAATGGAATCTGGCCCTCTTCGAGCAGCCGCACCAAGAACGGACGGGAGACCCCAAGAATGTCTGCCGCTCGCTGGGTCGTCAGGTCCTGATGCTCCGCAATGATCGACACTGCCTTGCCGGCCTGAAGGCTTTTCAAGATTTTGATTAGAAGTTCCTGAACCCTGCCCGGCAGGTCAACCAGACGAC
>WNGL01046525.1_pt2 | contig 10066 bp, 10 predicted proteins | sample 5400591 | NCBI WGS metagenome assembly WNGL01 (sample SAMN13153377, study PRJNA577476) | soil metagenome | isolation source: 80 cm soil or saprolite under Garry oak tree replicate 1 | place: USA:California | collected 2016-06-15 | reverse complement strand
ACACGACGCAGGGTCCCCTTACGGGGCGATGACCCGCTCCGGCCGGGAGGCGATGTTCATGCCCTGCCCGCGCAGGAAATTGATCAGCGTGATATTGAAGGCGCGGGCGGTCTCGATCGCGAGGGTCGTCGGCCCGGAAACGGCGCAGACGATTGGAATGCCCGCGACCGACGCCTTCTGCAGGATCTCGAACGAGGTCCGTCCGGACACCAGCAGGATGGCCTCGTCGGTCGCCATGCCATCCAGGGCGGCCCTCCCGACGACCTTGTCGACGGCGTTGTGCCGTCCGACGTCCTCGCGGCAGACCCGCAGCTGTCCCTCGGCGTCGAACAGCCCCGAGGCGTGCAGCGCGCCCGTGCGGCCGAAGCTTTCCTGGGCGCGCAGCAGACGCTCCGGGAGCGCCTGCAGGACCTCGCGGCGGACGCGCACGCTGGAGCGCGAAGGCGTCGCCCGCGTCGCCAGGTCCTCCAGGGACGCCCTTCCGCACACACCGCAGGCGGCGCTCGCCATCAGGTTCCGGCGCAGCCTCTCGTGGTCGAATCCGACCCCGGGCGCCAGCGAGACCTCCACGACGTTGAGCTCGCCGTCGTTGTCCGAGCGGCACTGGCGGATCGTTCCGATGGCGTCGATCGACTTCACCACCCCTTCGGTCAGGCAGAATCCGGTCGCCAGCTCCAGGTCGTGCCCCGGGGTCCTCATGATCACCGCGAGACTCTTCCCCTCGACCCGGATCTCCAGCGGCTCCTCGACGACCACCCAGTCCGAGATCTCGCGGCTGCTCCCTCCCTGGACCCTCCACAGAGTGCGCGATTCGACCGGTTCCTGAGTCATGCCGTCTCCATTCTATCGGAACCGCCGCATCGATGAGAACGGGCGCCAGGCGGGATCCGTTTGCGGGCGGGCGCTGCGCCGCAGCCGCGGCGGTTCCCCTGGCCGCCATTTTGGTCTTGACAGCGGCGGAGGCTTCTGCAAAGGTATCCCGTTCTTTCCGGAAGATCCATCAAATGGGTGGCCCGGCGGAAGCTGCAAGGGGGGCCCTCTGTGTGAGGGAGCGATGCGAAGTCCGAGCACGATCAGGGGTGTGATTCTGGCGTCCGTGGCGGGCACCGCTCTCGCCGGCCAGGCCTGGGCGCAAAACCGGGACAAGGCCTGGGAAGTGGTGCCCGAGGTGGGCTACGTCTTCTACGGGAACCCGAACCTGGGCGACGGGACGACGATCGGGATCTTGCCTGCGCCGACGAGCACGCGCGACGTCCGCGTGGTGACGTCGGACATCAAGAACGGCCCGTCCTTCGCGTTCCGCTTTGGCTATCACTTCAGCAAGAAGCAGATGATCGAGTTCGGCTTCAGCGGCGCCTCGACCAAGGGCATGTTCCACATGCACAAGACCGTCTATGACACCACGGTCACCCCCAACACCGTCAAGAGCGACGCGATCAAGAGCGAGAGCGTGAGCATCGATCTTTTCATGGCGCACGCGAACTACGTCTACAATTTCTTCATGCAGCACCGTGGCAAGGTCGTGGGGTTCGTCACGGCGGGCGGCGGCATTCTGGACTCCAGCATGTTCGGTCAGACCGCCGAGCCGGACTTGCAGCGGATCATCGATTTTCTGGTCGGCGACGAAAACGATTTCATGTATGACTACGGGGCGGGTATCCGGTTCTTCGGCAGCGAGAAGGTCGGCTTCCGGATCGACGCGCGCCAGGTCCACTACAGCTCCTCGACACGCGGGAGCCAGGTTCAGACCGAAGTCGCGTTCGGGCTCACGCTGGTCCTCGGCGGCACCTAGAAGACGCCGCGCCGTCCTCCCCGGCCTGGACGGCGAACGGGGTCCAGGCCGCCGGCGGGTCTTTCCCCCCTACTCTCCTGGCGTCTCCGGGAGGGCCGCATCGATCTCGTTGATGAGCACGACGTTCTCGGAAAGGCAAAGGATGGCCAGGAAGGCGGTGACCAGATTCATGCCCAGCGATCCCAGTGCCAGCGCGCCGTGGATCCAGCCGGGAACGACCCGGGTGTGGGCGCCTCCCCCGATGATGAAGGCCGCCATGGTCACCAGCGGCGTGAACGTCAGCCACGGAAACAGGCGGGTCTTGAACAGCCGGGTGCGATCGACCAGGGAGATGGGGAGACCGTGCTCGCGCACCACCTTCTTGATCCGGCTGCCGGTCCCGACGAAATAGAACAGGGTCATCGTGTGGGTGAAGAGGACGACGACAATCCCGAAGAGCGCGAAGCGGATGTGGGCGCCGGCGGCGAGCGCGCCGGCGGATACGCGGAACCCTTCGTAGGTGATCCAGGCGAGCAGGGTCACGCTGGCGAGCAGGAGGAACCCGAGGATTCGCGCGACCGGCACGTCGTGCAGCACGGCGGCATTATATGAAAGAAATGACGGGGGGGCGCCGCGGTGCGCGGAGAGGAGGGAAACGCGTACGGGCCGGAGGCGGTCGCTCGGGCGGCGTCAGGCGGCCCAGCGCGGCAGCAGGCGCTTGAGGAAAAAATCAAGCCCCAGGACGCGGCCCGGCGCGGTCGCGCAGACCGTGACGAGAATCAGGATGAACACCACCGGCTGCTCGACGCTGAGAACGGGCGCGCCGCTGGCGAACAGGAAGTTCAGGCACAGGAAGATCCCGCCGATCGCCGCCAGCCGGGTCGCGCAACCCAGGAGAAGGGCCGACCCGACGACGATTTCCCCGAACATGACCAGGTGCGCGAACAGGCCCGCGTGCGGGATCGCGATCCTTGAGAGAAAGGGTGCGTAGAAGCCGTAGGCCGCTCCGCCCGCCCATTTGGTCAGCGTCTCGTGAAGAGCCGCTCCTCCGAAGCCGCCGTTGAATTTTTCCAGGCCATAGGACAGGAAGAAGTACCCGGCGTAGAGTCTCGCCGGCACGCCCGCCAGTGGCGAGCTGTAGTCTTCAATCCGTCCCTTGAGAAACCCCATCCTCGTGCCTCCGGGGCACTCGAAGCCGCCATCCTAGCACGGCCGCCGCGCTGCATCGATGCACCAGAGGTTGCACGATCGGTTGTTCCGTCTTCTGCCGGTGTGGGAGAATTTTCGCATTGGGGAGGGGCAGACGGGTGCCCACCCCCGATTCCCCCGCCGTGCGGGCTTCCGGCTCGCACGGCTTTTTCTTCCTAGGGACGTTCCGCCGCCTCCGCGCCAAAGGCATCGGGATGCAGCTCGCGGGCCACCTCCTCGATCCCCGTCACCACCCCGGGTCCCGGCTGTTCAATCGCCTCGCTGACGATCAGCAGTCTCCCGGACAGCACGGCCGGGACCTTGCCCCAGGCGGCGTCGCGCCGGAGTCGATCGAACACACCCCGGTTCTGCGGTGTCGTGAGAATGACCTCCGGAGCGCGAGCGATGGCCGACTCCACCTCGAACGCGGGCCAGGCCGCGGGGGCATCGGCGGTCACCGAGTCGCCGCCGGCCCGGGCCAGCGCGTCCGTCAGGAAGGAGGAACGGCCGGGCACGACGAGGGGATCGCCCCACACGATGAACAGAAGCCGCGGCGGTCGGCGTCCGGCGACGCGCGACCGGACCGACTCGAGCCGGGCCCGGAGTCCGCCGACCACGATGCTCCCCTGTTTCTCCTCGCCGAGCAGGCGGGCCAGATCCTGGAGCGCCAGGATGACGCGTTCGACGTCGGGTGTGTCGATCGTGTAGAGGGGAAGGCCGAGCGTCTCGGCCTGCCGTGCGAGCGACGGGTCGTTGCCACTGGTCGTGGCGATCAACAGATCGGGCCGCAGGCCGCGGATGGTCTCCAGGCTCGGGTTCAAAATGCCGCCGACACGCGCGATGGAGGTCGTGCCGGGCGGCAGCTCGCAGAAGTCGCTCACACCGACCAGCCGCTCCGACGCACCGAGCGCCAGGAGGGAAGCGGTGACGCTTGGGGCGAGCGAAACGATTCGCACCGGGCGCCGGGGGACGGCGACGCGGCGCCCCAGTCCATCCCGCTCGATGCGCGCCCCCGTCGATCCGGCCCCGGACCGGCAGGCGGGCGCCAGGCAGACCACGAGCGCCAGGCTCACCACCGGGAGCCCTACGGGGAATCGAGTGCGGCAGGGGGCGGGCGCGCGCAGGCGGAACAGGGGTCCCGGGGAGGCGCGAAACTGATCGAGGATCCGGCTCACTTCAGGAGCGCCCCGACATGGGAGAGTGGCCCAGGCACTCTAGAACGCGCCTCGGCCGGTGTCAAGAATCGATTCCCTCCCGGTATTCTTGCCTGAAGAAGGGATTCAAATATTTGACGTGCGGCGGCTGGGTCGGGGGGGCGCACGGCCCGGCCGTCGCGCCCCGGCCGGCCGAGGGGCGTGACCGCTGCCTTGAGGCGCTGTTCCTCGGCTGGCTCCTGGGGCGGTCGTCGGGCCCGCGGACGCGGCCCGCGCCCCGGCCGGTTCGACCCGAGAGCGACTTCGCCGGCCTGCGCGACCTGAAGGCGAGCGTCGCCCGGCTCGAGGCCGAGAACACCGCGCTGTCGAATTTCTTCCTGCTGCTCCCCGATTTCACCAAGGAGATCAACTCGCGCATGGAGCGGCGCGCCATCGCGCCGCTGCTCGTGAAGATCACAGAGCGATTGTTCGCACCGACCCAGGTGCTGCTGTTCCTCCTGGACGATCGGGTCAACGCCCTGATTCTGGTGCAGCAGCGGGGCCTGGCGGAGGATGTCAAGGTCGGCTTCCAGGTCAAGATGGGCGAGGGGCGGATCGGCTGGATCGCCGAGCACAAGGTCCCGATGGACACCGACGACTTCATCCGGGAGATGCGCCAGTCGGGCGTGAGCCTGGAAGTCCCGGCTCATTTCCGTTTCAAGACCGAGTTGTGCGCGCCCATGGTGCACGAGGGCAGGGTGCTCGGCGTGATCAGTGTCGGGGGCATCACCCGCCACTACAAGTACGAGAAGACGATGCTCAATCTGATCGCCGACCTCGGCAGCATCGCCCTGCACAACAATCTGCTGTTCTCGCAGATCCAGGAGATGGCGAATTCCGACGGGCTCACCAAGCTCTACAACAAGCGCTTCTTCATGAACCGGCTGTCGGAGGAGATCCTGAAGGCGGAGAAGGGTCACTACCCGGTGTCGGTGTTCATCTTCGACCTCGATCACTTCAAGCACTACAACGACTCGCAGGGCCACCAGGCGGGTGACGAAGTGCTGAAGATCACCGGTCAGATCCTCCGGGACATGGTGCGCCCGGACGACACCCCCGCCCGCTACGGCGGAGAGGAGTTCATCGTCCTCCTGCCGCAGACCCCCAAGGACGGTGCCATGGTGGCGTCCGAGCGCATCCGGGTGAAGGTCGCCTCCCACCCGTACGCGAATCGCGAAAGCCAGCCCCTCAAGACCGTCTCCCTCAGCGGGGGCGTCGCCACGTTCCCGGTCGACGGCCGCACCGGCTCCGACCTGATCGCCTCCGCGGATGCCGCGCTCTACCGGGCCAAGCAGGCGGGGCGCAACCGGATCCTGCGCGCGGAGACCAAGTACTTCTCCGACGGGACGGAAGACACCTACTACGGCACGACCAACGGCTGAGGCCGGCGGAACGAGCATGCAGAGCCGTCGCAGGAAATTGATGAAGGACCTGAAACAGAAGGGAGAGCTGCGCGGCGCAGGCACCGCCGGGGGACTCACGGATCTGCTCTATGACGAGCTCACGGACCTGCCCACCGTGCCTCTGCTCCTGGGCCGGATCCGGCGCATGCTCAGAGAGTCGCAGCAGCTCGGCCTGCTGTCGATCAGCGTCCTGCAGAACGAGCGCGGCGAGCAGACGCTCGGGTGGCAGGGCTACGAGTCTGTGGTGCGCAGCGTCGCGTCCTTTCTGCTCGAGGTCAAGAGAGTCGCGCTGAGGCGCGATGACTACGTCTCCGAAGTGATGATCAGCGGCAACGCGTTCGTCATCCTGCTGTCCCCGCCGCGCGGCGAGCAGGGGCTCGCGTACCCGGACATCGACAAGGTGCGCAGCCGCGTGGCGATCAAGCTCGAGCGCTTCGTCCGCGACCGCCTGCCCGCCGAGGTCCAAGGGACTTTCGGTTTGTACGTCGGCTGCACGATGCTGTCCCAGAACTCGACGGTGCGCTTCGAGAGACTGGTCTACTCGGCGCTCGAGCAGGCGTTCACCGATTCCCTGCAGCAGCGCAAGAAGGAGCAGCGCGAGGCCGCCCTGAAGCTCAAGATGGTCCTCAGGACGGGGGTCGTGCAGGCCGTGTACCAGCCGGTGGTCGATGTCCTGGAGAAGCGCGTGATCGGATACGAGGCGCTGACCCGTCTCCCTCCGGGAAGCTTTCCGGGTCCGGATCAGCTCTTCAAGGCTGCCTACGACAACGATTCGGTGTGGAAGCTCGAGCGCCTGTGCCGTGACCGCGCGATCCGGGGTGCGCGCGGCCTGCCCGAGGACGAGCTCCTGTTCCTGAACATGGAGCCCGACTCGATCCACGATCCGGCCCTGCGTTCGGAGACGACTTTCGCGCTGCTGCGCGAGATGGGCCTGAAGCCGGCCCAGATCGTCCTGGAGATGACCGAGCGTTCCGCGGTGCGGGATTTCACCGCCCTGCGCCAGCTCCTCAGCTATCTCCAGTTTCACGGCTTCCGCCTGGCGGTGGACGATGTGGGATCGGGCTATTCGGGACTGAAGTCGATCGCGGAGATCAAACCGGACTTCATCAAGATCGACATGGCGCTCATCCGCGACATCGACCAGCACCCGATCAAGCAGGATCTGACCGGGACCATCGCCCGGTTCTCCACCAGCTCCGGCATCACGCTCATCGCCGAGGGCGTGGAAACGCTGGAGGAGCTGCGCTGCCTGCAGACGATCGGGGTGCGCTTCGCGCAAGGGTTTCTGTTCGCGCGGCCCGGGCCGCCGTTTCCCAGAGCCGATCTCAGCCTCCTCGAGGATTGATTCGGTCGCCGGGGCGGAGTGCGGACCGCGGCCGCCATCGGCGGAAAAAAGGAGAGCCGCCTCATGCGTACCGAAGCGGCTCTTTTCTGGGGGGTGAGCTGTGTGGTTCTCGTTACGTATCTCAGCCCTCGCGGGCTGGCAGGAGAAAGGCCCCGGTGTGCTAGACCGCCTTCTGCGATGACTGCGCCTGGCTCCAGGCGCCCATGATCTGGCAGGTCTTGGCGGTCTCGACCTCGATCCACCTGTGGTAGACCTTCCGGCGGCTCGGGTCGATCTGGTATGACACGTTCGCGAAATCGAAATTGATCATGCCGTTCTGGACTCGGGTGTCTTGTGTCCTGCCGCCGCGCGCTCTCTTCTTCATCCGAGACTTCCTCCCCTAGGTTGCAAACTCTTTAAGCAATATTCTTGCCAGGAGCTCGATGATGATGGCGCTATTTGTGGATCCGTACTGCCCATGGAAGTCATTTCGGCACAGGGCCTTGGAAGCTCACGGAGGAAATGGTCCTGCGGACGGCAGAGCCGGCCGGCTTGCGATCCCCTTAACTCCGTCACTTTGACGCGCCTCCGTGTTGACTTAAGTACGTCAAGGTGACAGACTTTCCTCCCGCCGCGGAGAGACGACGTGCCGGTCCACGGGCAACAGATACTTCTGATCGACCCGGTGCAGAGGTTCGAGGTCGAGCTCATGCTGCGGGGCCTGGGGCTGGAGGTACATTCGGTTGCGAGCGTCGCGGCCGCGCTCGATCTCGCCGCCCGCGAGGATTTCGACATGGCCCTGATCGATGTCGGCCTCGCCGCGGACGGCGCCGAGGGGATCGTTGCGAAACTCAGGGCCAGGACGTCGGTTCCGTCCATCCTGATCCTGGCGGCAGAGGATTCCGTGCGCCGGGCCATCCGGATCCTCGATCACGGGGCCGACGACTATCTGGTCCGCCCGCTCGACCGCGCCGAGGTCATGGCCCGGCTCGGGAGGATCCTGGAGCGGCAGCACGCGGACGACCGCGCCCTGCTGTTCCAGAGGGAGCTGAGCCGCAAGTACCTCGTCGGGAATCTGGTCAGCCAATCGGAAGGCATGCGGCGCGTGCGCGACCAGATCCTCCAGGTCGCCGCGGCCCGCAGCAACGTCCTCATCCAGGGCGAGAGCGGAGTCGGCAAGGAGCTCGTCGCCAAGGCGATTCATTACAACTCGGCGCGGCGTGAGGCCCCGTTCATCGCCATCAACTGCGCGGCGATTCCCGTCAGTCTGATCGAGAGCGAACTGTTCGGCCACGAACGCGGCGCGTTTACCGGGGCGGTGGGCCGGCAGAAGGGGAAGTTCGAGCTGGCGGAGGGGGGCACGATCTTCCTCGACGAAGTCGGGGAGATGGACCTGCGCACGCAGGCGAAGCAGGACGCCGCCGGGAGGACCTCTATTTCCGGCTCAAGGTCATCACCATCCGGGTGCCGCCGCTCCGCGAGCGCCAGGATGACATCCCGGAGCTGGCGCGCACCCTCCTGGAGCAGATCCGCCGCGACAACGGCCTGCGGCCGCGCCGCCTGACGGCCCGCGCCATCCGGGCGCTGCAGCGTTACCCCTGGCCCGGCAACGTGAGGGAGCTGAAGAACGTGCTGGAGAGCACCGCGATCACCCGGGAGGGGGAGATCATCCGGGCCACCGACCTGCCGACCGCAGTCCTCAGGGAAGCGAACCCCGGCGTGCCGGGACCCCCGCCACGCGCCGGGGCGACGATGCGGGAGATGGAACGCGAGCTGATCCGCCGCACGCTGGCGCGGCATGACGGCAACCGCACGCACGCCGCCCGGACCCTGCACATCGGGGTGCGGACCCTGCAGCGGAAGATCAAATACCACGGCATCCGCGTCGCCGCCGTCCATGGACGCCGTCCTGCCGTCGCTCGGACAGGCTCCTGACTAGAGCCTGACAACCACTCCCAGGCCGTCGGCGTCGAGAAGGGGCAGGATGTCGCCGCCCTCGATGCGCACGCCGCCGCGCGCCACGTCGTCCGCGATGTCGAGGTGGCCGTCGAGATCGGCGCGCTCCACACCGGGAGCCGCCAGCGCGAAGTGCAGGGCGGCGGCGATGCCGATGCGCGACTCGTCCATGCACCCGATCATCGCGCCGATTCCCGCCCGGCGGGTCAGGCGGGCGATTTCGATCGCCTCGCCGATGCCGCCCGATTTCATCAGCTTGATGTTGACCAGGTCCGAGGCGCGCGCCTCGGCCAGCCGCTCCGCGTCGGTCGCGTCCTTGACCGACTCGTCCGCCATGATCGGCAGCTCGAACTCGTCGGCGAGGCGGCGCAGGGCCTGGAGGTCGTCTGCGGGCGTCGGCTGCTCGAGGAGCTCGAGGTCCCCCTTCCTGACCGCTCCCAGGAACCGCCGCGCGGATTCCTCGCTGTATCCCTGGTTGCCGTCGGCGCGCAGCAGGACGCCGGGCCCCAGGGCGTCCCGCAGGAGGCGGATGGTCTGAAGATCGCGCTCCGGGTCATCGCCCACCTTGATCTTCAGGATGCGGAATCCGGCCGCCACGTGCCGCCGGGCCCGTTCCAGCGTCGAGCGCGGCTCGTCGATGCCCAGGGTGACGCTCGTCCGCAGGCGATCCCGCTCCATGCCCAGGAGGCGAACCAGCGGGAGGCGCTCACGCCGCCCGGCGAGATCGTAAAGCGCCATGTCGGCGGCCGCCCTGGCCGCAGGCTGGCGCGGCGCGGCCTCCCGGGCACGGCGGGCGAAGCCCGCCGGATCGGCGGCGTCCGAGGCGCGCAGGAGAGGGATCAGCCTGTCCTCGAGCGCCTCGAGGGAGGCCGCCGCCGTCTCGCCCGTCACCTCCGCCGCCGGCGCGGCGCACCCGAAACCGCTGCGGCCGTCCGAGGTGTCGACCTTGATGATGATCGTCTCGGCGGAGGTGCAGGTGTGACCGGCGATGCGGTAGCCCTCGATGAGGCGGAACGTGATCGGGATCGCCTCGACGCTGGCGATGCGGATCATCCCGGAAGGCGGGGGAACCGGCGCCGGAGCTCCTCGATGATCGGGCCCACGCCGTCCAGTAGGGGATCGCAGCAGGGAATGCCGTGCCGCGCGCGGAGCGCCGCCGAATGCCCCCGGACCTCATCCGGCGTCAATCCCTCGTGGTTCAGCGTGATCGCCAGCACAGGCCTGCCGCCGA
>WNGL01011625.1_pt1 | contig 10066 bp, 9 predicted proteins | sample 5400591 | NCBI WGS metagenome assembly WNGL01 (sample SAMN13153377, study PRJNA577476) | soil metagenome | isolation source: 80 cm soil or saprolite under Garry oak tree replicate 1 | place: USA:California | collected 2016-06-15 | reverse complement strand
GGACGGCGGAGACGTCGATGCGGCCGACTGAGGGGACGCGGGCGGCGACGAGGGCGATGCCGCCCAGTTTCAGGAAATCGCGGCGACCGTACAGCATGATGTTCTGGTGACATGCGCCGGATCCGGCAGGCAGCAGCCGGTCCTCTTTCGCAGGCGCTCGGCGTCGCGGCGGATCGTGTCGCTGTGCGCGAGCGCATGGCGGACGGCGCCGGTCACCGCGGCGAGAATCGGGTCGGGCAGCGCGGCCATCTGGTAATGGACCCACGTGCCCTGTTTGCGCGTCTCGACCAGCCCCGCCTTTCGCAGGTAGGCCAGGTGGCGCGACGCCTTGGACTGCGGGATCCGGAGGCTTTCGTGAATGTGGCAGACGCAGATTTCGCCTGTCAGCAGCAACCCGACGATGCGCAGCCGGGTGTCGTCGGCCAGCGCCTTGAACAGGCTCTCCATCGCGCGCAGGGACTCGGTCATATATTCGCCTTGACAAATGTATCACGGACCGGTAACACTTGCATATATTCGTTTTCGCGAATACAAGGAGTGGCCCCATGTCAGAGATCCGTGAAGCGGTCAGGGAGAAATATGGCGCGATCGCCCGGTCGGTCGTGAACAAGAGCGCCGGCGAGGGCTGCTGCGGCCCGGTGAGCTGCGGATGCGGCGACCCGATCAGTTCGAAGCTGTATTCCGACAGCGAGACCGGCGGGCTCCCGGCCGACGCCGTCAGCGCGTCGCTCGGGTGCGGCAATCCCACGGCGCTCATCGACCTTCAGCCCGGCCAGTGGGTCCTCGATCTCGGTTCGGGCGGCGGGATCGACGTGCTGCTCTCCGCAAAGCGGGTGGCGCCCACAGGCAAGGCGTATGGTCTTGACATGACCGACGAGATGCTCGCGCTCGCGCGCGAGAATCAGCGCAAGGCCGGCGTCGCCAACGCCGAGTTCCTCAAGGGTACGATTGAATCGATTCCCCTCCCCGACAACTGGGTCGACGTCATCATCTCCAACTGCGTCATCAATCTTTCCAGCGACAAGGACGCCGTCCTGCGCGAAGCGTTTCGCGTGCTGAAGCCCGGCGGCCGCTTCGCGGTCTCTGACGTCGTCGTCCGCGGCGACGTGCCCGCGGAGATCCGTCGGAACATGGAGCTCTGGGTCGGCTGTGTCGCGGGCGCGCTCGAGGAACGCGAGTACGCGTCCAAGCTGCGGGCCGCCGGCTTCGTCGACGTCGACGTCGAGCCCTGGCGGGTCTACGACGTGGAGGATGCACGTGCGTTCCTGACGGACAGCGGCGTCGACGTGGATCGAATCGCGCCGGAGGTGGAAAGCCGCTTCTTGAGCGCGTTCATTCGCGGCCGGAAGCCCGCCCGCTAGACCTGTGTCACGCTGATAACGAGCACATTTCACAGGAGGACAGGAGTTTAGGAGAAACACCCCAACGTTCTCCTGATCTCTTCGATCCTGTTCCCCACGTGAGGGCCAGCGCACCTTTGACGAGCATCGCGCTCCCGAGCGCCGCAAGGACGACCGCGACGACGGCGCGAAATCGTGATTCGGGGATTCGTTCGAGCGCGCGCCGGCCGAAGAGCGTCCCGATGACGACGCCGCCGACCGCGATCGCGACCAGGGGCCAGATCGCGAACACGTCGCGGCGTTCCGTGACGAGGTAGACCGGCATCCGCGCGCCGTCGATGATCAGGCCGACCGCGGTGGCGCTCGCGACGAATGCGTCCTTCCGGACATCGAAGCCGAGAAGGGCGGCGGAGCGGATGCCGCCCTGATTGCCGATGAGTCCGCCCAGGAGGCCTGAGACCGCACCGGCGATCCACGCGGCGACGCCCGTGAATCGCATCCTCCGCGCGAGTCCGGTGAACTCACTGGCGGCGACGAAGAGTAGCACGCCGCCGAACACGATCGTCAGCGAGGCGCTTCCCGTCCAGTGCTGCAGCAGCGCGCCCGTCAGTCCGCCGGCGGCGCTCGTGAGCCCGAAACTCAGAAGGACGCGGCGATCGACGCTCTTGCGCATCATCCAGAATCTCAGCGCCGTCCCGGCCAGATGAGGAATCGACACCGCCGCCACCGCCACGTTGGTGCTGACCCGCACGCCGAAGGTCGCCGTGAGCAGGCTGCCGATGCCGAAACCGGCGACCGAGGCGATCGCCGCGGCCACGACGGAGACAATCGCCACCAGCGCGTCGAACCACGTCACGCCGCATCCGCGTCGCGACGCAGGAACGTCGCGAAGAACAGCGCCGCGGCGATCGTGACGATGACCGGTCCGGTTGGTCGATGCAGGACCCTCGCGGCCGCGGATCCGGCGAGCGTGACCGCGATCGCGATGCCGGCCGCCATCAGCAGCATCTGATCGAGGCCTCGCGACAGCCGCTTGGCCGTGGCCGCGGGAATGATGATCAGGGAGCCCATGAGGAGGACGCCGAGGTAGCGGAGACCGAGCGCCACGGTGAGGGCGAACATTTCCAGGTAGATCAGATTGAGACGGCGGACGTCGATGCCGACCGTACGCGCGATATCCGGCGACACGAGCGCCACCACGAGCGCGCGCTTCCGCCGCAGGATGAAGACAATCACGGCCGCTCCAGCCAGAACGCCGAAGGCTACCTCCAGACGTGACGGCGTCTGCTCCGCGCCTCCGAAAAGCGCCTCGAAGAGCTCGTCGCCGCTCGTCATCATGCTGCCTATGGCGAGCGCCGTGGAAAAAATGACGCCGATGATCGTTTCGGTCGCCAGCCGCGAGCGGTCCTCAAGGCCCCACACGATCAGGGCGCCGAACAGCAGCATCGTGGCGGCGCCGAGGAGCGGGTGCAGGTGGAGCGCAATGGCGACGCCGATGCCCGGCAGCGCGACATGCGAGAGCGCATCCGCGGCCAGCGCCATGCGCCGCATCACGGCGAAACAGCCGACGAGGCCCGCTGCGGCCGCCATCACCGCCGACAGGACCAGCGCTTCAATGCTCATGGACGTGAAAGGCGACGGGTGTGCCGTAGATCTCGTTCAGCAGATCGGGCGTGAGCACCGTACGCGGAACGCCGAAACACACGCGCTCGCGGCCCAGGCACAGGACATCGGTCGCGTAACGATAGACGACCGACAGATCGTGTGAAATGAGCAGGACCGTCAACGCGCGGGTCTCCTGCAGGCGGTGGACGAGCTCGTTGAGACGCTCCTGCCCTGGTTCGTCGACGCCGGCGGTTGGCTCGTCCAGCATGAGGACATCCGGATTGCCCAGCAGCGCAAACGCAACGAGCAATCGCTGGAACTGACCGCCCGAAAGGGCCCCAATGGAGCGCCGGGCGGCGTCCCACGACAGATCGACGGACGCCAGCGCGACCGCGATCTGGCGCTCGGCGGAGCCGCGTCCCGGCAGCTTCGCCCGCAGGAAATCGACGCCCGTCACCGGCACGTCCCGGACGATATCGAGTTTCTGCGGGACGTAGCCGATGCGGATGCCCGGCGCCCAGTGCACCGATCCCTGCGCGGGAATCGCGCCTATCAACGTGCGAAACAGTACGGTCTTCCCTGCCCCGTTGGGCCCCACGACGGCCAGGCAGGCCCCCCGGTTCAGGTGGAAACTCAGATTGTTGAAGATCTGCGTCCGGCCGAATGCCACCGAGAGGCCTGAGACCTCTAGGACAACGGACTCGGGGCTCTGGGCCGGATCGGGCATGCCGTCATTATGGCTTGACGACCAGCTCGGCCTTCATCCGCCTGCGCCATTTCTGGCGAAGTTCTCCTGATCGTCACTTCTCATCGCCGCCGTGCTTGTGCGCGTGCGGCTCTTTGGACCCCGCCTCGTCGTCCGCCGCCTTCGGATTCAGATCCTTCATGTGCGCGAGCTCCTTGTCCGTCAACTTCGGGATACGGCGGATGAACTGGACGAGGTGCCAGTTGGCCTCCGCGCCGTGCTCGGGATCGCCGCCCCAAGCCGGCATGCCCGTGAGCTTCACGCCGTTTTCGATGATGTAGAACAGCTCGCCGTCGGTGAGGTTCTGCGTCGCGGCCTGTCGCATGTCGGGAACCCGCGGATACAGGTTGCGGCCCATCGGCGTATCGCCGCTGCCGTCGTTCGCATGGCACAACGCGCAATGATCCGCGAAGTGCTCCATGCCCTCGTTGACGGCGGCGGCCGAGGGAGCGACCGGGCTGCGCTGGTCGCGGGCGGCCTTTGGTATGGCCATCGATCGCAGCCGCGGCGCAAGCGCCATCTCGACACTGCTGGGTGCGGACTTCGCGGAGATGCCCTGCCCGCCAAACCAGAGCCCGATCGCGATCGCGCCAATCCCACAGACGACCAGAAACAGAACAATCAGCCGGAACAGGAAACGAATCATGTCACATCCTCTCGCGGCGAGAGCATATACCGGCCGGACCCGGCGCCGCGCGTTTGAGTGTCCGACGGTCTCAGTGCACGATCGAATCGATCAGCGCGGACGCACGGTCGCCGATCCCCGCCGACAGCGATTCCGGCGGCGGCTGCTTGACCAGGTGCAGCGTTCCGCGTTTCTTGAGCAGCTCGCCATGCGACTGGCCGTTCCGGTCGCGCCAGCAGCGCAGCGTCGCCGTGGCGCCGCCGATTCGAACGCCGTCGAGAATCACATCGGGCAGCCATCGCGGCAGCGCCGGATCGATGATCAGCGTTTCGAGTGGGGCGAGTGGCTGCAGGCCAAGCAGCGTGTGGACGAGCAGCGGAATCGACGTGGCGTTCCAGAGCTGCGGGGTGTTGGCGCGAGGATAGGCGCCGGGTGTCGGGTGCTCCGCTCTCGCGTACCCGCCAACGCATTCGGGAATCCGATGCTCGGGATAGAGCCGCGCGAGATCGAACACCGCGCCCGCGAGCTCGATGGCGCGGGCGTCAAAGCCGAAACGCTTCAGGCCAAAGGCGATCGTGGCTTGCTCGACGCCCCAGACCGTGCCGCGGTGATAACTCAGAGGATTGTAGAACGCGTGCGATGAAGACAGCGTGCGGATGCCCCATCCGCTGAACATATCGGGCGCAAACAGTCGGGCGACAAGCGGCGTGAGATGGTTGCGGCTCATGATGCCGGACGCTATGCAGTGCCCCGCATTCGACGTCACGGCTCGGATCTGGCGCTTCTCTGGATCGAGCGCGAATGCGACGCAGTTCTCATCCGCCACCCACCACTCGCGATTGAAACGCGTTTTCAGGTCCGCTGCGGATCGCCACAAGGCCCTGGCGTCGCCGCGCGCGCCCATCACCCACTGCATGACCGCCATGAGTTGCTGTGCGGCAAACCAGTAGCCCTGGAGCTCGCACGTCGCGATCGGCGATGGCACAGGACGCCCGTCGTCATAAATCACCGCGTCGCCGCTGTCCTTCCATCCCTGGTTTTTCGTGCCGTCCTTCGATCGCGTCAGATACTCGAGATATCCGTCACCGTCGGCGTCCCCGTACGTCCGCGCCCAGTCGAGAATCCGTCGTGCGGTGTCCCAGTGCTTGCGCAGCAGCGTCTTGTCGCCGGTCCACGCATAGAGATTTGCGAGCGCAATGACGAACATCAGCGGACTGGCGTAGTCGGCGTAATAGGCGGAATACGGATTCAGATTCAGACGCGCGAGCGGACCCGAGCGGACCTGGTACGGAATGCGCCCCGGCTGCTCGTCGTGCCAGTCGTCGACGCGATCGCTCTGGAGGCGTCCCAGACGCGTCAGTGTGGCGTCGAGCGATTCCCCACGATCGATGCAGGCCGCCTGCCATCCGGCGGTCAGCGAGTCGCGCCCGAAAAACGCCGGATATAGCGGCATGCCCGCCTGCAGCGACAGCCACTCGTCCTGCTCGCCGTCGAGATGCGCGAACGACGCCATGTCGCGGACGTTCGCGTCAAGGATCTGCTGGGCGTCTCCACCGCGGCCGACGAAGATGCGCGTGAATCCGGCGCGCCATCGATCGACATGCTGCTGCCGCGCCTCGACGTCCGCCGCCGAGAGGGGCCCGCCCAAGTCGGCAGGAATGACGCGGATCCCAAGGGTCGAGCTGGCCTGCGGTTCCAGTTGGATCCGCCTCGTCGCGCGTGAGGACGCGAATGTCCAGGCGGACGTCCCGATGCCTTCAATGCGCGTCCGATACGGCAGCGCGGCATGCCGGTACGAGAACGTGAGGGCGGACGGCGCCGGGTCCGCATCGACATGCGCATCCTGCGACCGAATGCCGCCATTGGCTTCCTGAATGTCGGCGAAGTCCGCGCCGACGATCCACGACACGTCACACGTCACGGTCTTTCTCGCGTGATTGGCGATCGCGAGCGCAACCTCGAGGCTGCCGGGCGTCACGGTGAACGTGAGGCGCAGGGCGAGCGCGCGATGCGGGATGCCGTCCTCGTCCGTCGTCTCGGTATCGGTCGACTGACCGCTGCCGCCCCCGCCCATCTCCGTCAATTCGGGATGGTTGAACGTGAAGGCGAGAAGATGCCGCGCGACGCTTGCCGACTCGCATAACCATGGCTCGCGGCCGTTCACTTCAAGCCGCAAGGTCTGAAGGAAACGCGCTTCGCGATGGTAGTAGCCGGTCAGCCCGCCGCGGCAGTCCCCGCGAGGGGTGACGATGAGCACCGACGGGCCGCTCCAGGCGTACAGGATCTCCGGCCTGACCGTGGTGACAGGCATTTCTTCTTACGAGTCCTCGTTCATCGGCCGCGCACAGGACAGCTTGGCCTTGCCTTCCATTGATTTCCGGCTCCCCTGCTGTTCTGTTCAAGCAATCCCCACGCCCGGAGATCCACCTGAAGCGTAGGCCCAGGTCTATGACAGATGGAGTCGCGAGGCTCGAAAAGGTGACCGGACTCAGCCGATGCGGGCGAACACAGCCGCGACGACGCGATCGCAACGGGGACCGTGGAAACTGAGTGCGTTGGGCGCGGCGAGGCCGGCGCCGGTCCCGATCAAAAAGACGCCCGCGACGTTATCTTCACCTCGGCGAGGATTTCCTCGTCGGTGAGGACCGTCGCGGACGCTTTCGCCTTCGAGAAGATGCGATCGACGAGATCGTCGGTCACGCCGTAACCGCGGCGCTCGAGCCAGAACACCACGTTCGACTTGCCGGACATCGGACCGACGTCAATCTGCTGCTCGCGGCCGATCAGGCTGGCGGGCACGCCTGAATACACCGCATCGATCAGCGCCTTGTCGTTCTTCCTGAACGCCTTGATGACCGCCGCGGCGTGCACGCCGGTGGCGGTGCGGAACGCGTCCCGGCCGACGACCGGATAGTTCGCCGGAATCGGCACGCCCGTCGCAGCGGATACCGTTTCGCAGTACTCACACAAGGCCGACAGATCGCGCTCGATGAATCCCATCAGCACGAGGTTCAGCAGCAGCAGGTCCATCGGCGTGTTGCCGACGCGCTCCCCGATTCCGATTGCCGCGCCGTGCAGCCGTGTGGCGCCCGCCTCGAGCGCGGCGAGCGTATTCACCACGGCGAAATCACGATCGCGGTGGCCGTGCCAGTCGATGCCGACGCCGCCGCCGCAGTCGTCCACGACGGAACGGACGAACCGCACGACGGCCCCGGCACCGTGGGGCGTGGCGTGTCCAACAGTGTCGGCGATGCACACACGCTTCGCACCCGCGCGGATCGCGGTCGAGTACAGCGCGCGCAGCGTGTCGGGATCCGCGCGCGTCGTGTCCTCGGTCACGTACATGACCGGCAACCCTTCTGCGACGGCAAACGTGATCGCCTCTTCGGTGAGCTTCAGCAGCTGATCGAGCGTCCACCCTTCCGCGTACTGCCGCAGCGGACTCGAGCCGATGAACGCGCAGCATTCGATCGGAATCCCCGCGCGCTGCGAGACCTCCGCAATCGGCCTGATGTCCGCAATCACCGTCCGCGCCGCGCAGTTCGCCTGCACGTGCAGCCGCCGATCGGCAATCTCGCGCGCCAGCCGCTCGACGTCCCGAACGACATGCGGACCGGCGCCGGGCAGTCCGAGATCCGCCGTGTCGATCCCGAGGCGGTCGATGAGATGTAGGATCTCGAGCTTCTCGTCAATCGACGGACACCGGACCGACGGCGACTGCAGCCCGTCGCGCAGCGTCTCGTCATCGAGCAGGACCGTCCGCGGCGCAGGCGTGTCTTCCCGGTTCCAGTCATGGACGAGGGGATGGACCTTCACCATTTGACGATATGGCGCCGATACGTCCGCATCGTCACGAGGCCTGCGAGCAGGACGCCGGACGCCCACGCTGTGGAAAATGCGATTGCGTCGATCAGCCCGCGGCGCAGGACGGTCCGCATATCGACGCCGCGGCCGGGCTGCGCGAGCGCGGTTTCGAGCAGGTACCCGCGCACCGTGTCGTGCATCCGCATGTCGTATACGCCGTTCCAGACGACGAACGCGAGGGCCAGCCAGAGAATCAGAAGCCGCCGTTCGATTCTGGTCATTCGTGTCACGGCCTTACGGTCCACTCAGAACGATCTTCGTGAATTGGACGTGGGCCGTCATCCTCGGTATTGCAGGACCAGGGCCGTAATGTCGTCGCTCTGAGGCGCGCCCTTGGTGAAGGCGCGCACATCAGCGAAGATCGCGTGCAGCAGCTCCTGCGGCTGGAGGCTGACATGCGCGCCCGCCGTGGCCAGAATGCGCGATTCGCCGTACTCCTCGCCGTCGGCCGACAGCGCTTCCGATACGCCGTCGCTGAAGACGATGAGCCAATCGCCAAGCGCCAGCACGACGGTCTCTTCCTCAAAAGTGGCGCCCTCGAACAGACCGACGATAGGGCCGCCGGTTTCGAGGCGGCGCACCGGGCCGCTGCCAATCACGAGCGGCGGATTGTGCCCCGCGTTGCAATACGTCAACCGGCCGTCCGCCTCGAGCGACCCGTACATCAGCGTGACGAACCGCGACTCGATGCCGCGCTTGTACAGCGCGAGATTGACGCGCGCGATTGTCTGGCATGGCGTATCGCTGGCTGCGGCCTGCGCCGCGAACATCCCCTGCATCATCGCGCTCAGGAGCGCCGCCGGGGGGCCCTTGCCCGCGACGTCGCCGAGCGCGAAGCCAAAGGCGCCGCCTGGCAGATCGACGTAGTCGTAGAAATCGCCGCCGATCGATCGACACGGAATCGACGCCGCGGCGAGGCGGAAGTACGCGCCGACGCGTCCTCCCTTGGGCAGGAGCGCCTGCTGGATGTCGGCGGCGATCCGCATCTCCTGCTCCATCTTCGCCTTCTCCATCGTCTCGCGATAGAGCCGGGCGTTTTCGATGGCGACGGCGGCTTCCGTGGCGAGCGTCTCGAGCGCGCCGCGCGTAGAGCTCGAGAGGAAGCTGCCCTTTTCGCGGCTGTCGAGATACAGCACGCCGATGCGCCGCTCCTCGGACACGGCGTCCGCCTGCTTGTCGACGTAGCGGACCAGTTTCAGCGGCACGCATTGCACGTTGCGAATGCCGAGCGCGACCGTCCCCATATGCACGTTCGCGAGGTCGCCGTCGAGGAGATCCGCGAGGATTCTCGGTTCGCCGGTCCTGAAGACTTCTTCCGGAATCTTGCGGCTGGTCGCGAAGCTCTTTCCCGAGAGCATCTGCTGCCGGCGGCCGCGGGCCATCTTGAATTCGAGGTCGCCGGTGTCGACGCTCGAAAGCATGATGAATCCGCGCTCCGCCCCGCTCACTTCGATCGCGGAATCGAGCACGAGCGCAAGCACGTCGTCGAGCACTCGACCACTGCCGAGCGCGCGGAGGCCGTCGAGCAGAGCCGCGATCTGCCGCAGATCTCCGATCGCAGTCGTCGTGGCCTTGTCCTGCGTGGGTCCGCTGTCGGCGAGCAGAAACACCAGCTCCGCGCCGCCCGACCGTCCCAGCCGAATCCGATCGCCGTGGACGAGCGGCCGCTGATCCGCCACCGGTTCGTCGTTGACGTACGTGCCGTAGCGCGACTGCTTGTCGCGAATGACGAACCCGGCCGCGCCCGCCACGATTTCCGCGTGGTCGCGCGACACCTCGCTCCCTGCCAGCCGCAGGTCGTTCGTCTCGCGCCGGCCGATGCCGAAGGCCTCTTTGCCGATCGGGACGATGCGGCGGCCGAGCGCGCCGGTGACTTCGAGACGTGCG